>Ga0172374_1001907_pt1 | contig 13651 bp, 14 predicted proteins | sample LakKiv3m_FD_114536 | JGI IMG/M metagenome (GOLD analysis project Ga0172374, IMG submission 114536) | Freshwater microbial communities from Kabuno Bay, South-Kivu, Congo - kab_092012_10.3m | ecosystem: Environmental > Aquatic > Freshwater > Lake | place: Democratic Republic of the Congo... | reverse complement strand
GTCGCTCTCGGCGACTTCTGACGTCGACATGTGCTTCCTCGGACGGTGGTCGGTAGCGGTCGGGTGGTGGGGCCGGCCGGGCCGGCCCCACCGGTGTCAGCCCAGCAGGTCCTGGAACAGTGCGAACTGATCCTCGACGAACGTGGTGAACTCGGCCGAGTCGCGGTAGACGACGAGGTTTCCGGCGTCCTCCTGGAACTTCGTGTAGGTGTCGGACTCGACGGCTTCCTTGATCGCGGCCTCGAGCGTCGCGTGCACGTCGTCGGGCAGGCCTGCGGGTGCGTAGATGCCGCCCCAGCCGCCGAACACGACGTCGGCGCCGATGGCCTCTTCGACCGTGGGCACGTCGGGTGCGTCAGGGTGGCGCTCGTCGTTCATGACGGCGAGGATGCGCACCGCGCTGCCCTGCGAGAGCGCCTCGCCGAGACCCGAGACGGCTGCGACCGTCTCGCCGGATGCCGCGGCCGCGACAGCGGGAGCGCCGCCGTCGTACGGGACGGGGGTCACCTGGCCGTCGGTCTCGTGACCGAGGGCGATGCTCGCCGCCTCCCAGATGGAGCCGGCACCGGAGTTGGCCACCGTGATGGGAGCCGTCTTGGACTGCTCGACGAGGTCCTCGAGGGTCTCGATGTCGCTGGATGCCGAGACCGTGATGACGCCGGGCGCCAGCATGATCTGACCGAGCAGGTCGAAGTTCTCGGGCAGGACGTTCGCGTCCTGCGTCGTGTTGAGCATCGCGATCTCGACCGGGCCGAAGCCGATCACGTAGCCGTCGGGGTCCTGCTCGGCGACGTACTCCATCGCGAGAGCGCCGGCGGCGCCCGGCATGTTCTCGGGGATGACGCTGACGTCGAGGATGCCCTCGAGCTCGGTGGCGAGCGCTCGCGACGACAGGTCGGATCCGCCGCCGGGGTTGGCCTGGATGATCAGCCGGATGTCCTTCTCGGGGAAGCTCGAGGCGGCGTCGCCCTCCTCGACCTTGGTGCAGCCGGACAGCACGATCGCTGCGGTGGTGAAGACTGCGGCTGCGGTGAGCACGCGCTTCAGGCGCTGGGTAGTCATCTTCGCTCCTCGTTGAGTGCAGGTGGGTCGCGCAGGCAGGGACCTGAGCGGCATCGTCAGGCTAGCAGTGTTGACTGTTAACAGTCAACGCGCAGTTGTCGATCGCGGCGGATGACCGCTCAGGACCGGCGCTGCTCGAGCTCGCTGAGCATCCGATCGCGGGCGCCGTCGAGATGGTCGGTGAGCACCTTCGCGGCCTGTTCGGCACTGCCGCTGCGCATGACATCCATGAGTTTGACGTGATCTCCGGAGGACTCGTGGAGATCCTCGTCGTGGTTGATCGTGACCTCGAGCAGCGCCGCGAAGGTCGGCAGGTACTGACTCCAGGCGCCCTCCAGGCGCGGATGGTCGGCGAGGGCGTAGATCTGGGAGTGGAAGTCGAGGTCGGCCGACACGAAAGCGGCGTGATCTCCGGCATCCGCCGCTTCTCCCATGCGGCCCACCGCCGCAGCCATGGCGGTCCAGCGCGCTGGATCCTCCACGCGCATGGCCCGCGAGAGGGCGAGCTGCTCGAGTGCGCCACGCAGGCTGTAGAGCTGATCGACGTCGTCTCGGCTGAGTCCGACGATGTAGACGCCGCGCGGGCGCTGCACCTCGACGAGCTTCTCGAAGCTCAGCTGGGTCAGGGCATCGCGCACGGGTCCGCGACTGACGGCGAATTCCTCGGCGAGCGCCTCCTCGGTGATGCGCTCACCCGGCGCGAGTTCTCCGCGGACGATCCGGTGCCGCAGCACGCGCGCGATCTGAGCGCCGAGAGACTCGCCGCGCTTCACTGTCTGGGTCACCGTGACCTCCCTGTCGACTGTCAACAGAATACACGGCTCGTCGAAACAGGTCGGACCACCCGAGACGGGTCGTGGCACGGCCTGTATCAGCTGACAGGGCCTGTTTCGGTCAGTCCTCGTCGGCGCGCGGCGCGGGGCGCCAGAGCACGACTTCCGTGGAACGGCGGATGCGACGGCCGCCGGTCACGGGGACGACCCCGGTCGCACCGGCGGCGAAGACGCGCACGCCGGGGCGGTTCTGCCGCTCGGCGCGCAGCGCTCCCTCGAGCTCGACCACGCGGCGGCGCAGCATCCGCACCTCGTCCTCGAGATCGAGCAGCCGCGCGATCGCCGGCAGGCTCATGCCCTCGCCGGAGAGGCGCGCCACCTCGCGGAGCTGTTCGATGTTGTGTGCCGAGTATCGACGGGATCCTCCGCGCGTACGACCGGGGACGACGAGGCCGATCCGGTCGTACTGTCGCAGCGTCTGCGGGTGCATGCCCGCGAGCTCGGCCGCGACGGCGATCGCGAAGACGGGGGCGTCCTCATCCTCGACCATCGCGATCACCTTCTCGCGCCGAGCCCCGGATCAGGAGATGCGCCGGGATCAGGACGATTCGTGCGGAAACGTCCTGATTCCGGGCAAGTCTCCTGATCTCGGACACGTTGTTCATCATCAGCCCCGGGCCTTCGCCATCAACTCGGCGCGCGGGTTCTCCTTCGGCTCGGCCTCCTTGAAGGCGAGCAGCGCGGAACGCGCGGCGTCGTCGAGGTGCGCAGGCACGGCGACCTGAAGCTCGGCGAGCAGGTCGCCGGTGCCCTTCGAGCTCTTCACGCCGCGCCCCTTGACGCGCAGCACGCGCCCCGAGGGTGTCCCCGGTGCGACGCGGAGCTTGACCACGTCGCCGCCGAGCGTCGGCACCTCGATCGTGGCGCCCAGGGTCGCCTCGGTGAACTTCACCGGCACGGTCAGGCGCAGGTTCAGGCCATCACGGGTGAATACCGGGTGCGGGCGCACGGTGATCGACACGACGATGTCGCCGCTCTCGCCGCCGTCGGGCGAGGGGCGCCCGCGGCCGCGCAGACGGATCTTCTGCCCGTCCTTGACGCCGGCGGGGATCTTCACCTTGAACGGCTTGCCGTCCTCCCCCTGCAGGGTGATCGTCTCGCCCTGCACGGCCGTGGCGAAGTCGAGCGTCGTGCGCGCGGTGACGTCGGCGCCCTTCTGCGGGCCGCCGAAACCGCGGAACCCGCCGCTCGGCTGCCCGAAACGGCCGGAGCCGAACGAACCGCCCTGGCCCTGATTGAACATCGCGAAGATGTCCTCGAAGTCGGCGCTCTGCCTGCTCCCCTGGCCGAACCGGCTGAAGACGTCTTCGAAGCCGCCCGCGCCGGCGCCCCCGGCGGTGAAGCGTGCGCCCGAGCCCATGGCTCGGATCTCGTCGTACTCCGCACGCTGCTCCGAGTCGGAGAGCACCGAGTACGCCTCGCTGATCTCCTTGAACTTCGCCTCGGCCGCGGCATCCCCCTGGTTGGAGTCCGGGTGATACTTGCGGGCCAGCTTGCGGTACGTCTTCTTCAGCTCGGCGTCACTGACGTCCTTGGCGACACCAAGAGTCTTGTAGAAGTCCTTGTCGAACCAATCCTGACTGGCCATGAATCACCCGGCCTATTCCGCAGGGACGGCGACGACGACCTTCGCAGGGCGCAGTTCGACATCGCCGAGGCGATATCCGACCTCGACGACCTCAAGGATCGTCGAACTCTCGGCTCCGGGCGTGGGCTGCTGGAAGATCGCTTCGTGGTGCTGAGGGTCGAACTCCTCGCCCGCCTCGCCATACGCCACGACGCCCAGGCGCTCGACCACCGCACGGACCTTCTCGCCGATCACGAAGAACGGCGTGCCCTCCACGAGATCGCCGTGCTGGGCGGCGCGGTCGAGGTCGTCGAGCACGGGGAGCAGCCCCTTGGCCGCCTCGCCCTTGGCGCGCGCGATCTCGATGTGACGCTGCTCCTCAGTGCGCCGACGGTAGTTGGCGTACTCGGCCTGCAGGCGCTTGAGATCGTTCAGCAGAGCGTTTTCGGCGTCGGCGAGCGAGGCGTCATCCGAGGCAGCGGCCTCAGCGGTCTGCGCGGCGTTCAGGATGTCGTCGACCGTCAGGTCGTCCGCACCGTCCGCCGGGGACTCGTCGGATCCCTCTGCGGCCTTGGCCTCGGCGGACTCGGGGTTCTGCCCGGCATCCGGGTTCTCCTGCGGCGCGGGGCCGGATGCCGCAGCATCCGACCCCTCGTCCTCAGGAACTTCGTCGAAGTTCTTGTCCGTCATGGTTACTTCTTCTCGTCCTCGTCGTCGATGACCTCGGCGTCGACGACATCCTCGTCGGAGGATGCGTCGCCCGCAGGAGCCTCGCCCTCAGCGGATGCGCCGGCCGCGGCATCCGCCTGCGACTGCGCGTAGATCGCCTCGCCGAGCTTGCTCTGCGACTCGTTCAGCTTGTCGAGCGCGGTCTTGACCGCGTCGTCGTCATCGCCGGCCAGAGCCGTCTTCAGAGCGTCGACGTCGGCCTGGACCTCGTCCTTGACCTCACCGGGGAGCTTGTCCTCGTTCTCCTTGATCAGCTTCTCAATCGAGTACGACAGGGTCTCGGCCTGGTTGCGCTGCTCGAGGGCCTCGGCGCGCTTCTTGTCCTCGGCCGCGTTCTCCTCGGCCTCGCGCACCATGCGCTCGATGTCGTCCTTCGACAGCGACGAGCCGCCGGTGATGGTCATCGACTGCTCCTTGCCGGTGCCCTTGTCCTTGGCGGACACGTGCACGATGCCGTTCGCGTCGATGTCGAACGTGACCTCGATCTGCGGCAGACCGCGGGGAGCCGGCGCGATGCCGGTGAGCTCGAAGGTGCCGAGCGGCTTGTTGTCGCGGGTGAACTCGCGCTCGCCCTGGAAGACCTGGATCGCCACCGACGGCTGGTTGTCGTCGGCCGTGGTGAAGGTCTCGCTGCGCTTGGTCGGGATGGCGGTGTTGCGCTCGATGAGCTTCGTCATCCGGCCGCCCTTGGTCTCGATGCCGAGCGAGAGCGGGGTGACGTCGATGAGGAGGACGTCCTTGCGCTCACCCTTGAGGACACCGGCCTGGAGGGCTGCGCCGACGGCGACGACCTCGTCCGGGTTCACGCCCTTGTTGGCCTCCTTGCCGGTCTCGCGCTTGACGAGCTCAGCGACGGCGGGCATACGGGTCGAGCCGCCGACGAGGACCACGTGGTCGATGTCGGAGACCTTGACGTTCGCCTCGCGGATGACGTCTTCGAACGGCTTCTTCGTGCGGTCGAGGAGGTCCTTGGTGAGGTCCTCGAACTTCGCGCGGGTGATCGTCTCGGAGAGCGACACCGGGCCCGACTCGGTCAGCGACAGGTACGGCAGGTTGATGGAGGTGCTGGTCGAGGAGGAGAGCTCCTTCTTGGCCTGCTCAGCGGCCTCCTTCAGGCGCTGCAGGGCGATCTTGTCGCCCGAGACGTCGACGCCGCTGGTCTCCTTGAACTGCTTGATGAGGTGGTCGACGAGGCGCTGGTCCCAGTCGTCGCCGCCGAGGCGGTTGTCACCGGCGGTCGCACGGACCTGGATCGTCGAGAAGTCGTCGTCCTTGCCCACTTCGAGCAGCGAGACGTCGAACGTTCCACCACCGAGGTCGAAGACGAGGATGAGCTCGTCCTCCTTGCCCTTGTCGAGGCCGTAGGCGAGGGCCGCGGCGGTGGGCTCGTTGATGATGCGCAGGACGTTCAGGCCCGAGATCTCACCGGCCTCCTTGGTCGCCTGGCGCTCGGCGTCGTTGAAGTACGCGGGGACGGTGATGACGGCGTCGGTCACCGTGTCGCCGAGGTAGGACTCGGCGTCGCGCTTGAGCTTCTGGAGGATGCGCGCGGAGATCTCCTGCGGCGTCCACTTCTTGCCGTCGACGTCGAAGCTCCAGTCGGTGCCCATGTGGCGCTTGACGGATGCGACGGTGCGGTCGACGTTGGTGACGGCCTGGCGCTTGGCGGTCTCGCCGACGAGCACCTCGCCGTCCTTGGTGAATGCGACCACCGACGGGGTCGTGCGGAAGCCCTCGGCGTTGGCGATGACCTTCGGCTCGCCACCCTCGAGGACGCTGACGACGGAGTTCGTCGTTCCGAGGTCGATTCCAACAGCACGTGCCATGCGATTCTCCTTCTGGTCGGAAGTAGGTAGGTGAAGTTCAGGGCGATTCAGAAACCTGAGTCGCGATGGCTCAACCATACGCCTCGACCACGGACGCTGTCAAATGAACTTGATATGAATTGGCTCAACTTTGACGGAGCATCCCGGAACGTTCAGCATCAGCCCTGCGCATCCAGCCAGCGTGCGAGCTCGACGCCGAGCGCGGTCGGCGCATCCAGCTGGATGAGGTGCCCTGCACCCTCGAGAATCGCGGTCGACGAATCGGGGATCATCGCGTGCAGGCGATGGGCGCGGTCCACGGGGATCCAGGTGTCGTCCGCGCCCCACACGATGTGGGTGGGCTCGTCGATCGTCGGATACGACGACTCGATCTCGTCGGTGAAGCGCTCGTCGGCCTGCTCGATCTGGCGATAGAACGCCGCCTGCCCGTGCGGTGTCGTCCACGGCTCGGCGAGCATCGCCAGATCGTCCTCGCGCAGCCCGCGGTGGCTCGCAGTGCGGATGTACGCCTCGATCGCTCCCCGGTGCACGGTGGCGGGCAGCTGCGAGAACACGGTGGCGTTCTCTCGCACGAGGGAGAAGAACGGGGAGCCCCAGGGGCTGAGAGCGACGACGTCGACGAGGCAGAGCGAGCGATACCGCACCCCGTGCAGGATGCGCGCCCGCAGCGCCACCGCACCCCCGAAGTCGTGCGCGACGACGTGCGGACGGTCGAGCCGCCAATGGGCGAGAAGCGCGGCGAACAGTGCTCCCTGGACGCCGAGGTCGACGGTGTGCTCGGACTCCATCGACGACTGCCCGTAGCCGGGCATGTCCCACAGATGCACGGTATAGCGCGAGGCGAGTGCGTCGGCGATCGGCCGCCAGAGCGCCGACGACCACGGCGTCCCGTGCAGCAGCACGAGATCGGGCCCGGAGCCGAACCTGTCCCATGCGACTGCGCGCCCGTTCCACTCGAACGACTCGCGCAGCGTATGCGTCGGCATGGCGATCCGGGTCACTTCCCGCCGGGAGGCCCGATGATCAGCAGGATCACGAACAGCGCGACGATCGCGACGACGACGAGGACGGCGAGAACCCACGGCCGGTTCAGGAGCCGGCGCATCCAGAGGTCGTACCAGGCCCGATCCCGCGGGTGGTCGGTCTCCTCGAGTCGCCAGCCGCCCAGCAGGCGACGTGTGCGGTGCAGCCAGATCTCCATCGGGATGGTCGCGTAGGGCACGATCGCGCTGACGACCGCGGCGACGCCGACGCCCACCGACCACCGCTGGTTGAGCGCGACGAGGACCGCCGTCGCTCCGTAGGAGAGGAACACGAACCCGTGGATGCCACCGGCGATCGTCACCACGATCCCCGGAGCCCCGACAGCACGGGCGATGAGCGCCGAGATAAGCAGAGTCCACGTGATCGCCTCGGCGATCGCGAGCACACGGTACAGGCGGGCGGGGGTTCTGAACATCGCGCTCCTCGGGCGTCAGGGTCTTCGTCAACCGTACGCGAAGCGAGCCCTCATCTCGGGTGCAGCGCGGCCTCGAGCAGCCCCTCGAGCGGACGCGGCATCCGCTCGAGGGGGATCGCTTCCACGACGTCGGCGGCGAAGCGGGTCTTGCGGCCCGCCGCCGTCCCTGCGAAGCGGTGCAGCTGATCCGTGATCGGGCGCCCGCGCTGCGCGGGCTGCTCCTGGAAGACGCGGAAGCGGGCGAGCTCGTCGCGGGCCTCGAGTGCGGCGAGCACGAGGTCGGGTCCTGCCGCGCGGATCACCTCGTCCTCGAGATCGCGATCGCACCCGAAGAATCCGATGCTCCGCGGATCGCCGGCCTCGAGCATCCCCACATCGCAGAGCACTCCTTCGACGTAGTGCTCCTCAGCGGCGTCGTAGAGCCCGAGCACACGGTCCGGAGGGCTCCACCTCGCCGAGAGCTCCCGCCGGAGGTTCGTGATGCCGCCGAGCTCGACGAGATCGAGTCCCGCCAGGCTCGCGCCGTGGCGCCGCGCGACGGCCTGGAACGCCGCGATGTCGCTTCGACCCTCGAACAGCACGACGGTCCGCGACCCGTGATGGTGCGGCCCGGCACCGTCGGCAGACATGGGTTGACTCTAGGGCGTGTTGATTTAGTGCCGGGGTCGCTGGAGTCCAGTTAGTGCGCGTTGCCGAGTCCGCCAGTGAGGCGGCCGTGGAATCGGGCGGTGGCGTCGTTCATGCCGGTGAAGGTGACGGTCTTGCCGAGGTGTTCGTATTTGGTGTGGATGGCGTCGAGCGCGGCGACGGTGGATGCGTCCCAGACGTGGGAGCGGGTCAGGTCGACGACAACGCGGTCGGGGTCGTGGGTGTATTCGAACTGCGTGGTGAGGTCGTTGCTGGAGGCGAAGAACAGTTCTCCGTCGACGGTGTAACGGGCGGTGGGCTGGCCGTCTTGGTCGGTGATCTCGCGGGTGACGGTGGTGAAGTGCGCGACGCGGCGGGCGAAGAGGATCATCGCGGCGATGACGCCGACGCCGACGCCGATGGCGAGGTTGTGGGTCCACACGGTGATGCCGACGGTGACGACCATGACGAGGGTTTCGCTGAGCGGCATGCGCTTGAGGGTGGTGGGGCGGATGCTGTGCCAGTCGAACGTGGCGACGGAGACGACGATCATCACGGCGACGAGGGCGGCCATGGGGATGACGGCGACGATGTCGCCGAGCACAAGCACCAAGACGAGGAGGAACACGCCGGCGAGGAAGGTGGAGATGCGGGTGCGGGCTCCGGATGCCTTCACGTTGATCATCGTCTGCCCGATCATCGCGCAGCCGCCCATGCCACCGAACGCGCCGGAGAGGATGTTCGCCGCCCCCTGAGCCCACGCTTCGCGGGTCTTTCGGGAGTGGGTGTCGGTGATGTCATCGACCAGTTTCGCGGTCATGAGGGATTCGAGGAGCCCGACGATGGCCATCGCGGCGGCGAACGGGAAGATGATGCCGAGGGTGTCCAGGGTGAGCGGAACGTTCGGGATGAACAGTTCGGGCAGGCTCTGCGGGAGTTGGCCCTGATCGCCGACGGTGGGGACGCTGATACCGAACACGACAGCGGCGGCAGTGAGCAGAACGATCGCGACCAGCGGTGCCGGGACGACACGGGTCAGCAGCGGCATCAGATACATGATGAGCAGGCCCGCGACCACGAGCGGGTAGACCATCCAGGGCACCCCGAGCAGCTGCGGGATCTGCGAGATGAAGATGAGGATGGCGAGGGCGTTGACGAACCCGACCATGACGCTGCGGGGTATGAACCGCATTAGCTTCGCCACCCCGAGAAGTGCCAGCACGATCTGGATGAGCCCACCGAGGATCACGGTGGCGATGAAGTAGTCCATCCCGTACTCGCGGGCAACAGGGGCGATGACCAGCGCGATGGCGCCGGTTGCGGCGGTGATCATCGCGGGCCGGCCGCCGAGGAATGCGATGGCGACCGCCATCACGAACGACGAGAACAGCCCCACCCGGGGGTCGACCCCGGCGATGATCGAGAACGCGATCGCTTCGGGGATCAGCGCGATCGCGACGACCAGTCCGGCGAGGACTTCGCGGGTGAGAATGCGGGGGCTGCGCAGCGCTTGCAGAACGGTCGGTTCGATCCGGTAGCGGGCGGCGGGATCTTGCGTGGGCACGACGGCGGTCACGGTGCTCCTTCGTGGTCGGCGGGGATGTAAGCCCGCAGGAAGGCGCTCCGTTGCGCCGGGAAGTCTCAGAGATTCGGGAGAGGATGGATGCTGCACGACAGGGTGCGACCGAACAACGAGACTCTAACGTAACGTGAGGGTTGAAGGAAATCGGGGATCATGACTGACGCGGCGATGCACATCGGTGAACTGGCCGAGCGCACTGGTCTGTCACTGCGCACCCTCCGCCATTACGACGAGATCGGTCTCGTCACTCCGTCCGGACGCACCGATGGCGGGTTCCGCCTCTACACCGCCGACGACGAGGCACGGGTGATGCTGATCCGCCGGATGAAACCCCTCGGCTACAGCCTCGACCAGATGCGTGAGCTGCTCGACCTCATCAATCTGGTCAACGCCAACCCGCGCGATCCGGAACTTGATGCTCGGTTTGAGAGTGTCCGGCAGGAGGCGCTCGAGCGGCGCGACCGTCTCAGAATCCAACTCGCCGCCGCCGAGGAGTTCGTCGCTCAACTTCACGCCCGCTCCACGAAGGTGTAAGCGGCTCACCCAAGTCCGCTCAGCGCGCGCCGGTCTTGACCCAGATTAAAGTTCCGGCGAGACAGATCGCGGCGCGGTAGTTGCGGGCGAGTTTGTCAGAGCGCATCGCGATCCCGCGCCACTGCTTGAGCCGGTTGAAGCACCGCTCAACCACGTTGCGCCCCTTGTAGCGAGCTTGCTGCTGGTCGCCGAAGTCGATCGGCCGACCCGGCCGCTTCCGGCGGTGCGCGATCTGGTCGTCACGCTCCGGGATGGTCGCAGCGATCCCGCGGCTGCGAAGCCAGGCGCGGTTCGCCTTCGAAGGGTAGCCCTTGTCGGCAAGTACCCGGTCCGGGCGGGTTCGGGGCCTACCCTTACCGGCGCGGGGCACGCGAATGTCTTCGAGGACCGCGGTCATCATCGTGGTGTCGTTGACGTTGCCGCCGGTGATCAGCATGCCCAACGGCCGGCCACGGCCATCGCAGACCATGTGCAGCTTGGTTGTCAGTCCGCCGCGAGAGCGTCCGATCCCGTGATCCGGCGGCTCGACCCACGGATTCCTGTCATTCGGTAGAGCCCCCTAATGAGAGGTGAGCCTGCCGGTTCGGCAGAATCGGATCGATTGATGGTGGGCCGCCGGCGGGTGAGCACTCCTGCCCCCTGGACACCTTCGGAGTCCTAGACACAGATCGTGCCCCCGCCGGTGACCGAGAGAGTTGATCGCTGATGGGATGTCGTGCCGGTCGGCGCTGAGCGTCGGGTGAGCACTCCTTCATTAGGTCGCTGATGGTTCTCTCGAACGGCCCGCCGGACAGGACGAGAACGAAGGGAGCGCCGATGCTGGGAGAGCTGGCAAGCGTGAACACGGTGCGGTTGTTGGTCGGTGACGACTGGGCCGAGGACCATCACGACATCGAGATCCAGGCTGCTGACGGGCGCGTGCTCGCCAAAGCCCGCGTTCCCGAGGGCGCAGCCGGGATGGCGCGACTGCACGAGATGGTCAGCGCCGCCGTCGACCGCATCGAGGACGCCGACGCGGTGGAGGTGCTGGTCGGGATCGAGACCGACCGGGGCCTGTGGGTGCAGGCGCTGATCGCCGCCGGTTACGTCGTCTACGGCATCAACCCGTTGCAGGCGGCACGCTACCGAGAGCGCCGCTCGGTTTCGGGAGCGAAGTCCGACTCCGCCGACGCGCACGTGCTGGCTGACATGGTCAGAACCGATGCGCACCAGCTGCGTCCGATGTCCGGCGACAGTGCGCAGGTCGAAGCGATCAAGGTCGTCACCCGCGCGCACAAGACCCTCATCTGGGAACGCGCCCGCACCGTCCAGCGGCTGCGCTACGCACTGCGGGACTACTTCCCCGCCGCGATCGAGGCGTTCGAGATCCTCGGCGGTCTGGACGAACCGGACGCGCTGGAGCTGCTGACCAAGGCCCCTGACCCGGCCACTGCGGCCCGGCTGACGACGGCGCAGATCACCGCCGCGCTCAAGCATGCCCGTCGTCGCAAGGTCGCCGACAAGGCTGCTGCGATCCAGGCGATCCTGCGGGCGCCGCAGCTGACCCAGCCCGCCCCGGTCGTGTCTGCCTACGCCGCCACGACCCGTGCGATGGTCGCGATCCTGGGCACTCTGAACCAGCAGATCGACGTGCTCGAGGGGCAGGTGCAGGCCCATTTTCGCGCGCACCCGGACGCTGAGATCGTGCTGTCCCAGCCGGGCTTAGGGGCGATCCTCGGCGCCCGGGTGCTCGCCGAGTTCGGAGACGACCCGCACCGCTACGCCAGCGCCAAGGCCCGCAAGAACTATGCCGGCACCTCTCCGATCACCATCGCCTCCGGCAAGAAACGCAGCGTGATCACCCGCTACGTCCACAACGACCGCCTCGTCGATGCCCTCGGCGCGCAGGCGTTCGCCGCCCTGAGCCGATCACCCGGCGCCAGGGCCTACTACGACAAGCTCCGCGCCCGCGACGTCGGGCACCGCGCTGCGCTCCGGCAACTCGGCAACCGCCTCGTCGGCATCCTCCACGGCTGTCTCAAGACCCGCACCACCTACGACGAAACCACAGCCTGGGGTCATCACCTCACGGCCGCTGCTTGACATCCAAGCTCATGGGATGTCTGTGTCCCGCTTCAGGGTCGCGCCGTGCTGATGCACACGCGCGATCGTGGAGTCGATCGAGACCACCCAGTCAATCTTCCCGGCGGCATCTGCCTGCCTCTGGACCTCCGCGAGCAGCTTCTCCCAGGTGCCGTCCGCGGCCCATCGGCTGAACCGCTTGTAAATGGAGTTCCACTTCCCATACTGCTCCGGCACGTCCCGCCAGGGAGCGCCGGTGCGGTACTTCCACGCCATTCCCTCGACAGCGAGCCGATGATTCGTCCACGGCCTCGACCGGCCCGTAACCGTCGGCATCAACGGCTCCATCACGGCCCACGCCTCGTCAGAGATCTCGTGTCGCATCACCGTTCAAGGCTCACCGAGACAAGGGCAGATGACTTGATCAACACGCCCTAAACCGCGAGGGAATCGATGTCGTCAGCGTGACTGAGAGCGGCGCCCCGGGCGACTCAGCTTGGTCGAACTTCTACATCCTCGGGCGGTATGTCGACACTCACCTGTGAGATGCAACCGGTGGCGGGCTGCCAGTGCTGCTTGAGCGCTCTTGCGGGGTCGTTTCGTAGCGTGTCAACATCGGTGGGAGCTGGGTCGTGGAGTGCTTCGGTCACGATGAGGACGCGGCGGGTGTCGGGCTGGATGGCTGCCGTCAGACCTCCCCGATACGTGTGACAGTAAGCCTGTCGAGAACGTCTTCCGGCCGTAACCGGTGCTGATCGAGCAACTTCACAACTCCATCGGTACGTTCGCTCGCCACTTTGATGTTCCGCAGTAGCTGCAGACCTTCCCAGAGCCGCTCGGTATCTGTCGCGAGTGCGCGGATGTCGTCGGGTGTCACGCGGTAGCTGTCTCCGCCGGCAACTGCGATCGCGTCCTTATGGACGAGCGTGCGCGGGGTGACCATAACCGCTGCGCTAATCTCGGGGACCGCGACCGCTCTGTCTTCCGCCACAAGTGCGAGGTGCCCGTTCACCTGCAGGGTGTCGGTCACACCAATAACGCCGTCGATCTTGTGTTCGCTCTTCGCCTCGACGCTGATCCACTGTGTCTCGTCCCAGCACCAAGCAGAATCGGTCCGCGAGTTCCCCTTCGGCTTGAACGCGTGCGCCCCTAGGAACAGCCCGAGCTGTGTGAGCGCGGGTTCGTAGGCCTTGTGGTCGATCTGCGAGAGGCCATCGAGCATGTTCTCGAACGCGGTCTTGAGCTTCGCGGGACTTCCCACCCCGTCTATATAGGTGCTGAGCCGTGATGCTGCACTCAGAAGCTGTGCGCTCGGGGCGAGAGCTTGCCGGCCTTGGAACGGAAGGAACGCTGCCATCCACGTAGCGGGCT
>Ga0172374_1001906_pt1 | contig 13655 bp, 12 predicted proteins | sample LakKiv3m_FD_114536 | JGI IMG/M metagenome (GOLD analysis project Ga0172374, IMG submission 114536) | Freshwater microbial communities from Kabuno Bay, South-Kivu, Congo - kab_092012_10.3m | ecosystem: Environmental > Aquatic > Freshwater > Lake | place: Democratic Republic of the Congo... | reverse complement strand
TGGGCGTGCGCTCGGCGGTGACCCGGTACTCCTTGCCCTCGGGGGAGGTGAAGGAGAGCTCGCCGCGGATCGCGTCGCGGAGGGACAGCTGCCCCTCGATGACGTTCTTCCAGGTGGGGCTCGTGGCGTCCTCCTGGTCGGCGAGCCACACCCGCGCCCCGGAGTTGAGCGCGTTGATCGTCATCTTCGGGTCGGTGGGGCCGGTGATCTCGACGCGGCGGTCCTCGAGCCCTGGGCCGGCGCCGGCGACGCGCCAGGTGGTGTCCTGGCGGATGTGCGCGGTGTCCTCGCGGAACTGGGGGTCGTGTCCGTTGCCGATCTCGAAGCGGCGACGCATCCGGTCGGCCAGGCGGTCGTGCCGGCGGGAGGCGAACCGGTGGTGGAGTTCGGTGAGGAAGGCGATCGCCTCCGGGGTCAGGATCTCGTCGTAGCGGTCGCGGATCGGTCCGGTGACCTCGATCGCCGGACCCTGCTGGGTCGTCTGGATCGGAGCCGTGGTCGTGGGAGTGGTCATGATCGTGTCCTTCGTGTCGATGCTGAGACCCCGGCTTGTCGCCGAAACCCCGGGTTGCGGATGCCGACAACGCGGGGTCTCGTCGAGAACCGGGGGTCTCGCGGATCAGTGGAACTGCGCGGCCTCGGTGGAGCCGGCGAGGGCGAGGGTCGCGCTGTCGGGGTTGAGCGCGGTGGAGATGACGTCGAAGTAGCCGGTACCCGCCTCGCGCTGGTGCTTGGTGGCGGTGTATCCGTCGGCTTCGGCGGCGAACTCGGCTTCCTGCAGTTCGACGTAGGCGCTCATGGCGCGCTCGGCGTAACCGCGGGCGAGGTCGAACATGGAGTGGTTCAGGGCGTGGAAGCCGGCCAGCGTGATGAACTGGAACTTGTAGCCCAGGTCTGCCAGCTCCTGCTGGAACGTCGCGATCTCGGCGTCCGACAGGTGGCGCTTCCAGTTGAAGCTCGGCGAGCAGTTGTAGGCCAGGAGCTTACCGGGGAACTGCGCGTGGATCGCCGCGGCGAACTCTCGGGCCAGCTCGATGTCCGGCTCCCCGGTCTCGACCCAGAGCAGGTCGGCGTAGGGGGCGAACGCGAGGCCGCGGCTGATGACGGACTCGATGCCCGGACGGATCCGGTAGAAGCCCTCCGAGGTGCGCTCGCCGGTGGTGAACTCCCGGTCGCGCTCGTCGACGTCGCTCGTGAGCAGATCGGCGGCGAGGGCATCGGTGCGGGCGATGATCACGGTCGGAACGCCGGCGACGTCCGCCGCGAGGCGGGCCGCGTTCAGCGTGCGGATGTGCTGCTGGGTGGGCACGAGCACCTTGCCGCCGAGGTGGCCGCACTTCTTCTCGCTCGCGAGCTGGTCCTCCCAGTGGATCGCGGCGGCGCCGGCCTGGATGAGCGACTGCGCGAGCTCGTAGGCGTTCAGCGGGCCGCCGAATCCGGCCTCGGCGTCGGCCACGATCGGCGCGAGCCAGTCCTGCGTGATCTCACCCTCCGCGTGCTCCAGCTGGTCCTGGCGGATGAGCGCGTTGTTGATGCGGCGCACGACCGCCGGCACCGAGTTCGCGGGGTACAGCGACTGGTCGGGGTAGGTCTGGCCGGCGAGATTGCCGTCGGCGGCGACCTGCCAGCCGGAGAGGTAGATGGCTTTGAGGCCGGCCCGCACCTGCTGCACGGCCTGACCACCGGTGTAGGCGCCGAGAGCGCGGATGTAGTCCTCGGTGTGCAGGAGGTTCCACAGGTTCTCCGCGCCGCGGTGGGCGAGCGTGGCCTCTTCGCGGACCGATCCACGGATGCGGATCACATCCTCGGCGGAGTACGTGCGCTCGACGCCGTCCCATCGGGGATCGGTGTCCCAGATCTCCTGGAGCTCGGCGGCCGTCTGAACCTGATCGCCGGCTCGCAGACCGGCGGGGCGGGGCGTCGGGGTGTTGGCGGTGTTCGTCATGGTGTCTCCTCGGTGGATCCGGCTGCGGTGCCGGAGTGGCGTGGTTCCACTGTGAGTGAAGTTCCGAGAGATCAGGGACCGAAATCGAGGAGAAGATCGTCCGAAATTCTGTTTCCGTGACAGAATCGGCCGCATGAACCCTTCGACGAATTCAGGGCCCCAGGGCACTGAGGCAGAAGAGACCGATGCCCTCACGATCGGCCGCCGCATCCGCCAGCTCCGGACGGCGAAGGGCATGACCCTCGATGACCTCGCCTCGGCGGTCGATCGCGCGCCGAGTCAGATGTCCATGATCGAGACGGGCAAGCGCGAGCCGAAGCTGACGCAGCTGCAGGCGATCGCCCGCGCTCTCGGTGTCACGATCGATGCTCTCCTGGAGGGGGAGCCGCTCGGTGAGCGCAGCGCGGTCGAGATCGCGCTGGAGCGGGCGATGAAGGGTCAGACGTTCCAGGCGCTGGGCATCGAGCCGTTCCGCATCGCCAAGAGCATGCCGACGGAGGCGCTGAAGGCGCTGCTCGCCCTGCATGGGGAGATCGACCGGCTCAAGGACGAACGCGCCGCGACACCGGAGGAGGCCCGTCGTGCCAACGTCGAGCTCCGGCACCTGATGCGGCGACAGGACAACCACTTCGCCGACCTCGAGGCGAAGGCCGCCGAGATCCTCGCCGCCGTCGGGCATCCCGGGGGACCGCTGACCCAGCGCACCGCATCCGAGATCGCGGCCTACCTCGGGTTCACCCTGCACTACGCCCCCGACCTGCCGCAGACCACCCGCAGCGTCGCCGACCTCGCCAACGGCCGGCTGTACCTGTCGAGCAGTGTGCCCGCGAAGGGCGATGCGCGCACGGCGGTGCTGCAGGCGCTGTCGAGTCGCATCCTGGGGCACTCCGAGCCCCGCAGCTACGCCGAGTTCCTGCGGCAGCGCGTCGAGACCAACTACCTCACCGGTGCGCTCCTCATCCCGGAGGCGCATGTGGTGCCCGCGCTGAAGGACGCCAAGCAGCGCAGGGCGATCTCGATCGAAGACCTCCGTGACGCGTACTCGGTGTCGTACGAGACGGCCGCGCACCGGTTCACGAACCTCGCGACCCGGCACCTCGACATTCCCGTGCACTTCCTCAAGGTGCACGAGTCCGGGACCATCACGAAGGCGTATGAGAACGATGACGTGAACTTCCCGACCGACAGGCTCGGTGCCATCGAAGGGCAGATGTGCTGCCGCCGCTGGACCTCGCGGGTCGTGTTCGACGAGGACGACCGGTTCAACCCGTACTACCAGTACACCGACACAGGCAACGGCACGTACTGGTGCACCGCCCGCGTGGAGGCGTCGAGCGAGGGGCTGCACTCCGTGAGCGTGGGTGTGCGCTTCGACGACACGAAGTGGTTCGTGGGGCGCGACACTTCGCACCGCGGGGTCTCAAAGCACTCGGTCGAGGTGTGCTGCCGCCGGGCTCCGGCCGACCTGGAGGAGCGCTGGCGCGAGAACTCCTGGCCCAACGTGAAGACCCCGCGCACGTTGCTCGCGACTCTGCCCACCGGGGCCTTCCCCGGCGTGGACACCACCGACGTGTACGAGTTCCTCGACGCGCACGCGCCCCGCTGACCCGGGATCCTCGTCCTTCCTGGCTCCGCCGCCGGGTCGGGGTTGAACCAACACTGAACGCATGTTAGGTTTTCGCGTGTCGGAGCGCCGTGATCCGCGGCGCCGTTCTCGATGAGGAGACGCGATGAAGCGATGGATGAGCACAGTGGTGACAGTCGGCCTGGTCGCCTCGGGGTTGGCGCTCGCCAGCCCGGCGAGCGCGGGCGGCGGACGACCTGGCGATGCGGAACTGGATCGCTGGGCCCGCGACACCTGGCGATCGCTGGTCGCCATGACCGACGAGGAGACCGGGCTCCCAGCCGACAACGTCACCGGCGACTTGCAGGCCTCCAGTGCCTACACCTCGCCGACGAACATCGGCGGATACCTGTGGTCCACCGTGACCGCGCGCGACCTTGGCATCATCGGCGCCGATGAGGCGCGCGACCGTATGTCGACGACGCTCGACACCCTCAACGACCTCGAGCGCAACGATGCGAGCGGCATGTACTACAACTGGTACTCGCCGACGACGGGCGAGAAGCTGACGACCTGGCCCGATTCCGGCGATCCCGTGCATCCCTTCCTCAGCACGGTCGACAACGGCTGGCTCGCCGCCGCCCTGCGCATCGTGCGCGAAGCCGAGCCCGCGCTCGCCGAGCAGGCGGGGGCGCTCTACGACTCGATGGACTTCGCCTCGTTCTTCGACCCGGCGGGCGCCGCCGGGCTCCCCGCCGGAACGAATCGCGGCGGCTTCTGGGAGCAGGCGCCGCCGGACTGCAGTGTCGCTGCTCCGATGTACAACGGATCCGGAGCGACCGCGTACTACACCTGCCACCATTACGACACGACCGTGAGTGAGAGCCGCATCGCGACCTATCTGGGCATCGCGAACGGTCAGATCCCGGCGACCGCGCTGTCCGGCACGCACCGCACCATGCCTCCCGGCTGTGACTGGGCCTGGCAGGAGCAGCTCCCGTCGGGTGAATACCGCACGTATGACGGCTTCCAGGTGTGGGAGGGCGCGTACAGCTACGACGGGATGTCGTTCGTCCCCAGCTGGGGCGGCAGCATGTTCGAGTCGCTGATGCCCGACCTTCTCGTTCCCGAGACCAAGTGGGGACCGAAGTCGTGGCGGCTGAACCACCCGATCACGGTCGCAGTGCAGAAGCGGCACGGCCTCGAGGAGGCAGGCTACGGGTACTGGGGCTTCTCCCCGGCGAGCGACCCGTTCGGCGGGTACGCGGAGTACGGCGTCGATATCGCCGGCATGCGGTCCGACGGTTACACCTCCGATGCGGAGAAGACCGACGTGGACATCGACCGGCCGGGATGCGCCGAGGGCACGAACCCCGATCCCGTGTTCGGAGACGGCGTGGTGACCCCGCACGCGGCGTTCCTCGCCTTGCCGTATGACCGCAAGGGGGCGCTGAGCAACCTCGAAGGCATCGAGAACGACCTCGGCGCCTACGGCCCCGGCGGCTTCTACGATGCCGTCGCCGTGCGGAGCGGCACGATCGCGGAGCGCTATCTGTCGCTCGACCAGTCGATGATCATGGCCGCGATCGGCAACGAACTCACGAAGGATAAGCTCAAGGACTACTTCGTGGATCGAGAGATGGAGCAGCGCCTCCGGCCCGCGATGCGGCAGCAGGAGTTCAGTTCGTCGTGGGGCGCCGGCGGTGGTCACAAGGGGTGAGTTCCCGCGCTGCGCGCCGAACGACAGGAGCAGCAGTGGGCACGGATGATCGGCCGAGCGGGGGCCGCGGGTCCCGGGGTCCCTACGTCACGGGTCAGGCCCGACGGCAGGCGATCGTCGACGAGGCGCTGGCGGTGTTCTCGCGGACGGGCTTCCACGGCGGATCGCTGCGCGAGATCGCGAAGCGCGTCGGCGTGACGCCCGCAGGACTCCTGCACCACTTCGCCGACAAGGAGGAGCTGTTCGCCGAGGTGCTGCGTCAGCGCGATGAGGCGGTGCGCGCGGCCGCGGGCGATCCCGCCGAGCACACCCTGATCGAGCAGGCCAAGCGGGTGGTGGCGCACAACCAGACCTCGCGCGGGTTGACCTCGCTGTACGCGATCGTCTCCGCCGAGGCGACGGACCCGGAGCATCCGTCGCACGCCGACTTCGCCGCGCGCTACCGGGTCAGGGCGGACGAGGCGGCCGCGATCCTCCGCCGCGGCCAGGAAGCCGGAGAGGTGCGGGCAGACATCGACCCGGAGCTCGCCGCGCGGCTGATCAGCGCCGTCATGGACGGCATCCAGCTGCAGTGGCTCCTGGACGAGTCCGTCGACATGGTCCCCCTCTTCGAGGAGTTCGTCACCCGCTATCTCGACCCCGCTGCCCCTCCCCGGCCCTGAGGGCGGCGCCCCGGGCCGTCCAGTGCACGACTTCCTGCCGAGTGCACGGCTTCTCCGCGTCGACTGGCCGTGCACTCGTCGAGTTCACGTGCACTCGACGCCGACGCCGACGCCTACGCCGACGCCGACGCCGACGCCGACGCCGGGCCCGGTCGTCAAAAGTTAGTTCGATCTTGCTTAGTCAAGATTGACTATGTTACTTTCATCGAGCCATCAATGACGAACGGCCGAGAAGGGACCCTCATGGCTACTTCCCCTGCGGAAACCCGATTCCGCATCACTGCCACCCTGACGTGCGTTCTCGCCGCCACGCTGACGCTCGGAGCATGCTCCGCGCAGACGCCAGGCGGCGATACCGCCCCCACGAGTGCGAACGACAGCGACGCCTGCAAGCGGAATCAGGATGCCGGCACCATCACCTACATCTCCGGTTACGGCTACTCCGCCAGCGCCGGTCAGCTCGATGTGTTCCTCGCCGAGGAGCTGGGCTACTTCGACGATCTGTGCCTCGATGTCGAGATCAACGCCTCAGGGGCGAACGGGCAGCAGCTCGTGGCTTCGGGGCAGGCGCAGTTCACCGCGCTCGGCTCCGCGTCCGATGTGATGCTGGCGGCCGCCAACAGCAAGAACCTCACGGCGGTCGCCACCTACGGCACCACCCCGCCGTTCTCCATCTTCGGCAACGAGAAGCTCGAGAGCCTCAAGGACCTCGAGGGCGGATCGCTCGGTTACTTCATCAACCTGACCCCGATCGCTTCGGCCATGCTCGATGAAGCCGGGGTCGACGTCTCGAAGGTCGAGATGGTGAAGATGACCAACTACGACCCGACCGTCGTGGTGCGCGAGCAGGTCGACGCGATCGTCGGCTATGCCTCGAACCAGCCCCAGTCGCTCAAGGCACAGGGCCTGCCGTTCAGCGAGTTTCTCCCCTCCGACCTCGGCGTCGAGGGCACGTACAACGTGATGGAGGTCAACTCGCGGTTCCTCGATGAGCACCGCGAGGTCGCCGCCGACTTCATGCGGGCGAGCCTCAAGGCGCTGCAATACTGCCTCGACGAATCCGACGCGTGCATCGACAAGCTCGCGAAGCTGGCCGAGGACAGCGGGCAGGGAGCCGCGTTCCCGCGCGAGCAGCTCGCCCGCACGTGGGAGGTGGAGTCCGCCTGGGTGCGCGAGAGTGCCGGCGGCAACCCCGGCGTGCAGAACGAGTCCATGTGGGAGCCCGAGTACGCCCTCGTGAAGGAGTACGGCGACGTCAAGGAGCTGCCCGCGATCGCCGACATGATGGACGCCGACCTGGTCGCCGACCTCTACGACGGTGACACCCTGATCTGGCAGGAGAAGTGATGACGGTCGCGCACGGCGCCGGCGTCGAGGTCAGGAACGTCTCGAAGTCCTTCGGAGTCGACGGCGCGAAGGTCACGGTGCTCGACGACGTGAGTCTCACGATCGGGATGGGCGAGTTCGTCTCGGTGATCGGGCCCAGCGGCTGCGGCAAGTCCACGCTGCTCAAGGTGGTCGCCGGGCTCCTCGACGCCGACTCCGGCACCGTCACGATCGACGGCGAGAGCGTCAGGGCGGCTTCGCGTGACAAGAAGATCGGACTCGTGCCGCAGTCGCCGGCGCTGCTGCCGTGGAAGACGGTGCGCGAGAACGTCGAGCTCCCCGTGCGGATCAACCGCGGGGCCAACGGCGACCGTGCGCTCCGCGACCCGGCCGAGCTGCTGTCGACCTTCGGCCTCGGCCATGCGCTGAAGAAGTACCCTGGACAGCTCTCCGGCGGCATGCAGCAGCGCGCCGCGATCGCCAGGGCGTTCGTCTTCGACCCGGCGATCATGCTGATGGACGAGCCGTTCTCCGCCCTCGACGAGATGAACCGCGACCTCCAGCGCATCGCTCTGCTGGACTTCTGGCAGTCGAACCGCAAGGCCGTGATGTTCGTCACGCACTCGGTGCCGGAGGCGATCATGCTCTCCGACCGCATCGTGGTCATGGCCGCGCACCCCGGACGCATCGCCCAGGTGATCGACGTGAACCTGCCGCGACCGCGCACCGAGGAGGCCTACGCGACGGACGAGTTCCGCGAACTGGAAGCAGTCGTGCGCGGTGCGCTGCGCGCGCAGACGGAGAAGGCCCATGTCTGAGCTGACGATGAGAGACACCACCGCGACGATCGCGACCGCCCGCCTGAAGGCCCAGCCGCGTCGGGGCATGCCCGCCTGGCTGCGCTGGGGATCATGGGGACCCACTCTGATCACGTTCGTGATCGCCGCGCTGCTCTGGCAGATCGTGGCCTGGACCAACCCGTACGTGCTCCCGACGCTGGAGGCGATCGGCACCAGCCTCGTCGACGACGCCGGCATGTACTGGTCGAACTTCCTCGTGACGCTGCTCGAGGTCGTGGTCGGCGCCTCCGCCGGCATCCTCGCCGGGTTCCTCCTTGCTGTGGTGATGGCGGAGTTCCAGATCATCGAGCGGGCTGTCATGCCGCTCGTGATCATCGTGATGGTGACCCCCATCGTCGCGATCGCCCCCGCGCTGGTCGTGGCGTTCGGCTTCGGCATGGTGCCGAAGTTCATCGTGACCGGCCTCGTGGTGTTCTTCCCGATGCTCGTGAACTCCCTCGCAGGGCTCCGCGACGTCGACCAGAAGGCCATGGACGTGTTCAAGACGCTGCATGCCTCGCGGTGGGAGATCTTCCGCGAACTGCGCTTCCCCGGCAGCATGCCGTACGTGTTCGCCGGCCTCCGCATCGCCCTGCCGCTCGCCGTGGTCGGCGCCGCTGTCGCCGAGTTCGTCGCGGCGGGACAGCAGGCCGGTCTCGGCTCGCTCGTCACCACGTCGGCCGCACAGGCGAACCTCCCCGTCACCTGGGCCAGCATCGCCCTGCTGTGCCTGCTCGGTGTGCTCCTCATCATCGTCCTCGCCCTGGTGCGCAAGCGCGTGCTCTGGTGGAGCGACGGCGAGGTCACGGCCAAGGGCTGACGCGGCATCCGCCTCCCGGGACGGGATCCCCCACCCGTCCCGGGGTTCCTCCGGCGTGCCCGGAGATCAGTCCAGATCCACCAGAACCACCCACAAGGAAGGCACCCGCACATGACCGATCAGAACACCGTCAAATCGCTGCGTCTCGGCCTCTTCGAGAACGCGCAGGCGAACGACTCCGGCACCGCGACCTGGCGGCACCCCGACAACGGGCGCTACCTGTTCGACAAGCTCGAGTACTGGCGTGACACCGCGCGCATGGTCGAGGACGCCGGGTTCGACTTCCTTTTCCTCGCGGATGCCTGGGGGTGGGCCGACGTCGCGGGTGAACGCCCCGACATCTGCTCCGTCGAAGGCCTCGATCTGCCCCGGCTCGACCCGGCGATCATCCTCGCCGCGCTCATCCCCGAGACGACGCGGTTGGGTCTCGTGGCCACCGGCTCGACCCTGCTCGAGCCGCCGTACTCCTTCGCCCGCCGCATGGCGACGCTCGACATCCTCTCGGGCGGGCGCATCGGCTGGAACGTGGTCACCACGGGCACGGCCGACACCGCCGTGCAGGGCTTCGGTGTGCCGATGGTCGGCCACGACGAGCGCTACCTCATGGCCGACGACTTCATGCAGGTCGTCTACAAGCTGTGGGAGCAGGCGTGGGACGAGGGCGCCCTGGAGCGCGACAAGTCCGGTCGTTTCGCCGACCCGTCCAAGGTGCACCGCATCGCCCACGACGGTCCCTACTTCCGCTCGCACGGGTACGGCAACACCTCGCGCTCGCCGCAGGGGACACCTGTGCTGTTCCAGGCCGGGGCATCTCCCGCCGGTCGGGAGTTCGGCGGCAAGCACGGCGAGGCGATCTTCGTGGGCAGCGGGTCGGTCGAACAGCTCCGCGCGCACTCGAGTGCGATCCGCGAGGAGGCCGTCAAGAACGGTCGCGGGGCCGACGAGGTCAAGATCATGTCGGCGTTCGCAGCGGTCGTCGGCAGCACCGAGGAGGAGGCCCGCCGCAAGTACGCCGAGGTCGCCGACGCGCAGAACCCCGATGTCACGGTGGCCTCCTACGCGTGGTTCACCGGACTCGACCTCTCGGCGTACGCACCGGACACGCCGATGTCGGAGCTGAGCACCGAGCTCTCCCAGACGCAGGTCGCGCGCTTCGCCGACAAGACCGTCGGCGATGTGCTGGGGGACTGGCATGCGCACGGTGTGGGCGCCCGCCCCATCGTCGGCACCCCGGAGCAGGTCGCGGACCGGATGATCGAGCTCGCCGACGGCGCCGACCTCGACGGGTTCCTGTTCGCCCCCGTCATCCCTCCGGCATCGACCGTCGACTTCATCGAGCACGTGCTGCCGATCCTCAAGGAGCGCGGCGCGGTCGACGAGCCTTCGTCGGAGCCGCAGTCGCTGCGCGAGCGCCTGATCGGCACGCCGACGCCGGCGCTCGCCGATTCGCACACCGGATCGCAGTACCGGCGGACGATGTCGCGTGTCTGACACCCTCGCCGGTGTCGCCGTCGTGGGGAGCGCGAACCTCGATCTCGTGGTCGAGGTTTCGCGCCCCCCGCTCGTCGGTGAGACGCTCCTGGGTCGTGCCGGCGGCCGCTTCTCCGGAGGCAAGGGCCTGAACCAAGCCGTCGCCTCCGCCCGCAGCGGGGCTCCCACCCGGTTCTGCGGGGTCGTCGGGACGGACGAGGCCGGCGACGTGCTGCAGCAGACCCTCGCGGATGCCGGAGTGGAGGCGGCCCTGCGCCGCAGCGCCGCTGCTCCGACCGGGGTCGCGCACGTGCTGGCCTTCGACGACGGTGACAACAGCATCATCGTCGCGGCCGGCGCGAACGGCGGAGCTCGACGCCGACGATGCGGTGGCCGGGGTCGCCGGTGCTGCGGTCGTGCTCGCCCAGTTGGAGGTGCCCGTCGAGAGCGTGGCGGCGGCACTGCGGGCTGGCCGGGCAGAGGGCGCGCTGACGATCCTGAACGCGGCCCCCGCGCACGACGCGACGATCGAGTTGCTCGGCGACGTCGACGTGCTGGTGGTGAACGAGACCGAGTGCGCCGAACTCGGCGGTATCGAGCGGCTGCACGCCGCCGGTGCGCAGACGGTCGTTCTCACCCAGGGCGCCGGGGGAGTGACACTGCACCGCGCCGGAGACGACCCGCTGCACGTCGACGCGTTCCGGATCGATCCGGTGGACACGACCGGCGCCGGTGATGCGTTCTGCGGGGCACTGGCCGCCGCGCTCGCTCAAGGGGCTGTCATCGAAGCCGCGTTGATCCGCGCCTGCGCGGCTGGTGCCGTCGTCGCCCAGCACCGCGGCGCGACGACGGCTGCGCTCTCGCCCGCGTCGATCGCGGCGCTCGTCGGCTCTCGCTGAGCTCAGTTCGAGGGTGCCGCGTCGGCCGGCGCCGCACCCTCGACCGTCTCGCCGGCGAACGTGTACTCGCCGTCGCGCAGACGATCCAGCAGATCGAGCAGCCACTGCTTCTCGGCGGTGAGGCGGGCGGTGGAGAGGTCGAAGATCTCCCGTACGTACTTCGGGGTGGTCTCGGAGCGCAGGGTGTCCTGAACGTCGAACCCGTTCTGCGTGATGATCGCGTCGCTCTTGATGAGGCGGTGCTCGAGACCGGCGATCACCTCCTGCCGGCTCAGCACGAACATGAACGAGGCCACGGTCATGATGGCCTGGGTGTCGAAGGCCGCGACGTTCCAGAGGTTCTCGCGGAGCATCCGCTGCAGCTCGACCTCGCCGGCCGGGGTGATGCGGTACGTCGTGCGCGCTGGCCGTTTGCCCTCGGCCTCGGTGCCGCTCTCGGCGATGTACCCGTCCACCTCGAGCGCGCGTAGGGCGTTGTAGATCGAGCCGGGCTGGATGTGTGCCCACTCGTCGACGTGCCACGTCATGAGTTCACGGCGGAGGAAGTACCCGTGCACGGGCTGAAACTGCTTCACGGCGCCGAGGACGACGAGGCGGGTGGTCGACATGCCCCTCATGCTAACGGCTGACATCGCATATTCCGGTTGTTTGCATGATCAAAGTTGCCTATTATCAGAACTAGTCAAAGTTGACTAATGAAAGGAAGCCGAAATGACGACTGCCGCGACCACCGCGCTGCCGACCGACGCGCTGCCGACCGGCGCGCTGCCGAGCGACGCACTGCCGCGCGATCTCGCCCTCCGCCGGGCCTTCTCGGTCTATCCGACGGGCGTCGTGGCGCTCGCCGCGCATGTCGAGGATCGCGCCGTCGGCATGGCCGTCAACTCCTTCACCTCGATCTCGCTGGAGCCCGCACTCGTCGCGATCAGCGCGGCCCGGACGTCGAAGACCTGGCCGGTGCTGCGGGCGGTGCCCGAGCTGGGCATGAGCGTTCTCGCCGCGCATCACGAGCCTCTCAGCCGCTCGCTCTCGGCGCGTGAGGGCGACCGTTTCGGCGGGCACGAGTGGCAGCGCACCGAGGGGGGAGCCGTGCTGATCGCCGACGCGGCGCTATGGCTCACCTGTCGCCTGCACGGCACCTTCGACGGCGGAGACCACGAGATCGCGCTGTACGAGATCGCTGACGTCACGCTGTTCGACGACGTCGAGCCGCTCGTGTTCCATCAGAGCCGCTATCGCTCCATCGCCGCCCCCGAGAGCGCGTGAGCGTTCCGCCGCTCGGGACGATCGTCGGAACGGTCGTCCCCGGCGACGGGCGCGGGCGGGAGCTCGGCTTCCCGACGGCCAACCTGGCTCTGGAGCACGGAGGCCTGCCCGATGACGGGATCTACGCCGCCCGGGTGCGGATCGACGACGATCCGCAGCTCTGGGCGGCGAGCGTCAGCGTGGGGGCGAACCCGACTTTCGAAGGCGACCGCGAGCGACGTGTCGAGGTGCACGTGCATGACGCGGAGCTCGACCTCTATGGCCGGCGACTGGCTGTGTTCCTCGTCGCCCGTCTGCGCCCGACCCTGCGGTTCGACGGCGTCGACGCCCTGATCGCGCAGACCGCGGACGACATCACACGCAGCCGCGCACTCCTGGCCGCCCCTGAATCCTGACCTCCGGTCTCCGCCGGGGGGCTCGTCTTCCGCTGGCGGGCGGGAGCGCGAGGTCGCGGCGCGGGGCGGGGCGGGTGCAGGCTAGGCGGCGTTCCAGCGCAGGCGCGGAGCCGCCCGGAAGTCCGTGAGGGCGATGGATGCGTCGGCGACGGGGAACATCGTGATCAGCAGCGGCGCGGCACCGGCGCGGGGTGCGACGGCGTAGGCGAGAGCGCTCGGCCCGCGCGTCGCTCCCAGGGCCAGGCGGGTCTCGCGCCCGTCGACCGCCTGGGTCGCGCCGGCCGCAGGGGAGGCGAGGAGCGCGGATGCCGCTGCCGTGGCCCGTGCGAGCAGCGTGGGTGCTTCGCGCCACGGGTGGAACGCGTCCGGGGGCAGGCGGCATGCGCGCGCGAGCGTGCTCTCGATCCAGCGCTCGCGCTTGAGTCCGTACGGCGTGGGTTCGAGGGAGAGCAGATAGCCGTAGCAGTGCAGCACTCCCGCGTTCCCGATCGGCCAGTCCGCGGCGACGCCGGCGCGGGCGTGCACCTCCTCGAACAGCGCACGGGGGATGACTGCCGTGCCGGTGTTCTCATCGATCGCCGTGGACCGACCCCAGGCGGCGAAGCGGTCGGCGTCGTGGTCGTCGTGGATCGCGGACACCAGCCACGGGAGCGCGTCGAGGGCCGCGCGCGCACCGGCGGCGGTCCCGTCTGCGGCGAGGTGAGCCGCCCGAGTGAGTCGTGCGAGTTCGGACACGGCGCTCACCATAC
>Ga0172374_1001904_pt1 | contig 13656 bp, 16 predicted proteins | sample LakKiv3m_FD_114536 | JGI IMG/M metagenome (GOLD analysis project Ga0172374, IMG submission 114536) | Freshwater microbial communities from Kabuno Bay, South-Kivu, Congo - kab_092012_10.3m | ecosystem: Environmental > Aquatic > Freshwater > Lake | place: Democratic Republic of the Congo... | reverse complement strand
TTTGTTGATCTAACATAGTGTTTCCCCCTTTTTGAAAGTTCATGTTCATTATGTGAGGTAAGTCACTTCAAAAGCAATATATAAAATACTTGTTTAAATGCAAGTTCAAATTTCCGCCTTGAATCCGCCACGCTTTTTTCACATCTTCCATCGTCGCGCTTTCGCAAGATGTCTTGTACAATGAACGAATGAAGAGGTGAAACATCATGCGGCTCACGCAAACGTGCGACTACGCACTCCGAACACTCATGTATAGCGCCACGTTCTCCCATCGGCTCGTGACGATTCAAGAAGTGGCCGACCAATATCAGATTTCAAAGAACCACGTCATGAAAGTCGTCTATGAGCTCGGGAAACACGGTTATCTCGAATCGGTGCGCGGCCGTGGCGGTGGCTTCCGGCTCGCCCGACCGATGGAGGACATCAACGTCGGTGACGTCGTCCGGACGATGGAACCGTTCGAGCTCGTCGAGTGTTTCGGCGAAGGACGATGTGTCATCGCTCCCGCGTGCGACCTGAGGAGCGTCTTGAACGAGGCGATGCTTGCGTTCCTGCACGTGCTCGACCGCTATACGATCGCCGACCTCGTCGCCAACCGGACGAATGAACTGGCCATGTTACTAGGCATACAAAACCCGACGGACTGAATAGTCTGTCGGGTTTGTCTGTTATAGCGGCTTCAAATTTGCCTCAATCTCCGCTCGTCGTGGCTCGAGAAACGGCGGCAGCGCCAACCGTTCTCCGAGTGTCTCGACCGGTTCGTCCGTCGCAAACCCAGGTCCGTCCGTCGCGAGTTCCACCAAAATCCCGCTCGGTTCGCGGAAGTAAATCGATTTGAAATAATAACGGTCGATCAGGCCCGAATGACTGATTCCGAACGAATCGAGCCGCTCGACCCAACGCGCCATCTCGTCATCGTCCTCGACGCGGATTGCGACGTGATGGACACTACCCCGGCCCGGGCGCTCCGACGGCAAATCAGCACGGTCGACGAGATGAATCTCTGTCGCTACACCGCCATCCCCCGTCTCGAACACACGAACCGATTGACCGTTCCGTTCGAACTCAGACGCGAAGCGATAACCGAGCACGTCCGTCAGTACCCGCTCCGTCTTCTCAATCCGCCGCACCGTCCACTCGCTAAATCCGAGACCGAAGACGGCGACGTCTGCCGGCACCGGTCCATTTTTCCACGGTTTCCCTGACCCGCCCTCGACGAGACAGAGCCGTTGCCCCTCCTCGTCCTCGAAATAAAGCGTTGGCCGACCGAGCACATCCTCTACCGGATCGTGAAGTACACCGAATTCGGAAAATCGCTCCAGCCAGTACGATAATGCCCCGTCCGGCACCCGAAACGCCGTCCGTGAGATGCTGCTCGACCCTTTATACGTCTGCCCGAGAAACGGCAGCTCGAAAAACGTCAAATCTGTCCCGGGCGTCCCCGACTCGTCCGCGTAAAACAAGTGATACATCGACGGATCGTCTTGGTTGACCGTCTTTTTGACGAGCCGCATCCCGAGTACCTCCGTGTAGAATCGCAAGTTCTTCAACGCGTCTCCCGTCATCGCCGACACGTGATGCTGTCCTAAAATCGCCTTCATTCGACATCTCCCCTTTCACCTTTGATTCCATTGTACCACCATCTAATAAGTAAAGTCTTCTTTACATTAAGTACAGTTTACTTTACAATGAAGGTAGAAACAAGAAATGAGGTGGCGGTATGCCATTAATCAATCGCGTCAAAGAGTTGCGGGCCCGGCATCAATTGACCCAAGGTGACTTGGCAGCCAAGGTCGGTGTGACGAGACAGACGATCATCTCGCTCGAAAAAGGAAGCTACACTCCGTCGCTTCTGCTGGCGATGCAAATCGCGCGCGTGTTCGAGGAACCGGTCGAATCTATTTTCACAATCGAGGAGGAAACAAATTGAAACACGTCGTCATCCAATCCATTTCCAGCATCATCTTGTATGTCCTGATGGCTTTTCTGTTCAGCTCGTTCTTGTCTGACGTGTCGACCGTCATCGAGACCGACCGATTCGAGATTGAGTTTAACTTATTGCCGCTCTTGCTGTTAGTCGGCTTCTTCATCGTTTGGACGGTCTATTCGTTCAAGACGCGCCCGAATCAAAACTTGAGCTTCGGCCAATGGTCGGTCCGGATGACGGAATTTAGCGAAGTCGACGAGCGAGAACAAATCATCACAGCAAAAGCGACGAAAGCGGCCTACGTCTCGTTCGGGATCACCGTACCGCTCCTCATGGCATCGTTCATGTTTTATCCGCTGTTCGAGAACGCGCTCCCAGCCTATCCGATTTACGCGCTCGCTTCGACGCTCATCATCTCGACGCTCGTCTATATGGCAACCTGGATCCGTGCCTATACCCATTAAGGAATTCACATCGAATTCCTTTTTTTGTGTCGATTTTTCGTCGAGTCGTTCCCTACGATTGCGAATTTGATCACGTCGTGCTTATATATAACTAAATGGTTATATACTAAATGTGTTGAAGGAGTCTTTCGTCGTGAAAACCATCGATTTGACGACCGGGCAGGTTCAACGCGTCATCATGACGCTCGCCCTCCCGCTCGTCGGCAGTTCACTTTTACAGTTCACGTATAGTCTCGTCGATATGTTCTGGGTCGGTGCGCTCGGCAGCGACGCCGTCGCCAGCATCGGCGCGGCCAGTTTTTATATCATGCTTGGTCAGGCGATTCAATCGCTCATCGTCGTCGGCGCCGGCATCAAAGTGTCGCAAGCCGTCGGACGGCGTGATCAGGCGTTAATTCAGCGCTACGTCCGGGCTGGGAGGCGAATGAACCTCGGGATCGGACTGTTGTTCGTCGTCCTCCTCGCCGTATTCGGCCAGACGGTCATCGGCTTTTTGAACATGGACGCACCAGCTGTCGAACGATTGGCGTACAGTTACTTGCTCGTCAGTGCACCGATGCTCGTGTTCTCGTTCTTCAACTTGTTGTTCGCCCGACTGTTCAGTGCTTATGGCAATACGACGACGGCAATGCGCATCAACGCGACCGGGGTCACGCTCAATATGGTCTTGTCACCGCTCTTCATCTATCCGCTCGGACTCGGGGTCGTCGGTGCCGGTCTGGCGACGCTCGTCGCGAACGTCGTCATGTTCGGTTTCTTCTGGCACCGGGCCCGCGCCTTGTTCGATTGGGAGGAGACGGTCGAACCAAATCGCACGGACTATACCGAAATCTTACGGCTCGGGCTTCCAATGGCGACCCAACGCGTCTTGTTCACCGTCATCAGTATTTTCCTCGCCCGCATGATCGGTTCATACGGGACCGAAGCGATCGCGGCCCAGCGCATCGGGCTTCAAATCGAGTCGATCGCCTATATGATGATTGGCGGATTGAACGGTGCCATTGCGAGTTACACGGGGCAAAATCTCGGCGCCCGCAAAGTGGACCGGGTCCATGAAGGCTATCGGGTGACGACGCGGCTCGGCATGCTCTATACCGGATTGCTTACCCTCGTCTTTCTGTTCGTTCCGGACGTCCTGATTAGGCTGTTCGTCGATGACCCGACAACGATTGACATCGGTGCGAACTATTTACGGATCATCAGAATTTCCCTCATCTTCGCCTCACTTGAGATGATTGGGAACGGCTACTTCTCGGGACTTGGGCTACCGAAAATTCCGGCGACGATCTCAATCGTCTTCACCGTCGCCCGTATCCCGATCGCGCTTGCCCTCGAGCCTTATCTCGGTATCGATGCCATCTGGTGGAGCATCGCCCTCTCGAGCATCGTCAAAGGGCTCGTCTCTGCCCTCTATGTCCGACTAATGAAAAAGGAAGTGACTTCCCTTGCAGAAGCGATTTAATGACCTTACTAACCAGTTGTTGCGTGGCCGGTTCGCCATCGAACGTGAAATGCTCCGCGTGACCCCTGATGGGACGCTTGCCGTTACGAAACACCCGACAGCACTCGGAGACAAGGCGACGCACCCATATATTACGACCGACTTCTCGGAAAGTCAGATTGAGCTGATCACACCGACGTTCCCGACCGTCGAGGCGGCGCACAACTTCTTAAAGACGCTGTACGATATCACGGCACTGAATATCGGCGACGAGCGTCTCTGGCCGCAGTCGATGCCATGCGCCCTTCCGGACGGCGGGGTCATCCCACTCGCTGACTTTGGTAGTTCCGGGATTGAGGCCGGGCGCTACCGGAAACATCTGCTCCAAAAATATGGGGCGAAGAAGCAGCTCATCTCGGGCATCCATTTCAACTTCTCGTTCGAAGATGAGTTGATCGCCTCCCTCTATGATGGGTCACCGGAACGCTACGACCATTTCAAGAACGATCTGTATTTAAAACTCGTCCGCAACTATTTACGGACACGTTGGCTCATCGTCTATCTGTTAGGCGGAACACCGGCCGTCCATACGAGTTATGAAGAGCGCTGTGTCAGTCAAATGCAGGCACTCAGCGAGGATGTGTATTCGAATACGACGGCGTTGTCGTACCGGAATAGCGACTGCGGCTATACGAACGTCGATCCGCTCTATCCGGATTATTCAACACTCTCGGACTACACCGCGAGCGTGCGCCGCTTCATCGCCCAAGGTGACATCGCCAACCCGAACGAGCTCTATTCCCCGATTCGGTTGAAGACGTCACGAGGCGGCAATGACTTGGAACGACTCGAATCGAACGGCATCGATTATATCGAAATTCGCAATATCGATTTGAACCCGTTCGAGAAGACAGGTATCGCCCTCACGGACCTGAAATTTCTACACGTCTTGTTGCTCTACTTGACGGTGAAAGACGAGACACGATTCGCGGACTGGCAAGCCGAGGCGTTTTACAACCAGCAACGCGTGGCGAAAGAAGGATTATCCCCGACGCTTAAACTCATGCGGGACGGCGAGGCAGTGGCGCTTCAGACGTACGCACACGATTTGCTCGATGAGATTGAAGCGTTCAACGAACAGTACACACTCGGATTCGAGGACATCTTCGCCTCTATCCGGGAGCGAATCGATCACGTCGAGACAACCTATGCATCACGCCTGACCACCACCATGACAACCGAAGGCTACACGGTCTGGTCGCTCCAGCAAGCGGAACTATTCTATCAAGACGCCTATGCCAACCGGTTCCGGATGCACGGCTACACGGACATGGAACTGTCGACTCAGATTTTGATGAAGGCAGCCTTGAAACGCGGGTATGCGGTCGAGGTCATCGACCGCGACGACCAATTCATCCGCGTCCGCCACGGCAACCGGACCGAGTACGTCAAACAAGCGACGAAAACGTCTAAAGACAACTATGTGTCGGTGCTCATGATGGAAAACAAGACGGTGACGAAACGCGTGCTCGCCGAACACGGCATCCGCATTCCAGGAGGGGTCGAGCTCCGCACTGAATCTGATTTACAGGACGCCTGGTCTGCGTTTGCGGACGAGCCGATCGTCTTGAAACCGAAATCGACGAACTTTGGGATTAGCATTCACATCTTCAAGGACGGGACGACGTTTGAGGAAGCAATCGAGGCGTTCCATCACGCTCGTACGTTTGACGACGTCGTCCTGCTCGAGACGTTCTTGCCCGGGAAAGAATACCGTTTCCTCGTCATCGGTGACGAGGTTGCGGGCATTTTGCACCGCGTCCCGGCGAACGTGACCGGGGACGGTCTGTCGACGATCCGTGAACTCGTCGCGAAGAAAAATGAGGACCCGCTCCGTGGGAAAGGCTACAAGACACCGCTCGAAAAAATTGATATCGATGACATCGTCGTGGCGTTCCTGCGGCCACAAGGTAAGACGCCGGACAGTGTGCTCGCGGATGGCGAGCTCGTCTTCCTTCGTGAGAACTCGAACATCAGCACAGGCGGCGACAGTATCGACTATACGGATCGGATTGCCGATTCCTATAAACGGATCGCGGTCGAGTCTGCCCGAGCGATCGGTGCGACGATTTGTGGGGTCGACATGATGATTCCGTCGCTCGAGCGTGAAGGTGACTATGGCATCATCGAGCTGAACTTCAATCCGGCCATCCATATCCACGCCTTCCCTTACGAAGGCAAGGAACGACCGATCGGTGAGACCGTGCTCGATTTACTGTTTGATTAATCAATATTCCCGTTTTGGAATATTCTCAAATGGGAATATTGTAGGTAAGAGGACGGTGACGAGGATGGAAGAAAACTTGAGTCCGTTGTTTCACGCGTTGGCCGACCCGAATCGCTTACGAATCATCGAGTTGTTGCGGCAAGAAGATTTAACGGTCGGTGCCATCGCCGAACGGCTCGACATCAGTCAACCACAGACGTCCAAGCAGCTGCGTGTGCTCTATGACGCCGGACTGGTTTCGGTGACCATCGAAGCCAATCGGCGGCGCTACGCCCTAAATCGGCATGCGCTCGCCCCGCTTGACGTCTGGCGTTCACGGCTCGAGGCAGAGACGGCTCGGCTCGATCGGTTGGAAGAGTTTTTGAAGCATTCAAAACGAGAGGGGACATCCTAATGGAAACGCTCAAATCGTACGTCGAAGGCAACACGTTAGTCGTGGAACGAAGTTTTAACGCACCACGTGCGCTCGTGTTCGAGGCATTCTCGACACCGGCCCACCTTGAAGCATGGTGGGGACCGGCTGGATGGAAGACGGAGGTTCGCACGTTCGAGTTCGAACCCGGCGGCACGTGGCACTATTGCATGACGTGCGTCGACAAAGAGCAAGGGGACTATTACGGCATGGAATCATGGGGCAAATCGACGTTCCTCGAAATCGACCCGCATCGAAAAATCGTCTATACGGACGCCTTCTCGGATGCGGACGGCCACGTCAATCCTGAACTCCCTGTCATGACAATCACGAACGAGTTTGTCGACATCCCGAACGGCACCCTGTTCATCAGCCGCTCCGAATTTACGGACGCCGAGTCGCTCCAACAAGTCGTCGACATGGGAGCCGTCGAAGGTTTCGCCTCACAGCTCGAACGTCTTGACGCGATTGTCTCCAGATAACAACAAGCACCGCTCCTCGTTCGAGGCGCGGTGCTTGTTTCGTTAAAATAAAAAATAGCTGCCGATTAAAATCAACGTGAAGATGAACACCATCCCGATGGCAAGTGCAACGAGGCTCATCTTCGCCGACTTGAACTGCTGGGAGTTAATCGTATGCACCTTTTTCAAATACGACCGGGTCCCGACGAGAATCGTCGCAATCCCGAAGATAATCGACAAGATGCCGATCGCCGTGATCAATCGATGCTCGGCCCCGCTCAAGTTCTCGCTTCGATAGTAATGAAAGTTCGTCACGAGAAAACCGATTCCGATGACCGTGATCGCCGTCCGGATCCAAGCGAGGAACGTCCGCTCATTGGCGAGATGTTGCTGGATGTATTGCGAATCGACCGTCTTCTCTAAATCTAGTTTCACCGATATCCCTTCTTTCTAGATCATCATCGCTCTAATTGTTCGAATAGTCGAGCGAGTTGATGTTCATCAATCGCCCCAACCGCATCCCCGACACTGATTTCGGTCGAACAATAGCCGTCATGCGGCACGAGATAACCGGTGATGCCGATTCCGGTCGCGTCTTGTACTTCTCGGAGCCGGATTGCGACCGTCTCCACATCCCCTTCAACATGAAGGTGGAACATATTCGTCACCGGGACGTCCGGTGTCGTCCACACCCCATCGAGCGTATTGAAGCGGTACGCCAGTTCCTTCGCCTGTTCGTAATAGCTCGCCATCCTGCCTTTCCGCAACTCATAGTAATAGTCGGCTGGGATGATGTACGGATACAGTCCAATCAAATCCCCGCCGTAACGACGTTTCCAAACTCTCGCGTCAGTACAGAACGGTTTCGGTCCGGCCAAGATGGCTCCAGCGACTCCCCCAATGCCTTTATAGAACGAGATGTAGACGCTGTCGAACAAGGCACACACGTCCGCTGCCGTCTTCTCATAATACGGGAGCGTCTCGAATAGACGTGCCCCGTCGAGATGCAGACGAATCCCCCGTTTCCGGCACAAGTGACTGATTGCCTCCAGTTCATCGAATGGTGGCAAATAGCCCCCGAGTTCCCGTTGCGGCAACTCAATCAACAGACAGGCCACGTCCGGTAACGATTTCACTTCCTCTAGCGTCATCAATCGTTTATCGTCCCCAATTAAAATCGGTTCGAGGTGATGCAGTTTCTTCAAGCCATCCTGTTCATGAATCTCCAAATGACAGAGCGGATGATAGGCGACGTTTCGATTACCGGTCTCGTCCGCCCAAATCCGTAACGCGATCTGTTGCGCCATCGTGCCGCTTGGGAAGAAGATGGCGTCTTCCATGCCGAGTTCTTGCGCCAGTTTCTGCTCGAAGCGCGCGATGACCTTACCCGTCCCGTAATGGTCGCTCGCCTGATTCGGGTCGACCTTAGCGAACGCCTGCTGCAAGACGCCGACGTTTCGTCGACCGTGGCCGCTCAGTTGATGCGACGTCTGTTGATACGATGTCCGTAAATCCATGTCATTCCCTCCACAACAAGCCCCCTGTCCGTAGACAGGAGGCTCCAAAGTTAGTCGCGCATGCGAACGATTAATTTACCACGCACTTTGCGTGTTTGTAGCTGTTCCAAACCATCTTTTAACCGTTCGAACGGCAAGACGTCCGTGACGAGGTCTTTCAACTCGCCCGTCTCGAGCAGCTTCATCAATTCTTCGGCCATAAACGCCAAGTTGCGGATGGCCCGCTCGTTCTCACTCGCATGGGCCGCACCGAGGGCGACTTCATGGATCGATGGTGAGAGCGTAAAGCCTTTCACGTTCGACGTATCCGGTGGACCGGCAATATAGGCGAGCTGTCCGCTGAATGCGAGCCGGTCGAGATCGGCTGTCGCCACGTCACGTCCGACCGTGTTCAAGATCAGGTCGACCCCGCGACCGTCCGTCTCTTCTAAAATCCGCGCGGTCACGTCTTCCGTGTTATAGTCAATCGCAACATCAGCACCAAGTGCTTGCACCCAGTCAAAGTTGTCCGGCGACGCCGTCGTGAACACTTTAAGCCCAAGTTTTTTGGCAAGTTGAATCGCGTAACCGCCGACCCCGCCCGCTCCAGCATGGACGAGAATCGTCTCTTTGTCGCGCGTGTTCAGTTTCTGCATGATAGCTTCGTACGCCGTCATACCGGCACAAAGGATGGCCGCAGCAGCCTCGTCGCTCACTTCCGGTGGCACGACGGCACAAGCACGCGCATCGACGACCGCGTACTCGGCAAATCCGCCGTTGTTCCCGAGGCTCGTATGGACGGCGACACGTGAACCGGTAATGATATTGGCGAGACTCGAACCGACTTCGACGACTTCACCGACGAGGTCGACCCCGAGAATATGCGGGTACGACCAGTTCGGGTTGCCGTTCGTGCCGACTTTATAGTCGACCGGGTTTAACGCGACCGCTTCGACTTTGATGAGCAGTTCGCCCGCACCTGGTGTCGGACGCTCTATCTCACCGATGTGGAGATGTTCTAATCCAGGTTGATTGAGTAGCCAAGCCTTCATGCTCAATACGCTCCTTCCGAATACGTCAATTCATACGAATGTGAATAGATTTCAACGAGGTTGCCGAACGGATCTTCACAGTACACCATCCGGTACGGCTTATCGCCCGGGTAATATTCCCGAATCGGCATCCGTTGTTTCCCGCCATGGGCGACGATTTTCTCGACGAGTCCCTCGATGTCCGGATCTTGGACGCAATAGTGAAAAATGCCCGTCTTCCAAAACTCGAAGTTGTTCTCTGGCTTCTCATTGTTCGGGAACTCGAACAGCTCGATTCCGATTTTGTCACCGGTCGACATATGGGCGATTCTGAAACTGCCCCAGCCCGGTCCGAATAAGTCCGTACACATGATACCAATCGGTGAGTCGTCCTCGACGACGTCTGACGGTTGCATGATCGTGTACCAGCCCATCACGTCCTCATAAAATTTAACTGCTTCCGCCACACTCGGCACCGATAGTCCGATATGTGAGAATGTACGTGGATATGTCAACATGATCCGCTCCTTTTTGTTTGCTCATTTTGGTTGATAACGATAAGATACCTTCATCGAAGCAAGAAAAAAAGTACGCACATTCAAGTAACTACCCGAAAGCGAGGCGAATTGAACATGACGACCCCGTTCCCCGTCAACAAGGCGCTCGACATCATCGGCGGTAAATGGCGGCCTCAAGTGTACTGCACGCTCGAGGAAGGCCCGCGCCGTTTCTCAGAGATTCAGCGCGCCATCCCCGACGTCAGCCGTAAAGTGTTGACCGACCAACTCCGTGAACTCGAACAGCTCGGCATGGTCCGCCGCATCGACTATTCGACCGAGAAACAGCTGCACGTCGAATACTCACTCACCGACGAAGCGCTCAGCCTGCAACCGGCGATGAAGGCGCTCTGCTCTTGGGGCGAGACACGAGACGAATAAACCCTCGCCGAATTGATTCGGCGAGGGTTTTGTCATGCTGCGAATAGACTGATGAGGTTTCCGTCCGGATCGATGACGATGGCGTAACGTTGCCCCCAAAACGCATCCCACGGTTCCCGATGCGAGGCATAGCCATGCTCGACGATCGCCTCATAGCGCGCATCTAGCTCATCCCGACTGTCGCATAAGAAGGCGAGTTCGACCCGGTGCCCCGTCGCCGGTTTCCATTCCCCATACACCGATTCGGCTACTTCGACCGTGTCGAAGGCGAGCCGGACACCACCGTCATCGACCTCGACGTGCGCTTCCCCATCCATCGCTTTCGGGATTGACAGACCGAGCATCCGATAAAAGTCGAGCGCCCGCGCCATGTCTTCGACGACGATGCCAATCATGTCTAGCTTGATTCCCATATGGCCACCTCATTTCCCAAATTGGTAGTACTATAATGAGTGTAGCACTTCATCCTGTTCTTGAATCGAGGAAAATCAAATGATCCATCAATTCGCTGTCCTGACCCAGCCACAGGCCGAAACAATCGCCTATACGTGGCACTACGAAGGCGATTACGCCTTTTACGATATGGAGGCCGACAAAGACGATTTAGCCGAATTTATAGACGCCGAACAGCGCGGCCAGTCGGTGTTCGCCATCACATCTGATGGTGAACTGGTCGGTTTCGTGAGCGTCACGCAACCGGATGCCGAGACGGTCGATATCGGGCTCGGTATGAAGCCAAATTTGACCGGGAACGGGAGCGGACGAACGTTCGTCACATCGATTCTCGACTTCGTCAAAGTAACGTACTCGCCCCATCGCATCACCTTGTCCGTCGCCGCCTTCAATGTGCGGGCAATCCGTGTCTATGAGACGTGCGGGTTCACGCAGACCGGTTCGTTTCAACAACCGACGAACGGGAGCACGTTCACTTTCATTCAGATGGAACGTCAAGAAAGTCCTCAGAACCAAGCGTTCTGAGGACTTTTTCTATGTGAGCTGTTTCTTTTGGATGTACGACAAGCCGAGCGCCGCAATTAAAATCGCGCCTTTGACGATGTCTTGGGCGTAATACGGCACATCCCACATCGTCAGCCCGTTCAACAAAATCCCGATCAAGACGGCACCGATTAACGTGCCGACGACGTTCGGTCGTCCGGTCCCGAAGACGGCGTAACCGATATAGGCGGCCGCGACGGCGTCCATCAACAGCGGTGCCCCGGCCGAAACTTGTCCGGTACCGATGCGTGACGCCAAGATGATGCCACCGATAGCTGCGAACAAGCCGCTCAACACATACGCGTACAGCTTGATGCGATTGACCGCGATGCCGGAACGGCGGGCCGCCTCGACGTTCGAACCGACGTAATAGAACTCGCGTCCGGTCTTCGAATACGTCAAAAACAGATGCGCCCCGGCGAAGAAAAGAATCATCAAGATGGCGACGAACGGGACAGGACCGATCGAGCCTTGGCCGATGAAGAGGAACGACGGGATGAAACGTCCCGGCGCCGTCCCTCCTTCAATCGGCATGTTGTCGTAAATCGAGAAGCCTTTCGTATACGTCAATTGCACGCCGTTGATGACGTACATGATGGCGAGCGTCGCGAGCAAGTCCGGTAACCGGAACTTGATCGTCACGAGCGCGTTCAACAGCCCGACGAGCACACCGAGGGCAATCGGGACGAGCAACGCGACGAGCAGTTCTTGACTATGTAACACGAGGCTCGACGCTGCCCCGATTGTCGCAAGACTCGCGGTCGAACCGACCGATAAGTCGAATCCGCCGACGATGAGCGAGAACGTCACCCCGAGGGCGAGCAAGGAGACGATCGATACGGATTTGATGATGTCGCTAAAGTTCGCGTACGTCAAAAACTGGTCGTTCGTCACACCGAAGACGGCGATGAGTGCGAGAATCGCGAACAGCGTCCCATATTGACCGATGCCACTGAAGCGTTTCGTGCGTTGTTTTAAAACGAGTTGGGCCATGTTAGACGCCTCCTTTCTGTTGCCAACGGCCGCGGTCAAGCCAAAGCGTCCGGTTGGCGACTAATTCTAATTCATGCGGTTCACTCGATGTGAAGATGACGGTCTTTCCGTCTTTGGCAAGGCGGGTGACGAGTTCATAAATGTCCCGTTTCGCCGTCACGTCGACGCCTTTCGTCGGTTCGTCGAGCAGATAGACGTCCCGGTCCTCGAGGAGCCACTTGCTGAGGACGACTTTTTGTTGATTTCCCCCGCTCAATTCTCGGACCGGTTGCCCGACCTGGTCGTATTTCACGCGCAGCGAGGCCAAGACGCGCGTGATCGCATTCGCCTTCCCTTCAATCGCGAGGACGTTCCGTTCAATCGAATCGTCGAGGAAAAGCCCCTGTTTCCGACGTTCTTCCGGTACGAGGGCAAATCCGGACCGGACCGCCTGACGCGGTTCGCGAATGTTGAGCGGTTTCCCGTCCAACGTGATGCGTTGCTTGACCCCGGATAGACCGAACAGTGCCTCAATCAGCTCCGTCTTGCCGCTCCCGGTGACACCGCCGATACCGATGACTTCACCTTTATATGCGGTGAGCGACAACTCGGTCCCGAACGTCGGTAACGTGAGGTCGGCTTGAATCCGAATCTCGGTTTCAGGAACGGCTTTTTCCACTGCTTCTGCCATGACGGATCCGCTCAAATACGAATGGATATCCCGTTCTGACAATACCTGAAACGGCCCTTCGTAAGCGATACGTCCATCTCGAAGGAACGTCGTCGTCGTGGTGACGCGCGACAGTTCATCTGACCGGTGAGTGATGAGAAGAATGCCGACGCCTTCTTCTGCGAGCGACTGTAGTAACGTGAGCAGTGCTGCCGCGTCATCTGTCGACAGTGCGGCCGTCGGTTCGTCGAGCAAGAGGTAAGCCGCATCACTCGCGAGTGCCCGGGCAATCAAGACACGTTGTTTGACACTGAGCGGGAAGCGGCCGACCGGTTCGGTCACGTCAATCTCTAACCCGACGCGCTCCAAGTAAGTGGCCGCTCGCCGTTTTAGTTCGCGAGGCCGAATCCGTTCGACCGCCTGCCACGGTACGACGTTCTCATAAATCGGTAAATCGAGATAAAGGGCGTCATCGACTTCTTGCGACACCGTGATGACCCCGCGGCGAATCGCCTCGGCCGGTGTGAGTGTGACCGCCGTCTCGTCGAGCTCGACCGTCCC
>Ga0172374_1001901_pt1 | contig 13664 bp, 16 predicted proteins | sample LakKiv3m_FD_114536 | JGI IMG/M metagenome (GOLD analysis project Ga0172374, IMG submission 114536) | Freshwater microbial communities from Kabuno Bay, South-Kivu, Congo - kab_092012_10.3m | ecosystem: Environmental > Aquatic > Freshwater > Lake | place: Democratic Republic of the Congo... | reverse complement strand
GAGCAGCCAGCGCATGGTTTACTTGATAGCCGACCTGCTAAACGTGTCGCGTCTGCGTACCGGCAAGTTTGTGATAGACGCTCAGCCGACCAACTTGGCAGATTTGGTAGAGGGCGAAATCAGCCAGCTGGCAGAGACGGCCAAGGGGCGCGGGCTGGAGCTGACCTATAATAAGCCAAAAGACTTCCCAATCCTGATGTTGGACGAGACCAAGACGCGGCAGGTGATAATGAACTTTGCCGACAACGCCATTTACTACACGCCGAACGGCGGGCATATCTCGGTGAACCTGGTGGAGACGCCGGAATCTGTGGAGCTGACGGTGGTGGATGACGGTTTGGGCGTGCCAAAGCACGATCAGCACCATATGTTTACCAAGTTTTACCGGGCTAGTAATGCCAAAAAGGCCCGACCCGACGGCACCGGGCTGGGGCTGTTTATGGCAAAGAAAGTGATTATCGCGCAGGGCGGGGCGATAATCTTCAAGAGCGAAGAGGGCAAGGGGAGCACGTTTGGGTTCAGCTTCCCCAAAGCCAAACTCAAGGTGAGCGGTGTAGTTGCTAGAACATCGAATTGAAGCACGCAACACTTCTTTAATAAACGTTGATCGTATATACTTCAAGCATGATTGCAGCAAAACTTTCTCTACCGGTTCCGATAGATATTTTACGGAATAAACTACAGAAGCGCGGAGTATTAAAGGCAAGCGTATTTGGCTCGTACGCCCGTGGAGAACAACGGCCGGATAGCGATTTGGATATTTTGGTAGAGTATGCAGAGGGCGTGTCATTATTTGATCATTTTGATCTGAAAGACGACTTAGAAAAACTTACTGGTAAGAAAGTTGACGTAGTATCTGCGCGTGCTGTTTCAAAGCATTTTGCTCCTTATATAAACAAAGACAAAGTGGAGATCTTATAATAATGAGTCCAAATGAACGCGACATAGTTTTTGCTTAAAGAGATCTTAGATCTGCTGGAACTGATTATCCGAAAAACACCAAAGACAAAAACTGAGTTTTTAGCAAACGAAGACGTTAGGGACGCAACCGCACTACGAATTCAGGCAGTTGGCGAACACGTGAGATCACTAAGCGAGAAGTTTCGGGAAGATCATCCGGAGCTGCCATGGCATCAAGCTATTGCGATGCGAAATATTATTGCGCATGAATATGGTAACATCGATTATGAAATAGTTTTTGAAGTAATAACTGGTGGCGACATGGATAAGTTTAAAACCCAGGTGCAAGATATACTTAAAGTGTAATGGCATCATGTTTTGGGTTTAGCTCCCCGAAGGCCAAATTGAAGGTGAGCGGTGTAGCTCTGAAACCGAAGTAGGGTTTTAGAACCAGCCTTCGGCTGGATTGATGTGTTCTTTACCAAAGTACCAAATGTTTTGTTCCATTTTGTCTCGGCAAAACGGAACCCAAAAACCGACAGGCGGCTGAAAAACAGTGATTACCACTCTAACCAGGGGTTAAGTCGCGCCGTAACAATGACTAAAGCATCTCCTCGTAGTTTCTTATTAGGATAACTCGGAGCGGGTTACGGCTTTATTCGACTTAACCCTGAAGAGTGGTATCAGTTTTTCAGAGCCTGGATAAAGACCATGGAGATTAATATTTTCTTATTTAATTTAGGAGTGTGATATTAATTTTTCAGCCTGCCCTTCGGCTTGTCCTCCGAAGCTTCAGCGCAGGAGGAAGCTATAGCGAAGTAGGGAGCCTGGGTTTAAGAAATGAGAACTTTAACTGACTTTCTTAACCTGGACAAATCTTTGGTAACTAATACCCAAATAATATCGAGATTTATCTCTGCATAACCGTGAGAGATGATGTTTCTAAGCCCGATTGCTTTAACCCAATCATTAGTAGAATGTTCGTTCCAAAAATCAGGGAAATTGTCACGTAATCTAGAAAAATTTTCACCAATATCCTGCAAACGCATCAGAACCGCATCTTGACTCTTATGGTCTTTTTTAAAGATGTGTTCGTCTTTTGGTAAATATGATTCAATGGCCTCCACGCTGCTCAAAATACTTACTAAATATGGGTTTGGCTGCATTACATTTCTATCTCTATTAATTCTGGTTCTATATATTCAGAAAAGTGCGGGCTAAGCTTGGTTACTAAATCGATGTCCACGCCAGCTTTAGCTTTTAGTTCTTCTTGCAAATCAAAAACGTCGAATAAGCTAACGCCGTTTTGGCACTTGATAAATAAATCTAAATCGCTTTTGGGAGTTTGTTCGCCTCGAGCATACGACCCAAATACAAAAGCTTGATATACACCGTGCTTTTTTAGCAATTTTACAAGTGTTGGTTGACTTATTGGCAAGTCTAATCGTTGTCTGGTGGAAGTCGTTTTCATAATCCTATTATATAGGAAAACGGCATTTATTGTGTAGTTTATAAATACATAGGTTAAGGGCAACGTGTTCACCTTCAGCTTCCCCAAAGCCAAGCTCAAGGTGAGCGGTGTGGCCTCTAGACCCGCAACAGTTGCCAAATAAACCCCTCCATTAAATGAAACTTCGATTTCTTGTTAAATAAAACTAACGGCCGTTAATTTTATTTAACTTTTAGACGAAGAGGATAGCATATAGCAAAGAACATAAGAAATAGCGTTCTTTTAAAAAGAACCAAACTTTGCCACCTTTGTTTCGGCAAGGGTGGCACCAAACCGACAGGCAGTTCGTCACACTTGATGTATCTGTTGATGCAAAACAGGCTTGCTGCGGAACTCCTCGTAAACTTGCTACTAGCAACTTTACTCGTCTAACAATCCTCGCACTTTAAGGACGTCTGTTTTGTACAACATCTACTCAGGTGCTCCTCAAGCCTGGGTATAAAAGGAATATTCAAAATACACATCCTAAGGAGTTAATGTTAACAAATATACACGATCGTGTATATTTGTTAACACGGCTACTGTAAAAATAAAGTGTTAAGGGTAAAATCAGGAACTTATATCCTGCCCTTCGTAGCGTAGCTAACAATCCTGGATGGTGAAAAAATACAAAACATAAATCCGTATATTTAATGCAGACCGGTTCCACCAACAACTGCTGATAAATTATTAGAGCAATAAGCATTAATAATCCCACATGCAGATTCAGTTATTTCCAATGCTTGGGGCAAGGCGTACTCAGAGATGCTCACTATAATCGGATCCTCAACGATTTTTTTGGAAAATGACCACGTTTCTACAGTCCCTTCTTCTAAAACCTCACTTAGTAATTTGTGCTTAATGTATGCATCTAGTGGGCCTAATTTGCCAGCCGCAAGACCTAAGACAACTGCTTGCTCGGGATGAGTAAATTCATCTCCTATACGCCTAGCATACTCCTCCCGTTTACGTTTTAGTCTTTCTAGCAATTCACCATCTTCTGGCCGAGTGATAACCGGTGATTGTCCCGCAGTCTCTGGACTTATATCCATAAGGCACCTCCAAATTTAGAATAGATCTCATAAAGTTTTTATGCAAGCAGTAGGGGAATATTATAGTCCTAGTACTTTTTTGTAAGCGTCAACGTAGCGCTCGGCCATTTGTTTGGCGCTAAATGTTTTCTCTACATATTGTCGGCACTTTAATCGACTAATTTTATCAACTTTTGGTATAGCTTTAGCAATTTCAGTAAGTGATTTACACAAATAACCCTGTTCTCCATCAATAATTATTTCCGACAAAGAGCCACGACCGATCGTAATAACTGGTGTGCCACAAGCCAAAGATTCAATGTTGGTTAGCCCAAACGGCTCGTCCCATTGAATGGGCGACAATAGTGCTTTGGCATTTTTGAGTAGTTCCACCTTGCCGGCATGGTCAATTTCGCCGATGAATTGAATCTGCTTTCCATCAATCAGTGGCTTGACGTTTTTCTCGTAATACTCGGCATCTACCGGATCAATTTTGGCAGCCATAATCAATTTTATGCCAGCTTTCTTGGCAATTCTTATAGCATGTTCTGGCCCTTTATGGGGATGGATTCGCCCCAAAAATGCAAAATAGTCTTTGGGCTTGTCGTTAAACTTAAACCGCTCTACTTGTATGCCGTTATAGACAGTTGCCACATAATTTAGTTTTGGGCCGTGTTTACGCTGTGTATTGCTGATGCTTATAAAAGCTTCATTGCGAAAGCGATTGTGCATATAATTTTCGGTTGGTTCCTCCAATGTTCCGTGCAAGGTTGTAACCATCGGGCACGAGATAAGATCTTTAAAAAGTAGCATTTGCCAGCCAAAATGATTATGTAAAATATCAAAATGGTTTTTGTTTATCAGCATTAAGGCCTTCGACAAACCAGCGTAGTTAAGGCCTTGTCTAATGGGCCACGAGATTGCTTCCGGTAAAACTCTGATTGCTTTTGGCGCGCAAGCTTTTAATTTGGCTGAGGATTTAGAATCGCCGCTTGCAAGCAAGGTAACTTCGTGGCCAAGTTTGGTTAATTCTTCGGCGAGGTTATAGACTATCAATTCGGTTCCGCCGTATTTCTTTGGCGGGACAGGTTCTTCAAACGGCGCCAGTAGCGCCACTCTAAGTTTTTTGGTCATTTTCCTAAAACCCACAATCTTTCGCCGCGAAGTATACCACAAAAACGTCTGTAAGTCACTAAACGGCTGAGTTAATAATTGTTATACTATTTTGAGATAATTAACGGCTCAGTCTTTTTACCCGCCAAACACTCTGCCACGTAGCCCCAATTAACTATCTTCCAAAAGGCCTCAATATAGTTAGGGCGAGCATTTTGATAATCCAGATAATAGGCGTGTTCCCAGATATCAAGCGCCAAAAGAGGTGTTTGACCACTGGTTAGGGGCGTGTTAGCGTCGTGCATACCAGATATTTCCAGTTTGCCCGCCTTGTTCTTGGCAAGCCAGACCCAACCGCTGCCAAAATGCGTTTTGCTAATTTCGCTAAATTGCTGTTTGAAATCATCAAACGAATTAAACACTTCATCAATTGCCGTTGCCAGATCATCACTTGGTTTATTGTTATTTTTATCTTTCGGCGGCGCCATACATTTCCAGTAGAAGGCATGGTTCCAGGCCTGGGCAGCATTATTAAATATCTTGCCGGCGCTATTTTTTATAATTTCTTCAACCGGCATATTTGCCTGTTCACTACCTTTTACCAAATCATTAAGATTATCAATGTAGGACTGGTGATGTTTACCGTGATGAAAACTGAGCGTTTTGGCAGAAATATAGGGCTCAAGAGCGTCTAGCGCATACGGTAATTTTGGCAGTAGATACATCGTAGTAACCCTTTCTATTATCATTAGTATTATATCACTGCTAGGCCAACAGATTTTTGATATACTAGTTTCCGGTATTATGACGAGCAATTCTACAGCCATCAATTTGCGCGGGGTTACTAAAAACTATGGCAACAAACGCGGTATAATTGATGTAAGTTTATCTGTAAAAACTGGCGAGATTTTTGGTTTTTTGGGCCCTAATGGCGCCGGCAAAACCACAACCATCCGCTGCATTATGGATTTTATTCGCCCGAGCCGTGGTACGATTACAGTTTATGGCGCTAATTCCCATACCGAAGCCGTGGCTATTAAAGCCAAGATCGGCTTTTTGCCGTCCGATCCCCAGCTTTATATGCGTTGGACTGGTGCGGAGCATCTGAAACTATACCAAAAATTGCGCGGTCCGTCTGATATGAGTGATACTGTTAACCGTCTTGGGTTAAACCTAGCTGTGCAGGTCAGACACTTGTCTACTGGCAATAAGCAAAAATTGTCTTTGTTGCTGGCGCTTTATGGCAATCCAAAATTATTGGTGTTGGATGAACCAACAAAGGGTTTGGACCCGATTTTACAACAAGAGATATATAACTTGCTTAGCGAATACAAACAGCGTGGCGGGACAGTTTTTCTATCGTCTCACAACTTGCCGGAAGTAGAAAAAATTTGCGATAGCATCGGCGTAATTAAAGAGGGCAAAATCGTAGCTAGCGAAACCATGCAAAGCATTCGCAATATGAACATTCATATTATTTCTATAAACTGCGAATCTAAAATTAATCAAAGCGACTTTAGCATCGCCGGCATTGAAGTGCTTCATTACTCCGATAAACACATAATCTTAAAAGTCAAGGGAGATTTGACCCAGCTAATGCAAAGGATTGCTAAATATAAAATCAAAGATTTAGAAGTGAATCACGCCAATTTAGAAGATATTTTTATGGAGTATTATAAGGACTAATATGTGGCCAATTATTTGGAAAGAAATTCGCGAACGCAAATTCTCCCTAATTGCTTTTAGTGTGGCAACGCTTGGTTTAATCTGGATGTACGTCGGGCTGTTCCCCTCGCTCCAAGCGCAAGCCCAAAATTACAACAAGATTATCGAGTCAATGCCCAAGGGCTTTATGGAGGCATTTGGTGTCAGCGGCAACTGGATGGCAAATCTAGAAAGTTTTTTATCTACCGAGATGTTCTCTATGCTATGGCCCTTGCTGGCTATATTTTTGGTAGTCAGTAGAGCTGGTGGGTCAATAGCTGGTGAAATAGAACAAACTACTATCGGCACTTTGCTAGCCCAGCCAATCTCGCGCACTAGGTTATTCATTGCCAAATATAGCTCAGGAATTATCGCTCTAGCCGTCTATATCGCCTGTTCAATTTTACTGACAATTCCTCTGGCCAAAATCTATTCTATTGGCGTATTACCGTTTAATTATTTTACTTTGTCACTACTCTGTCTGCTGTTTGGCGGTGCAATTTTTAGCTTTGCAATGTTTATTTCGGTCATTTCCAATGATAAAACCCGAGTTTACGGCATCACCGGCGGTATTTTGGTTTTGATGTATGCTTCCAACATTATATCTGGGCTAAAAAGCAATTTGCGCTGGCTACACAATTTTTCTATTTTTCATTATTTTAATGCGCCGGGGGCGCTCATCCATAACCATTTGGATTTATTTGCTTGCTTTGTATTAGTTACCTCTATTGTTATTTTTTCACTGCTGGGCTTAATATTTTTCAATAAACGCGATATCGCCATCTAGTAATGGCAAGTCTAAAACATAATTTGTGGCACTATATTGGGCTGGCTGGCTCAATTGTCTGCCTAATAATTTTTGTTCACGAACCTAGTTGGCCAACTCCAGATAAACTTTTAGTATTTTTGACATTTATTTTTATGGTCCTAGGGCAGGCCCAGGAAATGCTCAAACGCCTGCTGCCATTTGTGGCGCTATTACTGGTTTATGAATCATTTCGCGGGCTGGCGCACTCGCTTAACACGCACGTCAACTACACTTGGATGATACATATGGACTATAAAATATTTGGCACTTTGCCAACAGCGAGCTTACAAAACTGGCTTTGGCACGGCCATGTTCAGTGGTACGATTTTGTTTTTTACATTGTTTATATGATGCACTTTATTTTGCCCTTAGCACTGGCAATAGTTATTTGGAAGAAGCGCGATAAATATTATTGGAAATTTGTCAGCACTTTTATATTTTTGTCGTTTATGGGATTTTTAACTTATCTTATGTTTCCGGCCGCGCCGCCCTGGATGGCGTCTGACAACGGATACATCCGGTCAATTGTACGGGTTTCTAGCCAGGTTTGGGCATCACTTGGCATTCATGATTTTCCTTCCATTTATAATAAAATTGCACCCAATCCGGTAGCTGCCGTGCCATCTCTACATACAGCATATGCTACGCTTTTTGTCATATTTGTAACCAAATTTTTTGGTAGAAAATGGGGTCTACTTGCTTGTGTCTATCCTGTTTTAATTATTATTGGCACTATTTATCAAGGCGAACACTACGCAGTAGATGCAATTTTAGGAGTAATCTATGCCTTTGTCTCTTACTTTTTTGTTCATTGGCTATTCACTAAATATTTCAGCCGTCCAAAACCCAAAAAACCAACAAGCGTGATGTTGCGCAAGGTTTAACCTTTCGCACTTAGAGAGTTTCTTCAATACGAATTAGTTCGTTATATTTGGCGGTTCGTTCGCCTCGGCAAACTGAACCAGTTTTGATATAGCCGGTGCCTAGTCCAACCGCCAAGTGCGCAATAGTGGTATCTTCCGTTTCACCCGAACGGTGCGATAAGATTGCTCGCCAGCCGGCAGTTTGAGCCATTTTAACGGCCTTAATCGTTTCGCTTAATGTCCCTATCTGATTCGGCTTGATAAGAATTGCTGAGGCGGCTTTTTCATCAATGGCGCGTTTCAAAAACGCCGTATTAGTAACCAGTAAATCATCGCCGACAAGAGATATCTGCTCACCAAGCGTAGCAGTCATCTTTTGCCAGCCCGACCAGTCTTCTTGATCTAGGCCATCCTCAATTGAAACAATTGGATAATCAACAATTAGCTGTTTGTACCACGCCATCATCTCATCGCTAGATAATTGTCTTTGTTCGGTTGCTAAAATATATTTTCCATTTTTATATAATTCAGATGCCGCCACATCCAACGCCAAAACTATGTCTTTGCCAAGCTCATATTTGGCGCGTTTGATTGCTTTTACAATCAGACCCAGTGCTTCGCGGTTGCCGGCTTTAACTGCTGGAGCATAGCCACCCTCATCACCAACTAAATTACTATAACCTTCAACTTTTAGAACTTGCCCGAGCGCATGAAATATTTCTGCACCCATTTGAACTGCTTCGGCAAATGTCTTGGCGCCAATTGGCATAATCATAAACTCTTGGATGTCGGTTGAACCGCTGGCATGCTGGCCACCGTTTATGATGTTCATCATCGGTGTTGGCATAATCGGTTTTGAATTGCCAGCTAAATTAGCAATATATTTATACAATGGTAGTCTCTGAGCAGAGGTCGACGCCTTGGCTACCGCTAACGAAACAGCCAAAATGGCATTAGCGCCTAGATTGGATTTGTCGGCTGTACCGTCAAGTTTTATCAGCAATTTATCTAGCTCAGCTTGATCGGGTGACATGCCGATAATGTTATAGGCAATGGGGTCATTTATATTTTCTACGGCTTTAGTTACACCGAGTCCACCGTAGGCATCACCCTTGTCACGTAGTTCGTGCGCCTCGTGTGCACCGGTAGAGACGCCGGACGGAACTGCGGATCGTCCAAATGCACCATTATAAAGTGTTATATCTGCCTCAACGGTCGGGTTACCGCGAGAATCTATAATCTGCCGAGCTTTAACCGATTTTATTCGCATAACTCTATGATGGCACATTATGCAAAGTATTTACAATCTAAAACATAGACAGTTTTATGGTTATTATGCGATACTATTGTAATGGCTAGTATTACAATTTATGACGCATCAGGCGATGACGAAACATTTTTTAGACAAGCGCTCAGCGACCAAAACGTAACATACATAAAAGAACCTTTGTCGGCTAGTAATATTACTCCGGATACAGAAATAGTATCTGTTTTTGTGAGTAGTAAGGTTACAAAAGAATGCATAGATAAACTTGGCGCCTGCAAACTCTTAGCGACGCGTTCAACTGGCTATGACCACATTGACTCGGTTGCCGCAAAAGAAAATGGCATAACAATTTCAACCGTTCCGACTTACGGCGAACATACTGTTGCCGAATACGCTTTTGGTTTGCTTTTATCATTGACACGCAAATTACCAGCCGCTTTTGAGGCCGCGCACGAAGGCAGTCGAAGCCACTGCGAGCTTGAAGGCACAGATCTTAATGGCAAAACTTTTGGCGTAATCGGGGCCGGTAAAATAGGCCGTAACACTGCCTCCATAGCCAAGGGTTTTGGTATGCGCGTACTTGCTTACGACCCGTTCCCTAATCAAGAATCTGCCCAGCAGATTGGCTTTGAATATGTAGAATTAAACGACCTGCTATCCCAAGCCGATGTGATTAGCTTGCATGTACCATACACTCCAGAAAATCATCATTTATTAAACGCCGAGCGGCTTGGTTTAATAAAAAAATCAGCTATTCTTATCAACACTGCTCGTGGCGAATTAGTAGATTCCAAGGCCTTGGTAGAATGCGTGTCCAGCGGGCGTATTGCCGGAGTCGCGTTAGACGTTATAGAAAACGAAGAGCTTATTAACCCCCTTGAGGAATTAGCTCTGCTTAGAGCTGATCAAGTTGATAAAATTCTATTGGAACATAGCGTTGAAATAAACGTGCTAAAAGGTTTGCCTAATGTACTTATAACCAGCCACAATGCCTTTAATACCAAAGAGGCAATTGCGCGAATCAACCAGACAACCGTAGATAATATTCGCGCCTTTTTGGGCGGCCAGCCGCAAAACACGCCAAAATGAACGGCCGTTTGATAATTGTTCGTCATGGTGAATCGGAATGGAACGTACTTGGCAAATGGACCGGAACTACTGACGTTCATTTGAGCGATAAGGGCTTCCAAGAAGCTAAATTATTTGGCGAAAATCTTATAGATATTCCAATAGATAAGGCCTTCATTTCCCAGCAAATTCGTACTAAAGAAACTCTGGAACATATCCTTGATGCTAGCAAACAATATAAAGTTCCCTACGAAGTATCGCCGGCTATAAACGAGCGCGATTACGGCGAGCTGACCGGCAAAAATAAGTGGCAAGTTCAAAAAGAAATCGGCGCCGAGGCATTTGAAAATATTCGCCGCGGCTGGAACTGCCCTGTTCCCGGCGGTGAAACTTTGAAAGACGTTTATAACCGCTCGGTTCCCTTTTATAAACAGACTGTCTTGCCGCTATTAAAAGATAATAAAACTATTTTGATTGTAGCGCACGGCAATTCCATCAGGGCACTTATAAAGTATATAGAGTCAAAAAGTGACGCCGAAATTGCCAAAACCGAAATGATATTTGGAACGATTTTGATTTACAAAGTTGACGACGCGGGCAAACTTGTAGAAAAGCAGGAGCGCCACATCACCATTACTCCCACACCTAAGTAATATGCTAAATATATTGTAATAATACATTGCCCGGGATTAATATGCGTCCATCAGATCTTGAAGCTCTTTCCGTTCAATTGGATTGCCCAATGCAAAACCAAGAGCCGTTAACTTTCTGATATCCGTATTTACTTGATTTATATACGAATAACGATTCATTGCTTTCATTTGAATAACATCTTCGAGGGGCATAGTCATTTCTTGTAATTTCAGAGGTGCAATATACCTCGCCAACCCCGAATAGACCATACCTCCTGCAATTCTAAATTTAGCTACCAGAAGCGCTTTATCGGCTTCCGCTTGTTCTAACATATCTACTGGGTCAATTTTTGCAATTAATGCTATTTGTCTCATAACCGCTAACTCATTGCCTTTATACTCTGGTTGTCTAGGATCTAATTTATCTAATAACCATTGCCCAAGTGCATACCAGCTATTCATCACAACTGCACCCTCGGCCTTTTCTTGTTCTACGTTTGTGTCTTCTATAAACCGGTTAAATAAAAAGTCCATTTGCGGGTATACTTGTTTCAAAGCACTAGTTGTAACGAATAGCCAAGGTAATAACCGTCCCTGACAGGATCTATAAACCACACCGGCATCAGTGTCGGATATTTGGACAGTCACATCATCAAGGTCGTTATTTCTAGCTCCGCTAGGTATAATCCCCGAGAACCATCCGTATTGACCATCTTGTTCTAGCAATTCACCAACTTTTCTGTTTCTATTTTTTATAGCATCAACAAATTGACCTGGCTGGACGCTTAATCGATCATTTAAACCACTACACTGTACCTCTCCGTTAATATCATTATTTATCTTTTGTCTATTCAAAAATCTACCAACAGCATCAATTATTATATTTTCTGTATTATTGGTTGGTTGCGGTAACGGGCAGATTTTCTCGCTCATAAGTTATTCTAACATTGTTTGTACTTTATGTCTAGTGGGTGTGGCGCCATTTGGCAATTTCAGCGTGATTGCCGCTAAGCAAAATTTGCGGAACTTTCATGCCATTGAATTCTTCCGGACGAGTATATTGAGGGAACTCAATTGTTTTATCGTCACTTTGAAAAGATTCAATTTCGGCAGATTTTTCTCCGCCCAGCACACCAGGCAAAAGCCGCACAACCGCATCAATAACTAGCATTGCCGGCAATTCACCGCCGGTTAAAACATAGTTGCCTATAGATATTTGCTTATCAACAACAGAAGTAATTCGTTCATCGTAGCCCTCATAGCGCGCGCAGATAATAATCTTGTCTTTTCTGTTAGCAGCCATTTTTTTTGCAACTGATTGTTTAAATAATTCGCCGCGCGGAGTTAGTAAAATAACTTCGGCTTTTGGCGAGCGACTTTTGGCAAACTTAACCGCCCCAAACAGCGGTTCTGGCATCAAAAGCATCCCATCACCTCCGCCATAAGGCGTATCATCCACCGTTTTGCGCCGACCAAGCCCAAAATCACGCAAGTTAATGTACTCAAATTCAACAATCTTTTTGTCTTGTGCTTTCCACAGCATACTGGTATTCATTACTGGCGGGAACATCTCTGGAAATAAACTAATAATTTGAATTTTCATAGGTGTTATTGTACCAGATTTATGCACTTATTTATTTTGATTAATAATTAAACTTTTGTTTAAGATTTTATTAATAACTTTTACCGAGCTATAGGCAAAAACGTGTTGGTTTTTAGGTTGTTTTCCCTCTGTTAATTAGCAATAAGTAATGTCTGATGACATTACTTAGGGCATGAAACAACGAGGATTTAGGTACTGCAGCACCTGCCAAAGTAAGCTGCAGAAGTGGGGCAAAACTAATGCTGGTACGCCGCGCTGGCGATGCCCAGTTTGTACAAGGACGGGCATTCGTGCCCGACCAGATCTGAGCAAAGCACTGCTTCTGGCACGGTTTGTGACTTGGCTGCTTGGCAAGCAATCCCAAGAAGAGCTTGGTATACCAGCACGTACCTGGCGCAAGCAAACTGAGTGGTGCTGGGAGATTACTCCCAAGCCAGTATTTAGTGGCGAGGTATATCCAATCCTTCTACTAGATGGTATCCGAGTTGGCAGTCTGGTTTGTCTCATAGCTCGAACACCTCAGTATGTGGTTGCCTGGTCTTGGGTACCGTATGAATCGGGAGGTTATTGGGATACGTTGCTGGGCAGACTGCCACCGCCCGTTGTAGCTGTCTGCGACGGGCAGAAAGGCATCTTACTGTCCATCTCTAGGAATTGGCCAACAACAGCTATCCAGCGCTGCCACTTCCATGTTTGGCAGAATGTCCGGAGTAAGCTCACCTTGTTTCCGCAAACTGAAACCGGACGAAGCCTTCTCCTACTCACCAAAGTATTACTCAAGGGGCTACACACCTCGGAAGAAACCGAACAATGGCAAGCCAAGCTTGTCACATGGGAGAAACTCTATGGCGACTTCATACGAGAGAAAACCATAACTCTCGTCCCAAAGCCCGGACAACGCAAGTGGCGCTACACCCATGAGAGGTTACGTTCTGCTTACCGACAGCTAAGCAAGCTAGTGCAAGACGAACAGCTCTTCACCTATCTGAATAATGGCCTGGTCCAACAAACCAGGCAGGCAATTCCTAGAACAACCAATTACGTTGAGGGTGGCATTAACTCCCAGCTCAGAACCAAACTAAAGCTACACCGAGGGATGACCGAAGACCACCAACGACGGCTAGTTGAGTGGTATCTTTACAACCGAACTGAAGCCCCAAAACCAACACGTTATTGCCGGTAAGCT
>Ga0172374_1001900_pt1 | contig 13664 bp, 15 predicted proteins | sample LakKiv3m_FD_114536 | JGI IMG/M metagenome (GOLD analysis project Ga0172374, IMG submission 114536) | Freshwater microbial communities from Kabuno Bay, South-Kivu, Congo - kab_092012_10.3m | ecosystem: Environmental > Aquatic > Freshwater > Lake | place: Democratic Republic of the Congo... | reverse complement strand
GCAAGGTCATCAATGTCATGGGCCAGGATTACGGTGAGTTGATACGGGGAAAGAGCTTGATTGAGGGGGTGGTGGAGAACGAGGAAAGACGGTTTGCGGACACCCTCAATTACAGCATGCGGGTGCTGAATGAAGAGATAGAGGAATTAAAGGCAAAGGGATGCGACACTATCCCCGGCGAGGTGGCCTTTAAGCTGTATGACACCTACGGGCTCTCTCTTGATATCGTGGAGGACGTGGCGCGCGACGAACGCCTAACCGTGGACAGGGACGGCTATCACCGGTCCATGTCCAGGCAGAGAACCCTTTCACAGGAATCGTGGAAGGGAAGCGGAGAGGCTGAGATCCCCGAGGTCTTTCGAGGACTTTTAGCGCGCGGTCTTGCCAGCCGTTTTGTTGGATACGATGTCCTCGAATCCAAACCGGTGGTCATCGCCCTGGTGGCGGGCGGGAAAGAGGTCCAATCGATCACGGCCGGGGAAGAGGCCGCGGTGGTGCTGGATCAGACGCCGTTCTACGGGGAGTCGGGTGGGCAGGTCGGAGATTCCGGCTGGATTCGGACCCCGACGGCAAAATTTCGGGTGATGCACACCTTCAAGTCCGGGACCGATCTCTTCGTCCACAAGGGCCGTCTCGAGACGGGCGAGATGGCTCTCGGAGACACGGTCACGGCAGCGGTGGACGGCGACAGACGAAGGGCCACAGCCGATAACCATACAGCCACCCACCTCCTTCATGCGGCCCTGAGGGAGGTATTGGGCGATCACGTGAAGCAGGCAGGGTCTCTGGTCTCAGCAGACAGGCTTCGATTCGACTTCAGTCATTTTACCCAGGTATCTCAGGACAAGCTGGATGAGATCGAGCGCCTGGTCAACCGACATGTACGTGACAATCTCCCTCTCCGGACACAGGTGATGTCAAAGGATGAGGCCATGAAGACCGGGGCCATGGCTATTTTTGAAGAGAAATATGGCGATACGGTCAGGTTGGTTACCATCGGGAACGGGGTCAGCATGGAGTTGTGCGGGGGAACGCATACGGAACGGACCGGGAATATCGGTCTGTTTCGAATTGTCAGCGAAGGGGCGGTGGCCGCCAATATGCGCCGGATTGAGGCCCTGACCGGCGAAGCGGCCTTTGAGTATACCCTGCAGAGGGACCACGGGCTGAGGACCGCGGCCTTGCTGGTCAAGACGACGCCGGACCAGGTGGGCGATAGGATCGAACGGTTGCTGAAGACCCTGAAAGAGAAGGAGCGGGCGGTGGAGACCCTCACGGGCAGACTTCTCACCAAACGGTCGGACGATGTCCTGGCAGGGATTCAAGAGATCAGAGGCGTTCGGGTCATTGCCCGGGAGGTGGAGGCCGCTTCTCCGAAAGAACTTCGGGAATGGGCGGATCGGGTGAAGGACAGGCTCGGCTCAGGCATTGTCCTGTTGGGTGCAAAGACAGAGGACAAGGCGATGCTGATCTGTTGGGTGACCCGGGACTTAACAGCAACATTTCATGCCGGCGAGATGATCCGGCAGGTATCGGGCATTGTGGGGGGAAAAGGCGGCGGTCGGCCCGACATGGCCCAGGGTGGAGGGGATCAACCGGAAAAACTCAATGAGGCACTGGACGCCTTTAAGGGGTTAATCAAAAATGGAACTTTTTAATCGTCCCCACCATGACATGTCTTCGTCTTTTTGCTCGGCTATTTTTTCTTTGCAGATCTTGACTTTTTCAAGGGCTGAATAGTACTGCCCTACATCGGGATAGTGTTCGATCAGATAGAGATATCGATCCAAGGCGGGCCGATATTTTCCCATCTTGAAGTAAAAATCACCCACATACACTTCATGCTCGGCCAACTTGATGTAACACTCCCTCACCTTTCTGCGCGCCCTTTCAGCATAGGGGCTCTTGCGGTACATCTTGATGAGGCGCTCGAAGTCCTCCTTTGCCTCGCGCGTATAGGACTGATCTCTGTCAATCGTACTCACCCGCCTAAAATTGCACATCCCTTTCTGGAACATGACATAGGGAACATCAGGATTCTTGGGGTGGAGTTTTTCAAACTCCGTATAACTGTCATAGGCCTCATCAAAAAGGCCCTTTTCGTACTGGGCGTCGGCCATCTTGAGTTCGGCCTGGGTGGCGAATTTACTGTAAGGATACCGGTCTTTTATCTTTTGAAAAATCTCTGCTGCGGCCTCGAAGTCGCCGTCGTTGAATTCCTCCACCCCCTGGGTCATGAGTTCGGCAGGGGTCAGGTTTTCCTCATCCCCAAAGATGCTGTGCCAGACGGCGCACCCGTTCAACAGGAGGAGAATGCAGATCCCGGCAAGCAATTGCGGTATCCATCTAAGAGGTCTGGCAGGCGGCATCATGTCCTGTTTTCAAGGTATCGCTCTGCGGCAAAGGCGGCAGTCGCGCCTTCCCCCACAGCGGTGGATATCTGACGAAGGAGTTTGGATCGGATATCGCCGGCGGCAAATACCCCCGGCACAGAGGTTTCAAGGTCATTGTTGGTTAAGACAAAGCCGTAGCTGTCCAGTTCCAACAGGCTCTTAACCAGTTCATTGTTGGGATCGTAGCCGACAAAGACGAAAACGCCGTCCACACGAAGCTGGGACAGGTGACCTGTTTTGACATGTTTCAACTCTATCGTGGCTACCCCTGTCTCACCGACGATGCGGGTGGGGACGGTATCCCATACGAATGCGATCCTTTCTTGGGCGAATGCCCTTTCCTGAAGCAGCTTGGTTGCCCGCAGTTCGTTTCGTCTATGCACGATAAGAACCCGGGTGGCAAACCGGGTCAGGTACAAGGCCTCCTCTACGGCCGTATCTCCGCCGCCGATGACTGCCACCTCGCGGTCCCTGTAAAAGGGCCCGTCGCACGTGGCGCAATAGGAAACGCCCTTACCGGTGAGGCGGTCTTCCCCGTCGATCCCCAGCTTCCGCGGCGTTGCACCCATGGTCAGGATCAGACTTCGGCTCTCCAGAAGGCCATTGGCCGTGACCACCTCTTTTTTGTCAGGAGTGAGATGGAGTTGAATAACCTCCCGGCTCTGGATATCGAGCCCGAAATTTTCGGCCTGCCGTCTCATCCGGTCCATTAACTCAAAACCGGAAATCCCCTCGGGAAAGCCGGGATAATTTTCCACTGAATCGGTGAGAAGCACCTGGCCCCCGGGGCTCAGCTTTTCCAGCAACAGGGTTTTCAGGCGTGACCTTGCAGCGTAAAGTCCAGCGGTTAGACCCGCCGGACCCCCGCCGATGATGATTAAGTCTTCCATAGCGTATTTTTAAAAAACAGGCCAAACAAAAATCCCGCCGGTCTTGCTCCGCCGGGATCGGGGTCTGGATTTGAATCGCCTACAGCAATTTTTTCAAGGCCTCTTCAATGTCGCCCTTGGGAAGCGCCCCAACAATGGTTTGAGCGACCTTGCCGTCCTTAAAAAGGATAAGCGTCGGGATACTGCGGATACCGAATTTTGCAGGGGTCTCACGGTTTGTATCCACATCCATCTTGGCAATCTTTATCTTGCCTGCATATTCCTTTGCCAGTGCCTCAACAGTGGGTCCGACCATTTTACATGGGCCGCACCATTCCGCCCAGAAATCAACCATAGCCGGAATGTCTGCCTGAACAATTTCCTTCTCAAAATTTGCATCCGATACATGCAAGAGATCGGCCATTTTTTGTCTCCTTTCAACACCGCAGGGTCAACCGGTTCCGAATAAACCGAGACCCAAAAATTGATAACATGACCCGCTCAGATATTAGCGGGGTCAGACATCCCGCCCTGATCCCGCAACGCTCCCAGCCTTCAACTCGGCGGATTAGGCCATGATGACAACGACCCTTTTGCCGGATAGGGGCGACACCCATCAGACATAAGGATCCTCTTCCGACAGACCCATCCATCGCAAAAGAGACAAAACCGAAGCTGAGGTTTCGCCCCGATGGGAGGTTTTTGTGTTCTGAAACGGTTACCCGGCGGATTCTATCAGTTTATTCAGGTTGTTGATAATGGTCACCGGCACCGGTCCGGAGTTGGAATACAGATTCAGGACCTGATGAGATACCTTGATCTTCTGCTCCACCGTGTCCCAGCCGATTCCTTTTTCTTCCACCTGTTTCATCAGCTTTATCAGCTCTTCAGAACTCATGATCGTCCTCCCTATTTTTTCTTGGGTGGGTTCAGGTCAGGGGGGTAGACAAACTTGGGGTCTATCTCGTACGTCCACGGGAGCCCCCACCATTGCCATCCATAATGCCGTCTATGGTTAAACCCATAGATCTTATTCCGTTTTGCAAGCTGCCGATAGAATTTCTGCTTGTTGCTGTCTGAAAAGAAGGGAAATTCTGGTCCCTCGAAACCGTTTTCCACATCATAGATCTTCTTGAAGCCGGCGCTCAGCAGTTCCTTTGCCGCAAGTTCGCTCCGCAGGCCGCTTCGGGAGAGCAGAACGAGATTATCTGTCTTCTTAAAGACTTGACTGATTTCCTTAATAAAATCCTTATTCTTGATGTTAATGGGATATTCATAGGCGTCGCCGTTTTTCCTCGGTTCTGAACTCATGAACATGAAGGGAAACAGATATGCATTGATAGGGTGACCCACAAGCTGATACTCTTCCCGCGTCCTGACATCAATCAGGTAGGTGTCGGGGACCGTATTGAGCATGTCGTAGGCTTCGATGCATAAAATCTTTTTGGGTTCCTCTGCAAACCCCTTATTGGGGGGCAAGAGCAGCAAGCCGATGCCGAATAACCAAGCTGCCAAGACTAAGAGAATTCTTCTGTCCATGCCATCGTCTTTTCTGCGGTTTTTGTCTGCGAAACGGCCAGGACCTGAAAACGGCCGCCGGATGTTGAGCACACCGGATGGAGACTCAAGAAACACTTGAGTTTAGAGAAATAATCCAGTACCGTAGGTTTGTCAATGAAAAATCGGCGATGGTCAGACAATTTAACCCGGCCAACACCCCCCAGTGCGGCGGCCAGGGGCGTCTTCCCATTTGAGGAGAGAGGAGTATTCAGAATGGCTTTCAGTAATGTCTATTTTTGCAATCTCAGGACCTCTATGAAGGAAAATCTTCCAACCAAATTGAAGCGGCTTATAGAGACCGCCGGGCTGAAGGAGATCGTCTCGGTCAGGAACCTGGTTGCGATCAAGCTCCACTTCGGCGAAAAGGGGAATGCTGCATTCATCCGTCCCATTTTGATCCGGCCGATTGTGGATGCGGTTAAGGAGTTGGGGGGGGCCCCCTTTCTGACAGACGCAAACACACTGTATGCCGGCACACGGGGAAACAGCATCTCCCACCTGATCACCGCCATGGAGAACGGATTCGCCTATTCGGTGGTCAACGCGCCCCTCATCATTGCTGACGGCCTTCGGGGCGCCTCCTTTTCAAAGATCAGGATTGAGAAAGAGGTTATCAAGACCGCCTACATCGGGAAGGAGATCGTTGAGGCCGATGTCTTGATCAGCGTGGCCCATTTCAAAGGGCATGAGCTGTCCGGTTTCGGGGGAACCATTAAGAATATGGGGATGGGATGCGCCGCCAGGAAAGGGAAGCTGGAGCAGCACTCCGACCTCTCCCCCAAGGTCAAACCGAAGAAATGCGTGGGCTGCGGGGAGTGTGTGGACCACTGCGCGCATCAGGCCATATCCCTGAGAGAAGAGAAGGCGCACATTGACCCTGAACAATGCGTGGGCTGCGGGGAGTGCATCCTGATCTGTCCGAACGGCGCCATTGATGTGCAGTGGAACGCTGATATCCCCCTGTTTCAGAAAAAGATGGCGGAATACACATGGGCCGTATTGAAGGGAAAGAAAAAAAAGTCCATGTTTTTGAATTTCTTGACCAATATTTCTCCTGCCTGCGATTGTTACGGGCATAATGACGCCCCCCTGGTCCCTGATATCGGCATCCTCGCATCCAGAGACCCCGTCGCGATTGATCAGGCCTCGGTGGATCTGGTGAATCAGCAGATCGGGAGCGCAGGGTCATGTCTCACAGGGTGCACCGGGCCGGGTGAGGACAAGTTCAGGGGCGTGTACCCCAAGATCGATTGGACCGTACAGCTTGATCATGCGGAGCAGATAGGGCTTGGGAGGCGAGAATACGAGCTGGTCACGATTTGAGCCTCATGGAAAAGGGTTCAGGTACGGTATTTGGAGCGCTTTTGATTGACGGAGCGTTTTTCCTGGGCTATAAGAGACGCCGCTGTTAGACGGGGGGGTGTTTGTTTTTAGGGATGTAACCGTGCTGAAGCCTACTGAATTAAAAGAGATGCCGTGTCATGAAAAAGGATGAGCTGATAAAGATTCTTCAAAAAGTCCTGGAAACAGATGCAGAGCTTGATTTTTTGAAGAAGTTAGAAGAGAAAGAGATTGAGACGCTGGTGGCCTGCATCAGGGACAAGGTGGATCAGGGATGACGCAGATAAACGACTGGGATGTCGGAAGACTTCTGGGGGTCTCGGGAAGCTACTGGCAGGCTTGTACCCTGCATGCAGGCGTCAAACTGGGTGTGTTTTCAACTATCGAAGCCGGCTATATGACCGCGGAAGAAGTAGCCGGACGTCTCGGGGCTGATGTGAGAGGGGCGGCCGTTCTCCTGAACGCCCTTTCAGCCATGAAGCTTATGGTCAAGACCGGGGACCGATATGTCAACAGCCCCTTCAGCAAGACCTATCTGGTTAAGGAATCTCCTCAATATATCGGCTACATGGTGATACATCACCATCACCTGGTGAACGGATGGGGACGCCTGGATCAGGCGGTCCTATCCGGAAGGCCCACCCGTCAGAAGGGCCATTTAGAAGATGAAGAGCGGGAAAGCTTCCTCATGGGAATGTTCAACATGGCCATGGGGATTGCCCCCCGGCTGGCAGGGGTCATCGATCTGCAAGGAAGACGTCATCTCCTTGATCTGGGAGGCGGTCCCGGCACCTATGCCATCCATTTCTGTATGGCCAATCCCGCTCTTAGGGCGACGGTGGCGGATCTCCCTACCTCCAGGCCGTTTGCAGAAAAAACCATCTCCCGTTTCGGTCTGTCGGACCGTATAGCGTTTATTCCCTGCAATTATCTCCAGGATGACATTCCCGGCTCTTATGACGCGGCATGGCTGTCGCATATTCTACACGGCGATGGGCCTGATGAGTGTCAGGAGATCATCCATAGGGCGGTTTCGGCCCTCGCCCCGGGCGGGGTGGTGATGATCCACGACTTTATCCTGAATGATACATCCGACGGACCGCTGTTCCCGGCCATTTTTTCCCTCAACATGCTGGTGAATACCGACAAGGGCCGTTCCTACACAGAAGGCCAGATTCGAGACATGATGGCAAAGGCGGGCCTCGGCCAAATCAAGAGACTGTCGTTTGAAGGCCCCAATGCATCGGGCATTCTGTCCGGCATTCTCTGATTTCCCCATACAGAAGGCGCAAGGCGTTAGGCGAAAGGCTTCAGGCGCAAGGTTTTCAGCTCAAAACGAGCATCCCCGCATTCCAACATCCCAGCATTGAATCATCCAATCATCCAACCATCCTAATCATCCGCAATCCCTGAATCCCTCAATTCCTCAATTAATATTCCTAAACCACCTCTTCCCTGTAGAAGTCGCGGTTCGGGCTTTTTTTCGATGCCTCAAATCCTTGGATCCAGGCATTGACCCTCTCCTCTCCGTAGGCCCCTTTCCAGGCGGCTAAAATGAGATCCAGCGGGATGTCCGCATAGGTTCCGTGGTCGGCCACGTATTCCATGAAAAGCCTCTTTTCAAGATTGTAAGGGTGGAAAATGGAATCCTCGCGGCCATTGAACTCGAGGGGGGCCACCCGGTGCCTGTCGCACAATTCTTTATTGAAGGCCGGGGTGGCCTTGACCCATCTCCCCTCCAGATAGAACTCCACGTACCCGTGATAGACAAAGAGGTCTGATCCCAGGTAATCGAGGAGCTGGCGGGTAGCCAGGTGGTTTTTGACATCGGCGAAGCCGAGCCTGGAGGGAATGTTGCAGGCCCTTCCAAGGGCGCAGAGGAAAGAGGCCTTGCAGACACAGTAGCCCCGGCCGCTTCGAAGAACGTTGCTGGCCCGGTAGTGCTCAGGGAGATAGAATGGATAGTAGGGGTCATACCAGATGCCGTCGCGGACAGCATAATAGAGCCTTATGGCCTGTTCCGTCATATCCGCGCTTTTACCAGTGGTCTTCGCGGCATAATCCATGATGGAGGGGTGATCGCTGTCAATAATGAGTGTGGGGCCCAGGTATTCCCGGTCAATGGGGGTCGTCATGTCTGCTCCTTGATTCCCTCCGGGATGAGTCATGGAGCGCTTTTTTCGCAAAAAACGTCGATGAGGCTCTTGTTCGGGGGCTATTTTTTTGCTTGACACATAGTTATGATGTAGCTAAATTGTAACCACATTTTTTCTTATTTTTCACTACTATAGATAGCTGATTGCTATTTATATCAATGAGTTGCTGTCTGTTTTCAGCTCCTGAGATTAGGAGATAAGCTTAACAGAAATGTCCGACGAAAAGAAACCCAAAAAAGAGAAAAAGGACGCTTCGGAGACCGGCCGCGGCAAGGTCAAGCTGGAAGTGTACGGTGAAGAGATGGTCGAAAAGGTCGTCAGGCAGAGCGGCAACAGCGGTCGGGTGTATCTTCCCCCGGACTGGGTGGGCTGCCGGGTAAAGATTATAAGGCTTAATTAGTTAAATTGAATTTGCCATGGATGAACTCGTTGAAAATTTAGAGATCAGGAGAATCCGGGCCCAGGATGCCGCTGATATCAGCAGGATTCAGTCGGCGATTACCCAGTCGCCTGCAACCATCGATTTCAGATATATTATCGAAGATCAGGTACGAAAAGGGGAAGATGCCAGCTTTGTGGCCGTGATCAGCGGGAAGGTCGTCGGCTACATGATCAGTTACATTGTATTCGGCGGTTTCGGCCTGGAGAAGGGGGCGTGGATTTCTACGCTCGGCGTGGACCCCAAATTCATGGGCCGGGGTATCGGCAAGAAGCTGGCAGAGGAGATATTGGCGGTATACCGGGAAAAGGGGATCAATGACATCTATACCTCTGTTCGTTGGGATTCTGTTGACCTGTTGTCTTTTTTCAAGACACTGGGTTTTGACCGGAGTAATTTTATTAATCTCAGGAAAGAATTGGGTCGTTGAACGTCGCATCTGCCTTGGCTATCTGCCTTAGGTCACAATGGGGCCGTTGAAATCACCATTGTCCAGTTCCGGTCCGGCCGGAGAGTTTTGAAAGGAAGTTCGACTGATTAGTCAAAAAGCATGCCACGGATTGAGGTAAGTTAGAAGGGGACAAAAATGAGGTACGCAGAGACAGGATTCAATTTGGAAGTTGATCTCACCCGGGGAAACATTGAACGGGTGGAAACTGACCCGAGAGATACCGAACTGTATCTGGGCGGGTTGGGAACGAACGCCAAGATATTGTGGGATCGGGTCCCCCCGGAAGTGGAGCCGTTTTCTCCGGACAATCTCCTCATATTCAGCGCCGGTCTCCTGTGCGGCACGCCTGCGACGGGATGCAATCGCACCATTGTTTCCACCATTTCTCCCCAGACCCAGTTGATGGCCTTTTCCATGATGGGGGGGTTCTGGGCCCCCGAATTGAAGTATGCGGGGTACGACAAGGTGATCCTTCGCGGTAAGTCCCCGAATCTCGTCTATATCTGGATCAACAACGACAAGGTGGAAATACGGGATGCCTCTCACTTGAAGGGGAAAGGCGCCGTTGAAACCGCGGAACTGATTCAACAGGAGCTGAAGGAGCCCAGGGCCCAGGTGGCGGCGATCGGTCTGGCCGGTGAAAACAGGGTCTACTTCGCCTCCATCGAGCAAGGGAGGTCCAGCGCCAGCCGGGGCGGCATCGGGGCTGTTATGGGCGACAAAGGGGTCAAGGCGGTCGTCGTCCGCGGGACCAGGGACATCAATGTGGCGCGACCGTTGGAATACCTGGACCTTTGCAACGAAGTGCTGGAGTACATCAAATGGCGCAATGAACATCCGGTCCCGGGGGTCATGGCCATTTTGACCGGTCTTGGGTCGCCCCAGGAGATGAAGGTGCACGACGAGAAGTGGCACACCGAGAATTTCATGTGGGGAAATTCCCGGGTCCGCCGAAAGGATTTCTGGAACGAAGACATCGCAAGGGAGTGGGCCAAGACCCTGGACACCATGCGGACGCGGTTGATCAGTTGCTACAATTGCCCGATGACATGCGGGGCCACCATCTCGCCTCCGGGCCTTCCCACCTATATGATGAAATGTTTCTCCAAACTGACCTATACCATGGCGGCCTTTGCAGATCTGGAATTCGGTCTGGGCATCGCTCAGAGCGCTACGGAATACGGGGTGGACGGATTCTCGACCCCGCAGGTCATGGCCTTCGCCCTTGAACTCTACGAGAAAGGCATCCTGACCGACAATGATTTCCCTGGAATGCCTGCCGATAACGAGGGGAGATTTTACTGGCTCCTTGACCGGATTGTCCGGCGGGAAGGGATCGGTGACGTCCTGGCCAACGGGACCTACTGGGCGGCCAAACAGATCGGAAAGGGCGCGGAGGAGTATGCCCATAACACTATCAAAAAACATGAGCAGCTCCCTCTCAAGTTGTCCATGCTGAATCCCATCTATTTTCTCATGTATTCTACCGGCGAGAAGATCAACATTACCCAGATCGAGGGGCAGTTCCCCCAGGCGCCTTTTCTCACGATGGAAGAGAAAGAGGCGTTTGTGAAGGACTGGTTCCAGGTACCGGATGATAAATTTAAGCAGATATTTCTGGACTGGGAACCCCGTGGAGAGAAATCCATGCCCTTTTACCCGACCCCGGAGATGTGTTGTGAGATCGTTGACTGGCAGGAGCGGATGCACTACATCGACGACGCCCTCGGGATGTGCGCGGGTTTGTCGTCATTTCCCCTGAAGCCCCCCTATCATATTCACAATTACCCGAAGTTCATCTCTGCAGGGACAGGCATCGACATGGATGAAGAAAAACTGACGCAGGCCGTTCGAAGATACCGGACGTTGGTGAGGGCCAATAATACCCGAAGAGGGATGCGGAGAAAAGACGAGAAGCCGCCAGCGGACCATTGGAAGAAACGATTTCCCGAGCTTGAAGAGAAGCTCCTCGATACCTACTACCAGTTCAAGGGGTGGAATAAACAAGGTATCCCCACCAAAGAGACATTGCATGAACTGGGATTGGATTATGTCTATGAGGACTTTGAAAAGAGGGGGGTTTATTCAGATAACGGAGGCGCCCCTGCACAGGAGACCTCGGCGGAAAAGGATAAGGAGGCGTAGCCGTGGGCGAGAAAAAAAAGAAGATCATTAAGACCATAAAAATCGATTCCGACAAATGCAATGGGTGCCGGGCCTGCGAGGTGATCTGCTCGGCCTTTCATGCCCAGCCCAAGTACAGCAGCAATAATCCGGCCAGGTCTCGAATCCGGATTATTCGTTACCCGCTCAAAGACATCTATGTCCCCGTATATGCGGGTGAGTATACGGCGGCCGAATGTATGGGGAGAGACAAATATGTGGTTGATGGGAAGGAATATGAAGAGTGCGCTTTTTGCAGGGCCTCCTGCCCATCCAGGGACATCTTCAAGGAGCCTGACTCGGGTCTCCCTCTCAAGTGCGATATGTGCGAGGGCGAAGATGAGCCCTTGTGCGTGAAGTGGTGCCGGGTGGATGCCCTGACGTATGAAGAAAGGGAAGAGGACGTTGAAGACGTGGAAGCGCCGAAGGAGCTGGATATCGGGTTGGAATCACTGGCCAAGAAATATGGGGCGCAGGAGTTTATGGATGCCGTTGCCCGCATGTCGATGAAGGCATAGACCATTCAGTTCGAAGAAGAGGAACAAGAAATACCGTGGAGAATGTAGCCGATTATAAAGAGATCGTGGATGTCATCAAGGCGAGCGGTGGAGACGCCTTCAAGAGATGCTTTCAATGTGGATTGTGCGATGTGGTCTGTCCGTGGAATCGGGTTCGGGTCTTCAGCATGCGCAAGGTCGTCCGGCAGGCGACCTTCGGCATGACGGATATTGAAAGTGAAGATATATGGCGGTGCACGACCTGCGGCAGGTGCCCTCAGCACTGCCCCAGGGACGTCCAGCAGATCGAATCCGGGGTCGCCTTGCGCAGGATTGCCACGGAATACGGCGTTTTTCCCAAGGCGGTCCAGCCTATTCGCACCGTCAGAGGAAGTCTAGTCGGTGAAGGCAACACCTTGGGTGAAGAACGGGCAAAGAGGGGGGATTGGGCGAAAGGTCATTCCGTAAATGCTTTTACCGAGGGGATGGATATTCTGTATTTTCCCGGCTGCTATCCCAGCTATGACCCCCGGTTGAAAAAGGTAGCCGTTGCCACGGCCAGTATCCTTAACAAGGCAGGAGTGGATTTCGGAATTTTGGGCGCTAAGGAGAATTGTTGCGGAGAAAGCATCCGCAAGACAGGCGATGAGGAGGTATTCAAACGCCTCGCCCGGGAAAACATTAAGACCTTCATTGATAACGGCGTGAAGAAGATTCTTGTTTCATCCCCCCATTGCTACCATACCTTCAAAAACGAGTATCCCGATTTCATGGTGAACTTTGAGGTGATTCATATCTCCCAGTATTTGTTCGAGCTGATCCATGAGGGAAGGCTTGAACTCAAGGGGGAGTATGCGAAGAAGGTGACCTACCATGACCCTTGTTACTTAGGCCGACATAATGGCATCTATGACGAGCCCCGGGAGGTTCTAAAGAACGTACCCGGTTTACAGTTGAATGAGATGCCTGATTGTCGGGTCGATAGTCTGTGTTGCGGAGGTGGAGGCGGCAGGGTCTGGATGGAGACGCAAAAGGGTGAAAGGTTCTCCGATCTTAGAATAGAACAGGCCATTGGGCTCGGGGCCGAGGTCCTGGCGACCTCCTGCCCATACTGCATGACGATGTTTGAGGACAGCAGAGTTACCATGGGTATGGACGAAAAGATAGAGATTAAGGACATCACGGAAATTATCACGGAAGTGATTTAGAGACGGAATTGAGGAATTGAGGGATTCAGGAATTGAGGGGTTGGGAAATAATTAGACTCTATGTTTGTAATCCCGCCTTGCGGGACAACTTGTGGAGAAGGTGGTGTTCCTTATTGGTTAATAGCCTGTAAAAAAATCTTGGTGCCTTCGTGTCTTTGTGTGAGAAATTTTTGGATTTGATAAAGGCGGATAGAAGTGGAAAACGAACACATTGAGCAGCTTCGTAGAAGTTTCGCGGGCGGCAGTTTTGGAGACGTCATGGTTGTCGGAGGCGGGATCAGCGGTATTCAGGCCTCCCTCGATCTTGCCACGGCCGGTTTCAAGGTCTACCTGGTGGAGAAATCACCTGCCATCGGCGGGCATATGGCCCAGCTCGACAAGACCTATCCCACCAATGACTGCTCCATGTGAATCCTCTCTCCTAAACTGGTCGAGGTCGGCCGGCATCCGAATATCGAGGTTCTCACCTATACGGAAGTGGAGAGGGCAGAGGGGGAAGCAGGGAATTTTAAGGTCACCCTGATCAGGAAGCCCAGATACATCAAAGAGGACAAATGCACAGGCTGCGGCACCTGTGTGGAATATTG
>Ga0172374_1001898_pt1 | contig 13676 bp, 12 predicted proteins | sample LakKiv3m_FD_114536 | JGI IMG/M metagenome (GOLD analysis project Ga0172374, IMG submission 114536) | Freshwater microbial communities from Kabuno Bay, South-Kivu, Congo - kab_092012_10.3m | ecosystem: Environmental > Aquatic > Freshwater > Lake | place: Democratic Republic of the Congo... | reverse complement strand
GGCGGGGGCACAGAGTGGGCCGTTCATCCCCGACGCCGAGGAGGCCGACATGTACTTCCATCTGCAGCAGCTCATCAACGAGATCGAGCCGGACGAGCCGGATCCCGCGGCGGCGAACGCCCTGCAGGAAGGGCTGGGAGGGCAGTTCGGCGAGATGCGCACGATGATGCAGTACCTCTTCCAGAGCATCAACTTCCGCGGCCCGGCCGGCAAGCCCTACCGCGACCTGATCCAGGGGATCGGCACCGAGGAGATCAGCCACGTCGAGCTCATCGGCACCACCATCTCGCGCCTGCTCGACGGCTCCCCCGCGTATCAGGGCAAGAAGGACGCCCCGGTCGACGCTCCCGGAGCCGGCGGCGCTGTCCCGCTGGAGATCGCCCTCGACCACAGCAACATCCACCACTACCTGGTGGGGGCGCAGGGCGCGCTGCCGGTCGACGCGGCGGGGAACCCGTGGATGGGCAGCTACGTCTACAACTCCGGCAACCTCGTGCTCGACCTGCTCTACAACCTGATGCTCGAGTCGACGGGGCGCCTGCAGAAGTGCCGGCTGTACGAGATGACCGCGAACAAGACCGCGCGCTCGACGATCTCGTACCTCATCGTCCGCGATCAGGCGCACGAGAACGCGTACGCGAAGGCGCTGGAGACGCTCGGTGTGAACTGGCGGACCAGCCTGCCCATCCCGAAGACCAATGCCGAGAGCTTCCCCGAGGTCAAGCGCCTGCTCGATCTGGGTCTGCAGAGCAAGCAGTACTCGTTCGATCTCGACGACAGGTCGGAGGCCGGTCGCATCTTCCAGGGGATGTCCCCGTCGGGAGACGGCACGCATCTGGTCGCCGACGAGCAGGCGCCCGAAGGTGTGCCGTCGACGATCGCTCCTGAGCGTCCGGAGGAGTTCTCGCCCGGCGCGGACGCCGACCTGCAGGCCCTCATCGAGGCGACCGCCGAGATGGAGATGGCCGACATCGATGCGACGTTCGGTCGGATGTCGACCAGCTGAGCACATTCGCGGGATCGGCGGCGGATGTCAACCCCGTCGCCGATCTTCGCGATCACCGGCTGAATGGAACCACACGAACGACGAACAGTGAGGAGCATCCCATGGTGCAGATCATCGAGACCATCGACGTCGACGTTCCCGTCCGCACGGCGTACAACCAGTGGACGCAGTTCGAGAGCTTCCCCAAGTTCCTCGACGAGGTCGAGTCGATCACCCAGATCGACGACACGCACACGCACTGGAAGGTGAAGGTCGGCGGCGCGACGCGCGAGTTCGACGCCGAGATCACCGAGCAGCACCCGGACGAGCGGGTCGCCTGGAACAGCGTCGGCGGCGAGACGGAGCACGCGGGGGTCGTGACCTTCCACAAGCTCACCGACACCTCCACGCGCGTGAGCGTGCAGCTGGACTGGGAGCCCGAGGGGCTGCTCGAGAAGCTCGGCTCACTGGTGGGTGCGGGATCGCACGCCGTGAAGAAGGACCTGGAGAACTTCAAGGAGTTCATCGAGGGCCGCGGTGTCGAGACCGGCGCCTGGCGCGGAGACGTGGACGCCTGACCGGAGATCAGATGCAGAGAAGGCCCGACGGCAGTGCGCCGTCGGGCCTTCTTCGTGCGGCAGGGGGGTCAGACGAAGGTCTTCCCGCCGTCGGGGGTGCGTGCTTGCATGGGCGCATGGACCGGGATGAGCGGTTGCGCGCGGAGACGAGGGCGGTCTGGGCGACCGTCATCTGCTTCGTGCTCGGCGCGGTCGTCGGCGGGCTGCTCCTGCGCGGCGATGCGCGTCCGCTCACCGGCGAGGCATCGCTCGCCGTGCCCGCCGCGACGGTCGCCGGTGCCGTCGCCGCCGCCGCGTTCCTCGCGAGCACGCTGATGCACCGCCGCGCGGAGACGACCCCGATGCCGCGGTGGCAGGCCGTGGTGTCCGACCTGTCGACCGGCGCGGTGACCATCGCGTTCGGCGCGGTCACCGCGGTGGGTGTGCTGCTCGCCGCGGAGGTTCTTGCGGCCGGGCTCGAAGGGCTCCGGCTCGCGGCGGTCGGCGGCGGGATCCTGACCGGCGTGGCCTCCGCCGTCGGAGGACGCTTCGCCTTCGGAGCGGGCGTCGAGCTGAGGACCGCCGACCTCGCCGCGCTCCTGTTCGGGTTCCTCGTGATCGGCACGCTGTTCGCCATGGTCACCGCGGCGGATCCGCGCTGGTGGGAGGCGAACTTCTCCCAGCTCGGGGTCGGCTGGGCGTTCAACGGCACCCTGGTCGTGGCGGGACTCCTGGTCGCGACCGTCGGCTCCTACATCGGCCGCGATCTGCACCGGCTGCTCGGCGACGGGGCTCTCGGGCGCGTGGCGGCGGTGGTCGCGCTGTGGGCGGTCACGGGTCTCGCGCTCGCCGCAGTCGGACTGCTGCCGCTGCACCGCGTGCCGGTCCCGCATGACATCGCCGCGTTCGCGAGCCTGGTGCTGTTCGTCGCGGCCGCGGCGTGGACGACCTCCGTGGTGCCGGACACCCCGCGCGCGCTGCTGCTCACCTCCGTCGGGGTCGGCGTGCTCGTCGCGGTCGCCGTGCTGCTGTGGATCCCGTTCGGTCTGTACTCGGCCACCGCGCTCGAGGCCGTGGTCGTGGGACTCGGGCTGCTGTGGATGGCGACGCTGGTCCGGGTGCTCGCCATCCTCACTCCGCCGCAGTCGCGGCCCTCCGCCCGCCGCACGCTGCGGTCGCACGCGTGAGCTCAGGCGATCACGCGGGATCAGGCCGTTCGCGCGTCCACCCGCCTGATGTGGCGTGACCGCCTGATTCCCGGTGGCATCCCTACCCGGGAGCTTCGAAAGATAGGGCATCCGTCCGATGTGACGAGGGGGACTCAGAGCGGAATCTAGGGATACAGCAGATCGTCGAGGAGAACCCATGTACGAGCACCCGTATCTCAGCCAGCAGCTCACCCGCTTCGAGCAGGAGGAGCTGGAGCGCGCCGCCGCCCGACGCCTGTTCCTCGCCGAGCACGCCGACCAGATCGTGCCGCGTCCGGCCGGGGCGCTGCGGCGGATGCTGCAGCGACTGTTCGCGCGTCCCGCGGTCCCGCGGACCGGAGCGCGGGAGGCGGGGGCGAGCGCGCGGATCACGGTCGACCGCAGCGCCAGGCCGTGCGACACCGCCGCCGTCTCCGCACGGTGACAGCCGTCATCTTCGCGGAGCCGGGAGGCGCCCCGAATGTCGGTCGGGGGTGGGACGATGAATCCATGTCCTCCTCTCTGTCGAGCGTCGCGATGGTCGGCCGTGCGGCCGAGCTCGCCGAGCTGCGCCGGGTGTTCGCAGAGGTCCGCGACGGCGCCCCGGCCGCCGTGCTCGTGGAGGGCGAGGCGGGGATCGGCAAGTCGCGGCTGCTGCGCGAGTTCGCCGCCGAGATCGGACAGACCGCCGACGTGCACGTGGGATGGTGCCTCGACCTCGGCGCCTCGCGCACCCCGTACGGCCCTCTCACCGGCGTCCTGCGATCGATCGTCGCGCGCATGGGCGTGGAACACGTGCGTGTGTCGGTCGGCGTGGGCGCCGAGGCACTCGGCATGCTGCTGCCCGAGCTCGTCGACGCGCCGACCGAGCGGGAGCGCACCAGCCCCGAGCGCCTCCGCGACGCGATCGCCTCCCTGATCGAGGCGGCGGCCGAGCGCGCCCCGCAGGTGCTCGTGATCGAAGACCTGCACTGGGCGGACGAGTCGACCCTCGCGATCCTGTCCTTCCTGCTGCGGGCGCTCGGGCGCGGACGCATCCTGCTGCTGCTGACGTGCCGCACCGACGACGTGCGCCGCGGCGATGCCGTGAGCCGCTTCATCGGCGAGGCCACCAGGGCGCGGCTGCTCCAGCGGCTGACGCTCGGACGGCTCGACGACACCGCGGTGCGCGAGCTGGCCGAGCAGATCACGGGCACGCCGCTCACGGCGTCAGCGCTCGACCGGATGCAGGAGCGCGCCGAGGGCGTGCCCTTCTTCATCGAGGAGATCGCCGGATGCTCGCAGGGGCCGCTCCCCGACAGCCTGCGCGACCTGCTGCTGGCCCGCTTCGACCGTCTCGGCGACGACGCGCGCCGGGTGGTCCAGGTCGCGTCCGGGGCGGAGCGTCCGCTGTCGCACCCTCTCATCACGCGTCTGGTCGGCATGTCGGAGGAGCGGCTCGACGAGGCCATCCGCGAGGCCACGCGCAGCGGCATCCTCGTCGTGGTCGACGACGACTACCGCTTCCGGCATGCCCTGCTGCGCGAGGCGGTGCACGACGACCTGCTTCCCGGGGAGCGCGCGCGCCTGCACCGCTCGTACGCCGAGGCGCTGGAGGCCCACTGCGCGGAATCCGAGAGCGGTGACGCCGCCGCGCTCGCGTATCACTGGCAGCTCGCGCAGGACGATCGGAAGGCGCTGATCGCCGCCGCGGAAGCGATGCGTCAGGCGAAGGCGCAGTACGCGTTCGCGAGCGCCGCGCGCTTCGGCGAGCTCGTGCTCGAGCTGTGGCCGCTGGTCCCCGATGCCGCCGAGGCGGCGGGAACGGCCCGCCTCGACCTGCTTCTGGTCCTGGGGTCGATCCTGCGCAACGCCGGCGACGGCGAGCGCGCTCTCGCGGTGGCGAACGTCGCCCTGGCCGAGGTCGATCCGCAGACCGTCGATCCGCGGCTGCACGCGCGGCTGCTGCGCAACAAGGCGCTGTACCTGGTGAACCTGGGGCGTCTCGGTGCGATCCCGCTCCTGCAGGAGGCGCTGGCCATCGCGGAAGAGCATGTGCACGACGAGGTGTTCCGCGCCGAGCTGCTCAACCAGCTCGCGAGTCGCCGCATGATCGCGGGCGACCGGGTGGAGGCCATCCGGCTCGCCGACGAAGCCGAGCAGGCGGCGGCCGGGGCGGCGACCACGGATCAGCTGTCCATCGCCGCGAACGTGCGCGGGGGATCCCTGGCTCACCTCGGGGAGGTCGACGCGGGTGTGCGCGAGTACGAGCGCGCCCGCGACCTCGCCGCAGGGTCGACCGCCGAGATGCGGTATCGCGTCAACTACTCCGACCTGCTGACGCTGCTCGGGCGCTACCGGGAGGCGGTCGACGTGGCGGAGGAGGGGCTGCGCCGCGCACGAGAACTCCGCGTCGAGCGCACCTCCGGTTCGATCATGGCGCAGAACATGGTGGTGCCGCTGTTGGAGCTGGGCGAGATCGACCGCGTCGAGGAGATGCTCGCGCGCGATTTCATGCAGGGCACGCTGCGGGTCTTCCGGATGTACATGAGCATGACCCGCGTGCGGGTGCTGGCGTGGCGCGGCCGCGCGACGGAGGCGGCGGAGCTGCTGCAGGACTGGTTGCCCGCGTTCGAGGAGACGGGCGTCTCGGAGCGGCAGATCTGGTACGACCGGGTGATGATGCAGGTCGCGGTGGCGGAGAGCCGCGGCGACCTCGGGGATGCGCTCGACACGATCCGGGAGATGATCCGCGACGAGCGGCCCGCTCTGCTGCACCAGCGCCGACTGCTGCTGGAGGGGGCGGCGCTCATCGCCGAGCTGCGGGCGGACGGTGTCGACACGGCAGCGGCGCGCGAGGAGATCAGCGCCGCGTGGCTCGCTCAGCCCGCGCAGCTCCAGGGCGACGCGTGGTCGATCGTGCTCCACGCCCTGCTCGACCCGACCGCCGACGCACTCGATCACGCCCTCCGCTGTGCGGCCGGAGACGATGTGCCGGTGACCTTCCGCGTGGTGCTCCACATCGAACGGGCCCGGCTGCACGTGGGCGAGGGCGATCGCACGGCGGCCTCGCTCGTCCTGGCGGAGGCCGCCCGCATCGCCGAATCCCTCGGGCACGTGCAGCTGCAGCTCGCGGTGGAGCGGTTCGCCACGAACGCCGGGCTGGCCGTGCGCCTCGTTCCGCAGTCCTCCGCCGGGACCGAGGCCGACGCCCTGACGGCACGCGAGCGGCAGGTGCTCGACCTCATCGCCGAGGGGCTGAGCAACCGGCAGATCGCCGAGCGGCTGTTCATCAGCGTGAAGACCGTGAGCGTGCACGTGTCGGCCGTGCTGCGCAAACTCGGCGTGAGCACGAGCACCGAAGCCGCACTCCGGCAGAAGAATCCGAATCTCCGGACTGACCGTCAGCCTGTCGTGGTAGCGTGACAGAGCGCGCGTGTCGGATGTTCCGGCACGGTGCAGGCTGTGAGAACAGCCGTTCAACAGAAAGTAGAAAACACATGGCCACTGGCACTGTGAAATGGTTCAACTCGGAGAAGGGCTTCGGCTTCATCGCTCCCGATGACGGCTCGGACGACCTCTTCGCCCACTACTCGGCTATCGCCGGCTCCGGTTTCAAGGAGCTCCGCGAGAACCAGAAGGTCGAATTCGACGCTGAGCGTGGCCCCAAGGGCATGCAGGCGGCGAACATCCGCGCTCTCTGAGCGCGCGCTGACTTCCTGAAGCCGGCCGGATCCTCACGGATCCGGCCGGCTTTTCGCATGTGGTCGAGGTGAGGTTCACCTAACCTCCGTGTTAGATTAGGCCAGGCTTACCAAAGGCCGAGGCGCGTTCTGCGCCGCTCACCCGAAACCACACCGAAGGGAACGCCTGTGCGCATCTCTCGAATCCTCGCCATCGGCGCGGCCGCCGCGCTCGCCGTCGGCCTCTCCGCCTGCGCCTCCTCCGCGCCGGAGTCGACGGCCCCGTCCGGCGGCAACCCGGCTTCCGACGACGCGTTCCCGGTCACGGTCGAGCACGTCTACGGCGAGACGACGATCTCGGAGAAGCCCGAGCGCGTCGCGACGATCGCGTGGGCGAACCACGAGGTGCCGCTGGCCCTGGGCATCGTGCCCGTCGGCATGAGCAAGGCCACCTGGGGAGATGACGACGACAACGGCGTGCTGCCCTGGGTCGAGGAGAAGCTCGACGAGCTGGGGGCCGAGACCCCCGTGCTGTTCGATGAGACGGACGGCATCGACTACGAGGCCGTCGCCGACACCGAGCCCGACGTGATCCTCGCCGCCTACTCCGGCCTCACGCAGGAGGAGTACGACACCCTCTCCAAGATCGCTCCGGTCGTCGCCTTCCCCAAGGTCGCCTGGGGCACGTCGGTCGACGACATGATCGAGCTGGACTCCAAGGCGCTCGGCCTCGAGAAGGAGGGCGAGGCGCTCATCGAGCAGCTGCACGCCGATGCCGACAAGGCGCTCGAGGAGAACAGCATCCTGAAGGACAAGAAGGTCCTCTTCTCCTACATCGATCCGACCGACCTCAGCCAGGTCGGCTACTACACCGCGATCGACACGCGCCCCGGGTACCTGCACGAACTCGGACTGCCGCTGCCGGCGATCGTCGAGGAGAACAAGGACAGCACGCAGTTCTACCTGAGCGTCAGCGCCGAGGAGGCGCAGAAGTTCGACGACGTCGACCTGTTCATCACCTACGGTGACGACTCGATCATCCCCCTGCTGCAGGCCGACCCGCTCCTGTCGAAGATCCCCGCCATCGCCGAGGGGCGCATCGCGGTCCTGCCGGACGCCACCCCGATCGCCGCGTCGGCCAACCCGTCGCCGTTGTCCATCCCGTGGGGGCTGAGCGACTACCTCGGACTCCTGGCCGCACCGCTCGCTCCGTAATCGCTCGATCCGCCTCCGCGGAGTGACGCAGTGACCACAGCAACCGTCCTCGCACCGGACGCCGCAGACCTGCGGCGTCCGGTGCTGCGGCGCACCCTCTGGCTGGTCATCGGGGCGGTCGTCCTCCTCGTGCTGTGCGTGATGTCGATCTCCTTCGGGGTGCGGGCGGTCACGGTCGACGACATCGTCGCCGCGCTCAACGGGCACACCGACACCATCGCCCAGGCCGCGATCGTCAAGCGCATCCCCCGCACGGTGCTCGCCCTCCTCGTCGGGGCGGCGCTCGCCCTCGCCGGCGCGACCATGCAGGCGGTGACGCGCAACCCCATCGCCGACCCCGGCATCCTCGGCGTCTCCAACGGCGCGTCGCTCGCCGTCGTCCTCGGCATCGCGTTCTTCGGTCTCGCGAACCCGTACGGCCAGATGGCCTTCGCGATCGCCGGGGCGGGCCTCGCCGCCGTGTTCGTGTACGCCGTGGGCTCGCTCGGGCGCGGCGGAGCCACGCCGCTCAAGCTCGCACTCGCGGGCGCCGCCACCTCCGCCGCCTTCGCCTCGCTCATCAGCGCGGTCATGCTGCCGCGGGTCGACCTGCTGCAGACCTTCCAGTCCTGGCAGATCGGCGGGGTCGGCGGGGCGGAGTGGCCGCGCATCGCCCTCACCGCCCCGGTCCTCGCCGTCGGCGCCCTCATCTGCTTCCTGTGCGCGCGGGGGATGAACTCTCTCGCGCTGGGCGACGAGATGGCCAAGGGGCTGGGCGAGAACGTGTTCCGCACGCGCATGATCTCCGCGCTCGGCGCGGTGATCCTCGCCGGAGCCGCGACCGCGATCGCCGGGCCCATCGGATTCGTGGGCCTGATCATCCCGCACGTGTGCCGCATGCTCGTGGGGACCGATCACCGCTGGCTGCTGCCGTTCTCGGCCATCGCCGGAGCCGCGCTGCTGACCGCGAGCGACATCGTCGGCCGGGTCATCGCGCCGTCGTCCGAGGAGATCCAGGTCGGCATCATCACGGCCGTCATCGGCGCCCCGTTCTTCATCTGGATCGTCCGCCGGCAGAAGGTGCGTGAGCTGTGAGCATGACGGAGCACACCGAGCACACCGAGCACACCGAGCACACGCTCGAGCGGGTGGATGAGCCCGCCGCGACGAGGGTCGCGCGCATCGTGGCAGGACGGCGTTCGCGTCACCGTCGCCACGCCGTCGCGACGATCGTCCTCGGCATCGTGCTGTTCGTGCTCTTCGCGGTCGCCCTGATGGTCGGCAACACGTTCTACACGCCCGATGAGGTGATCCGCGTCATCCTCGGCGAGACCGTGCCCGGCGCCTCCTTCACCGTCGGCGACCTGCGCCTGCCGCGCGCGGTCCTGGCCGTCCTCACCGGGATCGGCTTCGGCATGGCCGGCGTGTGCTTCCAGACCATGCTGCGCAACCCCCTCGCCTCGCCCGACATCATCGGCATCTCGAACGGCGCCGGCGCGGCCGCGGTGTTCGGGATCGTGGTGCTGTCGCTCAACGGTCCGGTCGTCTCGCTGTTCGCCCTCGGCGGCGCGATCGTCACGGCCCTGGCGATCTACCTGCTCTCCATCAAGGGCGGCTTCGCCGGTACCCGCCTCATCCTGATCGGCATCGGCGTCGCCGCCATGCTGCAGAGCGTCATCTCGTACCTGCTGTCGCGCGCGGCGAACTGGGACATCCAGACGGCGATGCAGTGGCTGACCGGAAGCCTCAACAACGCCTCCTGGGAGCGGGTGCTGCCGATGGCGATCGCCGCGGCGGTGATCGTGCCGCTGATGCTCTCTCAGGGCCGCGCGCTGGGCGCCCTGCAGCTCGGCGACGACTCGGCCGCCGGCCTCGGCATCCGGGTGAACGCGACGCGGCTCCTGCTCATCCTCGGTGCGGTCGCCCTGCTGGCGTTCGCCACCGCGGCGACCGGGCCGATCGCGTTCGTCGCCTTCATGGCGGGACCGATCGCCGCGCGCATCACCGGCCCCGGCGCCAACCTGCTGCTGCCGTCGGCGTTCGTCGGCGCGGTGCTCGTGCTCGGCGGAGACCTGATCGGCCAGTTCGTCTTCGGCACCCGCTACCCGGTCGGCGTCATCACCGGTGTCGTCGGCGCGCCGTACCTGATCTACCTGCTCATCCGCACCAACCGCTCCGGGGGTTCGCTATGACCGTGTCCCACAGCCTGTCGGCCGACGGGGTGACGCTCGCCTACGGCGACCGCACCGTCATCGACGGCCTCGACCTGCAGATCGCACCAGGGAAGATCACGACCATCGTGGGGGCGAACGGATGCGGCAAGTCGACGCTGCTGCGCTCGCTCGCCCGGCTGCTGTCGCCGACCGCCGGACAGATCGTGCTCGACGGGAGGTCGGTGCACACGCGGCCCACCAAGGAGGTCGCGCGCATCCTCGGGCTGCTTCCCCAGTCTCCCGTCGCGCCGGAGGGCATCGCCGTCGCCGACCTCGTCGGCCGCGGCAGGCACCCGCATCAGAAGATGCTGGCCCGGTGGAGCACGCACGACTACGAGGTGGTCGCCGACGCCCTCGACGCGACCGGCATCACCGAGCTCGCGGACCGCAGCGTCGACGAGCTCTCCGGCGGCCAGCGGCAGCGGGTGTGGATCGCGATGGCCCTCGCGCAGGAGACAGACATCCTGCTGCTGGACGAGCCGACCACCTTCCTCGATGTCGCCCACCAGGTGGAGGTGCTCGACCTGCTCACCGACCTGAGCGTTTCGCGCGGCACGACCATCGTGATGGTGCTGCACGACCTCAACCTCGCCGCGCGCTACGCCGACGAGCTGGTCGCCATGAAGGACGGACGCGTGCACGCCGTCGGAGCCCCGCAGGACGTCGTCACCGCCGAACTCGTCGAAGAGGTCTTCGGCCTCGCCAATCAGATCACCATCGACCCGGTCTCCGGCAAGCCGATGGTCACACCCATCGGGAGGCACCATGTCCGCTGAGACCACCACGACCGAGCGCCCGACGTACATCCTCACCCGCGCCGAGGTGCGGGCCGTCACCCGCGTCTCCCCGTCCTTCGTGCGGGTCACCTTCGGCGGCGACGAGCTGTTCGAGTTCGGCACCCCCGGCGAGGTGTTCGACAGCCGGGTCAAGCTCGTCTTCCCGCCCGCATCCGGCGTGCTCCCCGACCTCGACCGGAGCTCGGACAGCTGGTGGCAGGCGTTCCTCGCCGTCCCGGAGGACGAGCGCGGGTCGATGCGCACCTACTCGGTCCGGGAGCTGCGGCTCGATGCGGACGGTGGCACGGAGGTGGACATCGACTTCGTGCTGCACCTCGAGCCCGGGCTCACCGGTCCCGCATCGCTGTGGGCGAGCCGGGCCGCGGTCGGGCAGGAGCTGTACCTCGTCGGACCCCGCCGCGGCGTCGACGTCGATGCGCACGGGGGAGCGGAGTACGCGCCGGGCACCGCCGACTCGGTCGTGCTGGCCGGGGACGAGACGGCCGCTCCGGCGATCGCCCGCATCCTGGAGGACGCCCCCCGCGACCTGCGCGGCGTGGCCTTCATCGAGGTGCCCTCGCCCGCCGACATCCTGCGCATCGAGGCGCCCGCGGGCGTGGAGGTGCACTGGCTGCCGCGGGATGCGGGGGAGCCGCACGGTCTGCGCCTCATCCCCGCGGTGCTCGGATACCTCGGCGACGCCGATGCCACCGACGCGATCAGCGTGACCGACATCGACAGTGAGGACCTGCTGTGGGAGACCCCGGAGTATTCGGGTCTCGGGGAGGACATCGCACCGCGGACCGCTCCGGCCGAGCGCTACTTCTGGATCGCAGGGGAGAGCGGCGTCGTCACCACTCTGCGCCGCCACCTGGTCAAGGACCTCGGCATCGACCGCGGGCAGGTCGCGTTCATGGGCTACTGGCGCCGCGGCGTCGCCATGCGGGGCTGAGATGACCGACACCGTGGATCGCCACAGCCTGGAGGGGGAATCCCTCGTCCTCGGCTACGGCCGCACCCGCGTCGTGCACGACGTCTCCCTGCGCCTCGCGCCGGGCCGGGTGACCGCGCTGATCGGGCCCAACGGCAGCGGCAAGTCGACCGTCCTCCGCGCCCTCGCGCGGCTGCACCGCATCGAGGCGGGAACCGTGCGCGTCGGCGGCGCGGAGTCGCGCGACGCCGCCGCCCTCTCCGCCAAGGAGTTCGCGAAGACCGTCGCGATGCTGTCGCAGTCCCGGCCGCACCCGTCCGGGATCGAGGTCTCCGACGTCGTCGCCTACGGGCGGCACCCGCACCGCGGACGCTTCTCCGGCGTGAGCGACGCCGACCGCGCCGCCGTGGCGCGTGCCCTCGCCCTCACCGGGCTGTCCACCATGGCCGCCCGTCCGGTCGACCAGCTCTCCGGCGGCGAGCTGCAGCGCGTGTGGCTGGCGACCGCGCTCGCCCAGGACACCGGGGTGCTGCTGCTGGACGAGCCGACCAACCACCTCGACCTGCGCTACCAGGTGGAGACCCTCGACCTGGTGCGGGAGCTCGCCGACGACCACGGCACCGCGCTCGGCGTCGTGCTGCACGACCTCGACCACGCCGCCTCGGTCGCCGACGACGTCGTGCTGATGCACCGAGGGCGGGTGCACGCGGCGGGGGCTCCCGCCGAAGTCCTCACCGGCGAGAACCTGTCGCATGTGTACGGCCTGCGCATCGACACCGCCCTCGACGAGGAGACCGGCCTGGTGCGGGTGCGTCCGCGCGGCCGCCACCACGGTCGCCTCCGCACTCCCTCCGTCTCCTGATCCCGACCCCTGAAGGAACCACCGATGAAGAAGACCCCCCTCGCCGTGCTCGCCCTCGGCGGCGCCCTCACCCTCGCGCTCGCCGGCTGCGGCACCACGCAGGCGCCGTCCGCCCAAGGATCGGACGCCCCGACCTCGACGAGCGCGGGCTGCGCGGACGACACCACGAGCACCTCGACCGGGGCGGTCTCCGTCACCGACGACCTCGGCCGCACGGTCGAGCTCGACAAGCCGGCCGAGCGCATCGCGGTGCTCGAGTGGCAGCAGATCGAGGACGCCCTGTCGCTCTGCGTCACGCCGGTCGCGGTTGCCGACGCCGAGGGCTACAGCACCTGGGTGACGGCCGAGGAGCTGCCGGAGGGCGTCGTCGACGTGGGCACCCGCCAGGAGCCGAACCTGGAGACGCTGTTCGGCACCGACCCCGACCTCGTGATCGTCGAGGTCAACGCCGCGGACGACCCCATCGTCGCGCAGCTCGAGGCCTACGACGTGCCCGTGCTCGCGACGGTCGGCGCCGATGCGAAGGACCCGATCGCCAAGATGCTGAACACCTTCGATCTCATCGCGCAGGTCACCGGCCGCGAGGAGCGCGCCGAGGTCGTCACCGACGCCTTCCAGGAGCACCTCGACACCGCGAAGGCCGAGCTCGCCGACCGCGACCTCGCCACCACCGACTTCGTGTTCTTCGACGGCTGGGTCGACGGCGGCAACGTGGCGCTGCGTCCGTTCGGCCAGGGCTCGCTCGTCGGCGAGGTGGGCGAGGAGCTCGGGCTGACGAACGCCTGGACCGGCGAGGTCGACCCTGTGTACGGCCTCGGGCAGACCGATGTCGAGGGCATGACGACGGTCGGCGACGCGAACCTGTTCTACACCGGCACCGAGGACCCGGATTCGGAGAGCTTCGTCGACGCCCTCGCGGACAACCCCGCCTGGACCTCGCTCCCCGCGGTGGCGGAGGACCGCCTGACCGCGTTCCCGGCCGGCATCTGGACCTTCGGCGGCCCGCGCTCGACCGCGCAGATCATCGACGGCTACCTCGAGGTGCTCTCGAAGTGACGGAGACCCTCCGCCTCGACGACGCGACGGCGACCGCGGAGCCCGGCGCCCCGGCGTCCGCCGTTCCCGTGGGGGCGGAGGGTCGGAAGCCCACGGTGTGGACGGGCGTCGGCGTGCTCGTCGCTCTCGCCGTCGTGCTGGTCGCGGTCGCCTGCTGGCACCTCACGCAGGGCACGAGCGGTGCGGTGTTCGCCGACGCCGACGTCCTCTGGGGGTCGCGGGTACCGCGGCTCGCCGCCGGTGTCGCAGTGGG
>Ga0172374_1001897_pt1 | contig 13680 bp, 13 predicted proteins | sample LakKiv3m_FD_114536 | JGI IMG/M metagenome (GOLD analysis project Ga0172374, IMG submission 114536) | Freshwater microbial communities from Kabuno Bay, South-Kivu, Congo - kab_092012_10.3m | ecosystem: Environmental > Aquatic > Freshwater > Lake | place: Democratic Republic of the Congo... | reverse complement strand
AGGGCGTTCGCCGCCGCGGGATCCGGCTCGTCCGGCTCGATCTCGTTGATGAGCTGCTGCAGATGGAAGTACATGTCGGCCTCCTCGGCGTCGGGGATGAACGGCCCACTCTGTGCCCCCGCCGCCGATCCACCACCCCGATGGACGGCATCCGCCGCGGCGCGTATCATGCCCCGCCGCGGGCGCTCCCGTCCGGCGTGGGCGACGTCGCACCGGCGGGACTACCGTGGAGGACATGCGCATCCCCGCCGCGATCCGCGCCTCGAAGCGCTCCCCGCTGCTGCAGGTGGTCAAGTCCGCCGCGGCGACGATCGCCGCGTGGCTCATCGCGGGATGGGTGTTCCCTGCGCAGCTGCCGGTCTTCGCGGCGATCGCGGCGCTGCTCGTGGTGCAGCCCAGCGTGAACCAGTCGCTGTCGAAGGCCCTGGAGCGCAGCATCGGGGTGATCGTCGGCGTCGTGATCGCCGTCGCTCTCGGCCTGCTGCTCGGATCGCCGAGCTGGATCGTGCTGCTCGCGATCGTGGTCGCGATGCTCGTGGCCTGGATCTTCCGCGCATCGCCGGGAACCGGCAACCAGGTGGCGATCTCGGCCATGCTCGTTCTGGCCCTGGGTTCGTCGAGTCCGGAGTACGCCTTCGCCCGCATCGTGGAGACCCTGATCGGCGTCGTGATCGGCATCGTGGTGAACGCCCTGATCGTGCCGCCCGTGCTGGTCGAGCCGGCACGCCGGGACGTCGGCCTGCTGGGGCGGGAACTCGCGGCGAGCCTGGACCGCCTCGCCGACGCGCTGCCCGAACCGCAGACGCCGGCGCGGCTGCAGGAGCTGATGCTGGAGGTGCGACTGCTGCGCCCCATGAAGGACGCGGCGGAGGCATCCATCGCCGCCGGGGAGGAGTCGCTCACCCTGAACCCGCGGCGCTCGACGCACCGGGCCGACCTGAAGGAGATGCGGGCGCTGCTCGACCGGCTCTCCCCCATCGTGACGCAGACGATCGGCATGACCCGCGCCTACTTCGACCACTACGACGACTCGATCGGCGAGGAACCAGCGGTCGCCGCCATCGCCGAACAGCTGCGCCGCGCCGGGCACGATGTCCGCCTCGCGGTGCAGATCGCCGCCGCATCACCGGAGCCGGAGGCCATGACCTCCGCGATCCCCGCGCTCACGGCTCCGCTCGTGATCCGGCCGCCGTCTTCACAGCACTGGATCCTGATCGGCTCCCTCATGGAGGACCTGCGCCGGATCAGAGGCGAGCTCCTCGACGAGGACTGACCGTCCTTCGCTGGTGGCATGGCGGACATGACCGTGACCGAGGCGCTGGGCGAGCTCGCAGCGCTGGAAGACCCCAAGATGCGCGCCGCGAACGAGAAGCGCGGCGACGACCACGGCATGAACCTGAGCAGGCTGCGGGCGCTGGCGAAGCGGATCAAGACCGATCAGCCGCTCGCCCGGGAGCTGTGGGCGACCGGCGAGACTCCGGCCCGGCTGCTGGCGCTGCTGATCTGCACTCCGCGGGAGTTCGCCGCCGACGAGCTCGACGCGATGCTCCGAGAGCCCCTCCCGCCGAAGGTCGACGACTGGTTCGTGAACTACGTGCTCAAGAAGAGCCCGCACGCGGAGGAGCTGCGTCTGCGCTGGTTCGACGACGCCGATCCCACCGTCGCGGCCGCCGCCTGGTCGCTCACGACCGTGCGCGTGACGAAGGACTCCGCCGGCCTCGACCTCCCGCACCTGCTGGACCTGATCGAGCGCGACCTGAAGGACGCGCCGTCGCGGCTGCAGTGGGCGATGAACGAGACCCTCGCCAACATCGGCATCTTCCATCCCGAGCTCCGCACCAGAGCGCTCGAGATCGGCGAGCGGCTGCAGGTGCTCGCCGACTACCCGACCGCACCCGGCTGCACCTCGCCCTTCGCGCCGCTGTGGATCGGCGAGATCGTCCGCCGCCGCGAGGGCTGAGCACGCGCGGCATCCCCCGCCGGATCAGGCATTCGCGCGGGATCAGGCACTTCTCCCGCGTATCCGCCTGATCCCGTTGCACCCCCTGAGTCCGCGCACGCGGACCTGGCTACGCTGAAGCCATGAGCACGCACATCGCCGCCGCACCCGGTCAGATCGCCCCCATCGTCCTGTTCCCCGGCGACCCGCTGCGGGCGAAGTGGACCGCCGAGACGTTCCTCGACGACGCGGAGCTGTACAGCCAGACGCGCGGGATGCTGGGATTCACCGGCACCTGGGAGGGGCACCGCGTCTCCGTCCAGGGGTCGGGCATGGGGCAGCCCTCCATGGCGATCTACGCGAACGAGCTGTTCACCGAGTACGACGTGCAGACCATCGTGCGTGTCGGTTCGTGCGGCGCCCTGACCGAGCGGGTGAAGATCCGCGACATCATCATCGCGAACGGCGCCAGCACCGACTCGGGCATCAACCGGGTGCGCTTCCACGGCCTCGACTTCGCCCCCGTCGCCGACTTCTCGCTGCTGCGGGCCGCGGTGGAGGCGAGCGAGTCCGAGACCCTCGAGTCGACCGTGCACGTGGGACAGCTGTTCTCGAGCGACCAGTTCTACAGCACCCGCCCCGAGCTCACGGAGCCTTTCGTGCGGCACGGCATCCTCGGCGTGGAGATGGAGGCAGCCGGGCTCTACACGCTCGCGGCGTTCCATGGTCGCCGCGCCCTCGCGATCTGCACGGTCAGCGACCACATCGTCACCGGCGAGGAGACCACCGCGCAGGAGCGCGAGCAGACGTTCGGAGACATGATCCGCATCGCGCTGCGCGCCGCCACCTCCTGACGCGGCATCCGCCGCCCCGCGGCATCAGGCGATCACGCCGCGTCAGGCGGATGCTGACGAAAGTCGCCTGATGCGGCGGGATCCCCTGAGCTCGCCAGGCGCGAAGGCGCGGCGGGACGTGGGTCAGGGGGTGTCGCCGACGGCATGAGGGCGCGGCAGCGCCACCATCGCCCCGGTGTCCGTGAACTCCTGCTGGATCTCGTCGTCGTGCCGGTACGTCACCAGGCTCACGGCGACCGCAGCGATCAGGGCGAACACGAAGGCGGGAAGCAGCTCGTAGAGCCCGGTGTCGAGTGCCTTCCAGATGAAGACGGTCGCGGCTCCGACGAACATCCCCGCCAGAGCGCCCCAGTTGGTGAGCTTGCGCCAGTAGAGGCTCAGCAGGATGACCGGGCCGAACGCGGCTCCGAACCCCGCCCACGCGAAGGAGACGAGCCCGAGGATCGTGTCGTTCGGGGTGATCGCCAGCACCGCCGCCACGATCGCGACGCCGAGCACCCCGAGTCGCCCCATCAGCATGAGCGTCTTCTGCGACGGCGGCGTGCGCCGGAAGACCCCGTACAGATCCTCCACCAGCGCCGAGGAGCACACGATCAGCTGGCTGGAGATCGTGCTCATGATCGCGGCGAGCACAGCCGCCAGCACGAGCCCGGCGACGAACGGATGCAGCAGCGTCTGCGACATCAGCAGCACGACCGTCTCCGGATTGGCCAGATCGACGCCCGTCTTGGCGATGTAGGCGACGCCGACGAGACCTGAGAGCACCGCGCCGCCGAGGGAGACGATCATCCACGAGATGCCGATGCGCCGGGCGCTCTTGGCCTCCTGCGGCGAGCGCAGCGCCATGAAGCGCACGATGATGTGGGGCTGACCGAAGTATCCGAGACCCCACGCGAGCGAGGAGACGATGGCGAGGATGGTGCCGCCCGTGAGCGCGGTTCCGGAGAGCAGCGAGAGGTGGTCGGGCGCGACCTCGTTGATCAGCTCGCCCGTCTCCGCCAGGCCGCCGATCGCGACGATCGCGGCGACGGGGATCACGATCAGCGCGATCACCATCATCAGCCCCTGGACGACGTCGGTCAGCGACGCGCCGAGGAACCCGCCGAAGAGCGTGTACGCGAGGGTGACCCCCGTGACCAGCAGCATCCCGGTGAGGTAGTCGCCGTCGAACGAGCTCTCGAAGAAGACTCCGCCGGCCACCATGCCCGAGGAGATGTAGAGGGTGAAGAACACGAGGATGACGACGCCGGAGACCACGCGCAGCAGTCGCGTCGTATCGCGGAGGCGGTTCTCGAAGAAGCTCGGCACCGTGATCGAGTTCCGGGAGACCTGCGTGTAAGCGCGGAGCCTCGGAGCGACGAGCAGCCAGTTCAGGTAGGCCCCGATCGTGAGGCCGATCGCGATCCAGGCCTCGATGAGTCCGGAGACGTAGATCGCGCCGGGGAGTCCCATCACCAGCCAGCCCGACATGTCGGAGGCCCCGGCGCTGAGCGCGGCCACCCACGGCGGCAGGTTGCGTCCGCCGAGCATGTAGTCCTCATGGTCGCCGGTGCGCCGGAAGGCGATCCAGCCGATGAGCAGCATCGCCGCGAAGTACACCCCGAGTGCGGCGAACGTGTAGATCTGGTCAGACATCGTCGTCCCTCCTTCGCGGTGCGGCCACCGCGTCCGGTCGTCCGTCGATGATGCCACGGGCGTGTGCGGCCTCCTAGCGAGCGACGCGCGAATATACCGGGCCAGGGCTCTCCGGCGCTGAGCCCCCCCGACGCCGGATGGGATGATCGATGGATCATGCCTTCCCTCCTCGACGCCGCCCCTCCCGCCGGAGCAGACGCGGACACGGTCTACCTGGCGTTCGTCGAATGGGCGGAGTCGACGGGCATCCGCCTGTACCCCGCTCAGGACGAGGCGGTCATCGAGATCATCTCGGGCAACAACCTGATCCTGTCGACCCCGACCGGCACGGGGAAGTCGCTCGTCGCGGTCGGCGCCCACTTCGCCGCGATCAACGCCGGCGTGCGCAGCTACTACACCGCGCCCATCAAGGCCCTCGTGAGCGAGAAGTTCTTCGCCCTCGTCGACGTGTTCGGTGCCGAGAACGTGGGCATGATCACGGGCGACTCCTCCGTCAACGCCGACGCCCCCATCATCTGCTGCACGGCCGAGATCCTCGCGAACCTCGCCCTCCGCCAGGGCGCCGATGCGGAGGTCGGGCAGGTCGTGATGGACGAGTTCCACTTCTACGGCGACCCGGACCGCGGATGGGCGTGGCAGGTGCCGCTGCTCGAGCTGCCGCAGGCGCAGTTCATCCTGATGTCGGCGACCCTCGGCGATGTCACCGAGCTCGCCGCCGACCTCACCCGCCGGACCGGACGCGAGACGGCCACGGTCACCGGAGTCGAGCGGCCGGTCCCGCTGCACTACTTCTACGAGACGACCCCGATCCACGAGACGATCGACGACCTGCTGAGCACCGGGCAGGCGCCGGTCTACGTCGTGCACTTCTCTCAGGCCGCCGCGATGGAACGCGCTCAGGCGCTGTCGAGCACCAAGGTCGCCACCCGAGAGCAGCGCGACGAGATCGCCGCCCTGATCGCCGAGTTCCGCTTCACGACGGCGTTCGGCAAGACGCTCTCCCGCTTCCTCCGTGCGGGTATCGGCGTGCACCACGCCGGCATGCTGCCGAAGTACCGGCGGCTGGTGGAGCAGCTCGCCCAGCGCGGCCTGCTGCGGGTGATCTGCGGCACCGACACCCTCGGCGTCGGGATCAACGTGCCGATCCGCACGGTGCTGCTCACCGCGCTCACGAAGTTCGACGGCACCCGGATGCGGCAGCTGAACGCGCGCGAGTTCCATCAGATCGCCGGCCGTGCGGGTCGCGCGGGCTACGACACCGCCGGCACCGTGGTCGCCCAGGCGCCGGAGCACGAGAGCGAGAACGTCGCGGCGGTGAAGAAGGCCGGCGACGACCCGAAGAAGAAGCGCAAGATCGTCCGCAAGAAGGCACCGGACGGTTTCGTGTCGTGGGGCGAGCCGTCCTTCCGCAAGCTCATCGATGCCGTTCCCGAGACGCTGACCTCGCACATGCAGATCACCAGCGCGATGATGCTCAACGTGATCGCCCGCGGCGGCGACGTCTTCGCCAATATGCGCGCATTGGTATACGACAACCACGAACCGCGGAAGCGCCAGCGCGAGCTCGCCCTCCGCGCGATCGGCATCTACCGGACGCTTCGCGAATCGGGCGTCGTCGAGAAGACGCCAGACGGCGAGATCCGCCTCACGGTCGACCTGCAGCCGAACTTCGCCCTGAACCAGCCGCTGTCCCCGTTCGCCCTCGCCGCGTTCGAGCTGCTCGACCCTTCGACAGGCTCAGGGACCCAGGGGACGACAGGGTCAGGGACCCAGGGGACGACAGGCTCAGGGACCCAGGGGACGACAGGCTCCGGGACCCAGGGGGTCGGGACGGGGTCGTACGCGCTCGACATGATCTCGATCGTGGAGTCGACGCTCGACGATCCGCGCGCCGTCCTGAGCCAGCAGGAGTTCCTCGCCCGCGGCGAAGCGGTCGCGGCGATGAAGTCCGAGGGCATCGAGTACGACGAGCGGATGGAGCTGCTCGAGCAGATCACCTACCCGAAGCCCCTCGACGAGCTGCTGACCGCCGCCTTCGAGGTGTTCAGCACCGCGCAGCCGTGGATCCGCGACTTCGAGCTTCACCCCAAGTCCGTCGTCCGCGACATGTACGAACGAGCCATGTCGTTCGGAGAATATGTCACCTACTACAAGATCGCTCGCTCCGAAGGGGTTGTACTGCGGTACCTCTCCGACGCCTACCGCGCGGCCTCGCAGACCATCCCGGAGGAGCTCAAGGACGAGGATCTGCGCGACCTCATCGAGTGGCTCGGTGAACTCGTCCGCCAGGTCGATTCCAGCCTGCTCGACGAATGGGAGGAGCTGATCGCCGGCGTCGACAACGGCCGCTTCGACCCGCATGCGCCCGACGAGCCGATCGTCCCGCCCGCCCCCAAGCGGCTCACGAGCAACCTCCGCGCCTTCCGCATCCTGGTGCGCAACGAACTGTTCCGCCGGGTGCAGCTCGCGGCGAGGGAAGACGTGGATGCCCTCGCCGAACTCGATCCGGCTTTCGGCGCCGAAGCCTGGTCGGACGCGCTCGACGGGTACTTCGCCGACCACGACGAGATCCTCACGGGGGCAGACGCCCGCAGCTCGAAGCTGCTCCTGCTCACCGAGGGTCCTGCCGTGTGGACGGCGCGGCAGATCTTCGACGACCCGGCCGGCGATCACGATTGGGGCATCTCCGCGACGGTCGACCTCGCCGCCTCCGACGAGGCCGGTCAGGCCGTCGTCACGGTGACCGGGGTGGACCGGCTGTAGCTCAGGCCTGCATCACCGCGAGCACGTTGCCCGCGGGGTCGCGGAACCAGGCGATGTCCGGGCCCTGGCCGTTCCCGCGGACGATGCCGCGCGAATCGGACGGGAACTCGTCGTCGCTGTAGATCTTCGTCTGCACGCCTCGGTCGTTGAGCTCGTCCACCGCGGCGTCGACGTCCGCCACCGGGAAGTTCAGGATCGTGAAGCTCGCCGGGGTGTGGTTCGGCTTCGCGTACACGAGGATCGAGCCGCCGCGAGGCAGCTTCAGATCGAGGAACCCCATCGCATTGACCTCCACATCGAGCCCGAGGGTCGTGCCGTAGAACTCCTTCGCCGCATCGATGTCGTCGACGCTGAATCCGCTGAACGCGTTGTCCGTCGTGAAAGCTGCCATGGGTCCAGCATCCGCCTCCGCCCGCCGCTTGTCGAGGCCCTCTCACACCGCGGCGCGCACGAGCCGTCCCACGAGGTCGACGTAGTCCACGCCGGCGGCCGCGAACATCCGCGGCACCTGCGAGGCCGCGGTCAGCCCCGGCATCGTGTTGACCTCGTTCAGCACGGGCCCCCCGTCGGTGAGGAAGAAGTCCATCCGCGCGACGCCGTCGCATCCCAGCGCATCGAACAGGGCGATGGCCGCCCGCTTGAGCGCGGTGCTCTCCGCCGCAGTGAGCTGCGCCGGCACGGTGAATCGTGCGCTGCCGTCGTACTTCGTCGCGGTGTCGAACAGTCCGGCGGTGTGGATCTCCAGCGGAGGGGCCGCCCATCGGATGCCGCCCTTCTCGCGCAGCACGGCCACGTCGATCTCGCGCCCCCGCACGACCTCCTCGACGAGGATCCTCCGGTCGAAGCGCGCCGCCTCGCGCAGCGCCTCCAACAGCCGATCCTCCTCGGTGACCAGGCTCACCCCGTGGCTCGATCCGGCCGACACCGGCTTCACCACGACGTCCCCCTCGAACTCCACGTCGCCGATGTCGTCGGCCGCGATGAGGCGTCCCCGCGCGGTGCCGAGTCCGACGGCGGCGGCCACGAGCTTGGTGGCCCACTTGTCCATGCCGATCGCTCCCGCCCGCAGCGCGGACCCCACCACGCGAACCCCGGCGAGCGCGCACAGGGCGGCGAGGGCACCGTCCTCCCCGAGCGCGCCGTGCACGGCAGGGAACACCACGTCCGTGCGGGCGAGCAGGGGAAGAGCCTGCGCCAGCGAGTCGGCGACCGTGCCCCCGTTCGGCAGGCCGTCCGCACGCCACACGCCCTCCCGGTCGATCGTGACGCTCGTGACCTCGTGGTCTCCCAGTCGCAGGGCGGCCGCGACGGCAGCGGCCGAGGCGAGCGACACCTCGTGTTCGGCGTTCTGCCCGCCGCCGATGACCAGCACCTTCGTCGTCATGCCGCACTCCTCTTCACGCGGTTCCCGATGCCCGTGACGATCGTGTGCGGGATCGTTCCCGCCCACCGGGCCCATTCCTGGATCGACGGCACCGGCCCTCCCTCCGGTCCGAACACGGTCGCCACCTCACCCCGGGGGAACATCACCGGCCCCGTGTCGACGACGATCTGGTCCATCGAGACGCGTCCGACGATCGGATGCCGCACGCCACCGATCGCCACACCGGCTCCGGGTGAGAGTTCGCGGGGGATGCCGTCCGCATATCCCACGCCGATCACACTGAGGTGCGTCTCCCGCTCGGCGACGTGGTCGCCGCCGTAGCCGACCGCGGTCCCCGCCGCGATCCGCGCGCTGTGCACGACCGGGGCCGTCCACCGCGACGCTCCGGCCAGCTCGGTCGTCTCGGACGGATCGATGCCGACCAGCCCCGCCCCGATCCGCACCATGCCGAAGTGCGTGGCGGGGTCGGTGAGCGCGCCCGCTGTCGCGGCCAGATGGACGATGACCGGTCCGAAGCCCGCCCGCAGCACGGCATCCCTCCCCTGACGCATGCGCAGTACCGCCGCGGCGTTCGCTGCAGGGTCGGCCTCGTCCGCTCGCGGCAGGTGCCCCATCACCCCGACGACCTCCACCCTGCCCCGCCCTGCCCTGGCGACGCGGAGCAGCTCCGGCCACTCCCCGAACGGGCACCCTCCGCGGGCCATCCCGGTGTCCAGGTGCAGGTGGATGCGCACGGGCTCGGCCGCATCCGCGATCAGTCGGCGCAGCTCGTCGACCGAGCCGACCGCGACGTCGATCCGCGCGTGGGCGGCCGTCGTCGCGTCGACCCCGGCCGGGTTGAGCCAGGTCAGGATCGGCACCTCGAGTCCGGCATCGCGGAGCGCGACGCCCTCCGCGACATCGGTGACCCCCAGCCACGCGGCGCCCGCATCGACGGCCGACCGGGCCACTGCGGCGGCGCCGTGCCCGTATCCGTCCGCCTTGACGACGGCCATGATCGGGACGGCGGTCCGGCTTCGCACCCGCTGGACGTTCTCCGCGACGGCTTCCGGCAGGGTGCGCAGCATCGGCGCCTGCAGGCGGGTGGGCGTCGCGCGCGGCGGCAGGAGAAGGGCGGTCATGGCTGCATCCTCGGGTCTTCGGTGGGGTCGGTGTACATCTCGGGGCAGCCGTCGGTCACGGCCTCGGGGCGGAGCTCGTAGTGCCAGGACTCGTTGCCGTAGATCTGGCAGAGCCCGTAGCGCCATCCGCGCTGGGCGATCCAGTCGAGCGTGGGAAGCGGACCCAGGTCGACCGCATCTCCCGACACGTGGGCCGAGGTCTCCGCGGTCGCCACCCAGCGCCGTGCCTCGGCCTCGGAGCCGTACTCGGCGATCGCGTCCTGCAGCAGCCGCTCCTGCAGGGCCGGCGAGCGCCAGCCGCTGTTCACGAGGAACGTGACGCCGTCGCCCTCCGCGTCGGTCGCCGCCCGCTGCAGCGCCGCGAGGAGGGCGGGGTCGAGGTTGCCGACCGCCACCCGGTCCACGTCGAAGACGGTGGGCTGGTCGCCGTCGCGGATCACCCCGTCGGCTTCGCTCGGGGCGATGACCGTGCCGTCGATCTGCTCGGACGGCGCCGGAGGCGGGGCGGTGGACGTGCCCTCCTGGACGGCATCGGCGGATGCCGCAGCCAGCGACTGCTGCACGGCGAACGCGATGACCACGGCGGAGGCGAGCGCGGTCAGCACGACGGCGATGCGGCGTCGGCGGCGCCGTGAGGGGTGGGGGATGGTGCGGGTGTTCATGCTCCCAGTGAAGAAGGGCGCCGGTTGCGAGGGCGTATGCGCTTTTCCATATGCTCCCGATATGCCGAGGTGCGTAGGATCGCTGCCATGCGTGTGCTGATCGTCGAGGACGAGCCCTACCTCGCCGAGGCGGTGCGCGACGGCCTGCGCCTGGAGGCGATCGCCGCCGACATCGCGGGCGACGGCGACACCGCCCTGGAGCTGCTGAGCATCAACTCCTACGACATCGCCGTGCTCGACCGCGACGTGCCCGGTCCCTCCGGCGACGACATCGCCCGGTGGATCGTGGCGTCCGGCAGCGGCATCCCGATCCTCATGCTCACCGCTGCCGACCGCCTGGACGACAAGGCGAGCGGCTTCGAGATCGGCGCCGACGACTACCTGACCAAGCCGTTCGAGATGCGCGAGCTCGTGCTGCGACTGCGGGCTCTCGATCGTCGACGCCAGCGTTCGCGGCCCCCCGTGCTGGAGGTGGCCGGGCTCCGTCTCGACCCGTTCCGTCGCGAGGTCTACCGCGACGACCGCTATGTGGCGCTCACCCGCAAGCAGTTCGCCGTGCTGGAGGTGCTCGTCGATGCCGACGGCGGCGTCGTCAGTGCCGAGGAGCTGCTCGAGCGCGCCTGGGACGAGAACGCGGATCCGTTCACGAACGCCGTCCGCATCACCGTCTCCTCCCTGCGCAAGCGGCTCGGCGAGCCCTGGATCATCCTCACCGTGCCCGGTGTCGGGTATCGGATCGGAACGGACGCGGATGCCTAGACGCCGCCCAGGGATGAGCGCCCGCCTCAAGCTGACCCTGAGCTATGCGGGCGTCGTCGTCGTGTCCGGGGTGCTGCTGCTCGCTGTGGTCGTCCTCTACCTTCTGAGGTACGTCCCCGACACCGTCAACGTGTTCCCCAACCGGAGTGATCTGACGAGAGCCTTCGTTCCCGTCGTCACGATCGCGATGATCGTCCTGCTCGCGATCGGCCTCGGTGGCGGGTGGATCCTCGCGGGGCGGATGCTGGCCCCTCTCGAGCGCATCGGCGACGCGGCGCGGCTCGCGGCCCAGGGATCGCTGTCCCACCGGGTGGCGCTCCCCGGTCCGCGGGACGAGTTCCGGGACCTCGCCGACGTCTTCGACTCGATGCTCGAGCAGCTCGAGGCCCACGTCGCCGAGCAGCAGCGGTTCGCGGCCAACGCCTCGCACGAGCTGAGAACCCCGCTGGCGATCACACAGGCCATGCTCGAGGTCGCACGGGACGACCCCGACCGCGACGTCGATGCGCTCATCGCACGGCTGCAGGAGGTCAACAGCCGCGCGATCGACTTGACCGAAGCCCTGCTCCTGCTCAGCAAGGCCGACCAGCGCACGTTCCGTCGCGAGGTCCTGGATCTGTCCCTGCTCGCGGAGGAGGCCGTCGAGGTCCTGCTGCCGCTCGCGGATCGCCGGGGCGTCTCGGTGGAGGTGAGCGGAGCGTCGGCACCCGTGCTCGGGTCGTCCGCGCTGCTTCCGCAGCTGGTCACGAACCTCGTCGTCAACGCGATCGTGCACAACCTGCCCTCGGGCGGCTCGATCGCCGTGCGCACGCATGCGCTGCCGCACGCGGTCGCGCTCGTCGTCGAGAACACCGGCGATGTGGTGCCCGCCCACCGCGTGGCGACCCTGGTGGAGCCGTTCCAGCGGGGAGCGGACCGCACCCGCGACGAGGATCACGGCGGCGCAGGGCTCGGCCTCGCGATCGTCGACCGCATCACGCAGGCGCACGGGGGCACCCTGGTGCTCACGCCCCGCTCGGAGGGCGGCCTCATCGTGACGGTCTGGCTCCCGCACCCGTACCCCGCCGCCCTGTCCTGACCCCCCGTGCCGGGTCCGTACCGGGTGCCGGGTGCCGGATGTCGGACGGTTTCACGGATGTCGGACCGGAACGCGGTTTCCGGCCCGACATCCGTCCGTCCGCCCGACAGGTGTACGGAGAGAGAATCAGGCCACGCGAGGATCGCGCGTCGCGGCGAGCTCCCGGCCGTAGGTGCGGGCGTCGGCCTCGGCGTTCTCCTTGAGCTCGCGCGCGGTGTCGGCGAACGCATCGAGCGCCGGGTTGACGCCGACCAGCGTGAACGGGCGCTGCACGACCCGCAGGTCGAGACCCCAGACGTCTTCGAGCACGCGGCGCAGCCAGCCGGTCGAGTGGTCCCAGCCCTCCTTGGGCGAACCGGGAGCGTAGTTGCCGCCGAGGACCGTGACGAGCGTGGCGGGCTTGCCGTTCAGGGCGGTGCCGGTCGGATCGATGCGCGGGTCGGTGTAGGCCAGGTCGAACCAGGTCTTGAAGTGCTGCGAGACGCCGTAGTTGTACAGCGGCACCGCGAACAGCAGGGCGTCGGCGCCGATGAGCTCGTCGGCGAACTGCGTCGCGAGGGCGCGGGCCTCGTTCTGCGCAGGGGTCCGCTGGGCCTCGTCGACGAAGCCGCCGGTCACGGCATCAGCCCACGCGGTCGCGGGCACCGGGTCGCTCGCCAGATCGCGGCGGGTGACGGTGGAGTCGGGGTGCGACGCGGTCCACTCGGCCTCGACGATGTCGGCGAGCGCACGGCTGGCGGACGACGCGGGAAGGATGCTGGCATCCAGGCGGAACAGGGACATGGGCCTACCTCTCGTTTTCGTAGTCGCTAGGTTTTTCTTAGCGGCATCGGTTAACGTAGCACGGGTAGGATGGGCGCATGTCCGAGATCGACGAAGAGCGTCAGGTGTGCGATACCGCCGTCACCCTGGCCTTCACCGTGCTCGGGAAACGGTGGAACGGCATGATCGTGTCGTCGCTCGGCGGCGGCCCCTCGAGCTTCGTGACGCTCCGCCGCGCGGTGGGCGGTATCAGCGACACCGTGCTCTCCGACCGGCTGGCCGAACTCGCCGACGCCGGGCTGGTCGCCCGCACCGTCGACGCCGGCCCTCCCGTCGCGGTCTCCTACGCGCTCACGTCCAGCGGCGAGGGACTCCTGCCGATCCTCGATCAGCTCGGCCGCTGGGCCTCGGCGAACCTCGCCGAACGCGCCCACTAGCCGGAGGCGCTCACCACGGGCTGGGTTCGTAGTCCTTCAGGAACACGCCGTGGATGTCCTCGCCGGCCTCGCCGCGCACGATCGGGTCGTACACGCGCGCGGCGCCGTCCACGAGGTCGAGCGGGGCGTGGAAGCCCTCTTCGGCGAGGCGCACCTTCGTGTAGTGCGGGCGCTCGTCGGTGATCCAGCCGGTGTCGACCGCCGTCATGAGGATGCCGTCCTTCTCCAGCATCTCTCCCGCGCTCGTGCGGGTCAGCATGTTCAGCGCGGCCTTCGCCATGTTCGT
>Ga0172374_1001896_pt1 | contig 13683 bp, 15 predicted proteins | sample LakKiv3m_FD_114536 | JGI IMG/M metagenome (GOLD analysis project Ga0172374, IMG submission 114536) | Freshwater microbial communities from Kabuno Bay, South-Kivu, Congo - kab_092012_10.3m | ecosystem: Environmental > Aquatic > Freshwater > Lake | place: Democratic Republic of the Congo... | reverse complement strand
CGGTGAAGGCCCGTGTGAGAGCGATCGTGTGCCCGTCGTCCCGGTAGTCGAGGACGCTCACGAGCTTTCCGTCGCGCATGAGCGTGTACCGCGACGCGTCCTTCTCATCGGTCAGGAGGAAGCCTCCGACAGTGTGCGAGATCGTCATCTCCCCCACGTTACGCCCGCCGGGGCTCACGCGGTCGTTTTGACATGGGCGGTCATGATCGGACATAATCCCCCCATGACCACCAACGCACGCCCTTTGTCCGCCCAGGAGGCGAACGGGACTGCCGGGATGATGATGCCCGGTCGCGTTGGCATGTGTTGCCGAATGTGTCGCTGAACGAACAGCCACCCCGCCTGACCTGACCACTCGCGATCTGCGAGGTCGGCGTCACCGAGCATCCACCCTCTGCTCGCTTCCCGGCTCCGCCGGTCATTCACGCAACGCATCAGAGCCCCTCTCGATCCGGGCTCACGTCCTGAGGACTTCATCATCATGTCGAACACCGCACTTCTCGAGCGTCCCGCCGCCGCCGTCCGCACCCAGACCGCCGCCGCTCCCCTGCCCTCCGCAGCAGCAGACCTCCCGGCCGTGCGCTCGCCCCGCGGCTTCGCCCTCTACGTCGGCCTGGACGAGATCAAGGCCGCCGAGGCCGGCGTCAGCCTCCCCCTCCTTGTCGACGCCCTGCGTCGCACGCTCGCCGAACTCGCGCCCGGCGCGGAGACGCACGCCACGGTCGCCCTCGCCCCGCACGGCTCCGGCGGACGTGACCTCGACGTCGTCCGACTGGCGCTGCAGGAGCCGGGCGCGATCGCCCGCACGAAGGCGGCTGCCGAGGAGGACACGGTCGACGAGGAGAGCGGCGTCACCGTCGACATCTCCCGCAAGCGCGTGCTGATCGACGGCGAGTCCGCGGCGTTCACGTACAAGGAGTTCGAGCTCCTGCAGTACCTCGTGCTTCGCGAGGGCCGGACGATCGAGCGCAGCGAGCTCGTCTCCGCCCTCTGGCAGGCGCAGGACGACGAGACCCCCGGAGAGCGGACCATCGACGTGCACGTTCGCCGCCTCCGCGCGAAGCTCGGTCGCTACGAGGACATCGTGCGCACGGTGCGCGGTATCGGCTACCGGTTCGACCGGCACGCCGACGTCGTCATCCGCTACGGCCACGGCACGCCCTCGCCCGACCGCTTCTGACCCTCCGCATCCTCGGAGGCGGTGTCAGGGACGGCGCGTAGGGTGGGCGCATGACCCTCACCGCAGACCCCGCATCGGCCGACGCTGCGGCCGCGGGGGCACCGCGCGAGACGGTCTACCGGCCTCCCCATCCCCTCGACCTCCGGCGCACGGTCGGGATGCTCCGCCGCGGCGGAACCGACCCGACCATGGTCATCGACGGTCCCGTCATCTGGCGCACGATGCGCACGGAGCTCGGCCCCGCCACGCTCGCCCTCCGCATGACGGGAGCGGAGGTCAGGGCCACGGCCTGGGGGCGCGGAGCGGAACTGGCCCTCGACCGCGTGCCCGATCTGTGCGGCGCCCGCGATGACGACGAGGGCTTCGATGCGTCCCGCCATCCGCTCATCGCCGATTCAGCGCGCCGCAACCCCGGCCTCCGCCTCACTCGCGGCGGCGAGGTGTTCGACGCCCTCGCGTGCGCGATCATCGAGCAGAAAGTCACGGGCATGCAGGCCTTCGGCGCCTGGCGCTGGCTCGTGTCCCGATACGGAGAGCGCGCGCCCGGTCCGACCCCTCGCCCCCTGTTCGCCGCGCCGTCACCGGAGCAGTGGTTCCGCATCCCGTCCTGGGCCTGGCACCGCGCCGGCGTCGAGCCGCCGCAGTCGCGGACGATCGTTCGTGCCGCCGAGCGCGGCGACCGCATCGCCCGTGCCGTCCATGCGGCGGCGGACGGCGTCGATCGCGACCGGGTGCTCACGAGCCTGCCCGGCGTGGGCGTCTGGACATCGGCCGAGACCCGCATCCGCGCCCTCGGCGACCCGGATGCGGTGAGCGTCGGCGACTACCACCTGGCGCACGAAGTCGGCTACGCCCTGACGGGCAAGCGCACCGACGACGCGGGGATGATCGAGCTCCTGGCCCCGTGGGCAGGTCACCGGCAGCGGGTCGTCCGCCTCATCTTCGCCAGCGGCGTGCAGGAGCCGCGCCGCGGTCCCCGGCTCGCCCCGGAGGACCATCGCGACCGCTGACGCCGCCGCCTATGCTGGGGCCATGTCCCGTACCGCGCTGCGCATCTCCGTCACCGTCGGCCTGCTCGTCGTCGGCGTCGTGATCGGGCTCATCTTCCAGAACGTGTGGCTCGGCGTGCTCCTCGCCGCGATCGTGTGGTTCGGATGGTTCCTCGGCTACGAGTCCCGCCGCGGCCACAACGCCGGCGTCAACGACGAGGATCACGGCGTCGAGCTCTGATCCTGTCGCCCCTGGGTCCCTGAGCCTGTCGAAGGGCTGCCGCAGACCCGGGACCGCCGGCATCAGTAGTAGACGGCGAGCGGGCCCGATGGACCGTCGACCACGCGCACGGGGGTGTCGAACACCCGCGTGAGCACGTCGTCGGTCATGATCGCCTCCGGGGCTCCGAACTCCACGACAGCGCCGTCTTTCATGGCGCAGATGTGGTCGGCGTAGTGACCCGCGAAGTTGATGTCGTGCAGGACGATGACGATCGTGCGTCCGAGTTCCTCCGCCGCGCGCCGCAGGTGCTTCATCATCTGCACGGCGTGCCGCATGTCGAGATTGTTCAGCGGCTCGTCGAGCAGCACGAACTCGGTGTCCTGCGCGAGGACCATCGCGACGTACGCCCGCTGCCGCTGCCCGCCGGACAGCTCGTCGAGGTAGCGGCCCTCCAGAGCGCCCAGATCGAGGAAGTCGATCGCGCTGCTGATGATCTCCTCGTCGGCCCTGGTCAGGCGTCCCTTCGAATGCGGAAAACGCCCGAACCCGACCAGCTGGCGCACGGTCAGCCGGGTGACGAAGTGGTTCTCCTGACGGAGGATCGAGACGACCTTCGCCAGATCCTTCGACTTGGTGGAGGCCACGTCCAGACCGGCGATCTCGATCGCCCCGGCATCCATGCCGTTGAGGCGTCCGATCATCGTCAGGAGCGTCGACTTGCCGGCGCCGTTGGGACCGATGAGCGCGGTGATCCCGCCGGCGGGGATCTGGAGGTCGACGGGGCCGATCCCGACCTCGCTGCTGTAGTCACGGCGGACGCCGTCGAGAGCGATCACAGCCTGCCCTTTCTGAGGATGACGATGAGGAAGACGGTGCCGCCGACCAGCTCGATCAGGATCGACACCATGCCCTGCGCGTAGAACACGTTCTTCATGAGGAAGTAGGCGCCGGCGAGGATCGTGAATGCGGTCAGCACCGCCACGGGGAAGATCAGCCGGTGATCGTGCGTGTCGGCGAACTGGTACGCCAGCGTCGCGACGAGGAATCCGAGGAACGTCATCGGCCCGACCAGCGCGGTCGACGTCGCCATCAGCACGGCGACCAGGAACAGCACGATGAACAGCTCCCGCCGGTGATCCAGCCCGAGCGAGCGGGCGGCGTCGGGGCCGAGCGCCATGAGGTTGAGCCGCCGGGAGCGGAGCCACAGCAATGCCGCGGCGCCGACGACGAGCGGGACCGCCAGGGGCAGGTACGACGGATCGGCGTTGGACACGTTGCCGAACAGCCGCGCCGCGAGCACGTCGAACTCGCTGGGGGTGAGCAGGCGCTGCATGAATGTCGCGACGGCCCCCAGTCCGCCGCCGATCACGATCCCCACCAGCAGCATGATCTGCAGGTTGCCGTAGCGTCCAGACAGCAGCCAGCCGTAGAGCGCCACGGCGAGCCCCACCATGATGGCGACCTGGATCGCGAACTGTCCGACGCCTTGGATCGCCACGAGTCCTGCCACGCCGAACAGGTACACGGTCGATGTCTGCACGACGCGGTAGAGCGACTCGAACCCCATGATCGAGGGAGTGATGATGCGGTTGTTCGTGACCGTCTGGAAGCTCACCGTGGCGATGGCCTGAGCGACCGCGACGAGGGCCATGACCGTGACGTCGGTCGCCCGGTGCTGCGCGATGCGCCAGAATCCGGGGGTGCCGGCCGGCATCGGGTTGCCCCACGCGAGGAGTCCGAAGCCGGAACCGAGGGCCAGCATGGTCAGGATGCCGAGCACGATCAGGTAGCGCCGGCGGGCACGCGGAGTCGTGAACGAACCGGCCGAGCGCACGCGATCGCCCCGGGTCGCCTTCGTGAGCACGCCGCTAGCCACGTCGACGCTGCCTGAGCAGGAGGAGGACGAACACGACGGCGCCGACGACGCCGAGGATCAGCGACACGGGGACCTCGAACGGCATGATGATCGTGCGCCCGATGATGTCGCAGACCGTGACGATAGCGATCCCGAGCAGGCACACCCAGGGCAGATTGCTGCGGAGGTCGTCGCCGCGCACCATCGAGACGATATTCGGCACGATCAGCCCCAGGAAGGGCAGGTTGCCGACGACGACGGTGACGACACCGGTGGTGACCGCGATCAGGACGGTGCCGAGCAGGATGATGCGGTTGTAATTCACGCCGACGTTCGTGGCGATCTCCTCGCCGAGCCCGGCGATCGTCAGCCGGTCCGCGACGATGAACACGATCACGCCGATGATCGCGACGATCCAGAGCATCTCGTACTGTCCGCGCATCACCGAGGTGAAGCTGCCCGCGAACCAGACGCCGATGATCTGCAGCGAGTTCGTAGCGAGCGCCAGGTACGTCGAGACCGCACCGACCACGGCGCCGAGCATGATGCCCACGATCGGGACGATGAGCGAGGACTTGAGCGCGACGCGGCGGAGGAAGGCGAAGAACACCATCGTGCCGATGAAGGCCGCGAGCACGGCTCCGGCCATGCGCAGCGGAAGGGACGGCTGCGGCACGAGGATCATGACGGCGAGCAGGCCGAGACCGGCCCACTCCGTCGTGCCGGTCGTGGTCGGCTCGACGAAGCGATTCTGGGTGAGCAGCTGCATCACGAGGCCCGCCATCGCCATCGAGGCCCCGGCCAGCACCAGTGCGATCGTGCGCGGAACCCGCGTGATCTGGAACATCTGGGCGCCGTCGTCCGCGCCGGCGATGTCGTAGACGCCGGTGAAGAGCGAGATGACGAGGAGGACGGCGACGACGAGTACACCGATGAGCAGCTTGACGTCGAAGAGCCGCCCGGCGGAGCGGGGCGGCGAGGTCAGGTGGGTCGTGGTCATGATGACGGGGCGGCGGCATCCGGGGCGCCCCGGATGCCGCCGCGGAACCTCAGTTCTTCGCGCTCTGCTCGAGAGCGTCGGCGAAGTCGTTCAGGAACGTCGTGTAGGTCTGGATGCCTTCGTTCAGGTAGGTGTCGGTGGGCATGTACACGATCTGCTTCTCCTTCACCGCGGTGACGCCCGCCAGAGCCTCGGAGCTCTCGAGGATCTCCGCCGCCTGCACGTAATCCGGGGTCTCAGCGGCGAACACGGCGTCGCGATCGAGCACGAGGATCCAGTCGGGATTCGAGGACGCGATGGCCTCGACGGAGATCTCGTCGCCCTGGTGGTCGTCGCTCGCGTCGTCGACCTCGAGCGCGGGAGTGAGGCCGAGGATGTCGTAGATCGGGCCGAGCGAGCGGCCGACGGTCGGGGCGAGGTAGCCGATCTCCCCGCCGGACGTGTTCACGGCCATGACGGTGTCCGCGTCGTCGTAGGCGGCCTTGGCGCGCTCGACGGCGGCGTCGAAGTCGTCGACCAGCTTCTGCGCCTCGTCCTGCTTGCCGAAGATCTCTCCCAGGACGGTGACCTGTCGCTTGAGCTCCGCGTCGAACGGCTCGCCGTCGCGGGGGTCGAGGTCGATGATCGTGGCCTCGGGCACGAGGTCGGCGATGGCGGCGTTGTGCTGCGTGAAGCGCTGACCGCTGATGATGAGATCGGGCTCGACGGCGACGACCGCCTCGAGGTTCGGCTCCGTGTGCAGACCGATGTCGACGATCTCGTCGTCCTTCGCATACGCCACCGTCTCCGGCATGAGCGCGACGGCCGCGGCGGAGAGCTCGACGCCCCAGTCCGAGAGCGTCTGGAACGTGCGGTTGTCGAGGGCGACGACGGAACTCGGAGGAGTCGGGATCTCGTGCGTGCCGGTGTTGTCCTCGATCGTGACGGAGTCGGCCGAGGATTCGGTCTCCTCCGGTTCCGCCGTGCTGCCGGATGCGCAGCCGGCGAGGGCGAGAAGTCCGACGAGCGCGACGCTCGTGGCGGTGAGGGTTCTGGGCACGGACATGGAGAGACTCCTGTTCTGCGGGATCGTCGCGCACACGAGGGGCGCCGGTATGGCCGAGGTTAGGGTCACCTGACCTCGGCTCAATTAGGTTAGCCTTACTTCATGAGCGATACGAAATCCGGTTTCTCGATCGAGCGTCGCGGCCTCGAGCTGCGCTTCCGCAACGTCACGCTGAGCGCCAGGGAATGGCTCGCTCCGGACTTCGTGCGCGTGCGCCTCACCGGCAGCGACCTGGCCGGGTTCGAGTCCCTCGGATCCGACGACCACATGCGGCTGTTCTTCCCGGCGGGTCCCGTCGGTTCCGTCGAGGAGCTGCGCGCCTCGCCCAGCCGGGAGTACACGCCCTTGGCGTGGGGCGAGGACTGGCTCGACGTCGAGTTCGCGGTGCACGGCGACCAGGGTGTCGCGGCTCCCTGGGCGGCGAACGCCCCGATCGGCTCGACCATCGGAGTCGGCGGCCCCCGTGGCTCCGCGGTGCTCGAAGGACACCCCGGGTCGTGGCTGCTCGTCGGCGACGAGACCGCCATCCCCGCGATCCGTCGCTTCGCCACGCTGATCCCGAAGGGCACGCCGGCGCGGATCGTGATCGAGACCGTCGACGCGGCACACCAGGTCGAGATCGAGGCGCCCGTCACGATCGAGTGGCTGCACCGGGGCCAGGCGACCGCCGGCTCGGCACTGAGCGCCTTCCTCGAGGCCCTGACCCCCGGCGACGTCCCGGGCGACGACCCGTTCGTCTTCATCGCCGCCGAGCAGTCGATCGTCAAGCCGGGCCGAGCGCTCTTGCAGCGATGGGCCGTCGACACCGCGAACGCCGTCGTGAAGGGGTACTGGAAGCGCGGCGAAGCCGAGTACCACGCGCCGCACTGACAACGCGCGCCGACGCTGACAGACTGGGCGCATGGCACTTCTCGACCATCTGGGCATCACCGTCGACGACCTGGAACGCGGCCGCGCGCAGTTCCACCCCGTGCTGACCGCTCTCGGCTATCAGAGCGGCGGAGAGGACGACCACTCGATCTCCTGGCACCACGGCGAGGAGACCGAGATCATCCTCTACACGTGGGACGAGGAATCCGGCCCGCACCGGCACGGCCGCGTCGGCTGGCAGCACATGGCCTTCGGGGTGCCGTCGCGCGCCGAGGTCGACCGGCTGCACGCGCTCGCCCTCGACGCCGGCTGGACAGCCGTGCGCGAACCCAAGGCGTATCCGCGGTACAGCGACCGCTACTACGCCTCATTCGTGGAGGACGCCGACGGCATCCGTATCGAGTTCATGTACAACCCTCCGCGCGAGAGCGCTTGACGCCCGGGCGTGTCGCGTCCTAGGGTGGCAAGGCTGTGCCGACCGGTGCAGCATGCCAGCCGAGGAGTCGACGGATGACCGCCCTGCGGAACCTCCCCATCGCCGCGGTGTTGCCGCTTCAGCAGAAGCGCAATGACCGCTACGAGTCGTACCCTCCGGCACGCGCCGTGTGACAGCATCCGCTCTCGCAACGCCCCGTACCGTCAGGTCCGGGGCGTTTCCGTTGGAGACTCCCCTGACCTGTGGCTGAACACCACCACAAGGAAAGGAATCATGGAGAGGCTCTCCGCACGGCTGCTGTCGTGGGCGTCACTGATCGACGAGAAGACACTCGCTCAGGCGCACACCACGGCCCGCATGCCGTTCATCCACCCGCACCTGGCGCTGATGCCGGATGCGCACCTCGGCAAGGGGGCGACGGTCGGCTCGGTCATCCCGACGCTCGGCGCGATCATCCCCGCCGCCGTCGGCGTCGACATCGGCTGCGGCATGATCGCCGTCCGCACGCAGTTCACGAGGAACGACCTCGACGGCCGCGAGCTCGCCAAGCTCAGGGAGCAGATCGAGCGCGCCATCCCGCTGTCGACCGGCCGGTACAACCGCAAGGTCGTGGCCACGGCCGCGCCGCGGATCGCCGAGCTCGAGCAACTCGCGGAGAAGAACGGTTTCGACCCCGCACAGTACGCCGGGAACTGGCGCCTGCAGCTGGGCACGCTCGGATCCGGCAACCACTTCATCGAGGTGTCGGTGGATGAGCTCGACCGGGTCTGGCTGTTCCTGCACTCCGGGTCGCGAGGTGTCGGCAACAAGATCGCGACGCACCACATCGCGGTGGCCCAGCGGCTGGCGAAGCAGTGGTGGATCGACCTCCCCGACCCCGACCTGGCCTACCTCGTCGAAGGCACCCCGGAGTTCACGCGATACATCCGTGAGCTGCGGTGGGCCCAGCACTTCGCGCTGCTGAACCGCGAGGAGATGATGGACCGGGTCATCCGTCAGGTGTCGGAGTTCCTCGGAAGCCCCGTGGACGAGCAGGAGCGCATCAACTGCCACCACAACTTCACGGAGTCCGAGCTGCACTACGGCAAGCGGGTCTGGGTATCCCGGAAGGGCGCGATCCAGGCGGATGCCGGTCGGCCTGGACTCATCCCGGGGTCGATGGGCACCGCCTCGTACGTGGTCGAAGGACGCGGCGACCCGCAGTCGCTGAACTCCTCGCCGCACGGGGCCGGACGGGAGTACTCGCGGTCAGCCGCGCGCAAGGCGTTCACCCACGACCAGCTGCGGGAGGCGATGGCCGGCATCGAGTTCCGCGACACCGACGCCTTCCTCGACGAGATCCCGCAGGCGTACAAGCCGATCGACCGGGTGATGGCTGACGCCGCGAGCCTGGTGTCGATCCGGCACACGCTGCGGCAGCTCGTGAACGTGAAGGGGGATTGAGCAGGACCGGGCGGCGGAGCACTTCCGTCGTCCGGTCTCCTCCTCCCCAACGGCCGGGATCGACCGGTCGTCCACACTCCCCGGACAGCCGATATCTTCGCTCCGCGCGCTCTGGCAGGCTTGCGGAATCGATGCGACGATGAGGGAGTGGGATTCATGAACGATGCGCAGATCTGGACGATGATCGGATCGTTCGTCGCGCTGATGTTCGGCACCCTTACGCTCGTCTCGACCCTCTTCATCCGTGTACTCCGCAGCGAGATCGGCGGCCTCCGCACCGAGATGAACGGACAGATCACCGGCCTCCGCACCGAGATGAACGGGCAGATCACCGGCCTCCGCAACGAAGTGAACGGACAGCTCACCGGCCTCCGCAACGAGATGAACGCGCGCTTCGATACCGTGAACACCCGGATCGACGGCCTCGACCGCGACGTGCAGGCCATCGTGAAGCGCACCTTCGGGCTCGACCGCGACTGATGCGCGCGGCTCAGGACCCTATGGTCGACTCCCCCGACCTCCACGACGCGTATCCGGAGCGCCCCTGCGGCACCGCCGTCCTGATCCTCGCCGGCTCGAGCGGACGCGTCGAAAACGGGCGGGCGGAGCTGTTCGCGCGCCATGGCGCCAGGGCCCGCGCCATCCGCTGGTTCGGCGGGGTGGACCAGCGTCCCGCACCGCACGAGGTCCCGATCGAGCTGTTCGCGGCTCAGCTGGAACTGCTGCGGAAGGACCACGACCGGATCGCGGTCGTCGGTACCTCCTTCGGCGCGGAGGCGGCCCTCGTCACCGCCTCATTGTTCCCCGTCGACATCACGGTGGCGATCGCGCCGTCCTCGGTCATCTGGTCGGGGAACGACGGAGCGGGATGGTCCTCGCACTGGACGCACCGCGGCGCCCCGCTTCCCGCCGTGCGGTTCGACGCGGACTGGACTCCGTCGACCGAGCCGCCCGAGTACCGATCGCTGTACGAGACCAGCCTCGAGCTGGACGCCGAGCGCACGGCGGCCGCGACGATCGCGGTGGAGCGGATACCCGGCCGGCTGGTCCTGGTCGCGGGCGGCGACGACCGGGTGTGGCCCAGCGACGGATTCGCCGCAGCCATCGCGCGACGCCGGCGGGAGCACGGCCGAGAGACGACGGTGGTCACACACCCTTCGGCGGGGCACCGCGTGGTGCTGCCGGGCGAGTCCGCGCCGACCGGCGGCGTCCGGATGGCACGGGGCGGCACCGAGTCCGCCGATGCCGAGCTCGGCGCGCTCGCCTGGCCGGAGATCGCCCAGGCCCTGCGGCTGCACGACTGAGGCTCAGACCACGGGAGCGATCTCGGCCTCCACCGTCCGATCGGTGAAGGCGGTCTTCGGGACGAAGACGAGGATCACGGCTGCCGCGATCGCGGTCGCACCGCAGACGATCCACACGGTGAAGTACCCGGCCAGGGAACCGGCAGTTCCGTCGGCGCCGCCGGCCGCGCTCGTGACCCCGTGCAGCAGGGCGATGCCGAACACGCAGGACGCGATCGCACCGCCCACGGTCTTCACCGAGTTGGTGAGACCCGTGGCCACCCCCGTCTGCGTCGCGGGCGCCGCAGAAGCGGCCGCCGCCGGAAGCGCTGCCACGAGCGCGCCCGAGCCGAGCCCGACCACGACCATGTTCGCGATGACCTGCCCGTAGGCGTCGTGGAACGGCAGGAACAGCAGGAAGCCGACGCCCACGAGCACCGATGCCCCCATCAGGGTCCGGCGCGGCGACAGCTTCCGGGCGACCACGGGGAACAGCAGCGCCCCGACGATCATCGCGACGAGGTAGACGCCGATGATCAGGGAGGTCGCGAAACCGCTCGTGCCGAGACCGTACCCGTACACGGTCGGATCGGTGCGCGCGAAGGTCGACAGCGGGGCCTGCGCGCCGAGCACGCTGACTCCGAAGAGACCGGCGGTCAGGAACACGGGGCCCAGCGCGGGCGAGCGGAACATGCGCACGTCGATCAGGGGGTCCTGGCAGCGCAGCTCCCAGCGCACGAACGGGATCACGAGCACGATGCCGAGGGCGACCACGGCCCAGGAGAGCGGGTTGGTCAGACCTCCTTCGAGGCGGAGCAGGCTGAGGCCGCCGGTGAAGCAGAGGAGAGCGAGCGAGATCAGCACCAGGCCGACGGTGTCGAAGACTCCTCCCGTGGGCTCGGGCGACTCCGTGACGCCGAACAGGATGACGAAGAAGCACACGACGATGAGCACGGCCGGAACCAGGAGGACGACGGTCAGCGGCAGCACGTCGATGAGGGCACCGCCCACGAGGGCGCCGATGATCGCGCCGGCCTCGAGCGCCGCGACCAGGAGTCCGGCCGCCTTCGCCGTGATCGACGAGCGTCCGTCCAGGCGGCGCGACCGCGACCAGATGAGCGCGATCTCGAGCGGGAGCCAGACGACGTAGAAGCCCATGAGCGCCCACGCCGCGAGGAACACCCCGAACGAGTCGGTGAAAGGCAGGACCAGGGCAGCCGCCGCGGTGACGGCCGTCGAGATGAGCAGCATCCGCTTGTGGCCGACCATGTCCCCGAGCTTCGCGAATGCCGGGACGACGAGCGCCGACAGCATCAGCTGCGCGCCCTCGAGCCAGTTCACGTCCGCGTCGTGGATGCCGAGATGCCGGGCGATGTCGCTCAGCATCGGCGTGTAGTAGCCCTGGAGCACGCCGCTGGTGAACTCCACGAAGGCCAGGAAGCCGACGACGACGGCGAGGGTGCCCAGTGTTCGGGTGCGCGTCATCGCGTCTCCTGCTTCTCGTTCGGATCCTCCGGCGCACGGCGGGAGGCGGGTGAGATCACCCTAGCCGTTCGAGGAGTGCGCGATGGAACCGCTCCCCGCGCTCCAGGGCCGCGATCTCGACGCTCTCGTCGACACCGTGGATGGACGCGCGCTGGGCGTTGGACATGTCTAGCGGAGCGAACCGGTAGACGGCCGGTGCGAAGCGATGGAAGTGCCGGGAGTCCGTGGCCGCCATCATGATGTACGGCACGGCGGGGACGCCCGGATGAGAGACCTCCAGGGCCGCGGCGAGCAGGGCGAACTGCGCGTTGTCCGTCGAGGACTCGGGCGACGGCTCACTCGCCTCGACGACCTCGACCTGCACGAGGGGGTCTCGGATCCGTCGCCGCAGACGGTACACGGCCTGCTGCGTCGTCTCGCCCAGTGCGATGCGCAGATTGATCGTGGCCGAGGCCTGAGAAGGCAGCACGTTCGCCGCGGTTCCTCCCGCCTGCATCGTCGGCGCGACGGTCGTGCGCACGAGTGCCGCCGGTTCCCCGCCCAGCGCGGCGAACACCTGCGCGGTCAGCGGCGGCGCGGATCCGAGCAGGCGCAGCAGATGCCGGGCGGGGCCGGGCGTCTGTGCCGCGAGCTGCGACAGCATCCGCAGGATCGCGCGCGACGCACGGGGACGGAAGGTCCCGGGGCCGAGGCGGTCGACGGCTCTGGCGATGCGGCGGACCGCGGTGAGCGAGGGCGGGGCGGAGGCGTGACCTCCCTCGCCGCGCGCGGAGAGCCGCACCGTCAGCACCCCTTTCTCGCCGACGCCGATCATCGCGGCGCGGCCCGGCACGAACGGGAGGGGCGCGTCCACGACGGCGCCGCCTTCGTCGACGACGAGCCATGGCACGATGCCGCGGTCGCGCAGCACGTGGGCGATCGCCTCGGCGGCCTTCCCGTAGGTCTCCTCGTTGCCCCCGAACGACAGGTACACGTCGCGGCTCGGGACGAATCCGTCGGCCAGGAGGTTCTCGACCGCCTCGAGCACGACGATCAGCGGCCCCTTGTCGTCCAGGGCGCCGCGGCCGTACACGGAGCCGTCCGCGATCACTCCCGCGAACGGCGGATGGCTCCAGGCGTCGCTCTCATCGACCGGGACGACGTCGTAGTGGGCCATCAGCACCACCGCCCCGCCGTCGGCTCCTCGGGCGCCCGCCCAGCGGAAGAGCAAGCCGAAGTCGGTGTGGCGTTCGAGGGTCAGCTTCTCGTGGACGAGGGGATAGAGCTCGGCGATCAACGCGACGAACTCCTCGAACGGACCGGGACCGCGCTGCTCGAGCTCCGCGGAGACCGTCGGGATCCTGATCATCTGCGAGAGACGCTCGGCGATGCCGGGGCGCACGGTCGTGGGGGTCACAGTCGTCATCGTAGCGAGGGCCGAGGGTCTGCAGGAGAGCGGGCCGATCCGCCGCGTCGCCGCGTCGTCGCCGGCGCGGAAGGAGGAAGATGTGTCGGGACGAAGGAGCACGCCCATGAGGATCGCTGTCGCAGGAGGAACCGGTGTCGTGGGACGCCGCACCGTCGAGTCCGTACGCGCAGGTGGTCACGATCCGATCGTGCTCAGCCGCTCGCACGGCGTCGACCTCGTGACGGGCCGCGGTCTGGCGGAAGCTCTGGACGGCGCGGACGCGGTGATCGACGTCGCGAGCATCGAGACGCTGAAGGCGAGCACCGCCATCGAGTTCTTCACCGCCGCGACGGGCAATCTCCTCGCCACGGCGGCGGACGCCGGCGTCGGGCACATCGTGGTGCTGTCGATCGTGGGCGTCGATCGGATCCCCTACGACTACTACGCGGGCAAGATCGCCCAGGAGAAGCTCGTGCAGGCGTCGGCG
>Ga0172374_1001893_pt1 | contig 13702 bp, 13 predicted proteins | sample LakKiv3m_FD_114536 | JGI IMG/M metagenome (GOLD analysis project Ga0172374, IMG submission 114536) | Freshwater microbial communities from Kabuno Bay, South-Kivu, Congo - kab_092012_10.3m | ecosystem: Environmental > Aquatic > Freshwater > Lake | place: Democratic Republic of the Congo... | reverse complement strand
GCGGTCGTCTGATCGCCGAGGGCGAGGGTCAGGCGGCCGGAGGCCAGGAAGGCGGCGAAGACGGGATGGTCGGCGCGCAGCGTCGCCTCCAGCCGTCCGCGTCGCGCGCGGGCCTCGACCTCGGCCGTGGTGCCGCCGGAGCGGATGACGGCGAAGCCGTCGGCGCCGGGCGCGTCATGAAAGGCCAGGCGAACAATGCTGGAGCCGGGCGCGCATTCCAGCGTGGTGCGCAGGCGCGGCGTGTCGGGAATCTCATTGGCCAGGACCAGGGGACCGTCGCCGCTGTAGAGGGTCCAGGTCCAGCCCTCGGACGCGCGGGCTGATCGGGCGGGCGATGCGGCCTGGGGCCGCTCTGCGGGCGGATGCGCCCCGGTCTGAGGGGCCGTCTGCACGGCGAAGGAGAGCAACGTGGCCTGAACCAGGCCGAGCATTGAGGTCATGTTTCAGCCCCCGCTGAGGAAGACGGGGGACTGTGGTCAGGCATGTCCCGAAGCGCAATAGCTAAGAAAGCCCTGGACCATTCGCCGCTCGGCGCGGGTGGCGGTCAGCTGGCGGTCCCCGGCCTCGGTCTGGACCGCCATGCGGCCGCCGCGCGCCAGGCCGGTCAGGGCCGCGTCGCCGAGCGGCAGACGCGTCTCGAAGGCCTCGCCGTTCGACAGCGGGTCGATGGGCTGCGGCTCGTGCGAGGCCAGGATCAGGCCCGCGCTGCGCGGCTGGACGTCGCCATAGACCACGGCGACGCCGTCGCCCGGCGCGCAGGTCAGCATCAGAGCCAGTTGGTCCGAATCCGGCAGGCCATAGGCCAGTTTGGCCATCGTCCCCTCGTGCAGCATATGCCAGCCGGGAACGGCCTCGCCGCCGCTGCGGGACGAGGACGGAGAATAGGTCGCCGCATGGGCCGCGACGGCGGCCAGGCCCACGGCGGCCAAGATGGGAAAGACGGTTTTACGCATGACAAGTCCACTCGCGTTCGACAGATCAAACGCGGGTCGCTTGTTAACGGTTCACGGCTCCGCTGGATCGCGCGCGATTCAGTGATGCGGTGCGGCCGGAATCACACGTTTCGGTGAACGCGGGTCAGAAGGGGCTGAAGCGTTCGACCAGGGACTGGGCGGCGGGCGTCGCCTGCATCCGGCTGATGTCGCCGCGCCCGCCGTAGCTGATGCGCGCCTCGGCGATCTGGCTGTGGCGGATGGTGTTGGCGCTGGAGATGTCCTCGGGCCGGACGATGCCCGCCACGGTCAGCTCGCGCACCTCGCGGTTGGTGCGCACTTCTTGCCGACCTTGGATGACCAGGTTGCCGTTGGGCATGACGGCGGTGACGACGGCGGCGACCGTCAGGTTCACCCGTTCCGAGCGGTTGACGCTGCCCGAGCCGTTGGCGTTCACCGCCCCTTCCGTGCCGATCATGTTCGCCGGATCGAAGCCGCCGGGGAAGGCGCGGCCCAGGCTGTTCTCCAGGCCGAAGAAGTTGGTGACGCCGCCCGAGGCGCTGTTGGTGCGGTTGCGCTGGGTCGTGTTCTGGGTCTGGGCGCGATCGTTGATGTCGATGGCGACGGTCAGGATGTCGCCGACGCGGCGCGCCCGCTGGTCGCCGAAGAAGCTGCGCGCCCCGGTGCGCCACAGGCTGTTGGCGCTGGCCGAGGTCGGCTCGGGCAGATAGGCCTGCTCGACCGGGACCAGGGCGGCCGGATAGCCGATGGGCGCCAGCTCCGGCCCCTTCACCGCTTCGATGGCGGTGGAGCAGGCGGCCAGGCTGAGGGCGGACAAGGACAGGGCGGCGACGGTGATGGGGCGCATGATGGAACTCTCGCTCAACGGGCGGCGAACTGTTGCGGGTTGCGGCGGGCGATCTGGGCGGCGGGACCGGCGACGGCCCGGCCGGGCGCCACGGCCACGGCGTCGATGGTGCGGTTGGACTGGACGTTCAGGATCGGCACGGCCTCGCCCGCCGAGGCGTTGCGGGTCGCCTTGCCGGTGACGGTCAGTTCGACGCCGTCGTTGATATAGGCGACCTCGACCATGTCGTTGCGGGCGATGACCTGAGGCGAGGCCAGGTCGCGCGGACCGACGGGCGATCCGGCGCGCAGGGCGCGCTTGGCTTGGAGACCGATCACCGCCTCGGCGTCCTGGGGGCCGCCTGCGGGGGCTAGGTGCGACTGGACCGAGGCCCAGACCACGTCCTCGGGCTGGATCACGTCGCCGGCGGCCAGGCTGCGGGCGTAGGTCAGAACCTCGACGCTGGATCCCGCTCGGGCGGGCGCGCCGACGCTGGCGGCGGCGGGGCGGGCCGAGGCTTCGGCTGGCAGGGCCCCGCCAGAAAGGGCGCCGCCTTCGCGCACCACGATGCGGCGCAGGCCGGTCGGATTGCTCCACTCAAGCCCGGCGCGGCGCGCGGCGATCTGGACCTGGGAGGCCTCCAGAACGGCGGTGGCGCCGGCGCGGCGGCCGACCACGACGTTCGAGGCGGCGTCCGCGTCGTCGAACAGCTCGCCCAGGGTGATGCGGCCGTCGTCGTCGACCGGATCGGGCAGCAGATTGACCGGCCCGGCCCATGCGGGAGCAGCCAGTGCGGCGACGGCGGCGGCGAGGATCAGGGCGCGCTTCATGGCTCAGACCTTTCCTTCAGCTCTTCACCTGGGCCGAGACGGACAGCATCTCGTCGGCGGTGGTGATGACCTTGGAGTTCATCTCATAGGCGCGCTGGGCCACGATCAGGGCGGTGATCTCGCTGACCGCGTCGACGTTCGACGCCTCGGTGTAGTGCTGCAGCAGATTGCCGTAGCCGACCTCGCCGGGCGCCCCGACTGTGGCCGGGCCCGAGGCCGCCGTCTCCAGCAGCAGGTTGTCGCCGATGGCTTCCAGACCCGCCTCGTTGAAGAAGGTGGCCAGTTCCAGCTGACCCACGACCTGCGGCTCGGTCTGGCCGGCGGTGGTGACCTGAACCTGACCCGACTTGGAGATGGAGACGTCCAGGGCGTCCTGCGGAATGGCGATGGCCGGCTCGACCGCATAGCCGTCGTCAGTCACAAGCTGGCCTTCGCCGTTGACGGTGAAGTTGCCCGCGCGGGTATAGGCAAGCTCGCCCGAGGGCAGGGTGATCTGGAAGTAGCCCTTGCCCTGGATGGCGATGTCGTAGGTGTTGCCGGTGCGGTTGGGGCTGCCCTGTTCGGTGATGCGATAGACGCTGCCCGCCTTGACGCCCGAGCCGATCTGGATGCCGGTCGGCACCACGGTGCCCTGCGAAGAGGACTGGGCCCCCATGCGCTCGACGTTCTGGTACAGCAGATCCTGGAACTCGGCCCGCTGACGCTTGAAGCCGACCGTGTTCATGTTGGCGATGTTGTTGGAGATGACCTCCACGTTCAGCTGCTGGGCGGCCATGCCGGTGGCGGCGGTGCGAAGCGCGCGCATGTCTCAGCTCTCCTTTACGAAACCCGGCCCAGCCGCTCGACGGAGCGGCGTGACAGGTCGTTGGCGTTTTCGATCATCTTGGTGACGCGCTCATAGGCGCGGCTGATCTCGATGAGGTTGGTGATTTCCACGAGGGTGTTGACGTTCGACCCTTCCAGCATCCCCTGGCGGACCTGGGCGTCGGTCGCATCCATCGGCTGGGCGTTGGAGGCGTTGCGGTACAGGCCGTCGCCGGACTTCTGCAGCACCGACAGGGCGTCGAAGCGCACCACGGTCAGGCGGCCGACGGGTTGGCCTTCCTGGCTGATCGTGCCGTCGGCGCCGACGCTGGCGGGGCCGCGCTGCGGGTCCAGAACGATCTCGGCGCCGTCGGCCAGGACCGGCAGGCCCTGCTTGGTCGTCAGCCGCCCTTCGGGATCGGTCACGAAGGCGCCGTCGCGGGTATAGGCGGGACCGCTCGGCGTCTGCACGGTGAAGAAGGCGCCTTCGCCCTCGATGCCGAAGTCCAGATCGCGGCCGGTCTGCTTCAACGTTCCCTGGCCGAAATCGCGGCCCACGCCCTTGTCCAGCACGAAGCTGGCCGAGGGGCGGATATTGTCGTTGCGGGCGCGCTGGCCCACGTCGGTCCCGACCATCAGCTGTTCGACCTTGAAGCCGGTGGTGTCTGCGTTGGCGACGTTGTTGGCCACGATGTCCAGCTCGCGACGAAGCGTCATCTGGCGCGACAGTCCGATATAGGCGGCGTTTTCCACGAGCGGGCTCCTTTCGCCGTTTCCCGTCGCAACGACCGTGCCAACAGGGTTAACGCCCGTGGAACGGGGGTTTGAGCGGTTTTCGCCCCTGCGGCGCCCGGCAGGATTTGCCGATCGTAAACGCCTCGTTAACCAAAACAGGGCCACACCCGGCATGTGAGGATCGGGGCGGCTTACGCATGCTGAAACTGAAGCTGGGCAAGAAGAAGAGCGAAGCGCCGACCGGCGACGACGCGAACCTGCCCGCCGTGAGCGACGGCGCGCCCGGCGCCGAAGGCGAGGACGGCGAAGCCGCGCCCGCCAAGAAGAAGATCCCCCTGCTGTTCATCATCATCCCGGCGGCCCTGGTGGTGCTAGGCGGCGGCGGGGCGACGGCCTTCCTGCTGATGAAGCCCAAATCCGCCGAGGCGGCGGGCGATCATGCCGCTCCGGCCAAGGAAGAGAAAAAAGAGAAGAAGGAAGGCGGCGGCCACGGGGGCGGCGCCAAGGAAGGCGAGGCGGCCGAGGGCGCGGGCAAGATCGCGGCCGGTCCCGACGGCGTGACCTTCTACACCCTGCCGGACATGATCGTGAACATTCAGTCGGCCGACGGACGCCCGACCTATCTGAAGCTGCGCCTGACGCTGGAGATGAAGGACGCCGCCGTCGCCTCGCATCTTCAGGCTGAGGCGCCGCGCATGCAGGACATGTTCCAGGGCTTCCTGCGCGAACTGCGGCCCGAGGATCTGGCTGGGTCGGCCGGGTCGTATCAGCTGCGCGCCGAGATCCTGCGCCGGGTCAATCTGATCGCCGCGCCGGGCAAGGTGGACGCCGTGCTGATCGAAGAAATGCTGGTCCAGTAGTCATGACCGACGCCCTGGCCCCCGAGACGGAACTGGACCCCTTCGGCGGAGAGGTCGATCTGGGCGCAGCCCTGTCCGAGCGGGTGCTGAACCAGGACGAGATCGACAGCCTGCTGGGCTTCGACATGGGCGGCGGCGACGACGCCGAGCGCAGCGGCATCCGCGCCATCATCAACTCGGCCCTGGTCTCCTATGAGCGCCTGCCGATGCTCGAGATCGTCTTCGACCGCCTGGTGCGGCTGATGACGACCAGCCTTCGCAACTTCACCTCCGACAACGTCGAGGTCAGCCTCGACACCATCAGCTCCATCCGCTTCGGCGACTATCTGAACTCCATTCCGCTGCCGGCCATCCTGGCGGTGTTCCGGGCCGAGGAGCTGGACAACTACGGCCTGCTGACGGTCGATTCCAACCTGATCTATTCGATCGTGGACGTGCTGCTGGGCGGGCGTCGCGGCACGGCGGCCCTGCGCATCGAGGGGCGGCCCTACACCACCATCGAACGGGTGCTGGTGCAGCGCATGGTCGAGGTTATCCTGAACGACGCCCGCCAGGCGTTCGAGCCGCTGACCCCCGTCCACTTCAACCTGGATCGGTTGGAGACCAACCCTCGCTTCGCCGCCATCGCGCGCCCGGCCAACGCCGCCATCCTGGTCAAGCTGCGCATCGACATGGAAGATCGCGGCGGCCGGGTCGAGCTGCTGCTGCCCTATTCGACGCTGGAGCCGATCCGCAAGATGCTGCTGCAGCAGTTCATGGGCGAGAAGTTCGGCCGCGACAACATCTGGGAAGGCCACCTGGCCACCGAACTCTGGACCACGGAAACCGAGGTGCGCTGCGTGCTGGACGAGCAGCAGATGCCCCTGTCCAAGGTGTTGGACCTGAAGGTCGGCGACACCCTGATGCTGAACGTCACGCCGGAGTCCGAAGTGTCGGTGCGGGCGGGCTCCATTCCGCTGACCACTGGCCGCATGGGCCGCAAGGGCCAGCACATCGCCGTCCGCGTCGAAGGCCCCATCAGCACCGACGCCGCCGCCCGCCTCGCCAGGGAGAACAGCTGACATGACCGGCATCATCCTCGACTCCATCCTCATGCTGCTGCTGGTCGCGGCCATCGGCTACGGCATCAAGCTGGAGCGCAAGCTCAAGACCCTGCGCGAGGGACAGCTGGCCTTCGCCGCCGCCGTGACCGAGCTGAACAGCGCCGCCGGGCGCGCCGAACAGGCGCTGGCCACCCTGCGCGCCTCGGGGCAGGAGACGGACTTGCTGCACGACCGCATCATCAAGGCTCGCGCGGTTAAGCAGGAGCTGGAGGTGCTGATCGCCCGCGCGCCTGCCCGCCCGGCCGAGAGCCGCATCGAGACGCGCGAGGACGAGCGTCGCGCCGCCGCCAAGGCCCTGGCCGACATGGAGCCGATGATGGAGGTCGAGCGCGAGACCGTCCGCGCCTCGTCGGTCGCCCCCTTGCTGGACGACGAGGCGCGCGCGCGCCGCATGGCCTCGCTGATGGAGCGCATCGAGGGCGCCCGCGCGGTCATGAAGGCGCCGTCGCTGAAGCCCGCGCCTGTCCCCGAGCGCGCCTCGCCGGTGATGCAGGCCCTGGCCGCTAACCATGCTGCGCAACAGAGCCTAAACCGCGCCCGCCGTAGTCTGGACGACGACCTTTTCGCCGCCTGATGTCAGCCCCTATGTCCGAGGCGCGGCCTCGGACGACTTGAGGGGCCAAGTGTTTTCCCTGCCCGGCGCGTGGCGCCGAACCGTTCGCTGAGTTTGACCGATGAGCAAGCTGCCCCGCCTTCTGCCCCTGATCGCCGTCGCCATCGGCGGCGTCGTGGCCGTGCGCGCCGCGGGCGTGGCGCCGGAGCTGTTCCAGGGCGCGACCGCCTGGGCCCAGGAAGCGGTCGCCGGAGAAGGCGAGGGGGCCAAGCCCGCGCCCAAGCCCGCCGCCGTCTGCGCCCTGACGCCCGAGCAGTTGGCCCAGCAGGCGGGGATCTCTCCGGCTGAACTGCGGATCATCCAGTCGCTGTCGAAGCGTCGCGACCAGTTGGACGCGCGCGACGCCGACTTCGCCACCACCCTGCCGCTGATGGTGGCCGCCGAGCAGAAGCTGGACGCCAAGCTGCAGGCGCTGGAGGCCCTGAAGGGCGAAATCAGCGCCCTGGTCGGCCAGGTCGATGAGAAGGAAAAGGCCGAGGCTGATCGTCTGGTCGCCGTCTATTCCGCCATGCGGCCCAAGGAGGCGGCGGCCGTCTTCGCCACCCTGGACGACAGCGTGCGCCTGCCGGTGGCCTCGGCCATGCGCCCGCGCACCCTGGCCGCCATCATGGCCCAGATGCAGCCCGCCGCCGCGCGCGAACTGACCGAAAAGCTGGCCAAGCGCTTCCAGGCCCAGCAGTACGCCGCCCGCGCCGCCGCCGCTTCGGCTCCGACTGAGGCTGCGACCGCGCCCGCCCCGGCGCCCGCCGCTCAACCGGCGGCTCAGCCGGCCCCCGCGCCCGCGCCGACCCGCGCCGCTCAGCAGACGGCGCCGCGTCGCGCGCCGACGCCCGCCGCCAACCGCCCCGCCGCTCGACCGGCCGCCCAGCCTGCGGCCAAGGCCCCTGCGCCCGCCGAGACCGGCCCGCGCCCCTACGCCCCGGCTGCCGCCGACGCCCCAGCCCCCGCCCGTCAGTCGGTGCAATAGGCGACGGTTGTCGCACAGGCCTTGCGCGGCTATTCAGCCTGCTTCGATTTTTCGCGAGACCTTTCCATGTCCGACGCCCTGCCTGACCGCCTCTCGGTCGATCCTGACAGCCCCTTCCACGACGCCGAACTGCTGGCGCGCGGCGTGGGCATCCGCTTCAAGGGCGAGGAAAAGACCAACGTCGAGGAATATTGCGTCTCGGAAGGCTGGGTCCGTCTGGCCGTCGGCAACCGCGTCGACCGTCGCGGCAAGGCCCTGACCGTCAAACTGCAAGGCCCGGTCGAGCCCTTCATCAAGGGCGAGTGATTTCGAGCCTTTGATTTCGGCCCAGCGGCGAAGCTGAGACTTTCGGTCGCAGTCTTCGCCCGCTAGGGTCCGCGCCTGTCGTTTGAGTCTGGGAGGCGCTCTTGTCGTCCACTATCCGTCTGATGGCCGCCAGCGCTGTGGCGCTCGGCCTTGTCGCCGCGCCGGTCATGGCGCAGGACGCCCGCGCCATCCGCGCCGCCGAACAGGTGCGCGATCAGGCGCTGAAGGGCAATATCGCCCTCGACTACGTCACCCAGATCACCACCCGCTTCGGCCCGCGCCCGGCGGGCTCGCGCGCCGAGCAGGACGCCTCCGCCTGGGCCGCCGACTACATGCGCGCCCACGGCTTCCAGAACGTCCGCATCGAACAATTTCCCCTGATCGGCTGGGAGCGCGGCGAGGAGAGCGCCGAGATTCTGGGCGCGCGTCCCCAGAAGCTGGTCGTGGCGGCGCTGGGCCACTCCATTCCCACGCCGGCCGAGGGCGTTGAGGCCGAGGTCGTCTTCTTCGACGGTCTGGACGCCTTGCTGGCCGCGCCCGCCGGATCGCTGAGCGGCAAGATCGCCGTGGTCGACGGCGGCCAGATGGTGCGGATGCAGGACGGCTCGGGCTACGGCCCCCTGTCGCGCATTCGCGGCGTCGGCCCGACCGAGGCGGCCAAGCGCGGCGCGGTCGCCTTCGTCATGCGCTCGGCCGGATCGGACGAACACCGCATGCCGCACACCGGCACCACCCGCTATGTCGAGGGCAAGGTGCCGCTGCCCGCCTTTGCGCTCAGCGCGCCGGACGCCGATCAGATCGCGCGGCTGGTGGGCATGGGCGAGACCGTGCGCCTGCGCCTGAAGTCCACCGCCCACACCTATGAGACCCACAGTCAGAACGTGATGGGCGACATCGTCGGGGCCTCGCGCCCGGATGAGATCATCGTCCTGGGCTCGCACATGGACAGCTGGGATCTGGGCACCGGCGCCATCGACGACGCGGCGGGGGGCGCCATCACCCTGGCCGCGGCCAAGCTGATCGCCGAGCAGGGCCGTCCGGCGCGCACGATCCGCGTGGTGTTGTACGGCTCCGAAGAGGTCGCCCAGCCGACCGACCACGGCAACGGCGGCGGCGCCTATGTCCGCAACATCGGCGCGGGCGTCGAGAAGCACGTCATCGCCGGCGAGAGCGACTTCGGCGCCGACCGCGTCTACGCCCTGGGCCTGCCGCCCGGCTCGCAGAATACGGACTTCGCCAAGATCGCCGAGCGCGTCCTGCGCCCGCTGGGCGTGCTGCCGGGCGAGGCCGAGCTGTTCGGCGGGGTCGATATCGGTCCCCTGGCGCGCGCGGGCGTTCCGGTCTTCGGCCTGCGTCAGGACGGCACGCGCTATTTCGACCTGCATCACACCGCCGACGACACCCTGGACAAGATCGACCCGGCCCAGATGACCCAGAACGTCGCCGCCTGGGCGGCCCTGGTGCGCCTGATCGCCGATTCCAACGTGGACTTCCGGGCCGCGCGTGCGGCGCAGGCGTCGACGCGTTAAGGCGCGTCTTGGCGGGATTGAGCGGGCTGGTTATACAGCCCGTCCGGTTAGCGGGCGTGGCGAAACTGGTAGACGCAACGGACTTAAAATCCGTCGGGCGAAAGCCCTTGCCGGTTCGACCCCGGCCGCCCGCACCAGCCGTTCTGACGATCGCCTTCAGGTCTGCGGCGACAGCCGCTCCAGCCATGACATCAACCCGCGCGGTTCGACGACGGGCGAGCGCCACAGATCGCCGCCGCGCGCGCGTTGTCGTCCGGCCTCGAACAGTCGCTGCATCGTCGCCGTGTCGAAGCTCAGCATCCCGCCCTGCTCGGGCTCGTCCGGGATGGCCGCGACGCTGATGGGCAGGCCCTGCGCCGCGCAGAAGGTCGTGGCGACGCCCAGCGCCTGACGATAGGAGAACCGCAGCATGGCGTCGAAGCTGCGGGTCAGCACCGCCGCGACGTTCTGGGCCGTGGTGCGCGGTTCCGGCTCCAGCACGGTGTTGACCAGGATATGCACCCGGCTGCGCTGCAGGCGCCGTCCGACCCGCTTCCAGCGCAACAGGGCCTCGGGCATCAGGAACAGCGGCGCGGCGACCCCGCCGTCGACGTGCATCTCCTCGAACGGCTCGCCGTCGACCTCGCACGGGAAACGACGCGGCGGAAACAGGCCGGGCAGGCTGGCGGAGGCGGCCAGAACTTCGCGGAACAGGGCGACCGCCTCCTCGCCGCCGTGGCAGGCGATCGTCCCCATGTCCCAGATGCAGGCCTTCTGGCTGTCCAGGTCCGTCGTCGCCACCAGCAGGCGACGCCCCCGGCGATGCTCGACCGCGATGGCGTCGATCAGCGCCTCGTCGACGAAGGGGTGGATCAAGGCGTCCAGCGCCTCGCCCTGGAACAGGCTGCCGGTCAGGGTCGAGGCCAGCCGCCGCAGGCTCAGCAGGTCGGCCGCATGGCCGCCGGTATAGGCGTCGGCCAGCCGCTCGTCCCAGGCCGGTCCCAGGAAGGCGAAGGGCGCGATCAGGGCGCCGGTGCTGACGCCCGTGACCAGGGCGAACTCGGGCCGCGTTCCCGCCTCGGTCAGTCCGACCAGGGCGCCCGCGCCATAGGCGCCGCCCGCCGCGCCGCCCGATACGGCCAGCATGTCGAAAAGCCCTGACGACCAGCCGGAGCGGGGCAGGGACAGACGGTCCGCCGCCGCCTCCAGCGACGTTTCCGCCTGCTCGACGCTCAGCCGGATATCCTCGAACCCCCGAATGCGCCCGCGGCCGGCCGGGGGCGCAGGCAGCCGTTTGCGCGGCAGAGGCAGGGACGACAAGGGGCGCGGATCAATCACGACGGTTTTCTCGGCTTTCGCGCGGCTTGGGTCAAATGCGGCGCCGCGGTTCCGCAGGGCGAAACTGCGCGGGCGTCCAGCTTAACTGTCTTGGCCTCGTCATGAGGGGGGCGTAGGTGTCGCACACTGATTGTTCCGCCAGGTGAGCCGTTTCATGTTTCGTAGCCGACTTCTCGCTTCCGCCTTGGGTCTGAGCCTCTGCCTGGGCGCGGCTGCGCCCGCGGCGTTCGCCCAGACGGCTCAGGCTGCGGCTCAGACTGCGGCTCCGGCGGCCCAGGACGGCCGCGCCGCCCCCTCCCTGATCGTCACCGTGGTGGTCGATCAACTCAGCGCCAATCTGTTCAACCAGTACCGCAGCCAGTTCACCGGCGGGCTGAAGACCCTGGCCGATCAGGGCATGGTCTCGATCAACGGCTATCAGACCCACGGGGTGACCGTGACCTGCGCCGGCCACTCGACCGTCCTGACCGGCGCCCACCCGGCCCGCAGCGGCATTCCCGCTAACGACTGGCTGGACACGACGACGGGCCAGGAGACCTATTGCCTGGCCGCGCCGCAGAACACACTGGCCCACGGCAAGAACACCGACAACGGCCCGGTCGGTCCGGAACAGTTGAGCGCCTCGACCCTGGGCGACTGGCTGAAGGCGGTCAGCCCTGAAAGCCGCGTCTACGGCGTGTCGGGCAAGGATCGCGGCGCCATCACCCTGGCTGGGCACAAGGGCGACGGCGCCTTCTGGCTGACCGACAACTTCGGCTTCACCACCTATGTCGAGCCGGGCCAGTCGGCTCAGGCGCGTCTGGCCCCGGTGGCGGCCCTGAACGCCCGCATGATCGACCGTTTCACGCGACAGGCGCCCAGCTGGACCTATTCCAACGCCGCCTGCCGCCGCCTGGAAGGGCAGTGGACCATTGCGGGCCAGACCTTCGACTCCAAGGTGCCGCCGGCCAACTTCCGCCTCGACAACTCGCCGATCCTGGACGAGCTGACCATCGAAGGGGCGATCGAGCTGATGGACAGCCGGCAGTTGGGTCGTCGCGGCGTCACGGACATGCTGGGCGTCAGCCTGTCGGCCACCGACCGCATCGGCCACAGCTACGGCACCCAGGGGCCCGAGATGTGCGAGCAGATGCTGCGCCTCGACACGGCCCTGGGCGTGTTGATGGACAAGCTGTCGACCATCCCCGGCGGCGCCATTGTCGTTCTGACGGCCGACCACGGCGGTTCGGACTTCCCCGAGCGCTCGGCGATCGAGGGCTATCCCCACGCCGGCCGGGTGGATCGCGCCCTGCAGCCGCGCGTCAACGCGGCGCTGAAGGCCCGCTTCGGCCTGGACGCCGATCCTGTGGTGTCGTCGGCGGGCGGTTTCGTCATCGTCGACAAGGATCGCAAGTCCCTGCCGGAGCCGCTGCGGTCTCAGGTGCTGGCCGCCGCCCTGGAACTGCTGAACGCCGAGCCGCAGGTGGCCCTGGCCGTGGCCCGCGACGAACTGCTGGCCGAGCCTGTGCCGAACTCGATCAACCCCGAAGACCTGAATGTGCGCGAGCGCCTGCGTCTGTCGGCGGTGGCGGGTCGCTCGCCCGACATCCTGCGCGCCTGGCAGCCGGGCCTGACCGGGCAGGGCCGCGTCGGCGGCGCCATTTCCAGTCACGGCTCGCCCTGGGATTACGACCGCCGCGTGCCCATCGTCTTCTGGTGGCCGGGCGCCGAAGGGCAGGAGCGTTTCCTGCCGATGCGCACCATCGACATCGCGCCGACCCTGGCCAATCTGATCGGCGTCCAGCCTGACGGCCCGATCGACGGCCGCTGCATGGATCTGCCCCAGTTCGCCAAGGGCCGCTGCCCTACGAAGTAGGCGGCGCGAAACAGGCTGCGCGGGCCGTCATAAACTCGTGTTTCGACGCGGTGCGACGGCCTTACGCCTTCCGCGTTTCCTTGGCACAAGGGCTTGAGAAACGCCTCTGAGGGGAGGCGTCAGGCCGTCAGAGCCGCAAGAGGAAACCCGTTCATGCAGAGAGCCCGCCGCGCGCGCATCGTCGCGACACTCGGACCCGCCAGCCGTGCGCCGGGAACGGTCAAGGCGCTGGCCCAGGCCGGGGTGGACGTCTTTCGCCTGAACTTCAGCCACGGCTCGCACGACGACCACGCCGCCGCCCTCAAGGCCGTGCGCGGGGCCGAAATGGCGCTGAAGCGGCCGCTGGGCGTATTGGCCGACCTGCAGGGCCCCAAGCTGAGGCTGGGCCGTTTCGCCGATGTCGAGATCGAGGTGAAGCCGGGCCACCAGATGCGCTTCGACCTGAACCCGGCGCTGGGCGACGAGACGCGGGTGCAGATGCCGCATCCGGAAATCTTCAAGGCGCTGCGGCCCGGCATGCTGCTGCTGCTGGACGACGGCCGGGTGCGGCTGCGCGTGGGCGAGCGCACCGACGAATGGTGCGACGTCACGGTCGAGAGCGGCTCCAAGCTGTCGGACCGCAAGGGGGTGGCCGTGCCCGAGGCGGTCATTCCGGTCTCGGCCCTGACGCCCAAGGACCGCGAGGATCTGGCCTTCGCGCTTCGCCTCGGCGTCGACTGGGTGGCCCTCAGCTTCGTGCAGAAGGCCGAGGACATGGCCGAGCTGAAGCAGATCGTCGACGGCCAGGCCGCCTGCCTGGCCAAGATCGAAAAGCCTCAGGCCCTGAACGATCTCGAGAGCATCCTCGACTACTGCGACGGCGTCATGGTTGCGCGCGGCGATCTGGGCGTCGAGATGGACCCGGAGGAAGTGCCGGTCGCCCAGAAGAAGATCCTGCGCGCCGCCCGCCAGCGGGGCGTCCCCGCCATCGTCGCGACGCAGATGCTGGAATCCATGACCAGCGC
>Ga0172374_1001891_pt1 | contig 13716 bp, 13 predicted proteins | sample LakKiv3m_FD_114536 | JGI IMG/M metagenome (GOLD analysis project Ga0172374, IMG submission 114536) | Freshwater microbial communities from Kabuno Bay, South-Kivu, Congo - kab_092012_10.3m | ecosystem: Environmental > Aquatic > Freshwater > Lake | place: Democratic Republic of the Congo... | reverse complement strand
TCCCGGGCGCGTCGTAGGCGTGCATCGCGTGGTCGGTGTGGACCGGCGACCCGCCGGCGCCGAAGTCCCACGCCACCGCCACCACGTCGCCGTCGGGGTCGGTGGCGTTGGCGGTCGCGTGCACGGCGTCCCCCACGGCGAGGTCGGTGGGGGCGACGACCGGCGCCGCTGTCGGTGGAGAGTTGCCGCCCGGGTCGACGACCACGACGGTGCCGGTCATCAGCGTGCCGTGCAGCGAGCAGGTGTAGCGGTAGGTGCCGGGCCGGGTGAAGGTGCGCCGCACCGGCTCCCCACCGGGCTCGCGGTACTCGGCGAGCGGCTCGTCCCACACGCTCTCCCACGGGTCGGTGGGGGCCAGCGAGGTGAGGTCGTGCCCCTGGGTGGCGCGGTCGAACTGCCACTCCACGGTGTCCCCCACCGCGACGGTCACGACAGAGGTGCCCGTGTCGACGGCGTCCCACCGGTTGCTCGTGGGCTCGTCGACGGCGTCCACGACCCACGTACGTCCCTCCGCCTCCGTCCCTCCGACCGCTCCGACGGGCAGGGCCAGGGCGAGGGACGAGGCGAGGAGCACGAGGACGGCGACGACGCGGGGCATGAAGGCCTTTCGGGTGCGACATGTCGAACAGGATTCGCAAGTCTGAATCAGGTGCGACGAGTCTCGATGGCGACCACCGTCACGTCAAGGCTCGTGCCGCCGTCGCGGACAGCCGCGGCGAGCCCCGGCGGCCCGGGAACGTCTGGTTAGAGTTCCGGCGTGACCCCGACTGCCGCCGAGCGGAACCGCCCGCGCTGGCGGTCGGAGGACCCGCTGCCCGGCTGGCTGGGCGCGATCTCCCTGGCCGGACTGGCCTTCTTCCTGCGTCGCTGGCACCTCGGGACGCCGCACCAGTTCTCCTTCGACGAGACCTACTACGCCAAGGACGCGTGGTCGCTGCTCAACCACGGCTACGTCCGCACCTACGTCGAGGACGCCGACAAGACGATCCTCAACGGCAGCCTGTCCGGGCTCTTCGCGGACACCCCGTCCATGGTCGTGCACCCCGAGGTCGGCAAGTGGGTGATCGCGGGCGGCATCGAGGTCTTCGGCATGGACCCGGAGGGCTGGCGCACCGCCTCCGCCGTCGTGGGCGCGCTCATGGTCCTGGTGATGTGCCGCTTCGCCCGGCGGGTCACCGGCTCGACCGTCCTGGGCCTCGTCGCCGGCCTGCTGCTCTCGGTCGACGGGCTGCAGCTCGTGCTGTCGCGCCTGGCCCTGCTCGACATCTTCCTCGCGTTCTTCCTGCTCTGCGGCGTGCACTGCGTGGTCGCCGACCGGCAGTGGCTGCGCGACCGGCTGGCCTCCGGACGACGGCAGAGCCGCTGGTCCCTCTGGTGGAGGCCGTGGCTGCTGGTCGGCGGCGTCGCCTTCGGCCTCGCCTGCGGCACGAAGTGGTCTGGCGCCTACACCCTCGCCGCCTTCGGCCTGCTCGCCTGGCTGTGGAGCGCGGGCGCGCGACGCGCCTTCGGCGAACGCCGCCCGCTCCTGCGATCGGTGGTCCTCGACGGGATCCCTGCCTTCCTCGCCCTCGTCGGCGTCGCCCTGGCGACGTACGTCGCGTCCTGGACCGGCTGGCTGATGAACGCCGAGGCCTACGAGCAGGCCTACAGCAACACGCAGTACACCTCGTACGGCGGCGACGACCCCTGGCCGACGGCGGGCGAGCCCGACGCCGAGGGGCTCGGCGAGGTCACCCAGTCACTGCGGTCACTGTGGTCCTACCACCAGGACGTCTACACCTTCCACAGCCATTTCCTCGACGACTCCACCCACATCTACCAGTCCAAGCCGTCGACCTGGCTGGTGATGGGACGGCCTGTCGGGGTCGACGCGCAGACCGACATCCAGCCCGGATCGCAGGGCTGCGCCGCTCCCTCGGGGTCGAGCTGCATCCGCCAGGTCCTGCTGATCGGCAACCCGGTGATCTGGTGGGGCGGGTGCCTGGCGATGCTCGCGTCGGTCCTGCTGTGGATCGGCGCCCGCGACTGGCGCCACGGCGTCGCGGTCGTCGGGCTGGCGAGCACCTGGCTCCCGTGGTTCGCCTTCGACGACCGGCCGATCTTCTTCTTCTACGCCATCACCTGCCTGCCGTTCCTCGTGCTGTCCCTCACCCTGGCGATGGGCCACCTGATCGGCTCCTCGGACCTCCCGACGCCACGGCGCACGACCGGGGTGGTCGTCGCCGGCAGCTTCACCGTGCTGGCGCTGATCTCCTTCGCGTGGTTCTGGCCGATCTGGACCGACCAGCTGCTGACCAAGGCGGAGTGGGACGCCCGGATCTGGTTCCAGCGCTGGATCTGAGCCGGACCAGCCCCACCCTCCCCAACTCCCTGGCCAACCCCGCAGGAACAACCCAGGTTCGATCAAGATGGACCGGAGTTCGGCACGCGGCCATTCTCTTTGCCCCAGCGGACGAGCACGATGGATCAACCCCGGTCACCGGGGTCGACGCCACGGGAGGGAGCGTTGAGATGGACTCCACGATGATCCACGTGTGCCTGCAGACCGAGGGTGCCCCCACCCTCGAGGGGCACGAGGTCGGTGAGCGCTGGGTGTGCGCGTGCGGGGACAACTTCGTCTACCGCGAGGGCTTCAACCGCGCCGGCTACCCGAGCCTCGAGTGGTGGCCAGCTCCGGCGATCCCGCAGCCCCGCAACGCCAAGGCCGGCCGCCGCCTGCTGTTCGGTCCCCGCAAGGGCTGATCGCCCGCGGCTCCCCCGAGGAGCCGGGGTCAGTCCGCCCAGGCGCGGCTGCGCACGAACCCCACGAACCGCTCGGCCGGTGGCGCGAGCGGCCGCTCGGTGCGCCAGGTGAGCCCGATCGTGCGGGTCGCCGACGGTGAGGCGAGGGCGAGGCCCACCGATCCCGAGAGCCCCGCGAACGCCTCCGGCACGATCGCGACACCGAGGCCCGCCGCCACCAGCCCCTCGATGGTCGCCAGGTCGGCGCTCTCGAACGAGACGGGCGGGTTGACGCCGGCCTCGTCCAGCAGTGCCCGCACCAGCGCGCTGTGCCCGAACCCCGCCGGCGTCGTCACGAGCTCGTCGGTGCCCAGCTCGGCGAGGTCGACCCGGGTCCGGCGACGGAGCCGGTGCGTCGGCGGGACCACGACGACGAGCCGCTCGCGCTGGACCGGCAGCCACCCCAGGCCGGGTGCGCGCTCCATCGTGAGCCCGAGCTCCACCGCTCCGCGGTCGAGGTCGCGGCGGATGTGGTGGGCCGGCTCCTGGCTCAGCACGACCTTCACGCCGGGCGCCTCGGCGTGGAACGCGCGCAGCAGCCGCGGCACCAGGGTCGTGGCCATCGAGTCGAGGAAGGCCAGCCGCACCAGCCCGGCGTCGGGGTCGAGGCGGTTGGCGAGGTCGGCCCTCAGCTGATCGTGACGGGCCACGAGGTCGCGGGCGGCGTCGAGCACGACCTGCCCGTCGGGCGTGGCCTCGACGCCGGTCGGCGTGCGCTCGAAGATCCGCACCCCGAGGTCCTCCTCCAGGCGCGCCAGCGCCCGTGACAGCGTGGGCTGGCTGGTGCCCAGCGCGGCCGCCGCGCCGGTGACGTGCCCGGTCTCGCCGAGCTGCACCAGCCACGCCAGGTCGCGGACGTTCACCCTCCCATCATACGCCTAGCGCATGACTGCGACACCCTCGCGACATTGGACGCATGGGACGACCGGGCGCAGCATGGACCGGGTGGCCACCGACCTGACCGACCTGCCCCGCACGGAGAGCGACGCCTCGCCCTACCGTCCGGGCAGCGCCGGCTACCGCCGCGTGATGGCGGCCGTGTTCGCCGCCGGGATGGCGACCTTCGTCCTGCTCTACGACGTGCAGGCGCTGCTGCCGGAGCTGGTGGAGGCGTACGCCCTCACGCCCGCCCACGCCACCCTCGCCCTGTCGCTGACGACCGCCACCCTTGCCGTGGCCCTCCTGGTCGTGGGGCCGCTGTCGGAGCGGGTGGGCCGCACCCCGTTGATCCACGCGGCCCTCTGGTCGGCGGCCGTCGTGGGCGTCGCGTGCGCGCTGGCGCCCAGCTGGGAGGCGCTGCTCGGTCTGCGGATGGTGCAGGGCGTCACCCTCGCCGGCCTGCCCGCGGTCGCCACGGCGTACCTCCGTGAGGAGCTGCACCCCTCGGCCCACGGGCGCGCCTTCGGGCTCTACATCGCCGGGACCGCCCTCGGCGGGATGGCCGGACGGGTGGTGACCGCCCCGATCGCCGGTGCCGCGGGGTGGCGCTGGGGCCTGGCCGCCGCAGCGCTGTTCGCGCTCGCCTGCGCCGTCCTGGTGGCCTGGCTGCTGCCCGCCTCGCGCCACTTCGTACGCCGCCCGGCGGGCGCCCGCGCCGTGCTCGCGGGTGCGCGGGACGCCGTCTCCGACCGGGCCCTCGTGGCGCTCTACGTCCTGGGTGCGTGCGGCATCGGGACCATGGTCGCGGTCTTCAACGGCCTCGGCTTCCGGCTCAGCTCGGCGCCGTACGACCTGCCGGTGGGCACGATCAGCCTCGTCTACCTCGTCTACGCGCTGGGCTCGGTGAGCTCGGCCGCGTCGGGTCGGCTCGCCGACCGCATCGGTCGCCGCGCGACGATCCCGGCCGGCTGCGCGCTCGCCCTCGCCGGCACCTGGCTGACCCTCGCGGACGCGCTGCCGGTGGTCGTGCTCGGCATGGCCGCGCTCACCGTCGGGTTCTTCTGCGTCCACGGCGTCGCCAGCGGCTGGGTCACCTCCCGGGCCCACCACGCGGGCGTCGGCACGGCCCAGGCGGCGGCGTTCTACGCGTTCGCCTACTACGTCGGCGCGTCGGTCAACGGCTGGCTCGGCAGCGCGGCGTGGAGCCACGCCGGCTGGACCGGAGTGGTGGGGTTGGCCACGGCACTGCTGCTCACCGTCTGCGCGATGGTCGTGGTGCTGCGGCGTACGCCGGCGCTCGCGCCGCAGGGCGGCGGCTGACCCGGGCCGGCCCGCCCCACCAGGCGCTCACCAGGCCCCGGGGAACCGGTCCGAGCCGGCGATGACGAGCAGCCCCACGCCGACGGAGGCACCGGCGGCGGCGAGCACCGTCCTGCCGTGGTGGCGCTGGCCGGGGACGACGAGCAGCGCGAGGCCGACCAGCAGGCCGAGGGCCGGCAGCACCCACAGCGGCAGGACGGAGCTGAGGGCGAGGGCACCGACGGCGAGACCGGCGCCGCCGATCGCCGCGCGGCCGAGGTCCACCGGGCGGGGGCCTCGCGGGAGGCCGACCTCGGTGACCGGACCGGACGCCGGGAGCTGGTCGGGCGCGAGGACGCGCAGGAGCAGGGTGATCGTCGCCGGGTCGGCCACCACCACCACGTCGCGGTAGCGGTCGGCGACGGCGTGGCGGCGTACGACCTCGTCGAGGCGGTGCCCGCGGTCCACGTCGGGAAACCGCACCGGAGCGAGCTCGAGCTCGGGGTGCGCGTCGTGGCGCAGGCCCTGCACGATGCGCTTGCCCTCGGCGGTCGGCGCGGTCAGCACCACCGCCGACGGCCCCATCCGCCCGCGTACGCGCTGCACCTCGGCCGCGTCGGCCTGGGTGCTGACCACGAGGATCCGCTGGTACTCGGTCACGGGGAGAACCTAGTCCCGGGGCCATCTCTGCGACGATGCCGGGCATGAAGCTCCTGCTCACCTCCGGCGGCGTGACCAACGACAGCATCCGCGCGGCGCTCGTCGACCTCCTCGGCAAGCCCGTCGAGGAGGCCACCGCGCTGTGCATCCCGACGGCCCAGTGGGGGCACCCGATGTGCGGCCCCGAGTCGGTGCGCGACTTCGTCACGGACGGCTCACCCGCGAGGATGGCCGGCCTCGGCTGGAGGTCGGTCGGCCTGCTCGAGCTGACCGCGCTGCCGACGATGGCGCGCGAGCGGTGGGAGCCGTGGGTGCGGGACGCCGACGTGCTGCTCGTCGACGGCGGCGAGGCGACCTTCCTGGCGCACTGGGTCCGCTCGTCCGGCCTGGTCGACCTGCTGCCCTCCCTGGCCGACACCGTGTGGGTCGGCGTCAGCGCCGGCAGCATGGTGCTGACACCCCGCATCGGCGAGCTCTTCGTCGAGTGGCGTCCGCAGGACGGTGACCGCACGCTCGGCGTCGTCGACTTCTCGATCTTCCCGCACGTCGGGCTGTTCCCCAGCAACACGATGGAGGCCGCCGAGGAGTGGGCGGCCGGCCTGGGCAACCCGGCGTACGCCCTGGACGAGCAGTCCGCCGTGGTCGTCGACGGCGACCGGGTCGAGGTCGTCTCCGAGGGCGAGTGGCGCCGCTTCGACTGAGCCGCGACACGACGAAGGGCCCGGATCGTCCGATCCGGGCCCTTCGTCGTTGCCGGTGGAGCTGAGGGGATTCGAACCCCTGACCTTCTCATTGCGAACGAGACGCGCTACCAACTGCGCCACAGCCCCATGCGCCTCACGGCGCGACGCCAAGATACACGAGCGCTCGGCGGCCCACCCAATCGCCTCAAGTGGACTTCCACCCGTACGCGTGGAACTTCATCAGGGACTGAGCGTGGAGGCGCCCGTACGGTCCTGGACTTCCACCCGTACGCGTGGAAGTTCAGCGCCCGGGGCCGGGGAGTCCGGCGAGGAGGGAGGCTCAGGCGCCGCTGGCGCGGCGGGACTCGCGGTCGTCCTGCTCGGCCTCGCGGGCGGTCCGCGCGGACTGCTCGGCGGAGCGGGCGAGGGCGGAGTCCTCGTCGTTGCGGCCGCTGGACCACACGCCGGTGGAGTCGAGGTCGATGGTGGAGACCGTACGCCGGGCAGCCGCCGGCTTCCCGACGTAGGTCGGGAGCGTGGTGGGCACCATGTCCCACCCGCCGACGACGGGGACCTCGCCGGTGACGACGGCCGGCAGGTCGGCCGCCGGGGAGGACTCCGAGGGCTCGGGGGCGGCTGGCGCCGCCGGGACGCGCGGCTGCGGCGGGGTGACGGGCAGCTCGCCGGTGAGGTCGTCCGGCTCCTCCTCGACCAGGGGCGGGAGGCCGATCTCGATCGCGGCGCGGGCGGCGCGCCCGCGGCGCTCGACGCGCACGGAGACGCGGCAGGCGACCAGCCAGGCGACGAGCACCGCGGCAGGCACGGCCACCCACGGCCACGTGATGACGGACGCGGCGGCGAGGCCGACGACGACGGCGTTGGCGAGGAGGACGAGCGCGAGGACGTTGCGACGGCGCCTGGCGGCGCGGCGCGCGGAGGCACGCTCGGCGGCGGGCGACGGGCGCGTCGTACGGGCGACCGGGCCGGCGACCGGAGCGGTGACCTCGCGGGTCACGGTGGTGGTCACGGACGCGCTGACGGTCTCGGTGACCGGAGCGGTGGCGGGCTGCTCGGGACGGACGTGGGCCTTGGTCTCCACCGGCGGGCGCGCGGAGGCGCGGATCGGGGAGACGACCAGGCGGGCGTTGCGCCGGTCGACGGGCTCGCGACGCGCGAGGACGCGCATGGTGTGCGAGAACTTCTCGACGGAGCGGCTGCGGACGACCTCGTCGTGGTGCTTGAGGGCCTTGGGGATCAGGTAGACGGCCCACGCCACGGCAAGGGCGACGAAGATGAGAGCGCTCAGGTCCACGTCCGAAGCGTAGGAGCGTGGAGGGTGAGCGGGACGGATGTCAAGTGGTGTGTCGCAGAACTACTGGTGTGACTGGTGTGTCGAGAGCCGTGCCAGGACCCCTTCGGGTGCCTCCTCGGCGGTGACCGCGAAGATCCGGTGGTCGCGCCACGCGCCGTCGATGTGCAGGAACCGCGGCGCGTACCCGACCTGCTCGAGGCCGAGCTTCTCCACCACCCGCAGGGAGTTGGTGTTCTCCGGGCGCACGCAGATCTCGACGCGGTGCAGCCGGACCGGGCCGAGGCAGTGGTCGATGACCAGGCCCACGGCGCGCGGCGCGACCCCGCGCCCGGCGACGTCGACGGAGACCCAGTAGCCGATCGAGGCCCACTGCGCCGACCCGCGGGCGACGTTGCTCACCGTCACCTGGCCGGCGAAGCGACCCTCGACCTCGATGACGAACGGCAGGCAGTGCCCCTGGCGCGCCTGCTGCAGCAGCGAGCGGGTGACGACCCTGTAGGACGAGGGCCGCGGTGCGGCACCCGGCGGGACGGTGGCGTCCCACGGGCGCAGCCAGTCGTGGTTGCGCGCCCGCACCGCCTGCCACTCGTCGGCGTCCGCCCGCCGCAGCGCGCGGACCACGACGCCCTCGGACTCCAGCCGGGCGGGCCAGCCGGGCGCGTCGGCGGCCAGGGCGCTCAGTGGTCGCTCCCGACGACCTGCTCGACGGCGTGGCGCACGACCGGCTCGAGCACGGCGAGACCGTCCTTGACCCCGCCGCGCGAGCCGGGGAGGTTGACCACGAGGCAGTCGCCGACGAGGCCCGCGAGCCCGCGCGAGAGCATCGCCGTCGGCACCCCCTTGGCGACGCCGGCTGCGCGGATCGCCTCGGCGATGCCCGGCACCTCGCGGTCGAGGACCGCGGCGGTCGCCTCGGGAGTGCGGTCGGTCGGCGTCAGGCCGGTGCCGCCGGTGGTGAGCACCAGCCGTGCGCCTGCCGCGACGGCGGCGGAGATCGCCTCGCGGACGGGGTCGCCGTCGGGCACCACGGCGGGGTCGCCGCAGTCGAAGCCCTGCCCGCGCAGCCACTCGGCGATCAGCGGGCCGGTCTCGTCGGCGTACGTCCCTGCCGCGGCGCGGTTGGAGGCGACGACGACGGCCGCACGGAGGCTCATCGCTGCCAGTCCCCGGAGCGCCCACCGGTCTTGGTCTCGACCCGGATGTCGGTGATGACCGCTGCCTTGTCGACGGCCTTGACCATGTCGACGACGGTCAGCGCCGCGACCGACACGGCGGTGAGCGCCTCCATCTCGACACCGGTGCGGTCGGTGGTGCGCACGGTGGCGGTGATGTCGACGGAGTCGTCGCTGACCTCGAGGTCGACGGTGACGCCCGAGATCGCGAGCGGGTGGCACAGCGGCACGAGCGCGGGGGTCTGCTTGGCCCCCATGATCCCGGCGATCCGGGCCACGGCGAGCGCGTCGCCCTTGGGCACGCCCTCGCCGCGGAGCAGCCCGACCACCGTCGCGCTCACGAGCACCCGGCCGGTGGCGGAGGCCGTACGCGTCGTGACGGGCTTGTCGCCGACGTCGACCATGCGCGCGGCGCCGGCGTCGTCGACGTGGGTGAGCCGGGGGTCGGGGGCACGGTCGGGGGACGTCATCAGAACTCCTCGTCGAGCCGGCGGATCGCCACCATCTCCCCGGCGGGGATCGCGGTGGTCTCGGCGGGCACCTCGATGAGGCAGTTGGCGGTCGCGAGGTCGCCGATGAGGTGCGAGCCGTGCCCGCCGACCGGGGACACGAAGGTGCCGCCGCGGTCGGTCTCGTAGAGCCCGCGCACCAGCTGGACCTTGCCCTCGGGCGAGGACAGCCCGTGCGTGAGGCGCGCCCGGCCGGCGGGGCGGACGTAGGGCAGCTTGCCCATCATCCGGCGGATCGCCGGCAGCACGAACATCTCGAACGAGACGTAGGAGGAGACCGGGTTGCCCGGCAGGGTGAAGACCGGGGTGTCGTCCTCGCCGATCGTGCCGAACCCCTGCGGCTTGCCGGGCTGCATGCCGACGCCGCCGAACCACATCGACCCGTGGTGCGACAACGACTCCTTGACCACGTCGAAGTCGCCCTCGCTCACGCCACCGCTGGTGACCACGAGGTCGGCGCGGACGAGCTGGTCGCTCAGCGCCTCGGTGAACGCGTGCGACTCGTCGGGGACGATGCCGACGCGGTACGCGATGGCGCCGGCGGCCCGGGCGGCCGCAGCGAGCAGGTAGGAGTTGCCGTCGTAGATCGAGTCGTGGCCCAGCGGCGTGCCGGGGTCGCGGAGCTCGGACCCGGTGGAGATCACCACGACACGCGGCCGCGGCCGCGTGCGTACGGTCGCGCGGCCCACCGCGGCCAGCATGCCGAGGTGCCGGGGGCCGAGGACGGTGCCCTCCTCGAGCAGCATGTCGCCCTCGGCGATGTCGTCGCCGGTCGGCCGGATGTGCTGGCCGGGCTTCGCGGCCCGGTCGATGCGGACGCTCGCCACGCCCCGGTCGGTCCACTCGTAGGGCACGACCGTCGTCGCGCCCGCCGGCACGGGCGCACCGGTCATGATCTTCACCGCGGTGCCGGGCGACAGCGCCAGGATCGACGACTGGCCGGCCCCGATCTCGCCGACGACGGGAAGGGTCACCGGGGCGTCGGCGGTGGCGGCGGCGACGTCCTCGGCGACCACGGCGTAGCCGTCCATCGCGGAGTTGTCGAAGCTCGGCAGCGAGATCGGCGCCACCACGTCCTCGGCCAGCGCGAGGCCGAGGGCCTCCATGAGGGGCTGGGGGAACGCCTGGAGCGGGGAGACCGTGGCGAGGATCCGCTCGACGTAGTCGGCGACCGGCAGCAGGTCAGCCATCGGTGCCCTGGGCCGGGTCCTCGTCAGCGTCCTGCTCGCTCAGCGTGGTGCCGCCCGCGATGCGCTGCGCGGCGGCCGCCGTGAGCTTGACGTCGCCGACGACGCGGACGCCCTGGCCGAAGGTCCAGTCGCCGTGGACGGTGAGCGAGTCGGCCTCACGCAGCGACGGCGCCCCTTCGGGGAAGCGCTTGTCGAAGTCGCCGACCAGCTTGTAGAAGTCGCCGTCGAGCGACACGTACGGCACGTCGTCGCCGGCGTCGAGCACGAAGTCCTTGCCGATGTCGTAGACGTCGGAGCGCAGCACCAGCAGGTCGTCGGTGGTCTTCACCGGGACGAACCGGTCGCGGCCGACCTCGATCGTGCGCGCGCCCTCGAAGACCTCGATCGCGGCGCCCATCGCGGTCTCGATCTGGATGACCTCGGGCGTGCTGCTGTCGGCGGGATCGAGGTGCTTGACGTTGCGGATGAGCGGCAGGCCCAGGATGCCGCCGCGGGCGTCGAGGGTGTCGACCATGGCCTGGAGGTCGAACCACAGGTTGTTGGTCGAGGCGTAGCGGTGGCGGTCCAGGTCGCTCAGCGCCTCCTTGTCGGCGTCGAGGGTCTGCGCCGACTCGCGCAGCACGATGCGCCCGTCGGCCTTGCGCCGGGCGAAGTGCCCGCCCTTGCGGTCGGACGGCGTACGCCGCACCGCCTCGATCGCGAACGGCGCACCGCTCTGCGCGAACCAGCCGGCGACGCGCGCGTCGGGCACCGCGCCGAGGTTGTCGGAGTTGGAGACGAAGACGTAGCGGTAGCCCGCCGCCAGCAGCTGCGCGAGCAGTCCCGTGCCGCGCAGCGCGGTGTAGATGTCGCCGTGACCGGGCGGGCACCACTCGAGGTCGGGGTTCTTCGGGTACGCCGCGGGCATCAGGTCGGCGGCGAGGAGCTTGGGCTCCTTGTTCTGCAGGAACTCCAGCGGCAGCCCCTCGACGGGGAGGTCGTCGTAGCGGGCGAGGGCCGCCATCGTGTCGGCGGAGGTGCGGAAGGAGTTCATGAACATCAGCGGCAGCGGCGCGTCGTACTGGGTGCGCAGGTGCAGCACCTGACGGGCGATGATGTCGAGGAAGCTCAGTCCCCGGCGCACGCACAGCAGGGACTTGGCGCGGTCCATGCCCATCGAGGTGCCGAGGCCGCCGTTGAGCTTGATGACCGCGGTCGCGCGGATCGCGTCGGCGGCCACGTCCTCCGGCACGTCGACGTCGGCGAGCGACTCCATGTCGAGCGGCTCGATCGAGTCCTCGGCGATCATCCCCGTCTCGCCGTGCTCGAGGAGTCGGTAGTAGTGCGCGAACGTGTCGATCGCGACCTCGTCCACCCCGGCCTGCCGCATCTTCTCGCGTGCGATCGCGAGACCCTGGGGATTGCCCTTGCTTGCCATGCTTCGATCGTAGGCTGCCGACGTGGCAGCAGGACACTCGCCGGCCAAGACGGCACTCCGCGACCAGGTGCGGGCGGCGCGCAGGCGCCGTCCGCTCGACGCCGCGGCACGGTTCGCGGACGACGTCGCGGGGATCGCGCTGGCGTGGCCACCGGTCCGCGACGCCGCCACCGTCGCGGCGTACGTCTCGGTCGGCAGCGAGCCGGGCACCGGCCTGCTGCTCGACGCCCTCGTCGCGGCCGGCAAGCGCGTGCTGCTGCCGGTGGTGCTGCCCGACCTCGACCTCGACTGGGCGGTGTACGAGGGTCGCGACGCGTTGGCGCCCGCGGTGCGAGGACTGCTGGAGCCGGGCGGCCCGCGCCTGGGCCGCGACGCGATCCGCACCGCCGACGTGGTCCTGGTCCCCGGCCTCGGGGTCTCCCCCGCCGGCGAGCGCCTCGGGCAGGGTGGCGGCTGCTACGACCGGGTGCTGCCCCGGGTGCCGACCGGCACCCCCGTCGCCGTGGTGCTCTTCGACGACGAGGTCGGCGCGGCCGTGCCGGCCGAGCCCCACGACGTACGGGTCGGGTTCGCGCTGACGGCGGGCGGGGTGGTGGCGCTGCGCCCGCTGGAGTCACCGGATATCCGGTGACCGACCTGCTTATTGGTAGAGATCTCTACCGATAAGCAGGGAACTCACCGGATATCCGGTGACTCCCGGGACGGGTGAGACTCACTCCGCGGGCGTCAGCACCAACCGGTCGTCGGCCGCCGCCTCGACCGCGTCGCGGGAGTACGCCCACGGGAGGGTCTCCCCGTCGACGAACAGCTCGGTCTGGTCGGAGTAGTGGTCGGAGGCGGGGTGCCCGGAGACGCCGGTGAGGTTGATCCAGCGCGAGTCGTCCCACTCGGCGAGCGAGACCACCATCCGCATAGACGGCGCCGCGGTCACCTCGTAGCCCTCGACCGCGTTCCACGAGGTCGCGTCGACGATCGAGGAGCCGCCGCCGACCTCCCACCCGGTGCGGTTGAAGAGCCGCTCGACCGGCGCGATCCCCGACTCGCCGAGCGTCGCGTTGCGCAGGTCCATCCGGTGCAGCCGGCCCCACTCCCACAGCCGCGGGTCGCGGGACTGGCGTCGGGTCATCTCGTCGCGCGCATCGATGAGGGCGGCGCGGAGGATGTCGTCGCGGGTCTCGACGCGGTCGTCGGTGGTCACGTCGTCCCACCAGGGCCCGGCGGGCTCGGTCAGCATCTGGGACACCACGCGGAACCAGCGGTCGCTGCCGTCGGGCCAGGTGCGCTGGCGCAGGTCGTCGTGGAAGGTCTTCTCCAGCAGCGTGCGCCACACGACGTTGAAGTACGCCGCCGGGGCGCTGTCGGCGGGTGAGGTGAAGTCCCAGTCGCGCAGCAGGTTCAGCGCGTTGCGGTAGTAGGGCGACGGCAGCCGGCCGGCGTCGAGGAGGTACGGCACGAGGGTCTCGGCCATCGGGTTCGCGGAGTCGAGCTGCAGCTCGGCCATCTCCTCCACCGACAGCTCACCCTCCTCCTCGAGGACCTCCCGGATCCGGGTCGAGCGGTAGCCGTAGTCCCAGTCCTCGGTGAGCAGGTAGGGGTAGTCCTCGCCGATCACGGCCTGGTTGGCCGTCGCGATCCACCCCTCGTCGGGGTCGAGCACGCTCGGCAGGCCGTCGAAGGGGACGTGGTCCCCCGTCCAGTCGTTGGCGCTGATCCAGCCCTCGACCGGCATCGTGCCGTCGTTGCCGGACCGGCGGATCGGGATCCGACCGGGCGCCTGGTAGCCGATGTGCCCCTCGCGGTCGGCGTACACCATG
>Ga0172374_1001889_pt1 | contig 13718 bp, 7 predicted proteins | sample LakKiv3m_FD_114536 | JGI IMG/M metagenome (GOLD analysis project Ga0172374, IMG submission 114536) | Freshwater microbial communities from Kabuno Bay, South-Kivu, Congo - kab_092012_10.3m | ecosystem: Environmental > Aquatic > Freshwater > Lake | place: Democratic Republic of the Congo... | reverse complement strand
GCCATCCAGTTGAACGTTTTTGCTCACCGAACTTTCATCGTCAACCGAATACTCGACGGGAAGGGCGTATCGGTCATTGAGATAATTTTTTTGATCTTCCGGAGAAGTGATTGTGATGGCGGGTGGGACGGTGTCGGATGAGACAACTTTTCCGTTTTCTATACTGAATATTTGCGCCTCCGGTTCCCCCGGCGCAGATACTCCGGACAATATTGTTTTTGTTTCTTGCGCAAGTTGAGACGATGATTGATCTTCCGTGATTTTTGCCACTTCAATTTTGTAGTCCCCGCCAATTCCGGTTTCAGCTACTAGCACTTTATATTCTCCATTTTTCGGATTCGGAATAGTGATAAATTCCTCGTCATCACTATTATTAATATAAGTAACATCAGAAGGATTGCTCTGATCTTTTCCAAACACGCTTCCGGCTGGATCGACAACTTGTATGTCAACAGGGCAATAGACTTGAATAAGCAAAATATCTTTTATTGATGTTTCCGCGCTTCCCACTTTTGCTGTTTTCGGTTCCGATCCCGTGAGAAGCTCGACAATATCGCTTTGCGCTTCAGTAGTCAGATGGTTGTGTGATGCGTCGACTGGAATTTTGTAATCAGCGTCGATTCCGATTGCGGATGACACGGGGACAGTTTCATCTCCTTCACCATAGATGACTCCTTCCTCACCCCATAGCAAGTTGTCATAGCTTTTCGGATAACCATCAGCCCAATAATCACCGAAAGCGGGGGCATGAACAACTTCAAATGCGGAAATCGTGTTTTCGCTATCCACTTTTCCATAAATGATATCATTTTCGACTTTCAAAAGATTTTTCAGCTTTGCCTCACTATTCAGGTCATTTAAAAATACATTTTGCGGATTTCCGGTTGAATACATCCGAGGCGCATTGAGATCAAGATCGAAAATATAATTGTACTGAGGCAACAGCTCCTCCACAGATTTCATTTGCTGTCCTCTTAGGTCTGGGATGTTACGGATATAGTGGAACAGGCTGTCGTAGCCGGCTTTTTCGGCTTCGCGAGTCAAAATGCTTTTGAGAATATAGCTGTCAAATCCATGACCTATTTCACCCGCTTCCCATGTCAAATATGATTTTGGCGCGCCCTTTTGCGGCGTTCCAACGGAAATCAGCTGGTCAACATCATTTGTAAGGTTATAACCATCGCTTTCAATATACTGTCTTGCCAAAAGACCACCCATTGAATGGGCGATGAGATCCACTTTCGGCCAATTGTGGTTCGCTGCTTTCACAACAGATATCGCATCCGAAAGAAGTTGAGCATTTTGAATATTGCTATTTCTCCACTGGTATGGGAATTTGAACAAATCCACGTTTGGCGTATAGCCTTCCTGAACCAGTTTGTTATAGATATTGTCATAACTGTGGAGAATCGGATCAATTTTCCATTCTCCATCGACTTCCCATGATCCCATTATGCCGGGAATGATGATCACCGGGTCGCGAAAATTTTCAGACGTCAACCAATCTGAAAAATTTATTTGCCCCGAAATTCCGCCATAAACCGCACAACCGGTGCAAATCGGTTGCGGGCCGTCTGGTCTCCCCCACCAATTAAATTTGAAATCAGGAAGATTCCCACCATAGAAGCTTGAAACAACATTGTAGTTGAAATTATCCGAAAATCTTGAACGATTGACTCGGATATTCGAAGCAGAGCTGTTTTTGATGGAAATGGCATTCGCGTTATCGTGAAAATTGGACGATTGAACTTCTAATTTTCCATTATCTATCTGTATTGCACCCTTGTATTCAGCAGCATAAGCCTGTTTGGTAAAGCGAGTTTTTTCGTAGGCTTGAGCAAGATTTGCACCGCCATCTCTCATATCCACGTTCCTCATTGTTATTTTTCCTTGATTCAAAGCAGAAATGGAATAGTGAACTCCAGTTGAATCAGCAGCTTTGAATTTCACAGGATCTTTCACTGTCCCTCCAACAATCAATTCTCCGCCAGAGATGCTGATACTCGCATGATTTGTGAAAGATATTGTCACTCCTTTCTTGATCACGAGAGTTGCTCCATATGGCACAACAATAGTGTCGCTCACGAGGGTATCCACTGACCACGTTTCAGTTCCAGAGACATTTCTTGTTGCGGCAATCGTTTCCAAGCATCTCACCAAATTATCAAGACCGACCGGCAAAAACACAATCAGAAAACTCAAAATAAGGATAAATATTTTTCTCATCGTTGTTTACTTTTTCTTTAAAGTTAAATATTTGTAAATTAAGAATATATTGAGTATCGGCCAAACAATTATAGTGATTATGCGCAAAAAAACACCCGTATCTCCTAGCATTCCCAACGAGACAAGGAAAACTAGTACGTTTAATAATATTGACATCCAAAGAAAGGCAAAAAATTTTCTACCAAATGTTAATGCCACTAGTGATCCACCCAATGCAATAGTCAACAAAACTATATAAATGATATTTGCGATTGCTTGCCCTAATCCAATTGAGTCCACCATACCTTTTTTCTCCCAACCCCCGCGTAGCGTTGGCTTCGCGGAAATTGGATTTTTGATTAATTTTTATACAAATTTACACTATTCAACCGTAATAAATTCGTATTACGGTGTGTTTTTCTGTTTATCAATTCTTATTTTGCCAAATTTCCCTCAATCCCCCTTTGCAAAAGAGGGAAATTTTTATATAAAAAATCCCAACCGAAAAACGGCGGGACAGTTGGCGGTGCCGCGGCGAAATCCCCACGCTAACGCTTTGTTTTTTCATTTTTGTTTCCCTTCCCCAAGATTGATTGGCAACTTTATTATACCAAAAAAGAAAATAGAGGCAAATTTGAGAGATTCGCCAAAGCTTGGCTTTGAGGAATTTCGATCAATTCGCAAAGCGATAGAGTTGGATGTTTTTGTATTGGGCCACCAGAACGAATTTTTTCGGGTCGAAAGTTTGGTCGTCCCTGTATTTCTTGTCCGGCTGGCCGTTGAAGATGATGAGCCCGTTGGGGTCATTTCTCAAATCGTTGATATTTTCGGTTCGTTTCAAACTCGGCCCGATCGCCGCCCAATAGCCCGGATCATATTCGGGCCAGTCGATGTTGTAGAGCGTCAGATGGTCGGCGCCGAGATAGTATTTTCCGATGACATAGTCAAAAGAGTTCAGAATATAGAAATTGTTGTTCTTGTATTTCGGAAGATTTTGTTCGAGCAAATTCCAGCCCTGGGAATAGTAGTATGGCTGGAACGTGAACATCAGCGTGACGTATATCAGCATCGCATAGACCGCGGTGCGAAGCCGCACGCTGGCCAGCCAAAGACCGAGATAGATGAAAGTGAAATAGGCCGCCGGCATCAGATAGCGCGCCACAAAATAGTTTTCTTGAAAAAGAGACAGGAGATAGACCAGAAACATGAATCCGGCCGAAAGAATGAGCACAGCCGAGATTCTTTCCTTGTCTTTCCTTTTTTTGAACAAATAGATGGTGATGCCGATGAAAAAAATGACCATCATTGTCAGTCCTGTGTTGTTGGCCACGCCATAAAATTCATTCGGATTCGGCATTCCGGCCGCCATTTCCCCTTTGGGCGTTCCAAAAACAAACATCTGAAGATTCCAGAAAATATCCCCAAGGCTCGCCGGAACAATCCAGCTCAAATTGTTCCCCATGTGGGTCAGGTGATAGAAAAAAGTTTTGATCCACGGCAAAAAAACCAGAAAAGCAACACTGTATCCGATCAGCAATTTTTTGCTCGGCAGAAAATCTTTGACCATCTGCCAGCTGATCTTTTTTTCGAAAACTTTATTTTCAATAATATGCCAAGTGATAAATGCAGGCAGCCAGACAATCGCGAAAATGATCCCCATATAGTGCGTGAGGCAAGCGAGACCCGTGAAAACTCCCCACCAGATGAAATACTTCGTTTTTCCGGTTTTGAGAGCGCGGACAAAGAAATAGGCCGCAATGAGAATGAAGAAAACGAGCATCACATACATCCGGGCTTCTTGCGAGTATTGGATGGCAAAGGGAGAAATGGCGGTGATGAGCGCGGCCCAAAGCGCCGTGCGGCGGTCAAACAGCTCTTTGGCGAAAAGATAGACCGCCCAGATCGCCAGCACGCCGAAAATAGCCGAAAGCAGACGGATTCCAAAAACGCTGTAGTTGAAAAACGAAGAGAAAAATTTGGCAAAAAAATAGTAGAGCGGCGGATGGACGTCGTTGATGATCAGCGTCATCATATCGTGAAAACGCTCTTTCACCGCAATGCCCGTGAAAGCTTCGTCATACCAAAAATCGCGGTCATTGATCTGATAGATGCGAAGACCCGCCGCCAAAATCAATATCAGCCAGATCCAATATTTTTCAAACCTCAAGAAAAAATTACGTAATTTCCCCATAAAAATATTTTAACGACCCTTCATATCTCCCCCTTTTCTAAAGGGGGATTAAGGGAGATTTTTTGTTCAGCAGAATCTCTAAATCCCTCTCCAACTCTCCCTTTATGAAAGGGAGAGAGCAAATAGTATTATTTTTCCGGCACCTTGAAGACCATGATAGTTGGTCCGACTCTCTCAATCAAATTATCCTTCAATATGCTATATTTTTGCTCCGGACGCAACTTATCATTGTATATGTTGTTCATATATTTGTAATTCGAAACAGTAATCAACGACCCCGGCGGCGGCAGAAAGCCGTCCTCGATGTTGAAACTGCGCCGGCCGTCGCCGAGATAGTACGGCAGTTCGACATCGGCAAAAAAGTCGGTATATATCTCATGCGCATTGTTATCCTTCATCCATGCGGCCAGGCGCCGCACATCCGATCCTCCCCAGTCATAGTTTGAATCAGTGGCAATTTTGTATCCGTTTTCCGTTCCACCGCCGATTGGATTGTAATAGCTCAAATAAAAGGGAAAAGAGCACAATACCGACACGACCATCAGCGTTCCGACTGTCATAAATACGTGTTTGAGGCTGATTTTTTTCCAAATTTTTTTATCCCAGAAAAGATCCACTCCTCTCCCGATCAGCACCGCCGCCGCCATGATGACCGGCATGATGTGTCGAAGGCCGATCTGAAACGTCGAAGAAAGCGTTTCGGCCATATACAAATATCCGAAGATGAAAAGCAGCAGCGCGAATGGATTAGAGGCAAAATTGCGGAATCGGACGGATAGCTTTTGCTTGTCGGTAAAAATCTTTTTGACGATTAGCGCAAGCGCGACCAAATTGAAAAACAAAAATCCGAGCGAAAGTTTCGTGAAATACAGCACTGGGAAATACCAGGGCCCCGCGCCCTCACTGTGATATAGATGGCCGAGAAAATAGGTGATCTGATAGGATCCGGACATCCGGCCCATCACCATCAGCACGCCGTTGAAATATTCGACCAAGCCTTTGGTGAAAATGCTCAGCGTCACCATTGGCGCCAAAATGCCCATGAGCGATTGTGGGAGGGCTCCATAGGGGAAATTGTCCCACAATTGCTGCACCATCGCGGAGTTGTCCATCTTGTACACGTGCAGGACATAGAAGCACGCAATCAGGAAGAGCGTCACGAGTATCATCAGCGCAAAGATCCCGATATATTTGAAAAAATCTTTCCAGGATTTTTTTGCGGCGATGATGAAAACCAAACCTCCCAGGAAAAAAGCGGGAAACAAAATGACCGAAGAAAATTTGGAAACTTCCGCGAGAGTCAGGAGCAAAGCCGCCAAAAGAAAATACCAGATATTGCTTTTCCCCCGCCCGACTCGCTTCGCGACTCGAAGCGGGCGGGCCTCGGCATATTTTTTCCAGAAAAGCGCAAAGCCGGCCGTCGCAATGATCGAAAGCAGCCCTGACATGAAATCGATCACCACAAACGAACCGTGAGCGATCGAGAACTGCGAAACAGCAATGAAAAAAAGACCGATCAAGGCCGCCCGCGGGTTCCAGAGACGGGAAACAATCAAAAACAAACAAAAAAGCAAAAGCGTGTTGACGACAATGACCGCCAATCTTCCCCAAAAAGCAATCAAATCGGGATTATTTTGGGAATTGAAAAGATATATCTGGCCGAAATAGGCCTGGGTGTTCGATCTTTCCAGAAAAGACGGAAAATCATTGCCCGCGAAAGGATATCCATAGCGCTGAAAATTGTCCGGCTGTTTTGGCACATCGGTGATATCGGGAAAGGCCGGATGCGTTGCCATCTCTCCGAGACCGGCGATGTCCTTCACGAGCGGCGGATGCTCCGGGTTGATGAAATAGCGATGCGTTTTGAGATAGTAGTAGCCGCTCGCGATGTGAGGAATCTCGTCGGCAATGATTCCGTTGCCGGAATATTTCAGGTTTTTCCAATTGAATCCGGCACTCGAAAAAAGCGCGAGAGCGAAAAACAGGAGGCAAATTGCAACGGCAGCCAGTTTGTATTTGTGTTTGACCATTTTTTTGAAATCCCCCTCCAACTCCCCCTTTAGAAAAGGGGGAATAAGGGGGATTTTTAGATGTTTTCCGCGATCTTCGGTTCCATTTTGCGAAAAACCAAAAGACTCACGGCAAAAAGAATGATTATAAACGTCGTGAAAATTGCAATTTGAGGAAAAGACGCATAGTGATTTTCAGTGAGCGCTTCTTTGTTGAAATGAATAATGAACCCAATCGGGTTGGCCAGCAGGATTGTATGATATTTTGCGGGAATAATCTGCAAAGGATAAACGATCGGTGAGCCATAGAAAAGAGCCTGAACCGCCACTTCCCAAATCTGGGACAAATCCCGGAACCTGACATAGAGCGGCGCCGCGATGAAAGAAAAAGACAGGATCAAAATGAAAGTCATGATGATGAAAAAAGCGAAAGTCAGAAGGGCCGGGATGCCGGGCCAATATCCATACCACAAGAAAAAAATCGCGATGATGATGAGATTCATCCCGAAGATCAGCGACGCGTTGATCGTTGAAGCAATCACGATTGTCCAGCGCGGCACGTATATTTTCGTCACAAGGGAAGCTTTGCTCATCAGCGAATTCAGTCCGGACATCGTTCCTTCGGAAAAAAAGTTGAAGAGCATGATGGAAGTGAGAAGCTGGAGAGAAAAATGCTGAATTCCGGATCCTCTCGGATTGAAAATTGACGAAAAAACAAAGTTCAAGATGAGAAACGTGAGAAGAGGCTTGAGCAGCGCCCAGACATAGCCGAGAAACGACCCATGATAGCGCAATTTGAAATCGGTTCGAGCCAGCGCCCAGACCAACTCCCAATAATTTTCGTGTTTCTTTGCCATTGATTGAATGATAATCTTTTTTTGATTTTGAGTAAACCCCCGCACCAACTTTTTCCAATATTCCAAATAATACAAATATCAGTTCATTTGTAGATTCGTCCATTATCAAAAGAATTGGCTGAAGTTGGTGCGGGGGGTAAAGCAAAAGACCCGGAGAAAATCAACCGGGCCATGATTCAAATGATAACCTAAAAAATTTTCAACTAGATCAAGTCTTCTTTGGGAAACTTCAGTCCGCGCTTGAAAAATCGGACTTCCGCATCTTCCAGCTCATAAACATCGCGGAAATATTTTTCAACCATCTTCTCGTCCATTTCGTCTTTGCAAGTGTAAGCGTCGATGCTCACGAACTTTTTCTTGGGGAAAGTGTGGATGCTGATGTGGGATTCAACAATCATCACGAATCCGGAATAGCCGCCGCTGTCTTTCATGTTTCGCGGCTCGGCATATTTCACGACCGTATCCCCCAACTTTTCCATTCCCATTTCTTCAGGAAGCTCGTTGAGTATTTTCTTCATTAGCTCCGGATCGTTGAGCTTCTCCGGATTTCCGCCATATCCGTCAAGCGTGAGGTGCACGCCGAAATGGCAAATTCCCTTCCCCATAGTTTCGTTTTTCATTTGCTCTCTCTGTCAGATCCCCCGAAGTTTCATCGGAGTTGCGCTTTGAACACAACCTGACAGGATTAATTTTAATTAAATTTTATTGATTATTACGCTTATTTCTTTGGTTTCTTCTTCGCCGCTTTTTTGCTCATATCCACCACTTCTTCGCCTTTATAGAATCCGCAATACGGACAAGTTTCGTGTTGCTTTGTCATTTTTTTGCAATGCGGGCAAGCGACCAATTTTTTCGGATCGATGATGAAGCGGACTCTCCGGCGATCTCTTCTCCCTTTTGTGTGATGCTGTTTTGGTACGGACATAAAATTCAGGTTTATCAAGAGTTATTCACCCCCACACCAATTCCTGATAAAACTTATTCTCTCAACCCTGAGAAATTAGTTACCACATAGAAAATTGGTGTGGGGGTGCACTGCTATTGATTATAGTGTTTTTGGGAGATTTGTCAAGATATTTTTGACTTCGCAAACGATCTCCTGTGAATATCGCAAAGTCCGTGTTTTTCAATCATTTCGAAGTGCAATTTTGTTCCATATCCTTTGTGTTTGGCAAAACCATATTCGGGAAATTTCTCATGAAAATTGAGCATCATCCGGTCGCGGGTGACTTTGGCAACAATGGACGCCGCGGAGATGGAAAAGACGAATTTGTCCCCGCCAACGATACATTCTTGAAAAATTGAAATATTCGGAATTGCGCTTCGTCCGTCCACCAAAACAATATCCGGAATGTTTTTCGTTTTGCTTTTGAGGTCGGTTATTGCCTTTTTCATCGACAAAAACGCCGCTTGGAGGATATTGATCCGGTCAATCGTTTTTTCATCCGAGATGCCAACTCCCCACTCGAAATTCCGTGTGATGAAATCATACGCTTTTTCGCGCTGACCCGCTGAAAGCGTCTTGGAATCGCGAATGATTTTGAATTCGGGAATATCCAGTAATTTTTCGATTTTGTCAGGATCGACAACAACCGCCCCCGCCACCACCGGCCCGGCGAGAGGTCCCCTCCCTGCTTCGTCAATCCCAACAACGAATTTGAGTCCCTGACTCCAATGGAATTTTTCCTTTTCGAGATGCGGAAGAATCATGAGTTCAGTATAGAGTATTGTGCGGAAAGTATAAAGTTTCTCTAGGCTCTCTCCCTTTCGCAAAGGGAGAGTTGGAGAGGGATTTATTTTTACGCACGAAACAAAATCCCCCTTAATCCCCCTTTTTCAAAGGGGGAAATATTGAGAAAAAGAAAAAAGGACAATCCCGCTCGGCGGAACTGCCCTTTTTGTTTTAGTAAGTTCAGCAAGAGTCGGGCTCTTGCTGAATCAAAGAATCGCCGGGCGGCCTCCAACGATCTCGTACTTCGGAATCGCATCGACGCGGGGCGCCCCGAAGTTGAAATTTTCCTGGTTAATGTGAGCCGCGATTTTCAGCCGCTCGTTAAAATTATAGTTGGGAAAATATTCCCCCGGGAGATCCACTCCTATTACGCGGTTCATGAATTCGATGAGCCTATCAATGGCCGCCCCAGGATATCCGCACTTATAGTAAAGCTCGACGATTTCCTGCTCTACGCTGAATTGCAGTCCAAGACTTTGGCTTTTGTTGAGACAAATTTTGCAGATGTATGTTTCCCGGCCAACACCTAGTCTCTGGATGTCGGATACTGCCTGATTGATTTCTTCGAGTCCATATAGAGGCTCGTCATATGGTGGGATACACACGGCAAAGAAAACCAGTGCCGAAGACGCGATGGACTTTAAAACCTTCACGTCTGGCGAGTGAGCAAAATAATGAGGCAGCACACCGGAACAGCTGAATTTGATGTTTTTTTCAATAACGTATTCCTCGGGCTGATCTACGTATTTCGACCCGAAATCAAAAAAACTGATTCCGTAAACATGATTCCTTAAAATAATGAGGGAATTCAAACCCTCTTTTTTAACGGGCTTTTTAAAGATCTGCATTTGTTTTCCCTCCCAAAATTTGATTGGGCCGAAAATATCGGCTGGATTTCTTGCATTCTTCATAGCAACTTTCAACTTTTCTGTCAATCAGCTATAATAAGAAAAAAAGACAATCCAAATCCTAAAAGGGGAACTATTTTTGAGTATGGCTGAAAACAACAAATCAAACAAAATTCCGTTCACTCATCTTCATGTGCATTCGCACTATTCTCTCTTGGATGGTCTCGCCAAAATCGACGAGCTTCTTGACCGCGCCAAAGAGCTGGGGATGGACTCGCTTGCGCTCACCGACCACGGGGTGCTCTATGGCGCGATCGAATTCTATCAGAAAGCCAGGGAGCGCGGCATCAAGCCGATCATTGGCTGCGAGATGTATGTCGCTCCGAACGGCCTCGCGAACAAACGCGCCAAGATCGATGATACGCGGCATCATTTGATTTTGCTGGCCAAAAACGAAACCGGGTACAAAAACCTCATGCAGCTGGTTTCAATCGCCCATCTTGAAGGATTCTATTATAAGCCGCGCATCGACAAGGAATTGCTCAAAAAATTCTCCGGCGGGCTTGTCGGTCTTTCCGCCTGTGTCGAAGGCGAAATCCCCTCGCTCGTCCTTTCCGGAAAGATGGACGAAGCGGAAAAATCGGCGCTCGAATACGAATCCATTCTCGGCAAAGGCAATTTTTTTCTCGAAATCCAGCATCATCCGAAGTTTCCAAACCAAAAAATCGCCAATGACGGCGTAATTGCAATTTCAAAAAAAACTGGAATCCCGCTTGTCGCAACGACAGATATGCACTATGTTCATCTGGAAGACGCACCGATCCAAGACATTCTCCTGTGCGTCCAGACCAACCGCAAAGTGAGCGAGCAGAATCGGATGAATCTGATGGACTTTGAGCTGTATATGCGCAGCCCCGAAAAAATGGCAACGGACTTCGCGGACATTCCGGAAGCGATTGAAAACACGGTGCGCGTCGCTGAAATGTGCAATCTTGAAATCGAGCTGGGAAACATCAAACTTCCATTTTATGAAGTGCCCGAAGGATATACGCCGGAAACATATCTGCGAGAGTTGTGCGAGAAGGGTCTCATGGAGCGATTTGGCAAAAACGTGACGCAAGAGCATTTGGACCGAATGGAATATGAATTTTCCGTTATCCAGAAAACCGGGTACGCATCCTATTTCTTGATCGTCCAAGATTTCGTAAACTGGGCCAAAGACCAAGGGATCGTCGTGGGACCGGGACGCGGCAGCGCTGCCGGAAGCTTTGTTTCATATCTCACTGGCATCACTAACATCGATCCGATCAAATATGATTTGCTTTTCGAGCGATTCTTGAACCCGGAACGCATCTCGATGCCTGATATCGACCTCGACTTCGCCGACGCCCGTCGCGACGAAGTTTTGGCTTATGTAAGGCAAAAATACGGCAACGATCACGTCGCCCAAATCATCACTTTCGGAACAATGGCCGCCAAAGCCGCGATCCGCGATGCCGGACGCGCGCTTGGCTATCCGTACGACTTTTGCGATCAAACCGCCAAATTCATCCCAATGGGGATGTCGATTCTGGACTCGATCGCCGGCGTTCCCGAAGTTTCCAATTTGTACAAAACCGACCCGGCCGGCAAAAAACTTCTCGACAGCGCGGCGCGACTGGAAGGAGTTTGCCGGCACGCTTCGATGCACGCCTGCGGAGTCGTCATCACGCCCGATCCGGTGGTGAGTTATAGCCCGCTTCAATATATGTCCGGCGACACGGAGCATACGGTGACGCAATATTCCTCTTCGACGAAATCAAGTTACATTGAAAAAATCGGCCTGCTCAAGATGGACTTTTTGGGACTCAAAAACCTCACCATCATCCAGCACGCCCTCAAAATCATCGAGAAAACCAAAGGCGTGAAAATTGATATAGACGACATTCCGTTGAATGACGAAAAAACGTACGTTCTTTTGCAAAAAGCGCTCACCACCGGCGTCTTCCAACTTGAATCGGGCGGAATGAAAAGATATCTGAAACAGCTTGAGCCTTCCACGTTTGAAGACGTGATCGCCATGGTCGCCCTCTATCGTCCCGGGCCGATGGACTGGATTCCCGACTTCATCGCGAGAAAGCACGGTCGCAAAAAAATCACCTATGTCCATCCGAAACTCGAACCGGTTCTCAAAAATACGTATGGTGTCGCGGTATACCAGGAACAAGTGATGCAAATATCGCAGGCACTGGCCGGATTTTCCCTCTCCGAAGCGGATATGCTGCGAAAAGCGATGGGAAAGAAAATACCGGAACTTGTCCAAAAAGAAAAATCCAAATTCATTGACGGCTGCGTTGCAAACGGCGTTGACAAAAAGATCGCCGAAAAAGTTTTCGCGTTCATTGAACCGTTCGCGGGATATGGCTTCAACCGTTCTCATGCCGCTTGCTATGGTCTTATCGGATATCAAACGGCCTATTTGAAAGCCCATTACCCGGCCGAATTCATGGCGGCTCTTCTCACGTCCGACCAAAATGACATCGACCGGATCGCGATCGAGATTGAAGAGTGCCGCATCATGGAAATTGAAGTTCTGCCGCCCGATGTCAATGAAAGTTTTGTGACATTCGCCGCGATCATGCCAAATTCCAAGAGTTCAACTCTAGGAATGATTCCTAGAGTTGAACTCTTGGAAAAGGAGAGTATTCGCTTCGGCTTGGGAGCCATCAAAAACGTTGGAAAAAATGTGGCCAATGAAATCGTCGAGGAGCGCAAAAGAAACGGAAAATACGCGAGCCTCACCAATTTCATCGAACGCATTCAAACCAAAGACCTCAACAAAAAATCCCTGGAAAGCCTCGCAAAGTGCGGGGCATTGGAAGGACTCGGCGAACGGAATCAATTGCTTGAAAATACTGAAAAAATTTTGAATTATTCAAAAGATTTTCAGAAAAATCAGTCGTCGAACCAAGTGAGTCTTTTCGGCGGCACCGGCATCGACATCAAAATGCCGGAAATCAGCCTGGAACCGGCCGAACCGGCGCCCAAAATGACCCGATTGGGTTGGGAAAAAGAATTGCTCGGCCTCTATGTCAGCGAGCATCCTCTTGCCGAATTTCTCGACTTTTTTCGCCAATGTTCGACCCCGATCTCGCAAATTGACTCGACTCTCGTGAACAGCACTGTGACCATTGGAGGAATCATCGACAAAGTGAAAAAAATATTTTTGAAAAGCCAAAAATCAATGGCTTTCGTCCAACTCGAAGACGCCGGCGGGCAAAAAATGGAAGCCATTGTTTTCCCGAAAACCTTGGAAAAATATGAAACGCTCTGGGAAGAAGGCAACATCGTTCTCGTCACCGGAAAAATTTCCGACAAAGACGGCACGCTCAAAATCCTTGCCGACGAAGCCCGGCGCGTGAATCAAGATGAGATTGATCGATATGACGTTTTGGAGCAGCAACGCAAAAAAGATGATGTTCAGCGGCAAAACGAACGAAAATTATACATCACCTTGCCACCCAACGCTTCTTCCGAACTCCTCCGCCAAATTTCTGCGGTTCTCTCCTCCGCTCCGGCGGGATATTCAAAAGTCTTTCTCGAACTTTCCCAGGGACGGTTGGAAACACCGTATCGGATCAGTTACGACGATGGGCTGTCAAACAAATTGCAAGGCGTGGCGGATGGGATCGGGGTGAGAGTTATTTGAATTTTAATGTTTATTTTTTGGGAAGGCAAAACAGAAATACTTCATTAGGATTGTTTGAAGATACCCCTCCGAATTGTCTTTCACTACTGAGCCAATATTCCTCATTGCGATAATAACTATTGTATCGTCTGGTGACATCGAAAGTGTAGTCTGTTCCAAATTCATCTTTGATAGGACTCATAGCAATG
>Ga0172374_1001888_pt1 | contig 13718 bp, 14 predicted proteins | sample LakKiv3m_FD_114536 | JGI IMG/M metagenome (GOLD analysis project Ga0172374, IMG submission 114536) | Freshwater microbial communities from Kabuno Bay, South-Kivu, Congo - kab_092012_10.3m | ecosystem: Environmental > Aquatic > Freshwater > Lake | place: Democratic Republic of the Congo... | reverse complement strand
TGGATCGCCCAGCAGGTCGAGGCCGAGCGGCAGGTGGCCTGCTCGGTCGAGTTCGTCGCGACAGCCGCCGACCCCATCGCCGACCGGTTGCGCGACTCAGGGATCGGGGTCGCCACGATCTACGGCCGCGACCGGTTCGACCCGGAGGCCGAGCGGCTCCGGTTCCAGACCGGACAGGCGAAGGTCTGCGTCTTCACCACGGTCGCCTCCATCAGCCTGCACGCCGGTGAGACCCTCGCCGACGACCGGCGGGCGAGCACGGAGCCACGCGTCGGCGTCTTCCATCAGGCCCGCTTCTCCGGCATCGCCGGGCGGCAGGTCACCGGCCGCACCCACCGTGACCACCAGGTCTCGCCGTGGCACATCGCCTACGCCGAGGGCACCGTCGAGGAGCAGGTCGGCAAGGTGATGGTGGAGCGGATCGCCGCCGCTTCCGACACCGTCGGCGGTGACACCAGCGGGCTCGCCGACCTCGCCCGCCTCCTCGGGGCGGACTGGCTGCCCGTCGCGGCGCTGACCGAGGACGAGGCCTGACTCTCGCGGACTCCTACACTGGCCCGATGGCGGACCTGGACGCGGTCGGGGCTCGAATCTGGGCGCTCCTCGCGGCCTACCGGGACGAGCTCGAGGACGCGACGATCTACGGGATGCCGTCGCTGCGGTGGCCGGGCTCCGGCGCCCACGACTACTTCGCCGCGGTGAAGCGGAGCGCGCACAAGGTCAGCCTCTACGCGATCGCGGTCGACACGTGGCCGGAGGCCCTCGAGGAGTCGTCGGACCGGTTCCGCAGGTGCCGCACGGGCCGGGCGACCTTCTCGTTCCCGTCGCTCGACGACGAGCTCGCGGCAGAGCTCGACGGGTTCCTGCGGCGGCTGTACGAGCCCTACCGCGAGCACCACGCCGGGTCGTCCGCGACGTAGCGCGGGCGGCGTCAGCTCATCCGGCGCAGCACGCCGACCGGCACGTGCTTGATCACGAACCCCAGCGGACCCCAGGGCCACGCCGGCACCCGCGCCGACTTCTTCTCCTTCTCGATCGCCTCGACCATGGCGCGCACGCCGGCCTCGGTCGAGGCCATCAGGGGAGTCCTGGCCGAGGTGCCGGACATCTCGGAGACGATGTAGCCCGGGTAGAGCACGGTCACCTTGATCGGGGTCCCGTGCACGTCGGCGCGGAAGCCCTCGGCGAGGTGGGCGACCGCGGCCTTCGTGGCGGCGTACGTCGTGATGTTCTTCGGCATCCCGCGCAGCGCGGAGATCGAGGAGACCATGACGAGGTGGCCGCGGCCCTGCCGGCGGAAGATCGCGGCGGCCGCCTCCGTCTGCGCCAGCGCGCCGATGACGTTGGTCTCGGCCGTCTCCCTGTTGGCGTCGAAGCGGCCCGTGCCGAGCGGCTGCCCCTTGCCGAGGCCCGCGTTGACGATCACGCGGTCGAGCCCGCCGAGCTCGTCGGCGAACTCCTCGAACACGCGGAAGACGGCGTCGTGGTCGGTGACGTCGAGCGCCTTCACCGCGACCCGTACGCCCGGGTGCGCGGCGGTGATCTCCGCGCGCAGCTCGTCGAGGCGGTCCGTACGCCTCGCGCAGAGCGCCAGGTCGTGGCCGAGGGCGGCGAACTGGCGGGCCATCTCGGCGCCGAGGCCGCTGCTCGCTCCGGTGATGAGGATGGTGGTCACGAGGGCTCCTAGCGGTACGTGATCAGGTCGGGGGAGAGGTGGTCGTGGGCGTTGAAGGACACGAGCGTGGTGCCGCGCGAGCCGCGGACGATCGTCGAGGTGCCGGTGTTGACCGAGACGGGGTTGAGGCGCAGCCACAGGTCCGTACGCGCGGACGAGGTGTCGGCGAGCAGGGTGGCGCACGCCCATGCGACCGGTCCGCCGCTGGTCAGCACGACGGCCGTCCCACGGCTCGGCAGCGCGTCGGCCAGCCGGACCATCGCGGCCTCGACACGGGAGGTGAAGGCGGCGAAGGACTCGTCGTACGCCTCGTCGTGCTCGCCCGACGTCCACCGCAGCGTCGCCTCCTCGAACCAGCGCTGGAAGGCAGCCTTCTCCGACTCGCCCTCCGCCGTCGTGGGCTGGTCGTGCACCGCCAGCACCTGGAGGTGGTCGAACTCGTTCCAGCCGGTGTCGACCGCCACCTCACCGGTCCACCCGGAGCCGTCGAGGACGGCCGCGGCGGTCTGGGCGTGGCGGCGCATCTCGCCACCCACGACGACGTCCGCGGTGATCCCGCGCGCCGCGAGCGCCGCGCCGAGCACCCGGGACTGCTCGTGGCCGAGGTCGGACAGGTTGTCGTAGTCGGCCGCGCCGAACGACGCCTGCCCGTGCCGGACGAGGAGGATCTTGCTCATGCACGTACTCGCTTCGCTCCGTGCGCGCACGAGGCACGTGCGGCACGGTGTGTAATGGTTCGCTCGCTCCGTTCGCTCCTGGCGCTCATCCCAGCAGCTCCGCGATGCGCCGGTCGAGGATCTGCACGCCCGGGCCGAAGAGGGCGTACATCTCGTTGGTGGTCTGGCCGTGGAAGTAGCGGTAGTAGATCTGCTGCGCGATCACCGCGTTGCGGAAGAGCCCGAACACCTCGTAGAACCGCCACCGCTCGGGCGTCATCCCGAAGCCCATCCGCTCGCAGTAGGCCTCGACGATCTCGTCGCGGGTGAGCATGCCGGGGAGGTCCGTCGGCACCCGCTTGGTCAGCTGGAGCTCGGCCGGGTCGTCGGCCTGGATCCAGAACGCCAGCGCTCCACCGAGGTCCATCAGCGGGTCGCCCAGCGTGGCCATCTCCCAGTCGAGCACGCCGACGACGCGCGTCGGGTCGTCGGAGGAGAGGACCATGTTGTCGATCTTGAAGTCGTTGTGGATCACGCAGGTCGCCACGTCGTCGGGCTGGTGCTCCTCCAGCCACGCCATCACCTCGGCGAAGTCGGGGTTGTCCGGCGTGTGGGCGTTGCGGTAGCGCGTCGACCAGCCCTCGACCTGGCGCCGGACGTAGCCCGGGCCGCGGCCGAAGTGGCCCAGCCCCGCGGCCTCGGCGTCCACGCTGTGCAGCCGGGCGTAGACGTCGACGACGTCGAGGCACAGTGCCCGCGCCTGCTCGGGGGAGAGGGGGACGTCCGCGGGCCACGTGCTGCGCGGGATGACGCCGTCGAGACGACCCATCGCGTAGAAGTCCCCGCCGATCACCGACGGGTCGTCGCAGAAGGCGACCATGGGTGCCACGTAGGGGAACACGGGTGCGAGCGCCGACTGGATGTCGAACTCGCGGCGCATGTCGTGCGCGCCGCGGGCCTTGGTGCCGGAGGGTGCGCGGCGCAGGATCAGGTCGCGGCCCGACGGGTAGCGCAGGAGGTAGGTGAGGTTGGACGCCCCGCCGGAGAACTGCCGCACCTCCGGCTCGCCCTCGAGGCCGGTCGGATCGGCCGCGTGGGCGCGCAGCCACGCCGCGGCGGCCGCGACGTCGAAGGCGTCCTCCTCGCGCACCTCGCGCGCCCCCGGGACGCCGCTCACGACCCGCCTCCCACAGCCCGCAGCTTCGCCGCCTGCTCGCGCATCACCGCGTCGTAGGCCGGGCGGTCGGCCCACTTGAGGAAGTACGCCTGCCGCGCGGGCTCGTCCGGGACGATCACGTCGTCACCGGCGTCCATGCCGGCCAGCACGGCGGCCGCGATGTCGTCCGCGGTGATCCGCGAGCGCTCGACGAGCCCGGCCACGACCTGGCCGACCAGGTCGTCGCTGCCCTGCATGGAGTCCATCAGGTTGGTCCGGAAGTAGGACGGGCACACCACGCTCGCGCGGATGCCGTGCCCCGCGAGCTCGTGGCCGCAGGTCTCGGTGAAGGCCACCGCGGCGGCCTTCACGGCGTTGTAGGAGGCCATCCCGGCCGGGTGCACGAGACCGGCCAGCGAGGCGACGTTCACGAGGTGCCCGGAGCCCTGCTCCTTGAGCATCGGGACGAAGGCACGGGTGCCGCGGACCATGCCGAACAGGTTGATGTCGGTGATCCACTGCCACTCCTCGAGAGTGCAGACGTCCACCCGGCCGCCGCCGGCGACCCCGGCGTTGTTGACCAGCACGTCGAGACCGCCCCAGCGCTCGCGTACGGCGTCGACGGCCGCGGCCCAGTCGTCGTCGGAGGTGATGTCGAGCGGGTGGAGTGGCTTCGAGGCTCCCTCCGCTCGCTCCTCAACCACCGATGGAAGGTCGGTCGCGAGCACCTCGTCGCCGCGGGCGCGGAAGGCGGCGACCAGCGCGGCACCGAGGCCCGAGGCGGCGCCGGTCACCAGGACCCGGCGGCTCTCCGCGTCATTCATGCCGGCGGTGTTCATGCCGTGTGCTTCCCGAGCTCGATCTTGGCGATCACGTTGCGGTGCACCTCGTCGGGGCCGTCGGCCAGTCGGAGGGTGCGCGCGCCGACCCACGCGGCGGCGAGCGGGAAGTCGTCCGACATCCCCGCGCCACCGTGGAGCTGGATGGCCATGTCGATGACGTCGAGGGCCATGGTGGGCACCTCGACCTTGATCTCGCTCACCGCGGAGTAGGCCTCGCGGCTCATGCCCTGGTCGAGCAGCCACGCGGCGTGCATCACGAGCAGGCGGGAGCGGTTGATGGCGATCCGGGCGTCGGCGATGCGCTCGCGGTTGCCGCCGAGGTTGGCGATCGGCTTGCCGAAGGCGGTGCGTGACACGGCCCGCGCGCAGGCCAGCTCGAGCGCCCGCTCGGCGAGCCCGATGGCGCGCATGCAGTGGTGCACCCGGCCCGGCCCGAGGCGGCCCTGGGCGATCTCGAACGCGCGTCCCGGGCCGAGGAGCACGTTGGACGCGGGCACCCGGACGTTGTCGAAGGACACCTCGCCGTGCCCCAGCGGCTCGTCGTAGTAGCCCATCGTGGTCAGCATCCGCTCGACCTTCACGCCCGCGGCGTCGCGGGGGACGAGCACCATGGTGTGGCGGGAGTGCCGGTCGGCGTCGGGGTCGGAGAGCCCCATGAAGACGAAGACCTTGCAGTCGGGGTTGCCGACCCCGGTCGACCACCACTTGCGGCCGTTGATGACGATCTCGTCGCCGTCGACCTCGGCGGTGGCCGCCATGTTGGTCGCGTCGGAGGACGCCACGGCGGGCTCGGTCATGCAGAACGCGCTGCGGATCTCGGCGCGCAGGAGCGGCTCGAGCCACTGCTCGCGCTGCTCGTCGGTGCCGTACTTGAGCAGCACCTCCATGTTGCCGGTGTCGGGAGCGTTGGAGTTGAAGACCAGGGGAGCGAGGAACGAGCGTCCCATCGCCTCGGCCACCGGTGCGTAGTCGACGTTGGTGAGGCCCTCGCCGCCGTCGGTGCCGAAGTCGGCGGCGTACGTGCCGGCGTGGGCGGCCGGGAGGAACAGGTTCCACAGGCCCTGCGCGCGCGCCCTGGCCTGGAGCTCGGGGATCACCGGGTCGGGCGTCCAGCTGTCGCCCCCGGACTCGCGGGCGCGGGTGATGCGACGGTGCACCTCGGCCTCGATCGGCTCGATCTCGTCGGTGACGAAGGCGCGGACCCGGCTCTGCAGGTCGGCGGCGCGCGGGGAGAGGGAGAAGTCCATGCCGTTGACCTTCGCACACTGTTGAGCAATGCTCAATAGTGTGTCCGACCACTCCGCAGCCGCCCCGCAGCCGGGCGCGGCGACACCCGTACGCCGTCGGCTGAGCGCGGAGGAGCGCCGCCGGCAGCTCGTCGGCATCGGCCTCGGCCAGATCGTCGAGACGCCGATCCAGGACCTCTCCATGGACGACGTCGCGGCCGAGGCCGGGATCTCGCGGGGGCTGCTGTTCCACTACTTCCCGACCAAGACCGACTTCTACCTCGCGTGCATCGCGGCAGCGGGCCGGCGCATCCTGCGCACCACGGCGCCGGACCCGGATCTGCCGGGGGAGCAGCAGGTCGAGATGACGACGCGACTGATGGTCGAGCAGATCGAGCGGCGACGCGACTTCTACCTCGCGCTCGTGCACGGCCACGGGGTGGCGGACCCGCGGGTCAGCGAGGTGATGGACTCGGTGCGCGAGGGCAGCACCGAGCGCGTCATGGCGGCCCTCGGGGTGCCGGAGCCGCAGCGGCCGGTCGTCCGCGCGTGGTGGGCGTACACGGAGGACCGGGCGCTCACCTGGTCGGCGGTGCCGACCGGCGAACGCCCGGTCCCGGTGTCGGTGCTGGTCGAGGAGTGCGTCGCCGCGCTCCACGCACTGCTGCGGATCAGCCGCAGCTGATCAGCCGGTGGTCCTCACTTCGTGACGCGCGCCTTCACCGAGAAGCGGGCCCGGTCGTCGAGGGACTTGCCGCCGCACGCCAGGACGGTGCCGCGGTTGCACCGGTAGCGGGTGGAGCCGTTGACGAGGGTCACCGACACGGCGCCCACGCGACGGCTGTCGAACGCCACCTTCTTGTGTCCGTCGCCCGCGCGGTTGAGCCGGACCGTCTTGACCTGCTTCTTGCCGTTGAGCAGGTGGACGACCACCACGGCGGAGGGCGAGGTGCGCTTGACGGGGCCGCGGACCTTGAGGGCGAGCTTCCACTTCTTGCCGGACAGGCGCGCGTCGGGTCCGAAGACGTAGGAGGCCGACGACAGGTGGTTGACCTTGGTGCCGAAGCGCTTGGTGCGCTTGCGCTTGCTCAGCACCTTGGCGCCGCGGACCTTGGGGCCGGGGTACTCGGCGCCCTCGGGGAAGTTGACGGCCGGGGTCAGGTTGCCGGCGGCGAACCGGGAGTAGTTCTTGGCGAACCCACCCTTCTTGCGCAGCACCTTCTGCAGGGCCTGGAGGCTGTACTTCTTGCCGTCGCGCTTGAGCGACCCGGCCTGCTTCCAGGCCTTGAGCACGAGGCCGTTGCCGTAGCGCGAGGTGAGGTACTCCCAGAAGACCCAGTTGCCGTACTGGAAGCCGTTGGTGCGGCTGAACGCGTCGAGCGGCACCTGCGGGGCGTAGATCTGGCTCACGGGGAGGTACTGGCGGTTGTCGTTGACGTGGGTCGCGATCCGCTCCTCCATCCACGTCGCCGTCGACTCCATCATCCACGGGTCCTCGGCGTAGTCGTAGGCGTACTGGACGGCGTGGAAGAACTCGTGGCCGGCGGTCACGACGAGGTTGTCGGCAGGCGTGTTGCTGGGGAACTGCGCGGTCGAGAAGTCGTTGTCGAGGACGCAGTAGCCCGACGCGGTGCGCTTCTTGGAGCGGCGCTCGCCGGCGCAGAAGCCGTAGAGGGAGCCGCCGAGGTCCTTGAGGTAGACGTCGAACTGCGAGCCGCCACCGCGCGAGCCGTCGCGCACCGGGGCGCGGTAGCCCATGCCGTCGACGATGGTGGTCCACACCGAGTCCATCACCGCGAGGTTCTGAGCCGGCCAGTCCGGCGAGGGCGGCGCGTCGGTGCCGGTCGGGACGTAGTGGACGCACAGGCGGGTGTTGCACACCGGCGGGGCCTCGGCCACGGTGTAACCGAAGCCCTGGGGGTCGCTGATGCCGTCGGTCGGGCGGGCCAGCATCGCGTCGGCCTGGCGGCGCTCGGCGCCGCGCAGCTGCGACTTCTGCATCCAGAGGTCGCGCAGCACGAGGGTCGCGGACGGGTCGCCGGGGCGGGCGTTGCCGGCGAGCACGCGGCGAGCCGTGCCGAGCGTCTCGGAGGCCGTCGGGTCGAGCTGCTCCTCGAGCACCGGCAGGGGCGCCTCCGGCGTGAGCCCGAGCAGGTCGCCTGGATCGACGACCCCGGCCGAGCCCGGCAGGCCGGGACGGTCGTCGTCGGCAGCGACGGCCGGCGCGGTGAGCGCCACACCGCCGACCAGTGCGATGCTCATGGCGGTGGTCATGGCGGTCGTGACGAATCTGCGCATGGTTCCCCTCGTGTGTGTCATGTCCGTGCCGACCCTAACCCGGGCAGGTGACATCGCCGGGGTTCGCGGACCAGCGGGCGGTCAGAGGTCGGCGATGTGCTCGATGATCGCGGTGGTGGAGATCGCGGGCGTGCGCTCGAGGTAGACGACCTCGCACACGTCGGAGAACTCGTCGAACTTGCCGGCCCAGTCGTCGCCCATCACGAGGACGTCCGCACCCTGCTCGACGATGTAGTCGCGCTTCTGCTCCAGGCTCTCCTCGACGAAGACCGCGTCGACGACCTTGAGGGCGCCGACGATCGCGAGCCGCTCGCGCTGGCTGAAGATCGGCGCGCGACCCTTCTTGCGCTCGTTGAGGGCGTCGGCGGAGACACCGACCACCAGCCGGTCGCCCAGCTCGGCGGCGCGCTCGAGGACGCGCAGGTGTCCGACATGGAACACGTCGAACGTGCCGAAGGTGATCACGGTGCGAGGCATGCGCGGCATTCTGGCACGGTCGGGGAGGATGGTCCGCATGCCCACCACGGCCGCACCGAGGCAACCCTCCCTCCCGCTCATCACGCCCGATCCGGAGGCCGACGAGGCCCGTCGCCGCGGCCTGCGGCAGATGCGTACGGTCGCGGTCGGCCTGCTGCTGCTCGCGGCCTGCGTGTACGTCGCGACGCTGGGCCGCGACGGCTTCTGGGGCTTCGTCAACGCCGGCGCCGAGGCGTCGATGGTCGGCGCGATCGCGGACTGGTTCGCCGTGACGGCGCTCTTCAAGCACCCGCTGGGGCTGCCGATCCCGCACACCGCGCTGGTGCCCAGGCGCAAGGACGAGCTCGGCAAGGGCCTCCAGGAGTTCGTCGGGGAGAACTTCCTCCAGGAGGACATCATCCGCGAGCGGGTGGCGGCCGCGACGATCTCGGCGCGGGTCGGGGAGTGGCTGGCCGAGCCGGCGCACGCCCGCCGCGTGGTCGACGAGGTCGCCGAGGTGGCCGTGATCGCGCTGGGCAAGGTCCGCGACGACCACGTCGCCGACCTGGTGACCCAGGCGCTCGTGCCGCGCTTCCGCGAGGAGCCGATCTCGCCCCTGCTGGGCACCACGCTGATGGAGGTGCTGCGCGACGACCTGCACCACGGGCTGGTCGACCTCGCCGTCGACGAGCTGCACAGCTGGGTGCTGGAGAACCCGGAGACCTTCTCGCGGGTGCTGGAGGAGCGGGCGCCCTGGTGGGCGCCGCCCAAGCTCAACGACGCGGTCACCTCCCGGCTGCACGTCCAGGCGCTGGCGTGGCTCGAGGACATCCGCGACGACCCGCACCACCGGGCCCGGGAGGCGCTCGACTCGATGCTGGGCCAGCTCGCCCACGACCTGCTCAACGACGAGGAGACCCAGCGGCGCACCGAGGGCCTCAAGGAGCGCCTGCTCGACCACCCGCAGGTGGTGACGACCGCGATCTCGCTCTGGAAGGCCATGCGCTCGGCCCTCCTCGGCTCGATCCGCGACCCGCACGGCGCCGTACGCCAGCGGTTGCTCGACGAGCTGAGCAGCTTCGCCGACCGGCTGCGCGAGGACGCGGCGCTGCGTGAGCGCCTCGACCGCGTGGCCGCCGACCTCACCGTCTTCACCGTGGAGCGCTACGGCGCGGAGCTCACGACGGTCATCACCCACACCATCGAGCGCTGGGACGGCAAGGAGGCGGCCCGGCGCATCGAGCTCCACGTCGGCCGCGACCTCCAGTTCATCCGGATCAACGGCACCATCGTCGGCGGGCTGGTGGGCGTGGCGATCCACGCAGTCAGCCTCCTGGTCGGCTGACCGGGCACCCGGAGGGAGCTCGTTCCCTACTTACGGCAGGGCTTCATCACCGGCATGATCCGCGACCGGCTCTGCCATGCGCGGGCGTACGCGTCGTCGAAGTGCGCGAGGTACTGGTCGTGCAGCCAGCGGTCGTCGACGATGCGCAGCATCACCTCGTCGTTGTAGAGCAGCCCGCCGCACGTGGTGTTGGAGGTCCCCGTGACGACGAGGTGCGTGGCCCGGCCGCGGAACCGCGCGTGGACGACGAGCATCTTGTCGTGGGTCAGCACGGTGCGGACCGCCCGGTCGGGGATGTCGCCGGCCGGCAGCTTCTGCTGGAGCCAGTTCTCGACGGTGTCGCGCGAGGTCACGATCCGCACGCGGCAGCCCTTGCGCGACAGCCGGGCGAGCTGGTCGCGCACGTCGGCGCGCTGGATCACCGCGAACATCGCGGAGACGTCGCGGGCGCCGCGCGTGCACGAGATGTCCTCGAGCGTCGACAGGAGCAGGTCACGGCGGTTGGGGTAGACCGTCGCCGTGACGTTGCCGCGGCTCCAGGTCTTGCGGCGGTCGTCCCACCGCTGGCCGTCGACCTTCACGCTCTGCGCCTGGAGCCGGTTGAAGTAGTCGACGCCGAACTGGTGGAGGCCGGGGTCGTCGATCTTGAGCAGCGAGTTGTACTGGCGGTACTGGCGGTCCTCGAGGTTGGCCGAGGACGTGATGAACGACTGCACGCCACCGATGTCGGTGACGTAGAACTTGAGGTGCTGCACGTCCTGGCTGTCCGGGTACGGCCCGGGTGCGCGCCACGGCAGGCAGGCGCCCTTGCAGATCGTGACGTTGGTGCGGGCGGTGTCCTGCTCCTCGAGCGTCCGGATCAGCCGACGGCCGTGCCGGTTGAGCCGCAGGTCGTCGTCGCCGACGAGCAGCACGGTGGCGCCGCGGCGCTGGGCGGCGAGGATGGCGTCGGTCGGCGGCTTGATGTCCCACCGGAACATCGCGATCCGGATCGTGTCGCCGGGGCCCGCGCTGTCGAAGAGCCGAGCGGGTCGGTCCAGGACGGTCGGGTCCTCGCGACGGGTCGGGGGCGAGGTGAAGCAGACCTCGGTCCCGGCCTCGGTCCAGCACCCGGACCGGCCGGGCGGCTTCGGCGACGCAGGTCCTGCGTCCGCAGGGGTGCCGAGGGCGAGCAGCGGCGCCAGCAGGCAGAGCGTCGCGACGGACCGGGACCAGCGAGGAAGGCGCACCGCGCCTACCCTAGAGAAGTGCCGCAGACCAGTGAACCCATCGACGTGCCGATCCGCGACGAGTCGATCCGGCTGGGCCAGTTCCTCAAGCTGGCCAACCTCGTCGAGACCGGCGCCGAGGCCAAGCCGGTGATCGCCGACGGCGCCGTACGGGTCAACGACGAGGTGGAGACGCGACGGGGCCGCCAGCTCGTCCCCGGCGACGTGGTCTCGCTGGGCGGGCTGGCGGCCCGTGTCGCCACCGGGGACGTCGAGATCGACGTCCCGTGGTGAGCCACGGCTGACCCGGTGGCGACGGGGTGAGGTGGAGCGCCCCCCGGCTACTTCACCTCACGACGGAGGACCCGGTAGGTCCCGACGGCCAGCGGCAGCAGCACCCACACCGCGCACGCGGTGGCGAGCCGGGCCCAGTCCTGGCCGGCCATCTCGCCCTCGAAGAGCGGCTGGGTCACCAGGTCGAGGTTGAGCCACCGGCCGGCCTCCTCCAGCGAGGAGACGGCCATCGTGGCGATCGACCACACCGTCGGCAGGACCAGGACCGAGACGATCGCGACCGGCGTGTTGAGGAACAGCAGGCCGAAGGCCACGCCCTGCAGCACGTAGACGAGCAGGGCGAGCAGCACGCCGCCGCCGATCGCGGCGGTGAGGTCCCACTCGCCGTTGCCGCCGACGAGGTTGGCCACCGCGGCCGCGGCGACCGCCGCGGCGAGGACGACGACCGCGAGGACCAGCGCCGCGAGGGCCTTGGCCAGCACGACCCGCCCGCGGCGGGGCTCGAGGACGAACGTGACCAGCCCGGTGCGCTGCGACCACTCGGCTGTGGCGGCCATGATGCCGATGATCGGCAGCAGCATCGCCAGCGGCAGCGTGGCGAGCTGCAGCAGGCCGCGGAACGACGCGTCCTCGGCCGGTCCCCAGATGACGAACCCGGCCAGGATGAGGACGGCGACCGCCGCCATCACGATGACCATCCAGCGTCCGGCGCGGGTGTCGACCATCTTGCGCAGCTCGGCCCGGAAGGTCCGGGCGAACGGCACACCCGGGCGGCCGTCGAGCGGGGTGGGTGCGGTGGGTGCGTCGGCGGATCCGCCGACGGCGGGGGCGGGTGAGTGGCTGGTGGTGGTCATGCTGCGTCTCCTTCGCGCGACGTGGCGGCCGTGAGGCCCAGGAACATCTCCTCGAGGCCCTCCGAGCCACCGGAGCGCAGCTCGAGGAGGACGACGGACTCGCGGGCGGCGATCTCGCCGACCACCCGCGCCTCGGCGTCGACGACGAGCCCGGAGCCGGTGCGGGAGACCGGTACGCCGGCGGCGTCGAGCAGCCCGGCCAGGCGGGCGTCGTCGGTGGACTGGACGGTCGTGCCGCCGCGGGCGAGCAGCTCGTCCTTGGTGCCCATCGCGACGATCCGGCCGCGGCCGATCATGACGAGGTCGTCGGCGACGATCTGCACCTCGTGGAGCAGGTGGCTGGAGAGCAGCACGGTGCCGCCGCCGTCGGCGAAGCGCCGCAGCAGCCCGCGCATCCAGTGGATGCCCTGCGGGTCGAGGCCGTTGGCCGGCTCGTCGAGGATGAGCACCCGTGGCTCGCCGAGGAGCGCAGCGGCGATGCCGAGGCGCTGGCGCATGCCGAGGGAGTAGTTGCGGACGCGGCGACCGGCCTCCTCGTCGGTCAGGCCGACGAGCGCGAGCACCTCCTCGACGCGGGCCTTGCCGACGCCGACGGACACGGCCGCGACGCGCAGGACCTCGCGACCCGTGCGACCCGGGTGCTGGGCCGAGGCGTCGAGCATGACGCCGACCTGGCGACCGGGGTTGTGGAGCTCGCGGTAGGTCTGGCCGAGGATCGTGGCGCGGCCGGAGGTGGGAGGCGTGAGCCCGGTCATCATCCGCATCGCGGTGGACTTGCCGGCGCCGTTGGGTCCGAGGAAGCCGACCACGCTCCCCGGACGCACCTGGAACGAGATGTCGTCCACGGCGGTGAACCCGCCGTAGCGCTTGGTGAGGTTCTCGACTGTGATCATGGCTCCACCCTCGTCGCCCCGGTCACCTGCCGGCATCGGGCGCAGGGCTCGCCGGGGTCCGACCGCGGTATCGGCCATCGGATCGAGGGCGACACCTTGGTCGGACGCGACGTACGCCTCCCGGCCCCTAGTCTCTGGTCCATGGCCGAGACGCGCGTGAGGACGGGCCGCCTCGCCGTGGCCTGGCGCTACTCGCTGGCGGCGGCCATCAGCGCGTTCGTGTGGGGAGCCCCCCTCGTCAGCGCGGGCGAGCGCACGCCCGACGCCGCGCTCATGTGGTTCCTCTACGGCGACCCGCTGCTCGGCCTGCTGTCGTTCGTGCTCGTGCGCTGGCGCCACCGGTACCCGGCGCTCGTGGCGATCACCCTCAACGTCTTCGGCTGCTTCTCCGCGTGCAGTGCCGGTCCGGCGTCGTGGATCATCGGCTCCCTCGCCTCGCACCGCCGCTGGCGGCTGCTCGCGGGGGTGGTGCCCCTGTCCATCCTGTCCGGCATCGTGCAGGAGCGGGTGGGGATCTCCGAGGACACCCTGCCGCTGTGGGTGTCCCTGGCCTTCGGTGCGCTGGTGACGGGGATCCTGGTCGCCACCGGCTACGCGATGGGCTCCCAGCGCCAGCTCGTCGACTCCTACCGTGAGCGCGCCCTGACCGCCGAGCGCGAGCAGCGGGCCCGCGTCGCGCAGGCGCAGGCCGCGGAGCGCACCCGCATCGCGCGGGAGATGCACGACGTGCTCGCGCACCGGATCTCCCTGGTCGCGATGCACGCCGGCGCGCTCGGCTACCGCACCGACCTGACCGCGCAGGAGCAGGCGAGCGC
>Ga0172374_1001880_pt1 | contig 13737 bp, 17 predicted proteins | sample LakKiv3m_FD_114536 | JGI IMG/M metagenome (GOLD analysis project Ga0172374, IMG submission 114536) | Freshwater microbial communities from Kabuno Bay, South-Kivu, Congo - kab_092012_10.3m | ecosystem: Environmental > Aquatic > Freshwater > Lake | place: Democratic Republic of the Congo... | reverse complement strand
TGCGCGACGCCGTCTCTGACAAGATCCAGACCACGCTCCTGGCACGCTGAGCAACGAGACGGGGGGCGGATCGCTGATGCGACCCGCCCCTTCTCGTATGTCTGGTCAGACGGTAGCCGCAGCGCGTCCGATCTGGAGCGCCTGAGCCGGCGGGGCACAGCAGGCACCGTCGAGCGATGCCCCGGAAGCGTCGAACAGGCCGGCGCCGCCGCACACGCCCGTGTCGGGCAGCACCAGCTCTACTCGGCGGGCGGCCTCATGGTCACCCGCGAGCTCCGCGACGACGCTGCGCACCTGCTCGTACCCGGTGAGGGCGAGGAAGGTCGGTGCCCGCCCGTAGGACTTCGCACCAACGAGGTAGAAGTCAGGTTCCGGCTGCGCGAGGTCGGTAGCCCCGGTCGCCGCAACCGAACCACAGGAGTGCACGTTCGGGTCGACCTCCGCGGCGATCCGCACCGGGGCCTGCAACGTGGGGTCCAGCTCCAATCGCAACTCTGACAGGAATGACAGGTCGGGACGGAACCCGGTGAGCACGACGACGCGATCGGCGGTGAGCGTGCGGCCGTCTTCTGCGACCAGGACCGGCCGGTCCCCGTCCGTTGTGACGCGCTCGACACGGAACCCGGTCACGAGGGACACCAGGCCAGCGTCGACGAACTCCTTCGCCTTGATCCCCAGCGCGCCCCGTGCCGGCAGTTCGTCGGCTTCACCGCCACCGAACGTGTTTCCCGCGGTGGCGCGGCGCAGCGCCCACGTCACCGACGTGTTCGGGTCACGGCGCGTCATGCGAGCCAGCGCGAGGACCGCCGTCACGGCCGAATGCCCGGACCCGATCACGACCGTGTGCTTCCCCTCGAACCCCTCCCGGTCCCGGAAGTCGGGGATGCGATACGACAGCACCCCGGCGGCGGCCCGCTCGCCCAGCGCGGGTAGACCATCTGCGCCCGCGGGGTTGGGTGAGGCCCACGTGCCGGAGGCGTCGATCACCGCGCGCGCCTGCAACCGGTACTCCTCTCCCTCGCTCGGCTGCACGTGCACGGTGAACGGCTGATCACCCCGGCCGGCGTCAACGAGACGGTCACGGCCCAGACGGGACACCCCGACAACCCGAGCGTCGTATCGAACACGATCACCGAGTTCGGCAGCAAGCGGCGCGAGATAGCCACTGATCCACTGCGCACCGGTCGGATACCCATTCGTCGGCGCTGCCCATCCGGTGGGCTCGAGAATCCGCGCCCCGGCCGCGTCGATCAGCTCCGGCCACTCCGAGAACAGGCGCACATGCCCCCACTCGGCAACTGCCGAGGCTGGGCCAGCTCCAGCCTCCAGCACCATGACCGGCATCTCCCGTTCGACCAAGTGGGCTGCGGCTGCGAGCCCTTGCGGGCCGGCACCGATCACGACGACAGGCAACGCACTATCCATCACAGTCACTCCTCTATGCATCGACAAACCTCGATGCATAGAGAATCGTCGATGTATCGACGAATGTCAATGTGACGTGCCAGAATAGTTGCATGCCCACAACACTTCCCCTCCTCTCAACGGACGCTGCAGTGTGCTGCTCGCCGGTCACCGGCGGGGTGTTGACTACGGACGAGGCTGAGCGAATCGCTCACACTTTCAAGGCTCTGAGCGACCCCACCCGTGTGCGACTTCTCTCGTTGATCGCCGCGTCCGGCGACGGAGAAGCCTGCATCTGCGATCTCACCGCGCCCGTCGGCCTGTCCCAGCCGACCGTCTCCCACCACATGAAACTGCTCGTCGACGCGGGTCTTGCCACTCGCGAGCAACGCGGTCGCTGGGCCTACTACCGCGTCGTGACCGACGCACTCGAACAGGCCTCCCGCACGCTGCGCCCATGAGCGACATTCTCATCCGATCGATGACCGCCGCCGACTGGACGCCTGTAGAGTCCATCTACCGCGAAGGCATCGACACCGGCAACGCGACCTTTGAGACGGATCCGCCAACCTGGCAGGTCTTCGACGCGAGGAAACTCGCCCTCGGACGGTTAGTAGCTGAAAACGCTGCCGGGGCGGTCATCGGATGGGTGGCTGCCTCACCCGTATCGTCTCGCAAGGTCTACCGGGGCGTGGTCGAGCACTCGGTATATGTCGCGAACCAGGCCCAGGGGGCACGGCGTGGGTGCCGCACTCCTCGACTCGTTCCTCCGAGCTGCAGACGGCGCCGGGGTATGGACGGTGCAATCGAGCATCTTTCCGGATAACCCCGCCAGTCTTGCCCTCCACGAACGAGCCGGTTTCCGGCGCGTGGGCCACCGGGAACGCATCGCCCTCATGACCTACGGCCCCTGGACGGGGCAGTGGCGCGACACCATCCTCGTCGAACGACGTCGATCCAGCTAGCTGTATGAGGCCAGGACGTTGTTGACGCGAATTGGCACGAGCGTGGCCGGCGGCTGACCGTCCGCGGCACCGTGCGGGCGGTGGTAGTTGTAGTGCAGGTTCCAGCGCTCGAGGGCGTTGGCGCGTTCGTCTTCTGAGGTCCATGTCCGTGCATAGAGGAACTCTTCGGCAAGGATCCGGTTGTACCGCTCGATCTTTCCGTTGTGGCGGGGCGTGTAGGGCGTGATCCGTTGGTGCCGCGACCCGGCCAGTGCATCGGCGAACGCTGAGGCGCGGTAACAGGATCCGTTGTCGGTCACGATCCGTTCGATGTGCGTGATGCCATGAGCCGCGAACCATGCCCGCGTTCGCGCGAGGAGAGCAACGGCCGTCGCGGCCTGCTCGTTCGGCAAAGCCTCGGTGTACGCGAGGCGTGAGTAGCCGTCAATCGCTGAGTGGAGGTAGACGTAGCCGGCTCGCGTGCCGCGGGTTTTCGTCCGCGCGACGGCGCGAGCTTCCGGGCTGTCCTTGCCATGAGCCCGCCATCCGCCGCCATCGGGGATTCGGCCGACCTTCTTGACGTCCAGGTGAACCATGTGGCCGGGGCACCGAGCGACAATCTTCCTCGCTTCGCGGTTACTTTCCCCGGTCGGGTCGATGAAGCGGCGCCGGTTGAGCTGCAGGTCGGTGAGGATGCGACTCACCGTGCGCCGACTGATCTGAATGCCGACCTGTTCGAGCTCGAACGTGATCCGAGCCGCTGACCACTTGTGCTCGCGCCGCATGCGTTCGACTTCGCGAACAACGACGTTGGGGGTGGCTGTCGGGGATTGCTTAGGCGTCGATGAGCGGTCGAGCAGACCGACCTCACCGAACTCACGATGGCGATTGACCCACTTTGACGCGGTAGCGCGGGAGATTCCCATCTCAGCTGCCACGTGAGCGATCGGCCGGGTCTTGCAACGCTCGACCAGCCGCCGACGTCCCTCGACTGACAGTGGCGAGTTGCGGTGAGTCATGCACGTCCTTCGAAGAATGTTCCAGTCGAGTCGCTGAGTCCCGGACCAAGCCCCCCATTCAGCCGTCGGCTACTGACCCTCGTGGTCGCCGCCTGACACGCCGAGCCCGACGTTCGTGGTGTCGCAGCAGGCCTCCGGCGATTCGGAACTGGCTCGACGCCGCCTATGGGCGGCGCCAAGGGCGAGTACTACGAGGAGGGAGATGACCGCGAGCGCCGCGATCGGCGCCGTGTGAGCCTGAACCCAGCCGGACAGGGTCGTTGAGAGCCTGGCGACACCGCCGGCACGGCCGGTCGCGACGAGGTTGTTGTCGGCGGTGGCGGCGGGCCACCAGTACCACGCGAGGTAGACGCCGGTGAGCAGCAAGACGGCGCCGGTGATCCGGGGGCCATAACTCCCGAGGCGTGCGACGTGGCGGGTTAGGCCGGTACCCGCGGCGGTGGTCGCGAGTGCGAGCAGCAGCAGGATGCTGGCTGAGCCGGCGGCGTAGACACCGAAGACCAGCAGCAGCCCCGCGTAGCTGGCGGTGGCCTGTGCCTGGGCGATGACAGCAAGGATCACTCCGAAGGTGCACGACAGGGAGGCGAGGGCGTAGCCGATCCCGAAGACCAGCATCCGGGCGGTTGGCGGGAGGCCTTCGGTTGCTCGGCCGGTGATCCGGGGCAACCGCACGGAGATCGAACGGCCGGCCAGCATCCACAGGCCGAGGAGCACCAGTAGGACGCCTACGGCGAGACCGAGTTTGGGCGCTGCCTGGATCAGGCCCCGAGCCCCGGCGCTCACCAGCAGGCCCGCAGCTGCGAGGGTGCCGGCGAACCCGATCGCCAGTGCGATTCCGGACCGCAGGGCCCTCAGCAGCCGCACCGGGACGGGCGAGGCGTCAGCGTCGCCGAGGGTCTGGCTGATCCAGGCCGGCAGCAGCGCGAACCCGCATGGGTTGACCGGCGCCACCATGCCGGCGGCGAAGGCGAGGCTGAGCAATCCGCCCATGGATCAGGCTCCGGCCTTGACGAGTTCGGCGGTGATCGTCTTCGCGTCGGGCTCGGTGGCACGGAAGGTCACCTTGCCGTCGCCGTCGATGACGATGAGGGTGGACAGGGCGGCAACGTCGAATCGCTGGGACAAGGCGGCACCCTCGTCTATGGCGGCCGGGACGTGTTCGGCGTCGACGTACTCCATGAATCCCTCGATGGTCTCCTTGGACTCGCCGGGGTCCATGTCGACGGCGAGGAAGCTCGCCCCAGCACCCGACTTCTCGGCAGCGGTGGCGGCCTCGCCGAGGGAGCGGACGCCTTCAACGCATTCGCCGCAGCCGACGGAGAAGAAGAACACCGCGGTCGGCTTCCCGCTGGCGGGCAGGCTGACCATCTGGCCGTCGATGCTAGTAACCGCCGCTGGCGTGCCCGCATCTGCGGCTGGTGTGGCGTCGGTGTTTCCGCAGGCGGTCAGAGCCAGGGAGCCTGCAAGCAGGAGGCCGGCGACCGAGAGGGTCGCGCGGCGGGTGCGGGTAAGCGTCATCGGTTCTGGTCGTCCTTCGTGTCGCTGGGGTGGGTGGAGTTCACAGGCGGGCAACAGCCATGCCTGGCGTTGTTGCCGCCGCTGCGGCGCCGCGTGGTCGCGAGGACCGCGAGCACCAGGACGGCGATGCCGGTGCCGATCACCCAGGGGTTGCCGAGGAACCCGCCGACACTGGCCAGCAGACCACCGGCGAGGAGCAAGGGAAGTAGGGCGCAGCAGGCGACCATGAGCAGCGCGGCCCCGGCTCCGAGGAGCAGGCCGCTGCCTCCCGGTTGGTCGTCGTGGTGGACTTCATCGGAGTGGAGTTCCCTTCGGTGTTCTTGGTCAGCAGCGGCAGTGGCCGTCGTCGGCCACTGCCGCGTTGGCCTGGAACTGGTTGAGGAAGCCGGTCGTGAGGTCGGTACCGATCCGATAGGCAACGGCCACGGGCACGACCTCGGCGCGGGGGTGCTCGGCCAGCCAGCCCGCGGCGTCCTCATCGGAGGTGAAGTAGTGGACCTGGTTGCAGAAGGAGGACCGGATCGAGGTGATCTGGTCGGGGTTGACCAGCGACACCACCGCGGTGGCGGGTTCGACGCTGGTGACGCCGGCGACGGGGTCGATGGTGACCCGGATCGGCTCGCCGCTGGTCGGGGAGACCGACTCCACGCTCGCCGCGCGCTCGAGCAGGGTCGGAAAGATCAGGGTGTCCAGGGCGCACCAGGTGTAGAGCTCCTCACCGGCCACGGTGAACCGGTGAGGGGTGGGGCGCAGGGTGAGGCCCTGGCCGATGATGCGGCCCTGGTCGTCGTACTCGGTGTCCGGCACCGCGGCCAGACCCGTGCGTACGTCGTCGACCGGACGGCCGGCGGCCGCGGCGAACTGCTCGACGGTGACCGGGCCGCCCTCGACGATCAGCCGCAGCAGCGGGATCAATAGGACGGCGTCAAGGCCGGTCTCTTCGGTGTTGTTGAGTCGTTCGGGCAGTTGCGTCGTGAGCTCCGACATGGCGGTACCTTCTTCATGAGTCGGGTGGAGGCTGTCGGCTGCGGGTCACGCGCAGCAGGACAGCTTGGAGATGTCGGTGGTGAAGGCCTTGGCGGCGATCCGGATGCCTTCGGTCATGGTCAGGTAGGGCGCCCATGCGTCGGCGACCTCGGTGACGGTCTTGCCGAGGATGTGGACACCGGCGGCGGCGAGCTCGCCGGCGTCTTTGGCGACGGCGGTGAGGCCGAGGATCTCGCCGGTCTCAGCGTTGGCGACGATCTTGATGAAGCCGCGGGTGTCGCGGTTGACCAGCGCCCGGGGCACGTAGTCCAGCGGCAGGACGCGGCAGTCGCAGCGGATCCCGGCAGCGAGCACCTGGGCCTCGGTCATCCCGACCGCGCCGATCGCCGGACTGGTGAAGGTCACCCGCGGCAGCCGGCTGTGGTCCACCGACCGCTCAGCGCCAGCGAACGTGTTCTCAGCGACCATGTTGCCGTGGTGGGCGGCGACGTAGACGAACTCGGGGTGCCCGGTCACGTCGCCGGCTGCCCAGATCCGGGGGTTGGAGGACTGCAGTTGGTCGGTGACCACGATCTCGCCCGTGTCGCCGGTCTTCACCTCCACCGCATCGAGGTTCAGCCCATCGGTGACCGGTCGGCGGCCGAGGGCGACGAGGACCTGTTCGGCGTGGAATTCCTGCTCGCCGCCGGAGATGTCAGCGGTGACAACAACCTGGCCCCTGACGTCGTCACGGGCAACGTGGGTCGGGACCGCACGGCGGACCACGCGGATGCCCTCGTCGGCGAAGACCTCCTGCAGCGCCTTGGATACCTCCGGCTCCTCCTTCGACGCCAGCCGGGAACGAACCAGCAGGGTGACCTTCGACCCGAGCCGGGCGAACAGTTGGGCCTGCTCCAAGGCGACGTAGCCGCCGCCGAGCACCAGCAGCGAGTCGGGAACCTTGGTCAACTCCATCGCCGTGGTCGAGGTCAGGTAGCCGGCCTCCTCAAGACCGTCGATCGGTGGGGCCCATGCGCTGGCGCCGGTGGCGACCAGGTAGTGATCAGCGTCGATCGTCTCGACCGCACCGTCAGTCGCGGTGACCTCAAGAACGGGCGCTTCTGGCGTGCCGGCGAACGCAGCGTCGCCGTGGCGGATCTGCCAGCCGTAGGCGTCGGCGACGTCGACGTACTTCTCACCCCGAAGTTCCTCGACGAGGTCCTGCTTGCTGCTGATCAGCGCGGGCATGTCCACGTCGTCCGCTGTGGTGGCGATCCCCGGGAAACGGTTGCCCGCCTCGGCAGCGGTCTGGCGGGCCTCAGCGGCGGCGATGAGCGCCTTCGACGGCACGCAGCCGGTGTTCACGCACGTGCCGCCGAAAGTGCCGCGCTCGATCATCACCACCGACTTGCCGAGCGTGGTCGCGCGGATGGCGGCGGCGAACGCGGCGCCACCCGATCCGATGATCGCAAGATCGTACCTGGACTGCATCCCGATTCCTCCCCTGAGTCTTGAGAATTGCTCTTGATGCAGCCACAATGGACCTTCCAGTACGGGGGAAGGTCAAGTGCGACCTGTGACACATCGGAGACCCAGATGAGGATCGGCGAACTCGCCGAGGCGGCCGGCACCACCGCCAAGACCCTGCGGTTCTACGAGGAGCAGGGCCTGCTTCCCGCGGCCGAGCGCACCGCGTCGGGATACCGCGACTACGATCCGGAAGCAGCGACTCGGATCGACTTCATCCACCGCGGCCAGGCTGCCGGACTTACCCTCGCGCAGATCAAACAGATCCTCGACATCCGCGATGGAGGCGAGATTCCCTGCGGCCACGTCCGGGACCTCCTAGACGTTCGTCTGAAGGACATTGAGCGCCAGATCTCGGATCTCGTCTCCCTCCGCGACAACGTTGCCGCCCTCCGCGACGCAGCCGCAGAACCCGAACCCGAGACCTGCAACGCCGACGAGGTCTGCAGGTACCTGTAGCCAATCCGAGATGACGCGCGCAGAGGCGGAGCCTCCTGCCGCGACCTTCCTACGTGACCACAACGTTATGGCCAGCAACAGCTAGCAAAGCGCCGGAACTCTCCACCGAAACGTCGTTTCGGGACGCGTTAACGGCAGCTCTGCACAACGTCGTCCGCTCGCAACGCCGCAAACGATCGTTTTCGGCAGGTTGCACCCTCGATAGCCCCCGAGAAGCGAACTTCTCCATCCATCGTGGAACGAGATGTCCCTAGCTCGCTTCAAGTCAATATGCAATAATCTGCGTATGCATGCAGATCCTAAATGTTCACTGTCGGTGGAGAGCAGTTACGTCGAGCTGGCTGCCGAGGTGTTCTCGATGCTCGCGGACGCGACGCGGGTGAGGATCATTCTCGCGCTGCGGGATGAGGAGCTTTCGGTGAACCACCTCGCCGATATCGTCGACAAGTCCCCGGCTGCCGTCTCGCAGCATCTCGCGAAGCTCCGCCTGGCGCGGATTGTGCTGGCGCGGCAGGAGGGCACGAAGGTGTTTTACCGACTCGCGAACGAGCACGCCCGGCAGCTGGTCGCGGACGCGATCTTCCAAGCACAGCACTCGCTGAGCAACGACCCTCCGCACCACCGGGGCGAGCACCCCTCACCGGAGGACCTGCGCTGATGTTGCGCGTTCTGCGCAACACCACCTATGCGAAGCTGTTCTCCGCGCAGGTGATCGCCCTGTTGGGCACCGGACTTCTCACGGTTGCCCTGGGGCTGCTCGCGTTCGATATCGCGGGGGATGCCGCGGGGTCGGTGCTCGGCACGGCGCTGACGATCAAAATGGTCGCCTACGTCGGCGTCGCACCCCTGATCGCAGCAGTGGTTGACCGGTTGCCGAAGAAGGCGGTGCTCGTGACGGCCGACGTGGTGCGGCTGGTGATCGCCCTGATGTTGCCGTTTGTCACGGAAGCGTGGCAGATCTACGTGCTGGTCTTCGTGCTGCAGTCCGCGTCGGCGACTTTCACCCCGGCGTTTCAATCCCTGATTCCCGCTGTTCTGCCCGAACCGAACGACTACACGCGTGCTCTATCGCTGTCGCGCCTCGCGTATGACCTCGAGGCGCTGGTGAGCCCGACGATCGCTGCGGCGCTGCTGACACTGGTCAGTTACAACAACCTGTTCGTCGGCACTGCCATCGGATTCGCGTGCTCGGCGACCCTCGTGCTGCTCTCCCGGCTGCCGGCCCGAACCGATGACGAGCCCGGGACATCGTTCTGGCAACGACTCCCGATGGGAGCGAAAGTATTCGCCCGAACGCCAACGCTCCGCTTTCTGATGTTGACCAACATTGTCGTCGCGGCCGGCACCGCGATCGTGCTCGTGAACTCGGTGGTGTACGCCCGCGGGGTCTTCCATCTTGACGACGCCGCTCTCGCGCTTGCGTTGGCCTGTTACGGCATCGGCTCGCTCGTGGTCGCGGTGAACATCCCCTGGGTGGTCGCGCGGATCGGTGTGATCCGCACGATGATCATCGGAACGATCCTCATCGTCGTCGGCCTCCTTGCGGCAGTCATCGTCACAGCGGGCTCTGCGAAGACCGGGTCAGGCTGGATCGCACTGCTGGGCACCTGGGTGCTGCTGGGCATGGGAACATCCCTGGTGAACACACCCTCATCGCGGCTTCTCGCCGATGCCTCTACGCCCGCGAATCGGAACCTCGTCTACACGGCTCAGTTCGCCCTCTCCCACGCCTGCTTCCTCATCACCTACCCGATCGCCGGCTGGCTCGGCGCTGCCAGCCTTTCCAGCGCGGCACTCGCCCTGGCCCTGATCGCCATCGTGGCCGCAGCCGCCGCGCTCGTTTTCTCCAGGACGAAGAACCTGCAACGCTCCGAACGTCGTGCCGACGTGCTCGGCCCAAATAGCTCATAGGTGTTCGATGGCAAAGAAGAAGCGCCGAACGCAGGCGACGCCCAAGGATCAGATGATCGTTGTGGTGTGCCGGGGCGGCGACTGCGGCAGCCGGCGTAAGCACCCCGGCACCGACCACGCTGCACAGCTGCGCGAGATCAGAAATGTTGCCGGTACGAAGGTAGCGGTCACCGTCAGCAGGTGTCTCGATGCTTGCGAGCATTCCAACGTCGTCGTCATCATCCCCGATGCGGACGGCAGAAGCGCCGGCGCGTCACCGGTATGGGTCGGTGAAGCAAACGACGCCGAGGTCACCGCCGAGATTCTCCAGACGATGGCCGGCCCCGCCGATCTCACCGGTCTTCCCGCGCTCGTCGACATCCATACCTTCCACCCGACTCGTCAGAATCGTCGGGAACTGGACGAAGAGGTCGACTGAGACGCAGGCGCGCCACGACCAAGAGCGCAGACGAGTACGACGTGCCGCGGGTAGCGTGGCGGTATGTCGATTGAAACGTATATCGCGGTTCTGCACGACGATGAGGCGGCGACTGAAGGTGGCGAATCTGTCCTCTGCCCGCTCCAGCCTGACGGGGAACCTAAGCCCATCATCGATCACGACGGCGTGCTCTATGACCTATTCAAAGCTCAGGGCAGGGACGGTGTCTTCGAGTACAGGCGCGCGCGAGATTAGGCCGTTGCAGGCTTAGCCACACCAATTAGAACAGCCGAACGAATCGTGTTGTCGTGCGGTCTGCGCATCGCCAGATCTGAAACGGCTCAGCGCACGAGGCGGGCGATCGCCTGAGACGCTTTACGCACTTTCTCTTCGGCGATGTCCCCGCCGGCCCGCGCTGCATCTGCCACGCAGTGGCGCAGGTGCTCTTCGAGGAGTCCGACAGCAACGCTTTGCAAGGCGCTGGTCAGCGCGGAGATCTGAGTGAGGATGTCGATGCAGTACTTCTCGTCCTCGACCATGCGGTGGATACCGCGTGATTGTCCTTCGATGCGCTTGAGACGGGCAAGATAGCGGGCTTTGTCAGTGATGTACCCATGCTCACCGTGGTCGCCGGAGGTTGCGGGGTCGGCGGTATCAGTCATCTGGATCTCCGGGGGGGCGTCATCGATTCAGGATGGCGCGGGTCGTGGTGTCGGGCCGCAGATCGAGTCGGCGCAACAGCTGTGCGTTGAGGGCGACGACGATCGTGGACAACGACATGAGGATCGCTCCGACCGACATCGGAAGCACGAAGCCGATGGGGGCGAGGATGCCGGCGGCGAGGGGCACGGAGATGAGGTTGTAGCCGGCGGCCCACCACAGGTTCTGCTTCATCTTCCGGTACGAGGCCCGTGACAGTTCGATCACGGAGAGCACTGAGCGAGGGTCGTCGCTGGCGAGGATGACGCCGGCTGAGGCGATCGCGACATCTGTGCCGGCGCCGATCGCGAGCCCGACGTCCGCCTGTGCGAGGGCAGGGGCGTCGTTGACGCCGTCGCCGACCATTGCGACTTTCCGGTCCTCGTTTTGGAGCTCCTGGACCTTGGCGGCTTTGTCCTCGGGGCGGACCCCGGCGAAGACACGGTCGATGCCGAGCTCCTGGGCGACGGTGTGTGCGACAGCCTCCGCATCTCCAGTGATCATCACGACCTGAACGCCGAGCGCGTGAAGGGCGTCGACGGCTTCGCGGGATTCCGAGCGCACCTCGTCGGCGAGCTTCAGGGCTCCGAGAACGCGGCCGTCCTGGGTGACGTGGAGGATGATGGCACCGTCTGCACGCCACCGATCGGCGATCGGGAGTTCGTTCGCGCTTTCCTCGGAGAGCAGGTGCGGTCCGCCGACCCGGATGGTTGTTCCCTCGACGGTCGCGGTGACGCCCACGGCGGGTGACGACGTGAAGTCGGCGCTGCGTGGGACGGTGAGCTGCTTGTCGTCGGCCGCGCGGACGATGGCCCTCGCAAGTGGGTGCTCGCTGTCGGCTTCGGCGGCTGCGGCCAGCGCGAGAACGCGGTCGGGGTTGGTGCCGTCGACGGCGGAGACCTCGGAGACGACAGGTTCACCCTTGGTGAGGGTGCCGGTCTTGTCGAACAGCACCGTGTCGACCGTGCGCATGCTCTCCAGCGCCAGGCGATCCTTGACGAGCACGCCCCCGCGCGCGGCGCGTTCGGTGGCAATCGAGACGACCAGCGGAATGGCGAGGCCCAAGGCATGCGGGCAGGCGATGACCAGCACCGTGATCGTGCGGATGACAGCAGCGTCGGGGAACCCGATGAGCGTCCAGACGATCGCGGTGATCGCTGCAGCGCCCAGAGCGAACCAGAACAACCAGGCGGCAGCCGTGTCGGCGAGGCGCTGCGCGCGGGAGGAGGAACTCTGCGCCTCCGTCACCAGGCGTTGGATGCCGGCCAGGGTCGTGTCATCACCGGTCGCGGTGATCTCGACCCGAAGCCCCGAGTCGGTGGCCACGGTTCCGGCCGTGACCAGGCCGCCGATGCTGCGCTCCACGGTGCGGGATTCGCCGGTGACCATCGACTCGTCCATCGATGCGCGTCCATCGACGATGCGTCCGTCCGCGGGGACGCTCCCACCGGGCCGCACGACCACGACATCGCCGACGACGAGCTCGGCAGGTGAGACCGTCACGACCCGGTCGCCCTCCACGCGTTCCGCCTCATCCGGCAGGAGAGCAGCGAGGGAGTCGAGAGCCGACGTGGTCTGAGCGAGAGAGCGCATCTCGATCCAATGCCCCAACAGCATGATGACGATGAGAAGGGCGAGTTCCCACCAGAAATCGAGTTCATGGTGCAGAATGCCCAGGGTTGCACCCCAGGAGGCGACGAACGCGACCGTGATGGCCAGACCGATCAGCAGCATCATCCCCGGCTGGCGAGAGCGAAGCTCGCTGACCGCCCCGACCAGGAACGGCTTGCCACCCCAGACATACATGATCGTGCCCAGCACGGGCGACACCCACGAAAGCCCCGGAACGTCGGGGAGGGAGTAGCCGAGGATCATCGAGAACATGCCAGAGAGCACGACCGTAGGGACGGCCAGAACGAGCATGATCCAGAACAGCCGCCGGAACTGACCCACGTGATCGCCATGTCCCGCATGGCCGTCGTGCCCACCGTGGCCGGACGTTGCACCGTGGCCCTCGTGCGACATCGACTCGCCATGCTCATGCGGCACTGCACGATGGTCCGTCTGTGAACCGTGCGCTGTCGCGGTCACCGCGGCAGGGTTCGACGGGGTATGGCCGTGCGCCACATGATCGTGATCGGCGTGTGCGTGCTCCGCGCCGCCATTGTGCGGGGTGCTCATGGACCTATCCTCCTCGGAGTTGATGAACCGTGCAGGCCAAATGCTGCAGCCGCACACGAGTGACGCCGTCTCAGACAGCGGCGGTGGCGTATCTGGCCGGGTCAGCGTCGAATGCGGGACCGCATCCGGCGCAGCAGAAGTAGTACCGGTTGCCGTCGTAGTCGCGGAACAAGCCCGCGGCTTCCGCGTCCGCTTTGACGACGGTGCTGCCCACCATGACGGGGCATTCGGCGTACTCATCCGCTGATCGGGCGAGAAGATCCTTGCGTCCGTCGGCAGCGACGGCGCTAGGGTTGTGGCTGCAGCAGGATCCCATGGTGGAGTCGGACATGTGGCGTTCCTCTTTCTCTCGATCGGTACGGACGGTGTGTCTTCCACCCCAAACCGTATACCCCTATGGGGTATTCCGGTAGGATGAGTAAACGCCTTGCGGCCATTTCCCGTATCCGCGAACGAGGTCAGTTCGTCACCCGATGAGGTGCATAGGCCGCGGTGTTAGCATCCTGAGCAGGATGGAGGATCAACGCATGCTTGTCGCGTTTCGCAGCGCACGCCCGCAGCTGTCGCTGCGCGCGGTATTGATGCTGGGCGCTGCCACGCTCATGGTCATCGTCGGGCTGCTGGCGATGCACACCTTCACCGCCGAACCAGCCGGGCACGGATCACCCGGGCTCACCCACTCAACGTCCGC
>Ga0172374_1001878_pt1 | contig 13739 bp, 7 predicted proteins | sample LakKiv3m_FD_114536 | JGI IMG/M metagenome (GOLD analysis project Ga0172374, IMG submission 114536) | Freshwater microbial communities from Kabuno Bay, South-Kivu, Congo - kab_092012_10.3m | ecosystem: Environmental > Aquatic > Freshwater > Lake | place: Democratic Republic of the Congo... | reverse complement strand
GCTGTGACGACTCCCTGCTGGATCCCTGTGTAATGTAGTCCAAGATTATGTTCGGATCGATATTCGTCGGTGTGCTCTGCGGCTTTTTTGAACGCGAGCAAGTAGCTTCGTGGACTGATCCTGCCCTTTGCATCGGCTAGGTGCAGCGGTACCCATGAGTAAGTATAGCCCCTCCTCGATCCGCCACCCATGGTTCGATCGGCGAGGGCTTCGACGATCAACCTCTGTGACTCGCCATCGTGTGTTACACGAGAAGGTGGAACGTGGACGCCTTCCCTCTTACTCCATTTGACCTCGAATGCCCGGCTGGTCGCCTCTCGAAACTTTGGACCGAAGCCAAGGTCGATCCCAAGGTGCATAAAGATCAGGCCATAGAGGTCCTCGCTACTCCACTCAAGGTCAACCTTGGCATGCCGCAATTTGGAAGAGTCCGGAAAGCGCCAGACTTCTTCGTCCTCTTCGAGGTCGGGTCGGATGAAAAATTTCGTCCGTATCGACTGCCTGCTTCGTAGCCTAAGAGCGACCTTGAGCGCTCCTCTAGTCAACAGGCGAACCTTCTCCCAATCGGTAGCTAGCCTGTCGAAGGCGTCGAAAAGCACTAGAAGGACGCGATTTTCCATCGTGAGTTGGGCATCACATTCCGTTATGAATTTGTTGGCTTCGTCACGATGGGAGATGGACCACTGGACGGCCTCTTTCCACGCGTGCTCGGGAAATGGTAACTTTCGATGCGTATCGACAGCTTGCATTGCGTGTCGGAGCACCACCGTTTGCCAAATCTCAACTGGATCGAACCCTTCCCGGTCAACAAGATCGCATAGCGTTTCTGGTGTTGGAAAATTTTTTTCTGTATCGTCGAGTCCAAACCCGACACGCGCCGTGGTTCGTGCAATGGACGAGCCTTGAAGCTGGCCAGAGACAAATTTACGATGCGTATCGCTTGCCAATACCGCAGTCCACCAACTCTTACCGGCACCGCGCATACCAACCACAACGCTCGTATCCAGGTTGAGCGCCTTGCCATGCCGGGTGGGCAAGTAGAGCTGCGCCAATTCAGGCGGGTTTAGACTTTCTTGCGCCGCAAGGTCTGGGAGCCGTGCAAGGGCCTGTCGGGCAGTGCGCGGATTGAATGCAAGAGTCATCTCGTCCTCACGGGGCTTCAGCCCGGTCCCCCTTTGCCCTCAGGAAGCAGCCGAGTCGTAGCAGCGGCCAGAAAAGCACCGAACGCCGCTTCCACAACCGCCCACGGTGGCCTCTTCGCACTGTCGGTCAACGCAATTCCACGCAGGCCCCCGTCGAAGTACACCGATAGCGGATAGTGCGGAGCGTCACCATCATCGCGAGCAAAGGTCTGCGCGGGTAGACTTTCATCGCGGGTTCTCGATTCATCGTCGTACAACGCCGACCATACTTCGTAAGACGACTCCACCCAGCTCGCCAAGGCGCCTTCTGTTTTATCAAGTTGGGCGGCGACCATCTTCAAGCGCCAACGAAGGTCATCATCCTGCATGCCATATTCGACGCCCTTGGATCTCGTCAAGTGCTCAAACAGCAACCGGTATGCGTGCCAGCTCTGCGGCTCGTCACGAGCAAAGAGGAAAACCTCTGCACCAAGCTGTGTCACCGCGGCGGCGCCTATATCATGCAATCCGGCGCGCGCATCGAGCAACACCACGTCGGGCGGATCGTCCCGTTTTCCGAAAAGGTCCACCAGTCCCGCAAGCCTTTGTGCAAGCCCCTGCTCCGAACCATCCGGTAAAAACCCGGGGAGGAACACACGGCCTATCTTTGCGACATAGTCGCGGGTTTTCTTCCCGAAAGCCGGCATGACTTGCACAATCCCGGTCGCGTCCTTGGCCACAGCGCTCAGTGCCAAACAATCCTGGAGAAGAAGAGGGTCGACCTCGCCAACTAGCGCTTCGACCAACCAGTCGACAAGTCCATAGTCCGGCAGATCTTTAAGCAACAGGCTGCCGAGGCCAGGCGCCTCAAGGTCCAGGTCGACCGCCAGTACCTTCTTGCCTTGGCGCGCCAAATGCCAGGCCAATACTGCAAGGGCCGTGCTCCGGCCTACCCCGCCCTTCAGACTGTACGCGACGGCCAAAGGCAGCGGCGGCTTGATCAGTAGCGGTTTGCGCAACCAGTCCTGGTTGGTCAGCAACCGGTCGACCAACCAGGTGTTGTCGGCGTCCGGCACGGGAATACGGTCAGGTGAATTGACGACATCCTCCGCATCGATCAGGTCCGACCTGCGCAGCAACACCCGCTGAGGCCCCGGGCTGAAAGATCCAAGCCTTTCATTCAACGTGTTGGCGAGTGGACCCCACTTATCGTCCGCAAGGGCATCATCTTCAAGTACGGCCGTGAGCTGCCCGGCGACATCCCGGACAAAAGTAATGCTGCCAGTCCGGCTCCCCGACTCGTCATGTATTACCTTGATGGCGACATCAAGGACATCATCGAAGCGGACCATTGTCATTCCTCCCGGCGTGCCCCGCTCAGCCCAACACTTCCGAGAACTCGCACCGCCGCGCGGTGGTGGCATTTGAGGGCAACTTCGGTAACCAAGCCATCCGGTCCGTAGCGCTGGTTCGTGGACCAGTAGGCAAACGGCTGCGGCAGTCCCTTGAGCAAAGCCACAAGTACTGGATACCGCTTTTGAATATTCTGCACTTGAGCGAGATTCCAGAGTTTGTCGATATGTACACGGTATTCCTGTGTGAGTCTTCCGCTATCGGCACACCCCGGCAGGCCCACCAAGGCGCTCTTGATCGCGCACTCGGCGGCGAATCCAAAGAGCTGATCGGCATTCGGAATTCGTCGTTCCCCCTCAAGGAGGGTGCCGTCCCGGAAGTGACGGATCGCCGCGCCGGCAAAGTCTTCAGACATGGCGGCGCCGTTTCCTTGCTGGTGAAGAGGCGGTTCGCTGTTCCCTCATGGCAGGGTCATCATCGCATGTTCGGGGGGTGCTATCAAAATTCTGTTGGTTCACTGCAGGACCTCGATGAACTCGGCGATGACTTGAAGCCTGCCCTCTTCCTCTCCGGTAAGCGTGATCGGCTGGAAGTCAGGATTGATGGGCTTGAGGATGATCTTGGTGTGGCGCCAGGTGTCGCCGTCACCGGCCTTCTCGCTCTCGTAGCGCTTGACGGTGTAGCGCTCACCCGTTTCAGGGTCGGTAGTGTCGCGCAGCTGAACCAGTACGGCTTTGCCCTGCCGCGTACCGGTGACGGGCGCCGAAAAAAGGCACCAGGAGCCGTCCGGGATGGCCGGCTCCATCGACTTGCCGACAACTTGGGCGACGAACATGCCCGGGCGCAGGCGGTGACGCGTCTCGATGGCGACCCACTCCCAGCCGTCGTCCTCGACGTGCTGGGGGTCGCTGAACGAGCCGGCGGCGACCTTGAGCGGGACCAGTGGCACGCATGAAACGTAGCGGTCCTCCCGACGCGGATGGACGATGCGCGGCTTGAAACGCGGGACCGTCGCGACTTCCTTCTTTTTCGCATCGGTCGTTTGGAACGCACCGGGCCAGCCGCCGTGGGAGTCGATGACCTCATCGATCTCTTTCATCAGGCGGATGGTCTCGTGCAGGGCGGTGACGATGCGGTGGTAGTGGGCAATATCGTCGGCCGTAAGCGTGCGGCCCTTGCGATCCTTCAGCCACTTCTCGCAGACCTGATAGCCACCGATGTGGAAGTTCCAGACATCCTCGGGCACGCCACGAAAGCCTACGGTGCCGGTGACCCTGGCGTCGCCCGCGCTTCTCTTCGGCTTGACGGCGTCGATCCAGACCGTGTCGTTGGACCAGCCCACCTTGCCGACAACGGGCTTCTCTGGGCCGTTGAACGACAGGTGAACAGGGACGCGCTGATCCTTTGCAACCTTGTAGCGCCACGCCTTGACGGCCTTATCGTAGTGGGCGGAAAGAGCCTGCTGCGCGCGCGCGTCGACTAGTTGCAGTCTGACAAGTTCGCCTCCTAGCCGTGCCATCTCGCGGAACAGCTCTATATTCGGCGGGGTTGGCAAGCGCGGAAAGTCGATCTTCAGAGACTCAGCATACCGGCTTCTATAGCCTGGGCTATGCAGAATTGCGTATATGTAACGCAGTACCTCTTGGTGGCTCGATTGAATCCTTATTGATCCCGCGTAGGGTACGGCTACCGAATCAGAAGCGGCACCTAACTCAAGTTCCCCATCGCTCCGCGCACGGGCCGATAAAAATACTTGTGCGTTATTCGAGGATTTGGGTGAGAGCGAGATCTTTTCGACTGGATGTGAACTGACGAATACATGAGCGTATACCTCATCTTTGACGATACGAGCGCAAATAAGGGCTGGATTGTCGCGCGATATATGCCGCATGGTGTCACGGCGCGAATACTCCAATATGTCATCGCTATAGACTACCCACCTGCTGTCAAACGGGCGGTATGTACAAAGGTTAATTCGCTTGCTTAGATCGAGGTCTTGCCTGGCGCGCAATCGCGCACGGCGAAGTTGCCAATCTCTTGTGTCAGCCAGCTCGAACTCCGTTCGTATAGTTGAATCCGAAACGGCAGGATCAATAAACCGCTTGATCCGGCTCAGTAGCTCCTGTCTGTTGAAGTCAATCGCAAAGTCATCGCGATGCGTCGCGAAGCCGGTTACAGGCTTCTCTGAAAACCATTCCAAGACGGATGGCATTTTCAGATACTCATCTCCAAACTCGTCTCCCCAAGGCTTCAAGAAATAGAAAGGCGGCTTGGCCGCAAGCCTCTTCCCTGAAAAACGTGAAGATAAATCCGTCATAAGGATTTCAGTCTTGTCCGCCTGAGAGCCGATCATCTCGTTATAAACGTATTTGGAAGAGGCGGCATCAAGAAATAAGAAGACACCTACCGCCACGCCTTTCTCTATCTCAAACACATTCTCGTCTAGCACTTCACTCCGCAGAAGCTCTCCACGCTGTCCATGCAAATCACAGATTAAGATTTGGTCTGCCGTATCCAGAAGACACTTTCGCAACGCTCGATGAATAACACCTTGGATGTATTCCCTATTCGTAACCATCCCATGAATGCCAACCGCTGAACGCTCCAAGGTGTAGAGACTAAGGCGAATAAACTTTATGTAGTCATCTGATAGTGGTTGGATGTTTCGCTCGCCGTCGAGTCCTCGCTTGAAGTCCTTACAAAGATCTGTAATCCACTCGCCATCATTCTGGGAGCTCACGGAATACGGCGGATTCCCAATGACCACCGTAAACCGCTGATGCAGTTTGACATCGCTCACCGCCTCAGCCTCGTGCGCCAGCGCCGGAATCCACTCTTTAAACTCCATTTGTTTCCTGCTCTCATTCGCAGGTTCAAGCGCGTTCGTAAGGTATACCCTTGCGCGAGCGTCGCTCCCAAAGCAGTATCCGGTTTCGTGGAGTTTGAGTCCAATCTTCAGGTGCGCGATGGCATAGGGCGCCATCAGCAGCTCATAGCCGTGCAGCCGCGGCAGCAAGTGTTCGGGGACGTAGTCGTTCCAGAGGTCGAGGATCTTCTTCTCGCCGCTCCCATTGCGCTTCCACTTCTCGACGAGCGTGCGGTGAATGACGTCAATCGTCTCGACGAGGAAGGTGCCAGTTCCGGTGGCGGGGTCGAGGATGGTTACGAAACGGTCGGTCGGTTTCACACCTTCGGGAATCTTTAGCCCTTCGTGGCGATTTGCCATCTCGCCCCACGTAGCCGTGTCGGCGAGGCCATCGGCAAGGCCGAACTCGGTCTGCAAGAGCTCGTGTACCGAGCGAACGATGTAGGAGACCACCGGCCGCGGTGTGTAGAAAACGCCACGCTGCATCCGCTTTTTCGCGTCGTATTCCTTGAGAAATAGCTCGTAGAAGTGGATGACAGGGTCTTCTTGCGGATTCCTGTCGCCGAAGTCGCGGACGACGGCCTCCATGTTGGCGTCGTCGAGCAGGTCCACCACTTCGCTCACGCCGAGCTCATCGAAGTCTATCCCCGAACCTCGGCCAGCCTTTCCCTTGCGACCGCCGACATGAAGGAAAGTCTCCATCAGATCTTTGAGGAAGGGGTTCGTGACCGGCAACTGCGTTGCGAAGCCATCTGCAGTGTTAGCCTTCGGGTTGGTCACACGCGCAGAGAGCAGACCGTATGTGATGGTCTGGGCGTACATGTCCGCGAAGCTGTCAGCATCGAGGTCGTGAATCAGCGCCTTCCGGAAGGCCCCCATCAGTTTTGTGACGGAACCGTTCTCGGTCTCGATGGCAAGAACCGTCCTGATCCGGTCGCGAATGGCGCGCGCCAACTCTGCCAGCCGAACGGCCAGCGTCTTCGAGGTAGTAATGACCTCGCGGTGGCGAAGGGTAAAGGCAGAGCACCAAGACTCACGCCAAAGGGCGGCGTTTCCATCGTCCTCGGGCCATGCGAGCCTTTCGCGCAGCACCTCCGCGATATGGTCGAGGTGCAGAGGGGTGTCGAGATTGTCCCAACCAAGAACCTTGAGCGTGGGAAGATCGACTTTATCGCCGTGCTGTGAGAAGTGGGCCAGGCTGATTTGGCGCTCGTCCCCTTCGCCGAAGTTCGAGACGAAGAGGAGGTCGTCTGCGGCCCACGCGGCGCGCTCGTCGCTGTTTGCCGAAGCGCGCTTCTTCAGCGCCACCCTGCTCAGGATGCGGCGCAGTGCCACTACCGGCAACTTCCTGGGCTCGAACTTGACAAAGAAGATGCCCCAAGGCTGGTTGGGCGAGAGCGGGCGCAGGCGCTTGATCTCCTGGATCTTGGCGGCGCTCGCGGTGTCGATGCCGAGCTCTTCAGGCGTGTACTCGAACATCATCTCCTCGAAGTCGCCCGTATCGATCGGCCAGCCCATCTCGTCACGCAGATAGCGGACGAGGGCAGGGAAGGTCCGGATTTTCTTCAGATCGGCGCGGTGGTCGGTCGACATCGGGTCAGCCCTCGTTCAGTTCCATCCAGCATTTGAGCGCCGGTTTTACCCCGACAGGAGCATCGATGCGCTTCAGATATGTGTTTTTGATGTGCTTCTCCACCTTTGCACGGAGCTCGACGATGGTTTTCTCTTCAGCGGAACACTTGCGCGGAGTATCCGGCTTCGAGCGGATGCTCCCGATGATCTCCTGCGGCTCCGAGAGGATCGCATCCCGGTTAAGATCGTATAGATACCACCGCGCCGTTCCTGCCTCCTCGGTGAACTCACCGGCCTCCTTGTCCAAAGCGGGCAACGCGTAGCAAAAATACACACCACGGGCTCCCTTCGCCGGCCGCTTACGCCCGCTGAAGGTAGCACCTGGCAAACGCTTCAGACGCATCTCAAGCGCAGGGTCTTCCTGAAGGAGCGACTGATATTCGAGATGCATGTCCTCGATGGTGGTCTTTGTACCCTCGTAGGCGTGGTTGAATTCCTTAAGGGCCTCGTAGTCGTCTTCGGGTGTGAGGAGTTTCTTGCCTTCAATCCCGAGGGTTTTCGAGATCAGCAGGGTCTTCCGAGTTACCGTGCTGAAGAGGGTTAGGATGGCATTCAGTTCTTCGGGTGGCAGGAAGTTCCAGAAGCTCACCTTACCGCGAAATGCCTTGACCTCAGGGTGGTCATTTTTAAGCCGCTCCTCAACCTCGGGATTCATGCGGCGATCAACGCGGCCGATCCGCTGCATCAGGCGGACCGGGTTCCAGTGGATGTCGTAGTTGATCATCCGGGAGGCGTCCTGGAGGTTCAGGCCTTCCGAGAGCACGTCCGTCGAGATCAGGACGCGGATCTCATTCTGGCCCTTTGCTGCGAGTTCTTCCGAATTCATACCGTTGTAGTACGGAGAAAAACGCTGGATGACGACCGCCCGGTTGCCTTTGGTGGCACTGTCGATCTGGGCGACACCGTCTATGCCCCCATCCTTAAGCTGACGGTGGAGATAGCGGGCCGTATCGGCGAACTCTGTGAAGACGATGACCTTTTGCCCCACAAGATCTTTCGACTTCAGAAGCCGGATGAGCTTCTGCAACTTGTCGTCGTGTTTCGGCTCGAACTTCCGCGCCTCCTCAAGGAACTTCACGATCTGGTCAAGATCGAGCATGGCCTCATTCATCATCTCGACAACGTCATACTCGTTGCGATCAAACCTCTCCACAGCGTTTAGAAACTCGGGCGGGGCGATGTCCTCGTCCGGATCCTCTCCCTCTCCATCCCCCCAGTATTGAAACTCGCGCTGGCGTGCGTATCCGAGGATGTCGGCATTTTGATTCTTCCAGCGTTCCAGCCGCTTCTTCTCCGGTTCTGTCTCGCTGTGCACCGAGATGAAGGCGAGGAGTTTCTTCAGCAGGCGGTCGCAGGAAAGCTCGAAGGCACAAACCGAACTCTCAAACCGCTTCAGGAACTGGGTTCGAATCAGGGAGACCACTTGCCTTTGACGACCCTTAATGAGGGGATCGATACTCGTGTCCGGTCCCTTGTACCAAGCCAGGGGGTAGTAAATGGGCAATGTGAAGAGCGGTTTTTCCTTGGTAAACGCCTTCTCGAACTGGTCGAGGAGCTTGCCGTAAGTCTTTCGGATCGAGTATGCGGCCACCTGCGGCGCCTTGCGTTCCGGAAAGACGGCTGCGGCCCCCGTTTCGCGGATTTGGCTTTCCCGTGCGTATGCCCGGCTGCGCTGCACGACGAGTTGCCGAAAGGTTTCATCCGCCGCCAGGAGTTGTTGTGCCTCTATAAGGTGCTCGGACAGGTCCTCAACGTCACGGTCAACGAGTTTACCGAGGGTTCTTTCCAAGTTGTTGAAGTGGGCACGTAGGTTGTTCACGCCGAGCGTTCTGGCAAAATACGCCTCGTCCCCTCGTGTGAAAAGTTCGGCCATGTGCCGGAAATCGCTCAATCGGTTGTTGATCGGGGTGGCCGTGAGCATGTAAAGCGTTTTGGGACGCACAGATCCATCGAGGAGATTGAAGAGTTCGTAATAACGCGACGGCTTGATGTTCTTTTCTTCATCCCCCTTGCCTCCCGGGTTGCGAAAGTGGTGCGCCTCGTCGATTACCACCGCGTCGGCCAGCTCCGAGATGCGCTGAAAGCGGGCCGGGAAGTCTCCCCCTCTGCCAAGGTCTGTATGGCTAAAAATAGCAAGGTTACTGAAGTCAGCACTTTCACCAGCGCCACCAATGTGCGAGAGACACTCACGCAGGTGGGGTTCCCAAACGCTTTCCTTTGCTGTCTTTGGCGCGAAGAGCACGACCCGCTTCCCTTCATGTAAAACCAACCTCTCGATCAGCATCAGTCCCACATAAGTCTTACCGAGACCCACCCCATCACAGAGAAATGCCCCGCCGTGTTGACGGGCAATCTTCATAAGCGCCCAATATGCTTCTTTCTGGTAGCGGTCAAGACGCGAAAACATCCTTGAGCGGGTCTCGTCCCATTCTGTCGCAGTGAGTTCATGACCACGGAAAAATTCCTGGAGCGCCTTCGCGTACACATCGAACGGCGTATAAAGTTGCGTATGATGAGAGACCGTTTCAATGATGGTATCGGTCACATCACCCGCATCGGTCCAGTGCGCTTCGAACCACTCCTGCAGTTGGGCGACCTCGCGTGCGCTTTGAATCTGAACATTTAGCTCGATGTTTGTAGTCAGGCCTGGTTTGGTGAAATTGCTCGACCCAACAAGGGCCTGCGATCCAACCACTTCAAGCTTGGCGTGTGTGATGTAAGCCTTGGCGTGGAACTTATCCCGATCGTAGACGCGGCACTCGATCTGCCGTTTCCGGAGGGCATCGAGAATCGCCGGAACACCATGCAGAAAGGGGTTCGAGTCCTTATTGGCCTCAATGCTGTTGTCCAGTTGCTCGGTGGCCTTTGACTTGACCGCCTCGAGCAAGGCCTTGCGCGTGCGATGAGTTGTCTCCGCGCCCATCAGAATCCGTATCTTGTCGAGTGTTTGCCACTTACCATCAAGGGCGAGTAGCGCACCAATCTCAAAGTAGCCTGTAGCTATGTCGAAGGCTTTTGCGATCCCCGTCCATTCCTCCAGGTAGCGGAGGCCCGTCCAGCCGGATACGCTGTTGTCGACAATGAATAGGTCGCGGCCTTTGGGATCGGTTCTCATCCCTATGGGGCTCCTACCTCCCCGCGCGGGAGGCGTCCGCTTCGGCGAGGAAGGCGTCGAGGGTTTTTTTCAGCGCCGTCTTCATCGGCACCTTCGGCTCCCACCCGAGGATCTCCTTCGCTCGCCGGATGGAGGGGGTCCGCGTCTGGATGTCCTGGTACCCCTCGCCGTAGAACTGCTTCGAGTTGACCTCGACGATGGGGGGAACCTTCTTCCCGCGGTTCCGGGGGTGGTTCGCGTACAGCTCCCGGAGCATCTCGGCGAGCTCCCGGATCGAGTGGTCGTTCGCCGGGTTCCCGAGGTTGAAGATCCCTCCGTTCGCGCAGCCGTTCCTGTTCTCGAGGACCTTCATCAGCCCCCCGATCCCGTCGTCCACGTAGGTGAAGCAACGGCGCTGCTCTCCGCCGTCCACCACCTGGATCGGCCTCCCGAGGTACAGATCGGCGATGAACTGCGTGACCACGCGCGAGCTTCCCTCTTTGGCGGTCTCGATCGAGTCGAGCCGCGGCCCGATCCAGTTGAAGGGGCGGAAGAGGGTGAAGGCGAGTCCCTGCCGCCCGTACGCCCAGATGACCCGGTCCAGCATCTGCTTGCAGCACGAGTAGATCCACCGCTCCTTGGAAATCGGCCCGAGGACCAGCGTCGACTTCTCCTCGTCGAACTCCTTGTCGCCGCACATCCCGTACACCTCGGAGGTGGAGGGGAAGACGATCCGCTTGCCGTACCGGTGCACCTGCCGGACGATGCGCAGGTTCTCCTCGAAGTCGAGCTCGAAGACCGAGAGCGGCCGATCGACGTAGACCTTCGGCGTGGCGATCGCCACCAGCGGCAGGATCACGTCGGCCTTCTTGATGTGGTATTCGATCCACTCCTTGTTGATCGAGATGTCCCCTTCGACGAAGTCGAACCGGGGATGATCCGCCAGTTTCCCCAACCGCTCGGCGGAAAGATCCATCCCGTAGATCGTCCAGTCGGTCTCCTTCAGGATCCTGTTCGTAAGATGATGGCCGATGAAACCGTTCACTCCAAGGATGAGCACCTTCATGAAAGCCTCCCGTCCGCGGCGCCGGTGAGAAGGTCGACGATCGCCTCCCCCTTCGCCGTCCGCGATCCATATTCGATTTCCTCCAATTGAAGCCACCCTTCCCCCGTCTCGACGACGATCCTCCGTGGGGCGGAAACCGGGGTGACGCACCCCCCCGCCATCGCGACCGACGGCCCTCCGGAGACGCGGATCGTCCCCGGGGACAACACCTTCCCCGCCTCAGCCCCCAGAGGGATCGCCCACCACACCGTGAGCTTCTCTCCCGCGAGATCCGCGAACGCCCCCGGGTAGGGACGGGTGACCGCGCGGACGAGGTTGTAGATCTCCACCGCCGGCCGCGACCAGTCGATCCGCCCGTCGTCGGGCCTGCGGCCACCGAAGTAGCTGCCGCGGGCAAGATCGTTCGGGCGCCGCGGGATCTCCCCGTTCGCGATCCGGGGCAGCAGGTCGGCGAGGAGTCCCGAAGCGGCACTCTCCATCTTCCCGAACAGCGTGAGCGCCGTGTCGTCGAAGGCGATCGGCACCGCCGCCTGCCCCACGATATCCCCCGCGTCGGGTTTCTCCGTCATGAAGTGGAGGGTTACCCCGGTCTCCGTCTCCCCCTTCACGAGCACCCAGTTGACCGGCGCCCGCCCCCGATACTTCGGGAGCAGCGAGCCGTGGAGGTTCATCGCCCCCAACGGCGGGATCCCGAGGATCTCCTTTTTCAACATCGACCGGTAGTAGAAGGAGAAGAGCAGGTCGGGCGCGGCCGCACGGATCCGGTCCGGCCACGGCGGCGCGTTGACGTCCTTCGGGAAGAACACGGGGATCCCCCGCTCCCGGCAGAGATCCGCCACGGAACCGAACCACCGGTTCTCCCCCGGGTCGTCCTCGTGCGACAGGACCATCGGGATCGTGAACCCGTGGTCGAGGAGGGCGCGGATCCCGGCGATCCCCATGTTGTGGTACGCGAAGACGACCGCCCTCATTTAGTGACCCATTTCATTATTACGGCAGCGAAGACGCAGGGCGCAGCGGGGGGTTCCACGAAGCGGCGTATGGAGCGAGGCTGAGATTGCGTCGAGCGGAATCGCAGTGAGCGGGCGAAGATCGCGAACGTAGCGGAGTGGAAGCCCCCCGCGAGCCCGGAGTCTGAGTACCGGGAGGTAATATGTCGCCATGTCCGGTAAACGCGCCATTTAGCTCTCGTGGAGTTTCCGGATCGTGAAGCGCGGGCGCTTCCGGACCTCGTGGTAGATGCGGCCGATGTACTGCCCCATGATCCCGAGGGCGAAGAAGAGCGCGCCCACGAAGAAGAACAGGACGGCGAACAGGGTGAAGATGCCGTTCTCCGCCCACGCGGCGCCGTAGAAGATACGCATCACGACCAGCAGGGCGCCGAAGGCGACGCCGAGAAACGCCATCCCCGTGCCCATGTAGAGGAGCACGCGCAATGGGAACTCCGAGAAGGAGGTGAGCAGGTCGAACTGGAGGTTCAGGAGCCTCCACAGGTTGTAGTTGGACGCCCCCGCGTGCCGCTCCGCGTGACCGACCGGGATCTCCGTCATCCGCTTCGCGAAGAGGGTCGCCAGGGCGGGTATGAACGTGGAGTACTCCTGGCTTTCGACCATCCGGTCCACGACCTCGCGCCGGTACCCGCGCAGCATGCACCCCCAGTCGCTCATGCGGATCCCCGTGATCCGGCGGGTCATCGCGTTCACGATCCGCGAGGGGATCTTCCGAAGGATCGAATCCTTCCGCATCGAACGGACCGTCCCGACGACTTCGAAGTTCCCCACTTCCATGGTGCGGACGATGGAGGGGATCTCCTCGGGGGGGTTCTGCAGGTCCGCGTCGAGGGTGATCACGATGTCGCCCCGGACGATGGAGAACCCCGACATGATCGCCGCATGCTGCCCGTAGTTCCGCGTCAGCTCGAGGACCCGGACGCCGGTCCGCCCGATCAACCCTTTCAGCACCTCGAGGGAGTCGTCACGGCTTCCGTCGTCGACGTAGATGATCTCGTACGCCTGCCCCGTGCTCCGCAACGCCGCCTCGAGCCGGTCCATCAGGAGAAGGAGGTTCTTCTCCTCGTTGTAGACGGGAATGACGACGGAGATCACGGCCGGCTCCCCTGAAGGATCTCACGGACCGCCTCGCAGACGTAGTCGGCGTCGGCGTCGGCCATCCCCGGGAACAGCGGGAGCGAGACGATCCCCTTACCCGCCCGCTCGGTGTCGGGCAGGTCGCCTTCCCGCGTCCCGAACCGTTCCCGTACGTACGAGAGGAGGTGGCACGGGGGAAAGTGGAGACCCACGCCGATGTTCCGTTCCGCGAGGGCGGCGATGAAGGCGTCCCGGTCCATCCCCGTAACCTTCACGATGAACAGGTGCCACGAGTGGGCATGCGGGTACGGGACGGGCTCCGGAAGGTCGATCCCCGGGACGCCGGAGAGCCCGGCGACGTACCGTCGGGCGAGCTCGGCCCGGCGGGCGTTCAGCGCCGCCACCTTGCGCATCTGTACCACCCCGACCGCGGCGTGGAGGTCGGTCAGGTTGTACTTGTACCCCGGCTCCCGGATGTCGTAATGCGGGGTGCCCCCCTTTCCGTACCGCTTCCACGCGT
>Ga0172374_1001877_pt1 | contig 13740 bp, 10 predicted proteins | sample LakKiv3m_FD_114536 | JGI IMG/M metagenome (GOLD analysis project Ga0172374, IMG submission 114536) | Freshwater microbial communities from Kabuno Bay, South-Kivu, Congo - kab_092012_10.3m | ecosystem: Environmental > Aquatic > Freshwater > Lake | place: Democratic Republic of the Congo... | reverse complement strand
TGACCGAATGTCGATATTTTGGGGATCGACCCTCGTCGCACTGATGATGGGCTTGATTGCGAGCTTCGTTCGCGTCAAAGCGTCAGCACGTCCGACGAATGCGAAAAAGATTTTGATTCCGCCACTGGCGATGTCGACGGGTATGTTACAATTTCTTGTCCCAGCGTTTCGGCTAACTTGGCTCGAGGTCGGAGAGGCGCTGCTCGTCGGATTGATTTTCAGTGTGTTCCTCATCAAGACGTCGAATTTCGAGAAACGTGACGGAGAGGTGTACTTGTCCCGTTCGAAAGCGTTCTTCATCGTCGTGTTCGTCTTATTGGCCATCCGGACGGTCATGAAGGCGTTCCTTGGCGACGAGGTCAACATATTCGCGACGGGCGGCCTGTTCTACTTGATCGCCTGGGGCATGATTGTCCCATGGCGCATCGCCATGTATCAAAAGTACAAACAAATCGTAGCATCATAAACGGCGTCCCTCGCGAGGGACGCCGTTTTAGTCAATCAAGAAGATTTTTTGGTCATGGCAGCCTCGGTCTCGGCATCGATTCCGGTATTCGCCTTGACGAGAATCCGTTCGAAGTTTCCGGCGACCTCATCTGACTTCGTCACGTACGTACCGACGATGGCGGCGAGGAAACCGAGCGGGATTGACACGATACCCGGGTTCGTGAGCGGGAACAGCGCCTCGCCAATAAAGATGGCAGAACCGTCTGGCGCCCATACGTTCGGGCTGATGGCGACGAGGAAGAGCGACGAGAACAAACCGACGATCATGCCGAAAACGGCTCCTCCGGTGTTGAAGCGTCTCCAGTAAATCGTGAACAAGATGACCGGCAAGTTCGCACTGGCGGCCACGGCAAACGCGAGCGAGACGAGGAAAGCGACGTTCATCGACTGGGCGAAGAACGCGAGTCCCATCGAGATGAGGGCAACAGCAATCGAAGCGATGCGGGCCGCCGTGACTTGTTCTTTCTCGGTCGCTTCCCCTTTACGGACGATATGTCCATAGAAGTCGTGGGCGAATGCCGATGCGGCCGACAGGACGAGGCCGGCGACGACGGCAAGGATCGTGGCGAACGCGATCGCAGCGACAAAGGCGAACAACAAGTCGCCGCCGAGCACTTGGGCCAGGAGCGGTGCGGCCATGTTGCCGGCCGGGTTGGCCGCGATGATGGCATCCGAGCCGACGAATGCGGCCGCCCCGAATCCGAGGAAAATCGTCAATATGTAGAACGCACCGATGACCCATGTCGCATAGACGACGGATTGGCGTGCCGTCGGCGCATCCTTGACCGTGAAGAAACGGATGAGGATATGGGGCAGACCGGCCGTCCCGAGGACGAGCGCCAAGTTGAGCGAGATCGTGTCGAGCGGAAGCTTGAACTTGTTGCCCGGGTCCAAGAAACTGTCGCCGAGCGGCGTCGCCTTGCTCACTTCCGAGAACATGGTGAAGACGGAGAAGTCGAAGCGGGCGAACACGAGAAACGAGATGATGGCGGTCCCGATCATCAACAGGACAGCTTTTGTGATCTGTACCCATGACGTCGCGGTCATCCCTCCGAAGACGACGTACACGGTCATCAATATGCCGACGACGACGACACTCGTCGTGTACGGGATGCCGAGCAACAGCTCGATAAGCGCTCCGGCCCCGACGAGCTGGGCAATCATATAGAAAATTGAGATGACGATGGCGTTCATGGCGGCGACCCCGCGTACGCGCGGTTTGTTGAATCGAGCCGCAATCATATCGGCCATCGTATACTTCCCGAGGTTGCGGAGCGGCTCGGCGACGAGATAGAGCACGACGAGATAAGCCACTAAGAAACCGATCGAGTAGAAGAAGCCATCAAATCCGGCGAGGGCGATCATCCCGGCTATCCCGAGGAAAGAAGCGGCCGACATGTAGTCCCCGGCGATGGCGAGCCCGTTTTGGAAACCGGTCAACCCACCATCGGCCGTATAAAAGTCACTTGCGGTCTTCGTCTTCCGGGCGGCGAAGAACGTGATGACGAGCGTGAGCCCGACAATCGCGAGGAATAATAGAATCGCGGTCCAGTTCATCGGTCATCCTCCTCTTGTTTGATGGCGGTGACGAGTTCGTCAAACCGACGGGCCCGGCGGCTATACATCACACAGAACGTCCAGGTCATAAAGAATTGGGCAAAGGCGAGCACCCAAGCCCACGTGATGTCCCCGGCGACGGGGATATTCAAAAAGCTGAAGTAACTGGTCGAAATCGGTAATGTGAAGTAAAAGAGCAGGGAGAAGATGATGGATGGAACAATGAACCGATTCTTTTCTCGCATCAGTTTGTGGAACGTCTGGCTCTCGACAATCGCTTCGGCGGAGCGGGTGCTGTCTGTTTGTTTGACGTGCGTGACATCATGCATATAAAAACCTCCTTCGGTATCAAGATACGTACATTATAGAAATGCAAATAAAGGAAAAGCTATCCATTTTTTATTGTAAAAAATGAAATTGTTATACTAATATTGGTCATACCACTTTATTGTAAGCGTTTTCAATATTGTCTATATTATGAACGTTATTCAAAGATAGTTACTTCGCCTGAAAAAGGTACTTTTGACCTACTAGTCGTATGGCACAATTTTGAGATCAGGAGACATAATCAATCGGTCGCGTCGAATCGGAACTGCGTGATAAACAAAAAAAGACGCCAGGCACATGTCCTGACATCTCGTCTCATTGTTGGAAATAATGTTGATACACTTTCCAGTCGATTTGTTCTTCTTCAAGCGCCTTCTTTAAAAACTTATGATCTCGCTTCGGTGTCGCAGCGATATAGCCTTTGACGACGAGCTCGGTCGTCATTTCACGGGCTCGTGTCTCGAGGGCGAACTGTCCGATTTTACCGGCGATTTTGCGGATGGCGACATCACGGAACAGCTCCGGTACCGGCGTGACGAGGCGGTCGAGCAACGTTCGCGTCTCCGGCGTCCATAAGTGGCGTGTCTTGTCGATGTAGTCATCCTCGATGTCTAGTAGTGAGCGCCCATCTTCTTTTGGCATTCGTTTCAAAAACTTACGGAACATAAAGTAACCGCCGATCGACATTAACCCGATCATCACGAATCCCCAGAAGACAATGAAATACATCATCAAGTTTTCTGGCATCGTCTTTCCCCCGTTCTGTCATTTCACGATCATTCAAGCTAAGTATACAAAAAAGGGGCGCGATACAAAAGCTACAGCTATCCGTTCACTACTATAAAGATGGACGAAACGGACCGATTTCGTTAGAATAGATAGCGTTGCAATGAGCAAGACATCGTATAAATCGTATTGTCCAGAAAGGAAAGAGCCATACATGAATCAATTAAAACAAGAAGTTGAGAAGCGTCGTATTTTCGGCATCATCTCGCACCCGGATGCCGGTAAGACGACGCTGACGGAGAAGTTGCTCCTTCACGGGGGCGCCATCCGTGAGGCGGGGACGGTCAAAGCCCGCAAAAATTCCAAGCATGCCAAGTCGGACTGGATGGAAATCGAGAAGCAACGTGGGATCTCGGTCACCTCGTCGGTCATGCAGTTCGTCTATCAAGACAAAGTCGTCTCGATTATGGACACGCCAGGACACAACGATTTCGGGGAAGACACGTACCGCGTGTTGACGTCGGTCGATAGCGCCGTCATGGTCATCGATGCGGCCAAAGGGATTGAGACGCAGACGAAGAAACTGTTCCAAGTCTGTCGGATGCGGGGAATCCCAATCTTCACGTTCATGAACAAATTGGACCGCCAAGCGAGAGACCCGCTCGAACTCATGGAAGAGCTCGAAGAAGTGCTCGGCATGCCTTCGGTCGCCGTCACGTGGCCGATTGGGAGCGGGATGCAGTTCGAAGGGGTGTACGACCGCCTAAAGAATGAAGTCCACTTGTTCCGCGGCGAGAAATCGAAGCTCACGTTGAATGAGGACGGTGTCAATGACCCGATTCTCGCCGATTATTTGACGGAAGAGAACTTGACGAACCTTCGAGATGAGATCGATCTTCTTGACGGTGCCGGCAATGAAATCGAAGTCGATGCGATTCAGCACGGGAAATTGACTCCGGTCTTTTTCGGGACGGCCCTCGTCGACTTCGGCGTGACATCGTTCTTGAATCATTATCTCGCCATGTCACCGGCCCCTGAGGCCCGTAAGTCAAATGTCGGTCCTATCGACCCGACGTCAGAAGAGTTCAGTGGTTTCGTCTTCAAAATTCAAGCGAACATGAACCCGGCTCACCGTGACCGCATCGCCTTCGTCCGCATCTGTTCGGGCGTGTTCGAGCGCGGCATGGACGTCACGCTCACGCGGACAGGCAAGAAAATCAAATTGAGTCAATCGACGCAGCTCATGGCCAACGACCGGGAAACGGTCGATCAGGCGTTCGCTGGGGACGTGATCGGGATTTATGATTCGGGGACGTACCAAATCGGCGACACGATCACGACTTCGAAACAGAAAATCGCTTTCGAGGCGTTGCCGACGTTCCCGCCTGAACTGTTCATGCGCGTCTCGCCAATCAACTCCCTCAAGTCGAAGCATTTCCACAAAGGTGTGGAACAACTCGCCCAAGAGGGAGCGATCCAAGTGTATCGCAACGAATATAACGAGATATATCTTGGTGCGGTCGGTCAACTCCAATTCGAAGTGTTCGAGTATCGCTTGAACAACGAATACGGCGTCGACATCCGCATGGAGCCGGTCTCGTACAGCGTCGCACGTTGGGTGAAGGACAAGGAATTGAAGGCGCTCAAGCCGTTCCAGGACTCACGCAACATGCTCGTGACGGATCGTTGGGAGCGTCCCGTGTTCTTGTTCGCCAACGAGTTCACATTCGATCGCTTCAAAGAACGGTATGAAGATGAGCTCACGCTCGTCGACGCCCTCGACGTCAACGTCGAGATTGGCGCAGAATAATGATTGAAGACGGCTCTTGTCCAAGGGCCGTCTTTTCTTGTTTCGGGGAGTCCGACGTCGTTGATAAGTTTTACTTATGACTAATTTGTGACGGAATGTATTTTACGTCACGCTATAGTTGTATTATGATAAACATGTGATAAGTAAGCGATTACGGCACGTGCCGGCATCGCCGCTTTCAAAAAGGGGGATATCGTATGGAACAGACGAACGTATTAGACGCTTTCAAGTCTCGGACACAGTTCGAGGTCAATGGACAAGCGTACGATTTTTACCGGCTCAAAAAGCTTGAAGAAGAAGGGGTGACGGAACTTAGTCGACTTCCGTACTCGATTCGCGTATTGCTCGAATCTGTGCTTCGCCAACAGGATGGCCGTGCCATCACGAAAGAACATGTCGAGAACTTGGCTAAATGGGGTACTGCCGAAGTTTCGAAAGACATCGATGTTCCGTTCAAACCGGCTCGTGTCGTCCTTCAGGACTTTACGGGTGTACCGACGGTCGTTGACCTCGCCTCACTTCGCAAGGCGATGGCTGACCTCGGTGGAGACCCGAACAAAATCAATCCTGAAATCCCGGTTGACCTCGTCGTCGACCACTCGGTCCAAGTCGATGCGTATGGTTTTGCCGGCGCACTCATGAAAAACATGGACATCGAGTTCGAGCGTAACGAAGAGCGTTACAAGTTCTTGCGTTGGGCTCAAACGGCGTTCGACAACTACCGCGCCGTCCCACCTGCGACAGGAATCGTTCACCAAGTCAACTTGGAGTACTTGGCGTCGGTCGTCCTCGAGAAGAATGACGGAACGGGCAATGTCGCCTATCCAGACTCGCTCGTCGGAACGGACTCGCACACGACGATGATCAACGGTCTCGGCGTCCTCGGTTGGGGTGTCGGTGGAATCGAAGCCGAGGCGAGCATGCTCGGGCAACCGTCTTACTTCCCGGTACCAGACGTCGTCGGCGTCAAAATCATCGGTGAAGTCAATCCGGGTGTCACGGCGACAGACGTCGCGCTCGTCGTCACAGAGATGCTCCGTAACGAGAAAGTCGTCGGCAAGTTCGTCGAGTTCTTCGGTCCATCGCTTCACACGATGCCGCTCTCAGACCGGGCAACGATCGCCAACATGGCGCCTGAATATGGTGCGACGTGTGGCTTCTTCCCAGTCGATACAGAGACACTCAACTACATGCGCACGACAGGTCGTCCAGAAGAGTTGATCGACCTCGTCGAAGCCTACTCGAAAGCAAACGACTTGTTCTATACACCGGACCAAGCGGACCCGTCGTTCACGAAGACGCTCACACTCGACTTGTCGAAAGTGCAACCGTCGCTAGCTGGACCGAAACGTCCACAAGATCGCATCAACCTATCAGACCTTCAGTCGGCATTCGTCGACAGTGTGACGGCACCAGCCGGACACAGCGGCTTCGGTCTTGAAAAAGCTGAGCTTGAGAAGACGGCAGCGGTCAACTACACAGACGGTGCTGTCGACATGCGCACAGGTGACGTCGCGATCGCAGCCATCACAAGCTGTACGAACACGTCTAACCCATACGTCATGGTTGGGGCAGGACTTGTCGCGAAGAAAGCAGTCGAACGCGGTCTCACGGTTCCAAAATTCGTGAAGACGTCGCTCGCACCGGGCTCGAAAGTCGTTACCGACTACCTCGACAAAGCCGGTCTCACGCCGTACCTCGACCAACTCGGTTTCAACACCGTCGGTTACGGATGTACGACATGTATCGGAAACTCGGGTCCACTCGACCGCGAAGTCGAAGAAGCAATCACATCGAACGATTTGCTCGTCTCATCGGTCCTCTCGGGGAACCGGAACTTCGAAGGCCGCGTCCACCCGCTCGTCAAAGCGAACTTCTTGGCGTCACCGCCACTCGTCGTCGCGTACGCGCTCGCTGGATCGGTCAACTTCGACATCATGAACGAGTCGTTCGGAACGGACAAAGATGGCAATGAAGTCTTCTTCAAAGACATCTGGCCGTCAAACGATGAAATCAAGATGGTCGTACAAGACGTCGTCTCACCGGAAGCGTTCCGCAAAGAGTATGACACGGTGTTCACAGGGAACGAGCGTTGGAACGCCCTCGACGTACCGGAAGGCAACTTGTATGACTTCTCGGACGATTCGACGTATATCCAAAACCCGCCGTTCTTCGAGAACCTCGAGCCGGAAGCGGGAGAAGTTCATGCGTTGAACGGACTCCGCGTCATCGGGAAATTTGCTGACTCGGTCACGACCGATCACATCTCACCAGCCGGGGCGTTCTCGAAAACGACACCAGCCGGCAAATATCTTCAAGCGAAAGGTGTCGCACCGCTCGACTTTAACTCGTACGGCTCACGCCGCGGGAACCACGAAGTCATGATGCGCGGTACGTTCGCGAACATCCGGATCCGTAACCAAGTCGCACCAGGCACTGAAGGCGGCTTTACGACGTACTGGCCGACTGGCGAAATCATGCCGATGTATGATGCAGCCATGAAGTACAAAGAGCAAGGCACAGGCCTCGTCGTCTTCGCTGGAAACGACTACGGTATGGGCTCGTCACGTGACTGGGCAGCCAAAGGAACGAACCTGCTCGGCATCCGTGCCGTCATCGCGCAAAGCTTCGAACGGATTCACCGCTCGAACCTCGTCATGATGGGCGTGTTGCCACTCCAGTTCATGGACGGGGAGTCAGCCGACTCACTCGGACTCACAGGCGAAGAAGCGATCGACATCCAAGTCGACGAGTCAGTCCGCCCGCGTGATATCTTGAACGTCAAAGCAACGCATGAGAACGGTACTGTGACCGAGTTCAAAGTCGTCGCTCGCTTCGATTCAGAAGTCGAGATCGATTACTACCGTCACGGCGGCATCTTGCAGATGGTTCTCCGCAACAAATTGAAGTAAGCCAATCGACCTTCCTTTGTAAAAAGGAAGGTTTTTTTTGTGAATGTGCGAATAAAAGGTGAGAGGATGACGCATATCGGGAAGAGAATGGGGAGAGGGGGGAGTGTATGGAACGACAGACGAAGTCAGGTAAAAACTGGTGGCAACGACTGACGCAAAAAGAGGAAGTGCCGGAGGAAGAGATTGACCTCACGCTACCGCAGTTGCGCGAAGCCATCCATGAATATGAGCAGACGTTGCCGAAAGGCGTCAATCGCACGGTCTTGCTCGACGAAGCGCAAGAAATTGATTTAGTAAGGTTGAAAAAACACTTGCCCGGAAAACCGAGACAGCGGTTTTATATGTCAAAAGAGACGTTTCATATCGTCCCTGAAGACGAGCGGGAATTGGTTTATGAGATGGATCAAGTGCAACGGGCGCTCGATTTATACTTTGAACAAGAAAAAAAAATACCGTTTCGAAAATTTCAACAGACACTGCAATTGGATTTGACTCGATTACGTGAGGGCGGCTACTTGAAAGTACTGCCAAAACGGCCCTATTACGTCGTTGACGAGACGTTAATCGTGTCCTTAGAACCGAAACCGCCAGAGTGACGACACGCCATCGTCACTTTTTTTGCCATTGTCGTTTTGACACGTCGCGGGGTTGAGTCGGGTTTACAAACTATGTTACCGTGGAAAACGTATATGAAAATAAGAAAATTGAATAGGAGTGAGATTATGGAAAGGAAAAGCCAAGTAACGACCGTGTTTCTTGTTTCAGCCATCATTACGGTCTTATTCACGATTTGGGGTGTCATCCCAGAGAGTATCCTCGGTAACGCCAGTCTCTTGAACGTGACGACATTACTACAAGGCTGGCTCTCAAACGGCTTAGGTTGGTTTTATTTACTCAGCGCGACCGGAATTTTACTCGTCGCCATCTTTTTAATCTTCTCTAGGTTCGGGTCAATTCGACTAGGTAAAGACACGGATCGTCCGGAATTCGGCTATCTGTCATGGTTCGCCATGTTGTTCAGTGCCGGGATGGGGATTGGACTCGTCTTCTGGGGAGCAGCGGAACCGTTGTCTCATTTTCACGCGCCGCCATTTGAGTCGGGCTCACCTGAAGGCGATGCCCGTAACGCGATGCGTTATTCGTTCTTCCACTGGGGCTTGCATCCATGGGCGATTTACGCGATGATCGCGCTCGCCATCGCCTACTCGACGTTCCGAAAAGGGCGTCCGGCGACGATCGGCGAGACGATCGGCTCGCTCGTCAATGACCGCTATGAACGACCGGTCAAGCAGACGGTCGATGTATTGGCTATCATCGCGACAGCATTCGGTGTGGCGACATCGCTCGGCTTCGGGGCACAGCAAATTGCCGGCGGAATTCACTTCTTGATTCCGAACGTACCGAACGCCTTCTCGACCCAATTGATTATCATCGCCGTCGTGACGGTGCTCTATATGATCAGTGCCTCGACGGGACTCGAGAAAGGGATTCGTATCTTAAGTAATACGAATATCTTTCTCGCCATCGTCCTCTTGTTCGCGACGCTCATTGCCGGACCGAGTGCGTTCATCCTCGATTTGTTCACGCAGACGATCGGGACTTATTTGCAACAGTTACCGTCAATGAGTTTCCGGACGGCCGCGTTTGAGCCGGCGGAACGCGAATGGATTAATGGATGGACGATTTTCTATTGGGCTTGGTGGATTTCATGGTCACCATTCGTCGGGACGTTCATCGCCCGTGTCTCGAAAGGACGTACGATTCGTGAATTCATCATCGGCATCCTGCTCGTACCGACCTCGTTCGGTCTACTCTGGTTCTCTGTATTCGGTGGTTCCGCCATCTGGGCCGACTTGTTCGGTGGGGCAGCCTTGATTGATACGGTTAACGAAATCGGCACTGAAGTCGGATTGTTCGCCTTGTTCGAGACATTTGGTGGGTTTGGGACGATCCTTAGTGTCGTCGCGATCTTCTTGGTCTCCGTCTTCTTCATTACGTCAGCCGACTCGGCGACATACGTGCTCGGCATGTTGTCGACGAACGGAAAACTCGTGCCGCCAATGCGAATCAAGCTCGTCTGGGGCTTCATTCAATCATCGATTGCGGCCGTACTCTTATATGTCGGTGGACTCGGAGCGCTACAAGCGGTCGCGATTCTGGTCGCTTTCCCGTTCATCTTCGTGTTAATCCTGATGATTGTCGCCTTGTTCAAAGATTTGTCTGATGAACCAGACGAACGGGACAAGTATATTGAAGCGTATAAGCAGGAAGAAGAAGATAAGCTCGGATAAACGGAAAGGGTCTCGGTCGAGGCCCTTTTTTGGTTGTAAATGTTTTGCAGGACCCTCTCGCTAGTGTAGGATAGTAAGTGAAGAAGATTGGGAGGGCATTCTATGAAACAACATGTTAAAAAGCGATTGAGTTGGGTGATTTTTGCCGGAATCCTCATTGTCGGCGCCCTGCTCGCCTATAACTTTTACTCGATTATGAACTTGAATGACGACGAGGGCCGTGTCAACCGGGCCGAACCGTTCTACACATCCGTTGTGATCGGCTATGAAGAGAAAAAATTGCCGGAGAACGGCGAGACGTTGGAAGTTCGTGAATATGAAGTGACATACGATGAAGACGGACACTTCGTGTCTGAGGTCGTGGAAGGCCCTAACGTCGGTGCCCGAGCCGAGTGGGACGGAACCGTTTATCGTGAGTTCAACCCGGAAGGCTCGGAGACGAACAGTCAAGAGACGAGCTCCGGCGCCGTGGCTCCGCACCCATTCTTGTCGCGTGCGACGAATGAACAAATTCGCAAATGGCTCGACGATGGGACGCTCGGTTCAAGCGAAGGTGACGTCGATATCATTGGACGGACCGCGCAAGCGTTCGTCAAGACAGAGTCACCTGAGGCCGTCCCGGCAGAGTGGGTCGAAAAGTATCCATCGATTTTCAATGAAGATGAGAATGAAGAGGCCGTGACGTATTACGTCGATGCGAACGAGCGAATCTTGCTCGCTGCTGAATCACGCAACAACGGGAAGTTGTTCCATTCGATTCGGATGACTTCTTTTGAATCACGATAATCCGGCGAGGAGCAGACTGAAACGTCGGCTCCTTTGTCGTCTAAAAAGGAGAATATTATGAAACAAATCACCTTGGATCAAGTGCAATCCGACTTGACGGCGTGGGAAGCGGGCGGACGCATCGAGGAAGCAGCGTTATTGTCTTACGCCCATTGGTCCCGCGCGACCGGACACCGTCAAGAGTTGATTCGCACCTTGACGCTCCTCGCGACGAGACGGTTCGAAGCGCGCCAGACCATCGACCCGTTGTTACATCGTTGGGTCAAGGAATTAGAGTCGCTCAACGCCTTACAACCAGCGCTACGCGTCAGTCAATTATACGAAGTGTTGCGACGCCATAAACAACATTTGCACGTCGAATGGCCGAAATTACGGGAGACGGATTACGCGTCGATGAAAGTCCAAATCTTGACCGAGTACGAGGCAAAGACGTCGGAACTGCTCGAGCAACTCGAACAGCTCCACGATGAGATTGACCGTGCCAAATCTGACCTTCGCGACTCGGAGTTCAAAGGACAGCTCGAGCGATTATTCCTCGTCGTCATCGAGGCGATGCAAGAAGTGGCCGCACTCGAAGATGACACGGCCTCGCTCTTGGCCTCGATGCAAGGCAATTACTTCAGCCGTGAGGCGTTCCACCGTTTCGGTGAGCAGGTCGGGCTCGTCAAACAGCGACTCGCCACGATTGTCGAACACTTACCGGAACAAACGGAACAGGTCCGGTCGAGCGCGATTGAATCACTTGAGGCGATGATCGGACTATCGGACGTGAAGCAACGCGTCAAAGCGTGGTACCGCTTCCTCTTGTTCCAAAAAGAACGGGAGAAGGCTGGTTTTTCGTCCAAACACCAACCGTCGCTCCATCTCGTGTTCACCGGAAATCCTGGCACCGGCAAGACGACGCTCGCGCGGCTCATGGCCGAGATTTATTTTGAGCTCGGTCTACTCGCCCGTCCCGACGTCGTCGAGGCCGATCGGTCGAGTCTTGTCGGCGCGTTCGTCGGACAGACCGAGGAGCAAGTCATGAACAAAGTGAAAGAAGCCGAGGGGGGAGTCCTGTTCATCGATGAGGCGTATGCGCTCAAACGGCAGGACGCGAGCGGAAGTGACTATGGCCAGGCCGCCATCGATACGCTCGTCGCCGCGATGACGAGTGGTGAGTACGCCGGAAAATTTGTCGTCATCCTCGCCGGTTATCCGGAAGAGATGCGTCATTTCCTGTTGGCCAATCCGGGACTGCGTTCGCGCTTCCCGGAATCAAACCATTACGAGCTGCCGAACTACAGCGATGACGAACTCGTCGCCATCGGCGAGAAAGTGGCCGCGGAGAACAATTACGTCCTGACGGTCGAGGCGAAGCGCGCCTTGATCGCGCGCATCGACCGGGAACGGGTCGACGCCACGTTCGGGAACGCGCGCACGGTGCATAACATCTTACTCGATGCCATGTTCAAAAAGGGGTCCCGCTTCGGTGCCGATGCCCCGCTCGACGAGATGGCCTTATTGACGGAAGTGGATTTCGAGATGGATGCGACCGAGGACACGTCAGGCCCGACGCTCGACGATTTGGTCGGGATGGACGAGGCGAAACGTCAACTGCGTGAAATCGAGGCGCTCGTCACGATTCAAAAGCGCCGGCGCGAACTTGGATTGAAGACGGCACCGGTCCAACTACATGCCGCACTCGTCGGCAACAGCGGGACAGGGAAGACGACGTTCGCTCACCTTTATGCCCAGCTGTTGAAGAAGACCGGTTATTTAAAACGGGGACACTTGAAAGTCGTCAGCCGGGCCGATCTCGTCAGCGGTTATGTCGGTCAGACGGCCCAGAAGACGAAGGCGGCAATCCGCGATGCGCTCGGCGGGGTGCTGTTGATTGACGAGGCGTACAGTTTGAACGGCGGTCCGAACGACTACGGGCGTGAAGCAATCGATACGCTTGTCGACGAGATGCCGAAGCACGGGGACAATCTTGTCGTCGTCATGGCGGGATATGAGGCGCCGATGCGACGATTGATCGAATCGAACCCGGGACTGAACAGTCGAATCAAACGCACCATTCAGTTCGAGGATTACTCGACCGACCAACTCGTCGAGATCGCCAAGACATATGCCGCGAAATTTGGCTATACGTATGACGAGACGGTGGAGCAAGCGCTCAAAGAGCGATTGTCCGGCATCGAGCGGCCAAATGCGAGGACGGCGCTATCGTTGATTGACGAAGCCATCGCGAGACAGTCTTATCGTTTGATTGATGGACAGGCTGAAACTGAGGACTTGAATCACATTTTAGTAGTAGATATTAAGACCAAGTTATAATATAATGACCTTGAAAGCGAGGACGATTCAATGCATACGATTCAGATTCCGGTCCGCTACCAAGAGACCGACATGATGGGCATCGTCTATCATGCGAACTATTTAGTGTATCTCGAAATCGCGCGCACGGAGTTATTGCGCGAGCTCGGGGTTGAATATAAAGACATGGAACAGGCGGGCTTCGTCTCTCCGGTGACGAACGTCTCGGTCGACTATAAGAAGAGCGTCACGTTCGGCGATACGGTCCACGTCCGGGTATGGGTCGACAGCTATTCCAAGATCCGGACCGTCTATGGCTATGAGTTGACCGATCAAGACGGACATCTCGTCGGTTCGGCGAAGACGACCCACGTCGTCGTCAAACAGGGCGACTTCAAGCCGGTCCGTCTCGACCGCGAGTTTCCAGAGTGGCATGACATGTATATGCGTGTCATGAGTCCCGTCACATAACAGTGGTTCTTTTGTACCGTCAGTATGGTATCATATCTTGACGGTATTTTTTGTA
>Ga0172374_1001872_pt1 | contig 13754 bp, 12 predicted proteins | sample LakKiv3m_FD_114536 | JGI IMG/M metagenome (GOLD analysis project Ga0172374, IMG submission 114536) | Freshwater microbial communities from Kabuno Bay, South-Kivu, Congo - kab_092012_10.3m | ecosystem: Environmental > Aquatic > Freshwater > Lake | place: Democratic Republic of the Congo... | reverse complement strand
TTAAACGAGTTCATGTTTTTTATCTCTACCTTGGTTCCTAGTTTTTTGTCACCCTGCTTACGAATAGAAATATTCGCGTCACAACGTAGGTTTCCTTGCTCCATATTAGCATCTGATATACCAAGATATTTTAAGATAGAACGCAAATCCTGCATAAAGATACTCGCTTCATGGGGTGATCTCATGTCTGGCTCTGTTACGATTTCAAGTAACGGGGTACCCGCTCTGTTTAGGTCAACCAGACTGTACTGACCTGTCTTAGGGTGGACGAGTTTGCCTGCATCCTCCTCCAAATGGATATGATTAATTTTTATTTTCTTCAGGATTCCACTATCTTCGATTTCAACATATCCGCCAATGACTGGTGGTGTTGTACTAGAGGTAATCTGATAGGCTTTCGGTAAATCAGGATAAAAATAATTTTTACGCTCAAAATTAAATTTTTCTGCAATTTTGCCATCTAGTGAAAGTCCCAAAAGATAGGTCCATTCAATCGCTTTTTTATTAGGCACAGGTAATGTCCCTGGCATACCGAGACAAATTGGGCAGGTGTTTTCATTCGGCTTGGAGTCAACTGAATAATTATCGCAGGTGCAGAACATTTTGCTCACTGTCTTTAGTTGGGCGTGTATCTCCAGGCCAATAACTGTCTCGTATTTAATCATTATAAAGCTCCTAACTCCTTGAGAGCCTTTTTGTAATACTCTATCGCCCTTTTTGCCTCTGCTGAATTTAAATCATGAGTCGTCTCATGAGCAATGTTGTTCCTAACCTTGTGGGCAAACCACAGATTATTGTAATCAGAATAACTCGAAAATTCTGGTTTTGCATTTTTTAGTCTCTCACCAAAAGTTTCTCCTTTTACTTTTTTCCCCTTGAGTATATAATCGACCAATTTATCTGCTTCCAGAATACCTGTTTTAAAATTACTCGGCCCAGCCAATTTTATCGCTTGCTCTATCTCAGTCCATTTATTTTGAACAAATATTTTATCCAATTGAATAGTCTGGTTTCTCGCAGGCACTTTCTCGTTTTTCTTTTTCAAAATCAACAGAGCCATAGTATAGGCCAGGACAAAGGCGACAAAAACAACTATGGCTGTCTGTATCATTTATTTTTCCTCAATTGTTATTTTATTTATAACAACCTTCTCGTTTGGTTTCGACTGCTCTCCACCCCCATTATTACTTGTTGGTGTTTCTTCAATATTTTTAATTATATCCATCCCAGAAATAACTTTACCAAAAATTACATAATTTTTGGGTAGCTTTCCATTTGAATAATCGCCAGTCATGATAAAAAACTGCGATCCGTTGGTATTGGCCCCTGAGTTGGCCATTGCTAACGTTCCTGGGGAATAGTCTCCAACTATTTTCTCATCATTAAATTTGTAACCAGGATCTCCTGTTCCGTCCCCTTTAGGATCTCCCCCTTGTATCATGAAATCTTTAACAATTCGGTGGAAAGTCAGCCCATCATAGAAGTTATTCTTCGATAGAAAAACAAAGTTATTTACTGCGATTGGGACATTTTTTGCATCCAACTCTACTTTAAAATTACCTTTGGATGTCTCGATGTCTGCGGAATATTTTTTATTTTTGTCGATTATCATCTCTGGTGCCTTATCATATTTTTTCTCTGTATTTTTCACTTCTTTCTCCTTTGTTTGCTCGTTTTTACTTGCCTTTTCTTTGTTAAACCAATTATTTTTTATGTATGTTCTCCCAAAAAAAAGCAATGAAGCGATAATAACCAGCAGAAATATGCCTACTATTATTCTGATAATCAGCCTTTTTCGACTTTTTTTCTTTGCTATTTTTTGCTCTCTGTCGAGCTTTCGTTGCTCCTTCAGTTTTTGCGCTTTTCCCATCTTTCTCCTATAAAACTTTTTTAAAATTACGCCAATTTGATTTTTCCGTCATTTTTTCGTATTGGTGACCAAGATTTAAAATTGTTTCTTCGTCAAAATTTTTACCTATTATCTGCATTCCGATTGGTAATTTTTGACTATCAAGCCCGCAAGGTAAGGACAATGATGGATTACCAGACAGATTTACCAGAGCCGTAAAAATATCTGCCATATACATCTGGAGTGGATCTTGGGCTTTTTCTCCTATTTTAAAGGCTGTTGTTGGCGTAACTGGAGCCAAAATACAATCTACGCTCTCAAAGGCTTTTTCAAAATCCCCTCTAATCAGTGTCCTAACCTTCATTGCTTTGTTATAATAAGCGTCATAATATCCAGCCGAGAGAACAAATGTTCCTAACATAATCCTTCTTTTTGCCTCTGCTCCAAGACCCTCATCCCGTGATTTAAAATAATGATCGATTAGGTTGTCGCTACTATCTGCACTAAAACCATATTTAATGCCATCAAAGCGACCCAGATTTGAGCTTACCTCAGCTGGCTGGATCAAATAATAAACGGGGATACCATATTTAGCATGAGGCAAACTAATTTCGATAAATTCTACTCCAAGTTTTTCGTATTCAGAGCGTGCGTTTTCTAAGGCTCTGTTAATCTCATCGTTCAACCCCATTTGCGCAAATTCAGTAACCCAACCAACCTTCTTCCCCTTAATAGTATTTTCTAGTCTTTGGCTATATTTTGGAACTGGCCGATCCGCTGTTGTCGCATCTTTTTCATCGTGTCCTGCGATTATCTCCATAACAGTAGCTATATCCTCTGTCGTATTAGCAATAGGGCCAACACAGTCTAAGGATGAACCCATAGCAATCAAACCATAGCGTGATACGCGCCCATAAGTCGGCTTAAGTCCCACCACACCACAGAAAGCGGAAGGCTGTCGGATCGAACCTCCGGTATCGCTTCCGATAGAGAAGACGCATTCTCCGGCAGAAACTGCAGCTGCGGATCCACCTGAAGATCCTCCTGATACTCGGGTTAGATCCCAAGGATTCTTGGCAACTCCATAATCTGAGTTTTCTGTTGATGCTCCGTGAGCCCAGGCATCACAGTTATTCTTTCCGATGATAACTCCGCCTGCATCCTTGATTTTTCTTACCACGGTAGCATCAAAAATAGGAATAAATGAATCAAGCATTTTACTGGCAGCCGTTGTTCGTATGCCTCTGGTGCAAAAAACATCTTTTATGCCAACTGGTACCCCATCTAGCTTACTTTTCCTTTTATTTGTCGCCATCCTTTGGTCTGATTCTTTGGCAAAGGCTAAGCCCTCAGGAGCAGTCACAGTGACAAAAGCATTGATATCATCCTCGACTTCGTCTATTTTTTTTAGACACGCTCTAACATAAAGAGAAGGGCTCTCCTTTTTTTGTTCAAATATTTTATTCAATTTGGCAATTGTAATATTTGGCATTATCTTTCTACTCTAATACTTTTTTTACTTTAATAAAGTCTTTTTCTCTCATGGGAGCATTTTGTAACTTTTCTTCTATACTAATCTCGGAGACACTAACTTCATCATCTCGAAAGATATTCCTTAAATCCGAAGTCTGACAAGTCGGTTTCACTTTTTCGGTATCAACCTCATCTAGGGCTTGAGCATAATCTAAAATAGTAGTCATTTCTTTTGCTAATGATACTATCTCTTGTTCAGTCAGCCCAAGTCGAGCCAACTCTGCAAGTTCTTTGACCTGGCTTTTGGTAATCTCTTTCATAATCGTAAACAGTATATCAAATATGCTTGTTTTAGCCAAGAATTAGAGCATTTTTAATAATTCTTCCTCTGTAATAATTTTAATTCCTAGTTTTTCTGCTTTGGATAGTTTTGATCCTGGATTTTGTCCCAAGATCAAATAATCAGTCTCCCTTGAAACAGAACTCGAAGCTCTCCCGCCATGATTACGAATTTCTTCCTCAGTCGCTTCTCTGCTTTTTTTATTCAGTGTCCCTGTTATTACAAAAGTAAGGCCTAAGAGGTTATCCTTAAATTCAACTTTGTGATAACCCACACCAAGAGAGTCTAATTTTTTTAACAGTTTAAGATTGCGCGCTTCGCGGAACCATTTATATATACTTTCAGCAACGACTTCTCCGATACCATCATCTTTAGATAGTTCCTCAATAGAAGCGTGCTTTATACGTGTAATGGGTTGAAAGCTAGTGGCCAGAACTGATGCTGTAACTGCCCCTACATGACGAATACCCAGAGAGTATAAGTAGCGGCTCAATGTTACTTTTTTACTTGCTTGGATAGCTTCTATCAAATTTTGAGCACTTTTATCTGCAAACCGCTCGAGAGGAACTAGGTCGCCTTCGCTCAGAGCAAAGAAATCAGCTGCATCAGCGATAATGCCCTCATTTAAAAGTTGTTCGACTATCTTTTCCCCTAACCCATCAATATCAAAGGCATCTCTGGCCACAAAGTGGATTAATTGCTCCCTCTCAATCGCAAAACACAAAGAATTGCTACACCTAGCTACTGCCTCTCCCTCGGGTTTAATAATCGGGCTACCACATATCGGACAGGTTTTCGGCATAACAAATTTCTTTTCCTTGCCAGTCCTAAGCTCAGTAAGCGAGATTATCACTTCGGGAATAATATCCCCAGCCTTTTGGATTATGACTGTGTCCCCAATCCGAATATCCTTTTTCTTGATCTCATCTTCGTTATGCAGGGTCGCCCTAGAAACAGTACTACCTGCCACCCGAACTGGTTTCATGACAGCAAATGGTGTGACCGCACCCGTTCGCCCAACATTGACCCGAATTTCTAAAATTTTAGTCGTCACCTGCTCGGCTGCAAACTTATAAGCAATCGCGGCTCTAGGTGCCTTTCCAACAAAGCCCAACTGTTCGAATGTTTCATTATTGTTCACATTGATAACCATTCCATCAACTAGGTAACCTAAATCATTTCTGCTTTTTTCCCACTCCTTTACATAAGCGATAACCTCCTCAATATTGCGACAATATTTAACCTCTTTGGGCGTTTTAAAGCCAAGATTAGCAAGTATTTCGTGTTTTTGAGCATGAGTTTTTGCTCCAACGTCTGAATAAACTTCGTAAATATATGTATCTAGCTGTCTTGTAGCTGTAATCTTCGGATCTAATTGTCGGATGCTTCCGGCTGCTAAGTTACGAGGATTGGCATATTTTGGTAAGCCCTTCTTCCCCTGATCTTCGTTCACCTGCCTAAAAGCTTCTTTAGACATAAAAACTTCACCTCGAACATCTAGCCGTCCTTTCATTTCCTTCTGCAGTTTGAGCGGTATGGAAGGTATCGTTTTTAAGTTTTGAGATACGTCTTCTCCGGTTATTCCGTCTCCCCGAGTCGCTCCGCTGATAAATATTCCGTCTTGGTAGGTTAGCATTATTGATAGACCATCTATTTTTAATTCACAAAAGTAATCCAGCGAGTCCTTGCCTGAATTTTTTTTTATTCTTGCCTCCCAGTCACGGATTTCATCGTCAGTAAAAACGTCTGATAGCGATAGCATCGGCATAATGTGCCGAACTTTCTCGAATTTTTCGACTGGTGTACTGCCAACTCTCTGCGTATGAGAATCCGGAGTAATGAGAATCGGAAAAACTTTTTCGATTTTATCAAGCTCGTCATACAAAGAATCATAAACAGCATCTGGGACTGTCGGCTTGTCTAAAACATGATATTCATAAGAATATCTGTTAAGTAAATCTCGGAGTTTTTCGGCTCTGCTTTTTGCCTCAGTTATAGTCATTTTCATGCTTATATTATATCAAAAAAAGCGGCCTCTTTCGAGGCTTAATTTTTATGATTATTCTGAAGTATTCGTCAGATAACCTTGTCTTAATAAATCCAATAATATCTCTTCCCTTTACATAGACATATCGCGTAAAGCTTTAACTCTTTCTTCAATCGGAGGATGGGTGTCAAAAAGACTAGCAAAATGACTTTTTTTCGAATCTTTTTGATCCTTTAGTGGATTCGTGATATATAAATGTGCAGTTGCCTTATTTGCGACTTCTAACGGTTCGGTGTCTTTGGATATGGCCTCTAAGGCCCTAGCTAGACCGTCTGGATTTCTAGTTAATAAGGCTCCATCTGCATCAGCTAGGTATTCCCTTTTTCTAGAGATGGCGAGCTGGATTAATGATGCAGCCAAAGGCGACAAGAGAGCAAGAACAAGACCAATTAAAACAAACACCCAGTTACCATTATCATCGTCTCCCCCAAAAAACCTTAAATATATAAACCAATCAGCCATTAGCGCGATCAATCCAACCAAAATAACAATTATTGTCTGAAGTCGAATATCATAGTTTCCTATGTGTGAGAATTCATGGGCCAACACTCCTTCTAACTCTTGCTTGTCAAGTTTCTCTATAAGACCCGTGGTAACACATACTACAGCATGCTTTGGATCCCGACCTGTAGCAAAAGCGTTTGGGGCACTATCTGCAATAATGTAGATTTTGGGCATTGGTAAACCCGAAGCTATTGATAGATTTTCGACCAAACGATACAATTCTTGGTTAGTTTTTTTATCTATTTCTTTAGCTCTAGAAATAGACAGAACTATTTTATCGCTGCTCCAATAAGATATTCCTGATTGAAAAATCGCAATAGCAATAGCGACAGGCAATATCCAGGGCATATCCAGGGCTAGACTAAATATATAACCCACACCAACAACAAAAAGAACAAAAACAACAAGCCAAAACCATGCTTTTCTTTTATTTGAACTGGCGTGAGTATAAGCCGTTGCCATATTTCTAGAACTTTACCTCAACGTTTTTCGTTTCTTCATTACTGGCTTCGATAAAACCAAAGTCTGTAAAACCAAGCATTTTCCCATATAGGTTTGTGGGAAAAACCTGTAGCTTAGTATTGAAGTCACGAACATTGCTATTATAAAACCTTTGAGCGGCCATGATTTTGTCTTGGGTGTCTGTCAAATCCGTTTGCAACTGAAGAAAGTTTTGATTGGCCTTAAGCTCTGGGTAATTTTCTGCAACGGCAAAAATTGACTTCAAAGTATCTGTTATGGCATTGCTTGCTTCTACTTTTTCTGCAGTAGAACCAGTAACAAGGCTTGATCTTTCCTTGGTGACTTTCTCAAACAGCTCTTTTTCGTGTTTCGCATAGCCCTTAACCGTTTCAATAAGATTTGGGATTAATTCATAGCGCCTCTTGAGCTGAACGTCGATGTCGCTATCCGCCTCTTGAACTCTATTTTTTAGTTTGATTAAGCCATTGTAGGTTGCGATCACAAAAACCGCTAAAATAACTACTACTCCTAAGATAATCCATAATACCATTTGTGCTCCTTTCTACTTAACTATTATTATTTTCTGCCCAATTTGCAAAGTTGTTTCATCCTGAATATTGTTTGCCGTTTTTAGTTTTTCTACAGTTGTATCAAATTTGACTGCGATTGAGCCAAGGTTATCACCTTCTACAATTATGTATTCTTGTGATGCACCCTGAGTTTTATCGTTTGTTGTCGGTTGTGTGACACTTTCTGGTTTTGTCTCGTCACCTGGTTTTTTCTCAGGTTCGATAGGTTTTGACTCTATTTTTGCCCCTGTATTCTTTTCAACTTCTTCTGGTTTAAAAAATATTTGATATGAACCAACTGCCAAGACAGCTAGCCCCACTACCGACACAGCAAATATACCGAGTACTCCAAGCCAATTAGTACTGTGTTTCTTTTTTTCTAACTCTGCTTGGAAATCATCTGATAAAGTGACTGATTTTTTTTCTTTTTCTTCTTCTGCCATACCTGTTTCATTATACAACATTTGTTTCTTTTTTAATAGAAAGATAAGATTGACTTATCCGAATGTAAATTCTATAATATTTTGGCGCTTGGCACGCTTTTTTTTGTTTGATAAGCGGACGTGGCGGAATTGGTATACGCGCTAGTATGAGGTACTAGTGGTTTAATAGCCTTGGAGGTTCGAGTCCTCTCGTCCGCACCAGTTCGATAGAGCCACCGATTGTTATTTAAAAAATTGGAATGTGATAAATGTAGTTATTCCAAAAAAATGGGCGATTAGCTCAGCTGGTTAGAGCATCTCGTTTACACCGAGGAGGTCGCGGGTTCGAATCCCCCATCGCCCACCATTTAACAAATCTAGTGGTTCCAAGAGTTAAGTATTTCAATTAGCTGTTTTTGAGGTTATATTTAGGTTATTGGAGAGAAAGAAACGCGGCGCGGTAGCTCAGTTGGTAGAGCAGAGGACTGAAAATCCTTGTGTCGCCGGTTCGAACCCGGCCTGCGCCACCAATTTTTTTCAAATACCTACTGGAACACTATTGGACGAATCTCTGAATGCGAGAGTAGCTTAGCTGGTAGAGCGCAACCTTGCCAAGGTTGAGGTCGCGGGTTCGAACCCCGTCTCTCGCTCCAAAAATAGTTACCCGGCCTCGTGGCGGAGTGGTTTACGCAGCGGTCTGCAAAACCGTTCACCCCGGTTCAATTCCGGGCGAGGCCTCCAGATGATAAGACTTCCAACATTACCTGAATCTTGATTCTAACTTATGCCCGGGTGGCGGAATTGGTATACGCGACGGACTTAAAATCCGTTGATGGTAACATCTTGCGGGTTCGAGTCCCGCCTCGGGCACCATATAGAACTTCCTTTTTTGAGGGAAGTTTTATTTTTTATTTTTTTCGTAAATATACCAATTTGATATATCATTTATAATTTCGACGGGATTCGACAATTTACCCTGGTTGAACCCTTTAATGTTTTTGGTTATTGCAAAAGAATAGATGGGATTATAGAGAAAAACAGCGGGAACTTCTGTCATTATTGATTCCTGGGCTTGTCTATACTTCTCATCACGATATTTACTGTCATTGCTCTTTCTACCCAATTCTATTAATTTATCGGTTTTTCTATCATTAAGTCCACTCAGATTAAGCCCAGGAGCTGAAATTTGCGATGAATGCCAAAAACTATATAGATCAGTGGTCGCTCCAACGTTTTGACCTATGATTGCCAGATCAAAGTTTCTCGGTCTGATAAAATCAGCTTGTAATAGATCGTTATTGGAAAGAATTAAATCTATTTCAACGCCAATCTTCTTAAAATTATCCTTAATAATTTTACCCGCCCGAATACCTTCAGCATCGTTACTGGCTATTAATCTAAGAGATAATTTTTTTCCGTCCTTGGTCCTAACTCCATCCTGCCCTCTTGACCAGCCTGCCGCGTCCAGTTCTGCGCTTGCCTTGTTTAGGTCAAATTGTTCAACGTTATATTTTCGATCGTACCCTTCCTTACCTGGTAATATTGGTGCGAAAACTGCCATTGCCTTATCTCCAAGGCTTTGATTGATTATTTCCTGACGATCAATGGCTTTTGATAGGGCCTGCCGGATTTCCTTCTTTGCTAGAAATTCATTTTTCAAATTAAAAAACACCGCCTTATACCTTGGCAAATATTGGTTATAAACCATCATTGAGCCGAGTTTTTTAACATCGTCAATTTTACTATATGGTATTTGGCTAATCCCATTAACCTGTTTTCTCAAAACTGCTGAATAGAGATCGTCAAAGTTCTCGTAGAGACGCAGTCTGACCCGATTAATATATGGTCGATGCGGTTGAGCAAATTCGTTGGCATCAAAAACTGCAATTGTTTCTTTTCCCGTCTGATCAAACCGTACAAATTTATATGGGCCAGAGCCAATCGGCTTGGTATTAAACTCAGCAATCTTAAAACTGCTCGGATCAAGTTCTTTTAACAAATGTTCAGGTAAAATCGGCTGAGCAGCCACCTTTAAAAAATCATTATAATTATTTGGAAGCGATACTTGGATCTCATAATCATTTACTTTTATAACTTTGATGTTTTGCCAAACAGAGCTCAAACTCGTTCTAGTATCCGGGTTCTGAATAAGATTAATGGTGAATATAACATCATCAGCTTTTAGCTCTGTCTTATCTTGCCACTTGAGATTTTTTTTCAATTTAAAAAGATATACTTTACCATTCTCTTGGATAGTCCAGCTTTCCGCTAAATCAGGTACAATCTTATTATTGGGCATAATCTTAACTAACCCCGAATAAACTAGGCTATTTGCTGTCGCTTCGGCTTCATTGTTTATAAATAGGGGGTTAATTTTATCTATTTGTCCGATAACGCCCTCTGTGTAACTGCCCCCATCGGCTGGTATCGATTTTTCGAAGTATTGGCCAAGTGCGGAAAACCGCTGAAAGAACATGATTAATACTACCCCTGACAAGATTCCCGTTACTAAAACCATATTTTTTAAATGAATAATATCTGGGATTTTCTTTAAATAATGAAAAAAATCATTACGCAAATCTTTTAATCGCGTTTGCTTAATGTCTATAAACAATTTTTTTAGAACAAGTCTAAACTTGATACTAAGTCTACGAGTTTTCATTATTTAAGGATTAATAACAACAAGGCCGATGAGATGAAAGCCGCTGCTGATAATATTGTAAAAATAGTTAAAAACTTCTCAGCTCCTCTCTTGGTTAGATAGGAGGCGCTATCACCACCAAAAACCCCAGACAAACCGCTTCCCTTTTGTTGTAAAAGAATTGCTGCCATTAATAAAAAGGCTGTTACTAATAAAATTATTGTCAGAATTGTTCGCATTTCTACCTTTCTTTTGTCCGCTTATTTTACTATATAAACTAGGAAAAATAAAGCTAACTATCGTTTTATTATTATCTGCCAAATTTCTTTCCCTAACTTTTCGACATCATGATACAGTGGATTTGTGTTATTAACTAAATCCTTATCATGAATATTGTAATTCGCTTTCGTGCCTTGTCCGATTAAAACCGGCATGACAAAACCATCGCCAGAACCTTTTTTAAACTTTCTATTATTAATAAGCGTCAAATCTACAAAAACATTATATTTACCTAAAGTTTTAATGTGATCTCCTACAGTAAAGCGTTCTGTTTCTCCTCGTTCTGTAGAGGCGTTACAAATATAAATTTTTTGTGCTTTTGATTTGTTAAAGGCTTCCGCTACCTCATCAAGTAAAAAGTTAGGAAGTATACTGGTAAAAAGGCTTCCGGGGCCAACAAAAATATAGTCAGCTCCCGCAATCGCTGACAATACTTTTGGGTTAGCTTCTATTTTTCCATCAATTCTAACTTGTTCAATTTGATGTTTGTAGCCATATTTTCTTAATTTTGACTCGCCCTGTATTTTCTTGCCGTCATCAAAGGTCGCTGACAGTTGGACATCTTTTAACGTTGATGGCAAAACACGACCCTTAGTTGAAAAAAGCTCGCACATCCCTTCTATGGCTAGCTCAAAGTTCCCATCATATAAATCTTGTGCTGCACTAATGATAAGATTTCCTAAAGAATGGCCTTTTAGGCCGACCCCTTTTGTAAAACGGTATTGCCAAAGGTCAAGCAGAATATCTTCGTTATCAGAAAGGGCTGCAATACATTTTCTTATATCTCCAGGAGGCAATATGTCGAATTCCTTCCGCAGACGCCCTGTACTTTTACCATCATCCGTCATCGTCACTACCGCTGTAATTTCTATCGGATAATCACGAATCGAGCGTAGAAGAGTCGCTAAACCAGATCCACCACCAATCGCTACTAGTTTTTTCATAACTCTTCCTTTAATCTTTGAGCTTTTCTCTGTCCAACTATCTTTGATATTTCAGTTATTGATGCTTTTCTTATATCTTCGATAGTCCCAAAATTTTTGATAAGCTCTTTTTTGGACTTCGGGCCAATTCCAGAAATTGAATCTAGAATTGAGGTAGTGATTTCCTTTGAGCGCAAATTTCTGTGGTAAGTAATCGCAAAGCGATGGGCTTCATCTCTAATTCGTTGTAATAGAAACAAAGTTGATGAATCATTTATCGGTGGAATTTGCTCAATTTCTTTATTTCTAACCATAAAAATCTCTTCGTATTTTTTCGCTAAGGAAACAAATTTTATGAAAGGATATTTTGTTTGATAAGAATGTATAATCGTCGATAATTGTCCCTTTCCTCCGTCTATGATAATAACGTCAGGTACTTTATTAAAAGAGTCGTCTTTACCGCTATCCAGGTTGGCCAATCTTCGACCGATTGTCTCCTTTAGCATTGCAAAATCATCTATTTTTTTTACCGTTTTTACTTCAAACCTTCGATAGTCTTTTTTATTTGGTATCCCTTTTGAAAAAACGACCATTGACCCAACTGGTAGATAGCCGTAGATGTTTGAGATATCAAAACACTCTATACGATTTGGTATTTTTTCCAAATTCAGTATCTTTTGTAGACTTTTCAAGGCTTGATCCTGATTGGCGTCCCTTTTTTGTTCTTCTATTGGTATAAATCTTAGATTATCTAGATGATTCAACTTGTCTCTAAGCGCCGCCGCCTGCTCAAATTCTTGATTTTTAGACGCCGCTTTCATTTCTCTGGTAAGCTCCAATATCACCTTGTTACGATTACCTCCCAAATATTTGATAAGCTGGTTAATTGTTTTTTTATATTCAGTACTGCTTTGATATTTATCACCACGACCATGACAAAGATGTAAATGATAATATAGACAAACCTGATTTGGTGGTTTTGAACACGTGCAGAATGGGAATATCTTTCTTAGAATCTTTAAAGACTTTTTCAGGGCGGGGGTATCGATATACGGACCAAAATATTGGCTACTTGCGTCATTCGTATCTCTAACTACAAAAACTCTTGGATATTCTTCATTGGTAATTTTGATGTAGGAATAATTTTTGTCATCTTTCCATTCAATATTATATTTTGGCTTATAGCGCTTTATTAATTCAGATTCAATTATCAAAGCTTCTATCTCAGAATTACAAGTTAGATATTCCATATCTACAATTTTAGCAACTAATCTTCTTGTTTTTACGTCGTGGCCTCTATCCTGAAAATAGCTGCTGACACGGTTTTTAAGTTTAATAGCCTTGCCAACATAAATTACTTTCCGGTTCTGGTCTCTAAAAATATAGACACCAGGATTTTGAGGTAATTGTTTTACTTTTTGAACAATATTTTTGTTCATTAGCTTCATTTCTTTTGGGGCAGAACTTTCTTCAAGTAATGTCCGGTATACGATTTGGCTTCCTTGCTAACTCGTTCGGGAGTTCCTTGTGCTATAATTTCTCCACCCTTATTCCCCCCTTCTGGCCCAAGATCAATTATCCAGTCAGCACATTTAATAACTTCGAGGTTATGTTCGATAACCAAGACCGTATTACCTAGCTCCACCAATTTATTTAAAACATGCATCAGCCTATCCACATCATCAAAATGAAGGCCTGTAGTCGGTTCGTCTAGTATATATAGGGTCTTTCCCGTCGATCTTCTCGCCAATTCAGAGGCTAGCTTAACTCTTTGTGCCTCTCCTCCTGATAAAGTCGTTGCTGGCTGTCCCAATCTTATATAGCCTAGTCCAACCTCGATCAAGGTCTCTAGTTTTCTTTTAATCTGGGGTATGTTTTGGAAAAATGAACAAGCTTCACCAACCGTCATATTCAAAACATCTGAAATATTTTTACCTTTGTAGTGAATCTCTAATGCCTCCTTGTTGTATCTTTTCCCTTCACATTCTTCACAGGTGATGTAAACATCGGGTAAAAAATGCATTTCTATTTTAAGGATCCCTTCTCCCCGACAAACCTCACATCGACCGCCACCTTTTGCATTAAAGCTAAACCGTCCTTTTTTATAACCCCTGATTTTTGCCTCTGGTACATTTGAAAATAGTTCTCTGATGTCATCGAAGGCTTTAGTGTAAGTTGCCGGGTTTGAGCGAGGTGTGCGGCCAATCGGTGATTGGTCAATATTAATAACTTTATCAAGGTTTTT
>Ga0172374_1001869_pt1 | contig 13768 bp, 14 predicted proteins | sample LakKiv3m_FD_114536 | JGI IMG/M metagenome (GOLD analysis project Ga0172374, IMG submission 114536) | Freshwater microbial communities from Kabuno Bay, South-Kivu, Congo - kab_092012_10.3m | ecosystem: Environmental > Aquatic > Freshwater > Lake | place: Democratic Republic of the Congo... | reverse complement strand
GCCGGCGCCTGCCGCCAGCCGACGGAGTGCGCCGCTCCCATGAATCCGTGGCCGATCATGGCCACTCGCAGCTGTGTCGTCATCGTGTACTCCAGGGAACGGTGTCTTCAGGAAAGCAGTGTCTTCGGGGGAACAGCGCGGGGCGAGCGCCGAGGCGCCCGCCCCGCGGGTGATGATCAGGACTCGAAGGCGAGGTCGATGAACTCGGCGACGTTGTCCTTGGTGACCACGGGCGCGTCCAGCACGATCCGGTACGGAACGCTCGGCGTGACCAGGTCGCTCATCGTCTTGTCCTGGGCGATCAGGCGCGCCATCGCGATGCCGTCGGCGGCCTGCGTCGACGGGTAGATGACGGTCGCCTTGATGACGCTGTCGTCCGCCTCGATGCGGTCCATCATGTTCACGCTGCCCGCACCGCCGACGAGGAAGAACTCGTCGCGGCCCGCCGACTCGATCGCGGCCATGACGCCGACGCCCTGGTCGTCGTCGTGGTTCCAGATCGCGTCGATCTCGGGGTTGGCGGAGAGCAGCTGGGATGCCGCACTCTCGCCGCCGGCGACCGTGAAGTCGGCCGCGACGCGCGGACCGACCTCGAGACCGCAGCCTTCGAGGGCGTCCTTGAAGCCCTGCGAGCGGTCCTGCGTGAGCGGCAGCGAGTCGATGCCGGCGATCTCGGCGACGACGGCGTCGGACTGCCCGTCGAGCTGCTCGCAGATGTAGGTGCCGGCGCTGACGCCCATGCCGTAGTTGTCGCCGAGGATCGTGATGCTCGACGCGAACGGGTTCGAGAACTCGCGGTCGACGTTGATGACCGGGATGCCGGCCTCCATCGCCTTCATCGCGACCTCGGTGAGCGCTGCGCCGTCGGTGGGCAGCAGCACGATCGCGTCGACGTCCTCGTTGATGAACTGCTCGACCGCGGCGATCTGAGCGCTGGCGTCGTTCGTGCCCTCGGCCTGGCGCAGTTCGACGTCGTCGAAGCTCTCGGCGGCGTTGATGGCACCGGTGTTGATCGCGCCGAGCCAGCCGTGGTCGGCCTCGGGGCCCGACCAGCCGATGACGACCGTGTCGCCGGACGCCGCGTTCTCCTCGCTCGTGGTGCCCTGGTTCTCACCGTCGCCTTCGCTCTCGGTGCCGTCGCTGGTACAACCGGCAAGCAGGGTGATGGCGAACAGTGCTGCTGCTCCGGCCATCAGCGGGCGGAGCCCGCGGGTGCGCATGCGATGCATGTCTTTCCTCCTTGAAATGTGATGCAGATGCGTGCGGTGCGAGCAGGGGATCCGGCTTCTGGTTCGATGCGCACCGGCACTGACAGGGCCAAGCTAACAGAAGATGTCACGACTTAGCCACCTTTTGTTGAAAGAAGATCAAAAGTCGTGATCGAGGATCGATCGCCGAGATTTCAACGATCCAGGGATGCTTCACTGAGGATGAGACGGCTGATCGATCCGAAGATCGCCTCTCGCGTTCACCCGCTGAGCATGTTATGTTCACTGCTGTGATCAAAGATGACCAGTCCCCGGCATTACTGGAGATGCGCGGAGTCGAGAAGAGCTTCGTCGGCGTGCGGGCACTTCGCGGCGTCGACCTCGAGGTGCGGCCCGGTGAGGTGCACTGCCTGCTCGGTCAGAACGGCGCCGGCAAGTCGACGCTGATCAAGACCCTTGCGGGCGTCCACACGCCCGACGCGGGCGAGATCCGCTGGATGGGAGAAGCGGTCGACATCGCGAACCCGCAGGCGGCGATCTCGCTCGGGATCTCCACCATGTACCAGGAGCTCGACGTCGTCGACGGCCTCACGATCGCTGAGAACGTGTTCCTGGGGCACGAGTTCGACCGGTTCGGCTTCACGCGCCGTGGGCAGCTCGCACAGGAGACCAAGCGGCTGCTGCAGCGGCTCGGCCACGGATCGATGTCGCCGCACGCCGAGGTCGGCACGCTCAGCGCCGCCGAGAAGCAGATCGTCAGCATGACGCGGGCCCTCTCGCACGACACGAAGCTCATCATCATGGACGAGCCCTCCGCCGTCCTCGACTCCGAGGAGGTGCGCAACCTCTTCGCCGTCGTCAAGGAGCTCACCGCTCAGGGCATCGCGGTGGTCTACATCACCCACCGTCTCGAGGAGATCCGCGAGATCGGCGACCGCATCACGGTGCTGAAGGACGGGGCGACCGTCGCCAGCAACCTCTCCGTCGCCGATACGCCGACGGCCGAGCTGATCAAGCACATGACCGGCCGGACGGTGCAGAACGTCTTCCCGCCGGCCGAGCCCATCGCCGCCGATGCACCGGTCCTCCTCGAGGTCGAGGGTCTGGGCCTCGACGGCGTCTTCGCCGACGTCTCGTTCTCGGTGCGCGCCGGTGAGATCATCGGTCTCGCGGGACTCGTGGGCTCCGGGCGGAGCGAGATTCTCGAGACAGTGTACGGAGCGCGGAAGGCCTCGGCCGGGACGGTGCGCATCGAAGGCCGGGAACTGCCGCGCGGCTCGGTGACGGCCGCTGTCGCCGCCGGTGTCGGTCTCAGCCCCGAGGAGCGCAAGTCGCAGGGGCTCGTGCTCGGCGAACCCATCTTCAAGAACGTCACGCTCTCGTCGTTCGGCCGCTTCGCCAAGGGGTCCGTGCTCGACGAGCGCACCGAGCGGCGCATCACCCGGGAGCAGATCGACGCTCTCGAACTGCGCCCTGCCGACCCCGAGCGGCCCGCCGCGACGCTCTCCGGCGGCAACCAGCAGAAGATCCTGCTCGCCCGCTGGCTCGTGCACGGCAGCTCGGTTCTGCTGCTCGACGAGCCCACCCGCGGCGTCGACATCGGCGCGCGTTCCGAGATCTATGCGCTGATCCGCCGTCTCGCGGCATCCGGCCATGCCATCGTCGTCGTCTCGAGCGAGATCGAAGAGGTCCTCGGCCTCGCCGACTCCGTGCTCGTCATCGGGGACGGCCGCGTCCTCACCACCCTTCCCGCATCCGAGATCGACGAGCACGGCGTGCTCGACCTCGTCATGAAAGGAGTCGCCGCGTGAGCGTGCAGACCCCACCCACCGCCCCACCCGCACAGCCGCCCGCTGAGACCGTGTCACCGCTGCGGCGGCTCATGTCGGGGTCCGTCGGCCGCAACCTCGGCCTGGTCCTCGCTCTGCTCGTGCTCATCATCGTCGGAGCGGTGACCTCGTCGAACTTCCTGAACTTCGACAACGCGCTGGTGATCCTGCGTCAGGCCTCGATCATCGGTGTCATCGCCATCGGCATGACCTTCGTGATCATCTCCGGCGGCATCGACCTGTCCGTCGGCGCGGTGATGGCGCTGGCCTCCGTCGTCGCATCGCTCGCCGCGATCCAGGACATCGCCGAGTCCAGCCACTGGATCGTCACCGTCGTCGTGGCCCTGCTCGTCGGTCTCGGCGCGGGGCTGATCAATGGTGTGGTGATCGCCTACGGCAAGGTCGCGGCGTTCATGGCGACCCTCGCGATGATGGTCGGCGCACGCGGGCTCGCGGAGATCCTGGCCAACAACCGCACGCTGGTCATGAACGATCGCGATTTCGTCCGCGCCATGAACGTCGATCTGCTGGGCATCGACATCCTCATCTGGATCTTCATCGTCGTCGCCGCTGCCGGTTGGTTCCTGTTGAACCGCACGACCTTCGGGCGCCGCACGGTCGCGATCGGCGGCAACCCCGAGGCCGCGCGCCTTGCGGGTATCAAGGTCAAGCGCCACACGATGTGGCTGTACGCGCTGCTGGGGCTCACGACCGGCATCGCGGCTGTCATGATCCTCGGACGCACGACGGCCGGCACCTCGACGCACGGTCAGCTGTACGAGCTGGACGCCATCGCCGCCGTGGTCGTCGGCGGCACCCTGCTCGTCGGCGGGCGCGGAACCATCACCGGCACGGTGTTCGGTGTGCTGATCTTCGCGACGCTGTCGAACGTGTTCGTGCAGAACAACCTCACCTCCTCGGCGCAGGCCGTGGCCAAGGGCCTCATCATCGTCGTGGCCGTGCTGCTCCAGCAGCGGTTCGCGGTCGGCAAGGTCAAGGGTCGCAGGGGCATGACCGTCGGCGGCGTAAACTTCTCAGTTCCGAAGCAGAAATGAGCTGGCGCCCTCGTGAACCGCTGATGTCGCGAGCACCACAGGCGACTCGCGAGAATCACAGGGGAAGAATGGCCGGTAATCTCAGCGCCGTCGGTGTCGGCGAGCTCTTCCAGTTGCTGCGGGACGGCGCGCCGCGCACGCGCGCGGAGCTCGCGAAGTCGTCGGGTCTGGCCCGCTCGACGGTCGCGGCCCGTGTCGACGAGCTCATGCGCATGGGACTCATCGCCCCCGTCGCGGATGCCGCGTCGACCGGTGGTCGCCCCCCGTCGCAGTTCGCACTGAACCCGTCTGCGAAGGTCGTCATCGCGGCCGACATCGGCGCATCGCACACCACCGTGGCCGTGACCGATCTCGCCGGCACGATCCTCGCCGAGCGCACCGGTCAGCTGGCCGTCTCGCTCGGGCCGGAGCCCGTGCTCACCTGGATGGTCGACACCGCGAACGAGCTGATCACCGAAGCCGGTCTCGGTCACGAGCAGATCGCCGCGATCGGCGTGGGTGTGCCCGGGCCCGTCGAGTACTCCACGGGTCGCCCCGCGAAGCCGCCGATCATGCCCGGGTGGGACGGCTTCGATGTGCCGGGGTGGGTGCAGCAGCATCTCGAAGTGCCGGTGCTCGTCGACAACGACGTGAACATCTCGGCGCTCGGGGAGCGTGCCGTCGCGTGGCCTGCGACCGACCACCTCATCTTCGTCAAGGTCGCCACCGGCATCGGCGCTGGCATCATCTCGGGCGGCAGGCTGCTGCGCGGCGCCCAGGGCATCGCCGGCGACTTCGGGCACGTGCGCGTGGCGCGCGGCGCCGATGTGCCGTGCCACTGCGGGAACACCGGATGCCTCGAGGCGCTGGCATCCGGGCCGGCCATCGCCCGGTCGCTGACCGCGAAGGGCATCGACGCCAAGGACGGCAACGACGTTGTCGAGCTCGTCAAGAGCGGGAGCCTCGAGGCCATCCAGGCCGTGCGTCAAGCAGGTCGCGACCTCGGAGAGGTGCTCACGGCATCCGTCAGCCTGCTCAACCCCTCGGTCATCTCGATCGGCGGCGCGATGGCGCGCGTCGGCGAGCATCTGATCGCCGGCGTCCGAGAGGTCGTCTACACCCGGTCGATGCCGCTGGCGACGGAGCACCTCGCGATCGTGCAGTCGGTCACGGCGGGGGAGGCTGCGGTGCGCGGCGCGAGCATGCTCGCGGTCGAGTACGCCCTCTCGCCCGAGATCCTGCCGCGGAGCTTCGGCTTCGACGGCTGAGCCGCATCCGACCGTCCCGTTCTCGGTCACGGTGCTGAGTCGCGTCTGGAAAGCGGTGGGTGCGCGGCGGGTACACCGGCGGTTTTCCGGACGGGCCTGAGATCAGGTCCGGGAAACGGTGGGTCTGCGGCGCGCGTACCCGCGGTTTCCCGGACAGGGTCCGGCCGCGGACGGGTGATCCGCGCGGCTACTCCGCGACGGCGGCGGCGATGTCGCGGCGGTAGTGCGCGCCGTCCAGGCCGATGCGGCCCATCGCCTCGTAGGCGCGGGTGCGCGCGTCGGCGAAGTCCGCGCCGACCGCGACGACGTTGAGCACGCGGCCGCCGGTCGCGACGAGGTCGCCGCCCGGAGCATCCGGCCCCGCCGTTGCGGCATGCACGATCCGCACGCCCTCGATGCCCGCGGCATCCGCGAGGCCGGAGATCTGGCGGCCAGTCTGCGGCGCTTCCGGATAGCCCTCGCTGGCGAGCACGACGGTGATCGCCACGTCGTCGGCGAACTCCGGCTGCGGCTGCGCCTCGAGATTTCCGGATGCCGCTGCCAGCAGCAGCTGCGACAGCGGAGTGCGCAGGCGCGGGAGCACCACCTGGGTCTCGGGGTCGCCGAAGCGGGCGTTGAACTCGATGACCTTCACGCCGGCGGGGGTGAGGATGAGGCCGGCGTACAGCAGCCCGATGAACGGGGTGCCCTCGGCATCCAACTGGCGGATGACGGGCAGGGCGACCTTCTCGGTGACGAGGTCGACGAATGCGCGCTCGCCGCCGAACTGCTCGCCCAGCCACGGCAGCGGCGAGTACGCGCCCATGCCGCCGGTGTTGGGCCCCTCGTCGCCGTCGAAGGCGCGCTTGAAGTCCTGCGCGGGGCTGAGCGCGCGCACGGCGTCTCCGTCGGAGAGGAAGAAGAGCGAGACCTCGGGGCCGGAGAGGAACTCCTCCACGAGCACCGGCCCTGCAGGAAGATACTGCGACGCGTGTGCGAGCGCCTCGGCGCGATCGGAGGTCACAATGACGCCCTTGCCGGCCGCGAGACCGTCGGCCTTGACGACGTACGGGGCGCCCAGATCGTCGAATGCGGCCTCGACATCGGCGACGGATGCCGCGCGCACGGCGCGTCCGGTCGGAACGCCTGCGGCATCCATGATCCGCTTCGCGAAGGCCTTGGAGCCCTCGAGCTGGGCGGCCGCCCTGCCGGGGCCGAACACCGGGATGCCGCGCTCGCGCAACGCGTCGGCGACGCCGGCGACGAGCGGAGCTTCGGGACCGATCACGACGAGGTCGATGGAGTGCTCGTCCGCGTATGCGGTGACCGCGCGACCGTCGAGCTGGTCGACCGTGACGAGGGTCGCATCCGCGGCGATGCCGGCGTTGCCGGGGGAGCAGAGCAGCTCGTGCCCGGCGCCTTCGGCCTTCAGAGCGAGGATGATCGCGTGCTCACGGGCACCGGAACCGAGGACGAGGATCTTCACCCGTCCAGACTACCCAGCGCGGATGGTGCCGCGTCGTGGTCATGACGCCAGGGGTCGTCGCCCGGGATTGCTAGGCTCACGGGCTGGGGGAGCATCATCAGGATGCTTCGGAGGGAGCACCATGACCGATCAGCAGCCGTACGAGCCGCCGCCCGCGCCGCAGCAGCCGTATCCGGGTGCGCCTCCGGTGTACTCCGCTCCGGGCGCGCAGCCCGCGTATCCGGCGCCGCCCGCTCAGCCCGGCTACGCCGCCCCGACAGCTCAGCCCGGTTATCCCGCTCAGCCCGGCTATCCCCCGCAGCCCGGTTATCCCGTCCAGGGCGGCTATCCCTCGCAGCCCGGCTACCCCGCCCAGCCCGGGGCGCAGGGCTACCCGCCGCCGGCGTACGGCGCCGCGGCGTATCCGACCTATCCGGTATACCCCGCCGTGCCGCGCGGCGCCGCCAGCCCGGACGATCTGACGCTGCCGTTGTACGGCGCGACGTTCGGCCAGGCGATCAGCCGTTACTTCACGAAGTACGCCACGTTCACCGGACGGGCATCACGCAGCGAGTACTGGTGGGTGCAGCTGTTCCTCGCGCTCGTGTGGACCGTCCTGTTCGTGATCGTCGGCGTGCTGGGCGGCGTCGGAGCGGCACAGGCATCCACCGCCGGAGACTCCGCCGGGTGGGCGGCCGCCATCTCGGGGCTGTTCGTCCTCATCATGATCGTGGTCGGGCTGGGCACGATCGTGCCGAGCCTCGCGATCGCGTGGCGCCGACTGCACGACGCGAACTTCGCCGGGCCGTTCTGGTTCCTGTCGTTGACGTACATCGGCGGGCTGGTCGTGCTGGTCTTCACGATCCTGCCCTCGAACGCGCAGGGGCAGCGCTTCGATCGGCTCTGACGTTCGGGGCCGGTTTCAGACGGCGACCGGTCGCTCGCGGGTCTGATCCCACGGCACGGTCCATCCGCACGCGTCGAACAGGCGGTCGAGCACCATCGCCGTGAAGCCCCACACGATCGTGCCGTCGACATCGAACGCCGGGCCTGTGAACGTCATCGAGCCGCGCGTCGTCACGGATCGGAAGCGGGTCGCGGGGTCGAGCAGCTGCGCGACGGGCACGCGGAACACCTCGACGGTCTCGGCATGATCGACCGCGGCGACCTTCGATGGCTTCGTCCACCAGCCCAGGACCGGCGTCACCTGATGATTGCTGACGGCCAGCGGCAGGGCGGGTAGCGTCGCGAGGATCTCGACGCCGGCAGGGTCGAGCCCCGTCTCCTCCTCGGCTTCGCGCAGGGCGGTGTCGACATCGTCGCGGTCGGCTCGTTCGCGCCCGCCGCCGGGGAACGAGACCTGTCCCGGGTGCGATGACAGCGTGGGCGCACGGCGCTGCAGCAGCACGTCGAGGTCCTTCGCGACGGCGGCATCCGGGGTCTGCGCCGGGATGCTGTCGAGCACCCCGAAGAGCACGAGCACGGCCGAGCGCCGCGCCCGGACGCCTTCCGGCAGCTGCGGGAGCACCCCGGGGCTCCAGTTCTCGCTGCGCGCCGCCGCCAGCAGGTCGGCGCGGGCGCCGTGGGTGTGCTGGCGGTCGGTCATCATGATTCGAGGCTAATCCCTCCTGCTCCGATGTCGATGCCACGATCACCCACGCCGATGTCTACTGCTTCGGTGAGGACACGGTGAGCGTGCAGCTGCGGATCGAGAGTGCGTCCTCGGTCACCACCCGGCGGGAGGAGGATCTGGTGTGCGACGAGAGTCCGCACCGGATCGAACTGTCGATGGATGCCGTGAGTGCGATCGGGGCCACCGGGTTCAGTGCTCAGAGCGGGGCCGGGTGGGCAGTCGCTGTGCACGGCGCGGAGAAGTGATCCGGCAGGGGACGCGGCCAGTCGTAGTCTGAGGAGCATGGCCCGCAAGATCGATCTGTTCCTCGGGCGCTCGGCGCTCGATGCCGTCCGTGATGCGCGCGCGGCAGGGGACAAGCCTGCGCGCACCGTGCTCGCCACGGCCGTGCGATACCTGCTGCAGCTGCTCGACGAGAAGGCTCCGGGCAACAGCGTCGAGGTGCGCGTTCCGCCGTTCGGCGCCGTACAGGTCGTGCAGGGCCCGCGGCACACGCGCGGCACCCCGCCCAACGTGATCGAGATGGATGCCGCGACCTGGATCGACCTCGCCACCGGGGCGGAGGACTGGGTGGATGCCGTCGCCGCCGGCCGCGTCCACGCATCCGGGACCCGTGCCGACCTCGAGGGCCTCCTGCCGCTTCGGCCGTAAGCTGTCACCTAAGGCTCGCCTAACTTGGGGCTACTAAGATGGGCCCATCCCATCTCGCGAATGCGTCGTCGGTCGTCGCATGGGTGCTCGACCACGACGAAGGAGCAGGAATGACAGCCCAGCACCGACCGCAGCGCCCGCAACGTCCTCAGATCGTCCTGGAGGTGATCGAGCGGATCCGCCTGACTCCGCACCTCGTGCGGATCGTCGCCGGTGGCCCGGGTATCTCTGCCGTCGAGGACAACGGATCCACCGACGCGTACACGAAGATGCTCTTCGCTCCTCGCGAGGCAGGGCTCACACCGCCGTACGACCTGGACGAGTTGCGCGAGCGGCTGCCGATCGACATGTTGCCGACGCGCCGCACCTACACGATCCGCCGATTCGACCTGGATGCCGGGCAGATCTGGATCGACTTCGTGACGCACGGCGACGAGGGGATCGCCGGGCCCTGGGCGGCGTCGGCACAGCCGGGGGATCCGGTCGTGCTCGGCGGGATCGGCGGCGGGTACGCCCCGGACCCCGAGGCCGACTGGCACCTGCTGGCGGGCGACGAGTCGGCGATCCCGGCCATCGCCTCGGCGCTGGAGGCGATGCCGGCGGATGCCGTGGGCGTCGCGTTCATCGAAGTGCAGAACGAGTCCGAGCAGCTCGAGCTGACGGCACCGGCGGGCGTCGAGGTGCGCTGGCTGCACCGCGGCGACCGTGCCGCGGGCACGACCGAGCTGCTCGTCGACGCCGTGCGCGAGCTCGACTGGCGGGACGGCCGCGTGCAGGTCTTCGCGCACGGCGAGCGGGGCGCCATGAAGGAGCTGCGCCCGCATCTGACGGACGAGCGGGGAGTGGACCGCTCGCAGCTGTCGTTGTCGGCGTACTGGGCGCTGGGCCGCATCGAGGATGCGTTCCAGGCTGAGAAGCGCGAGGCGATCGGTCAGATCTGAGGGGCCACCGCGGTCGCTCGAGAGCGTGGAACAATGGAGCCATGTCCTCCCCCGAACCCCGTGAGACCGTCGAAGCGACTGTGCGGCGCGTGCCGCGCTACGGCGTGTTCATGGCGATCGGCGTCGTGCTCGGCATCATCGCCGCGGGCATCCTGACGATGGTGGGCAGCTACGAGCCGTCGACGACGCTCGACGTCGTCTACCCGCCGGGGCAGGTGTTCGGATTCGCGCTGCTGTGGACGGTGCCGATCGGCATCGCGCTCGGCGGGCTCGTCGCCATCGTGCTCGAGCGCATCGCCCGTCGCCACGACCGTGTGGTGCGCGTCGACCGCGAGACGGTCATCGAGCAGGACTGACCTCTAAGCCAGCTCGCCGATGATCGGCCGGATGGCGGCGTCGAAGGCCACGACGTCGCGCCGCATCCCGTCCGTCACGGCGACCGTGAGCGCACCGATCCACCAGATCCCCCGCTGGGAGAACGGCAGCACCTGCACGTTGAGCTCGAACGAGTGGGCTCGCCGTCCCACCTCTCGCTCGAACTCGGCGATCGCGCTGGCGTAGGCGCGGTAGGCGCCTCCGCCGGTGGCTGTCTTCATCGTGTCGAAGTACCTGCCCCGGGCCTTCTGCGCGTACCGCAGAGCGGAATCCGCGAGCGGAGCGATCGCATCGCGCAGCTCATCCGCGCCGGTGGCGGGGAGCGCGACCAGGGTGTCGAAGCCGTCGATGAGCTCGAGCGGAACGTCGGAGGGATGCGCGCGCGGCTCGACGGTCATGTCCCAGTACTCGCGCCACTGCTCCTCGAGCGCGGGCGTCGCGTCCACGGCATCCGGCGCGCGCACCGGCAGGTCGCGCAGCGCGGGGAGGTCGTCGGGCACCCGGATGCCGAGCATCTGCCGGAGCGCGAGCGCGATAAGCACCGGCACTCCGGCGTCTTCGCGGATCAGCCACTGCGGCTTGTCGGACATGGCCCCATCCTATGGAGGTCTCGTGGACGGGGAAGGGCAAGCGGGAAACTCGGCGGGTGCGGGCCGGTAGTCTTGTCTCGTGGCTGCCTCCCCCACCAACCCCTATTCCGAAGCCGGTGTCGACACCGCTGCCGGCGACCTCGCCGTCGAGCTGATGAAGTCGTCCGTGCGCGCGACGCACGGCCCCGAAGTGCTCGGGGGAGTCGGCGGCTTCGCCGGCCTCTTCGACGCGAGCGCTCTGCTGGGCTACACCAAGCCGCTGCTCGCGACCAGCACCGACGGCGTCGGCACGAAGGTCGCGATCGCGCAGGCGATCGACAAGCACGACACGATCGGGCAGGACCTGGTCGGCATGGTCGTCGACGACATCGTCGTGGTCGGCGCCAAGCCGTTGTTCATGACCGATTACATCGCGTGCGGCAAGGTCGTCCCCGAGCGGATCGCCGACATCGTCCGCGGCATCGCCGACGCCTGCACGGCCACCGGTACCGCGCTCGTCGGCGGCGAGACCGCCGAGCACCCCGGGCTCCTCGGTCCGCGCGATTACGACGTCGCAGGGGCGGCGACCGGCGTGGTCGAGGCGGATGCCGTGCTCGGCGCCGACCGCGTCCAGGACGGCGACGTCGTCCTCGCCCTGGCATCGAGCGGCCTGCACTCCAACGGCTACTCGCTCGTGCGCCACATCATCACGGGCGCCGGCATCGGCTACGGCGACAACGCAGCCGACTTCGGCGCGACCTGGGGCGAGACCCTCCTCGAGCCGACCCGTCTGTACACGCTGCCGCTGCTGCGCCTGATCGACGCGCTCGCCGAGGGCAGCATCCACTCGCTCAGCCACGTCACCGGCGGCGGAATCGCCGCCAACCTCGCCCGGGTCCTGCCCGTCGGCAGCTGGGCGGAGGTCGACCGTTCGACGTGGTCGCCGAGCCCGGTCTTCCGCGTCCTCAGCGACATCGCCGGCACGCCTCTGGAAGAGACCGAGGGCACCTGGAACCTCGGCATCGGATTCCTCGCTGTCATCGACCACAGCCAGAAGGATGCCGCGATCGCCGCGCTCGCCGCGGAGGGCATCGACGCTTGGCAGGTCGCCACGGTCTCCACCGGAGCGCGTCCTGCCGGTGCATTCGAAGAGGGCGCCAAGGGCGTCGACGGCGGAGCGGTGCGGCTGGTCGGCTCGTACCGGGACAGCGCCCGCGGCCACAACTGAAGAACGGATGAAGTAACACCCCATGTGCGGAATCGTCGGAATGGTCGCAGGCGGCCCCGTCAATCAGGACATCTACGACGCACTCCTGCTGCTGCAGCATCGCGGGCAGGACGCGACCGGCATCGCCACCGCCGAGCCGAACGGCATCATGCACATCGCCAAGGCCGAAGGCCAGGTGCGCGAAGCCTTCCGCACCCGCGACATGCGCTCCCTGCTCGGGAACGTCGGCCTCGGCCACGTCCGCTACGCCACCAAGGGCACGGCATCCAGCGAGGAGGAGATGCAGCCGTTCTACGTGAACGCCCCGTACGGCATCGTCCTCATCCACAACGGCAACCTCACCAACACCCGTGAGCTGACCGCCGACATGGCCCGCCGCGACCGTCGGCACCTGAACTCCTCCAGCGACACCGAGCTGCTGCTGAACGTGCTCGCCGGCGAGCTGCAGCACACCACCAGCGACGTCGACCTCGACCCGGAGCGCATCTTCGAGGCCGTCGGGCGCACGCACGAGCGCATCGAGGGCGCCTACGCCGTGATCGCCGTGATCGCCGGATACGGACTGCTCGCCTTCCGCGATCCGTTCGGCATCCGTCCGCTCATCCTCGGGCGGCGCAGCGGTGCGGCATCCGACGGTGCGGCGCGCGACGAGTGGATCGTCGCCAGCGAGTCGCTCGTGCTCGAGAACGGCGACTACGAGGTCGTCCGCGAGGTGGCGCCCGGCGAGGCGATCTTCATCACCGAGCAGGGCGAGCTGCACACGCGGCAGTGCGCTGCGAACCCGCAACTGTACCCGTGCGCCTTCGAGTACGTCTATCTCGCACGGCCCGACTCGACGATGAACGGCATCGCCGTCTACGAGTCCCGACTGCGGATGGGGGAGCGGCTCGCCGACACCATCGCCAAGCACGTCCCGCGCGACAAGATCGACGTCGTCATGCCGATCCCGGACTCCGCACGGCCGTCCGCGATGGAGGTCGCCCGCAAGCTCGGCATCGAGTACCGCGAGGGCTTCTACAAGAACCGCTACGTGGGCCGGACCTTCATCATGCCCGGGCAGGCCGTGCGCAAGAAGAGCGTCCGGCAGAAGCTGAACGCGATGTCGACCGAGTTCCGCGGCAAGAACGTCCTGCTCATCGACGACTCGATCGTGCGCGGGACGACCAGCAAGCAGATCATCCAGATGGCGCGGGATGCCGGCGCCCTCTCGGTCACGTTCGCCTCGGCCGCGCCGCCCGTGCGCTTCCCGCACGTCTACGGGATAAACATGCCCTCCAAGCATGAGCTCATCGCCCACGGCCGGACGATCCCCGAGATCGCCGCGGAGCTCGGCGTCGACCACCTCGTGTACCAGGAGGTCGACGACCTCAAGGCGGCGATCATCGAGGGGTCCGAGGTCGCCGACCTCGACATGAGCTGCTTCGACGGACGCTACGTCACCGGAACGGTCACCGAGGAGTACCTCGACTGGGTGGAGAGCTCGCAGTCGTCGTGAACACCGCCGCGCCCTTGTGGCGGGGGCGGGCACTGGCCGTCCTCGGCATCCTCTTGTGCGCGTTCTCGCTGCGCTCGGCCGTGGCGTCGCTGT
>Ga0172374_1001867_pt1 | contig 13775 bp, 5 predicted proteins | sample LakKiv3m_FD_114536 | JGI IMG/M metagenome (GOLD analysis project Ga0172374, IMG submission 114536) | Freshwater microbial communities from Kabuno Bay, South-Kivu, Congo - kab_092012_10.3m | ecosystem: Environmental > Aquatic > Freshwater > Lake | place: Democratic Republic of the Congo... | reverse complement strand
ACGGAAATAAGCGTATGTTACATTTGCGCCGGTTGCTGTCCCGTAAAGGTTAATGGAGTTATAATAAAAACCTGAGGTTCCGGTGATGGCTGAAGCATCATAAAATCCAAACAATTGCGGATTGGTGGAATTCCCTCCGTTAAGTGAGATCAGATTATTCGAATACTCGTTGCTTGCAAGGCCTGTAGAATTATAAATTCCATAAATGCTCGGTGTAAGTGCAGCAGCGGATGATCCGATACTGTGTATAATATTCTTTCTTACAGTTCCTCCCGTCATCCACAAGGCTCTGAATGATGGAGAACCTGTGGCATTGGTCAATGTGACGTTGGCAATAGTATTATTTTCAACAATACTTGCATAAAATGCACTTGGGTAACTATTGTAGATCCCGGCTGAAATACCTGTACCTGCGATCTGGATTGAATTCACTGTTGTCGGGCTTCCAATGGTGTTCCCGGTTATTGTGATCGGACCAAAATAATTATTGATCGCGTAGAACGTCGGAGCAGCGGTACTGGTCATGCTGAAATTCTGGATTGTATTTCCCTGAATTGTAGCTCCCGGAGATGTGGCCTGGAAGTACATTCCTTTGAAATTAACTGCACCCGTAATAGTTAATAGTGTCCCGCCGCAATTCGGAGCAGTGCCACCAATGAAATTTCCGCTGATCGTATGGCTATTTGTCCCCCAGAAATATATTCCGACAAGAGGAGAAACAGGAGTTATCCCACTTTCCATGTATATGCTATTACCTGAGATCAGACATCCGTTTGCGACGAGCGGAAGATTTATCGCATAAGCGGTAACATATGTTGCAGCATTTTTAAAGTTGTAAATATTATTATTGATGATATTTATGGTGTTACCCGTGGAATTCGAATATATCCCAGATGTTGGCGAACCTGCAGGTGCCACCCTTGCATCCCGGATATCGCATTGTGTAATCGTTATATTGTTGATTCCTGTTGTGCCTAAAGTAACAGCGCCATTGGCTGCTGCACCTGCATTACTTTCAATATAACAATTTTTAAGAGTATCGTTCTGCGAGGAGTTGTCATATTTAACAACGGGACCTGTGTTTGCAGCCGTTGCATTATTATTCCTGAGTGTCAGGAACTTCCCTGCTCCGCCATCAATAATAAAACGTTTGGCACCGGTGACAGGTATCATCGGAGCTGAAGCAGTAGTCACATTTCCGGTCAGAACATGGGCAATCCCGTCAGACTGAACAGTAAAAGTCAGAGTTCCTTCCCCAACACCTTCTTCACTGACCAGGTTCAGTGAAACTGTTCCCGGTTCAGCTATATCCGTCTTAATGGTTGCAACTGTGTTTGCGTTAATAACACCCGCGTTGATGGCAGCGAAAAGACCACCTGAAGCGAGCGTTCCGGTCAACGAAGTATAGGGATAACCTGTCCCCACATTCATGGCGCTGGGTACTGATTGAACAATTGTATAGCTGTAAGGCGTTGTAGGTGCAGTCATACCGGTAGGACTTACATCAATTCCTAAAGCGCCGTTTGCCGGATTAAATGAAAGATTCGGAACGGTCGCCATATCCTGTGCAACTGCAAAATATTGTATGATACTTCCTAAAGCAACCGGTCCACTAAACAGGATACTATAGTCAAAATTAAAATCGAACGGGGCTACAGTGTCTGTAGACTCAACCCATTTCCAGCCGTTATCGGCTGCGGTATTACCGACGAAAGCATTGGCATCAGTAGAAAGTTTATAATATACCCTCGGTCTCGTTCCTGTGGTAACATTAACTCCAGTGAAGTTATCTGTAATTGTTGCCCAGTTGTGTGTGGTTCTCCCGGTCGTAATACTTGTATTGCCTAAGGGATTATATGTAATAACCGGAAAGAAAATATCCTGTCCCGGACCCGGAGGGGTAAAATTACCTGCATATGCCCCGATATCGGTCGGAGTATTGGCGCTCCTTGTTAAACCGGCAAAATCATCAGTAACTGAAGAAATAAGTGTTCCGTTTGCTTCGGCCGGCGTTAAGTTTACAGGTTTAAGGTCCATTGTGGCTATAGCATCAGCCGGATGAGCCATTAACGGATCTCCGAAACCGGAATGCAGGTCACTGCCGGGATATGCATCTTGTAACCATCCCAGGGTATTTTTATTAACCCCGGCCACACTTGCTAATATCCCGTCGGTTGCCGATACATTATAAATATTGTAATCGCATGACCATGGGGATGAAGCCTTTGCAGGAATTGAGATGGCATAATGCTGTTTATTTGCCACAGCATTGGTTCGCATGTTGACAAAAATATTATTGCGAATGGATTCCCCGTTTCCGGTACCACCATAGCTCCCGTGGTTATTCAATACAAATGCATAGGACTTGGGAGTCCCTGCTGCCACACCGGATCCACCGATGTAAACCGTATTAAAATCGAAATAAACGGCTTTTGGGGGAACACAACAGCCAACCATAACAGATACATAAATACCGTTGATCTGTGCAGTACTTGTTATTGAGTTACCATTAATATCAATTCCCAGCCTGACAACATTATTCTTCATGACAGCAGTGCCATAAGTCATATTGATCCCGGTCTGTGTGGCTGTTCCTGATGTGGTGTTGAAGCTATGGATAAGGTTTTTCTCAATAACATTACTTGTGGAACCATCATTTCCTGAGAACTGAATTCCATAAACCGTCGTTGCGCCGGTTCCAGTATTTTCAAGGTTATAGATCGTATTCCCTGAAATTGTATTGCTTGTGCTTGTTCCTGGAGCGCCGTCAAATATGCCGATGATACTTGCACCGGCTCCGGTTGTTGTAATATTGAATATAGTATTGTTATTGAAGTTAATGACACTTCCGTTATTCCCGTTGTCAATCCCCCTGTTTGCACCTGCCGAGGCATTATACAGATTGGCAATGGTGTTTCCTGTTATTGTCGTTACTGATCCCCTGCAAAAAATACCGGAAATATTATTCGTACCTCCCGTTGTGGAAGCATAAATACTCTGTGCAGCTGTTGGACTGCCTATGACATTATTTCTGATTTGCTGACTTCCACTGAAATAAACAGGGTAAAATGTGGAATTTACCACGACCGCTGCATTGGCAGCAGTTTTAAGCGAGCCGATTATGTTATTTTCCAGAAAACCTGCGGTCGCGGAGGTTACAATACCCTGAACGGTCAGAGCTCCCGCAGTATATCCAGTAACAAGGATATTGCCACTGGTGGTGTTATCCCCTACATAATTTGCTCCGTTTGTTCCAACATTGGCATTTCCGCCGAATGTAATCCCTGTCCAGGTTGCAGCAGCGTTTGTTTTCCAGTCGAAATTCTGAATTTTATTATTATATATCCTGCTGGTTACTGTAGCTCCGGTACTTGCAGAGATACCGGTGAAATTGCATACAACCGGGGTTGCCGGCGAAATCGTCCATGTACCTGTGAGGCCAGGACCGCTTCCGCCTATATTATTGTTGCTGATCTGGTAATTATCACCTGACGAAACAAAAATTCCATATGCAGTACCTGCAACTGCATTATAAGAGACAGTCTGGTAAAAATTGTTGTTGTCGATGATACTGTTGGGACTACCGCTTGCAAGATATATACCGCCACCATTCTGGTAATTGAAGAAATTATTGAATTGGATCGTGGCTCCGGAGGCAGTACTTGTGGTATATAAGCAGTTCTTTGCGGAATTCGAAGCATCAAAATTACAGCTGTCAATTGTGTAATAATTGTTGCCTGAAACCGACGGTGCACTTATCGATAGGATCCCGCTCGCAGCTGTGGTATTTGATCCTTTAAAAATGCAATTAAAGAACCGGTTGTACTGGGCGTCGCCTGAAAGGCTGACAGTCGGCAAAGTTGTAGAGGTACTTGTAAACTGGAAAAGCTGATTTGGTCCGGTTCCGCCAGGACGTCCGTCAAATGTAACATAATCAGCACCTGTATTATTTAAGATATTACCAGTACCTGTGAAATTAATAAGGGATATTACAGATGACGCCGGTCTGACAGTAACGCTTGAACTGACACTTCCGGCAAGATAAGTGGAAATTGTGACCGGAAAAATTTCAACTGAAGGATTATAGTCTGGTTGAAATTCGAATATCACATTTCCGGTAAGGATCACATCTGATGCCGAGTCTATTGCTAACTGCAATGTTGGATACCATTTGGAATAACCTGTATACGGGCCATAAGGTCCGATGGCAAATGTACCGGCCGGAAATGTCCCCTGCGTTCCAATCCTGAAGTAGGTTCCTGAAGTAATATTTGAATAGTCAAGCGCAATGCGCGAAGAGATGGTTCCTGTTCCCAATATACCACCTGCATTATTATAAGGTCCGGTATAAACATTCGACTGTCCTATACGATTATTTAACACAAGTCCTCCTTCGGTAATCCGGATCTGTGAACTGGTGATAGTCACCGAACCCAGATTCCCTGAGAGCCTCCACATCTTATCTGTGTTGATAGTTGCCAGTCCGGCACCCGGTGATCCGGGATACGGACCGTTATCAAAGACTTCGGCCGTTAAGGTAGCAGTTCCTGTCCCACCTGTTGTGATGGATTGATATTCAAAAAGATGATATGTTGTCTTTCCGATAAAGAATTTATAATTTGCAGCTGAAGCATTGTTTGGGAAAGTACGGGTTAGCGGCCCGTTAACATAGGCGGTTGCACTTCCTCCTGTAATGCTTCCTACAGCAGTACCTGTTACAGTGATACTGTTAACTGCAGTTGCTGTGAGGATACCCGAGGTTAGGGCCAGAGTTCCGCAACTTACGGCTTTATCAAGCGTAACGCCACCACTGTTATTAATGGTAAAAGTTGTAATTTGTTGGGAAGGTGGCAGCTCTCCCCCTGTTGTTTGCAGAGCAGGAGGTGTCGGAGCGGTATAACTGAATGCATTCAGTGTAACTCCGGTAAGTGAATAAGCCGGAACGACCGACAATGAACCACCCGACCTTGTCATATTGAAGGTGACCGATGAAGCAGATCTTCCAATGGTTAAAACTGAAGAATTTGTAGTTCCAAGGATACCGTTTGTCAACGTCATACTGTTGGAAACGGATAACGGAACCTGGAGATCAAGTGAAGGGGAGGCTCCGGAAGTATTATTAACAGTGATATTATTAATGTTACCATTTGTAAAAGTGCCTGAACCTGAAATAACCTGTTGTGTGGTGCCGTTAAAGACAACACTATTATTTGGATTTCCATCCCCGGTAAAGGTTCCTGAGTTAGTAAGGCTCCCTCCAAGGGTAAGAGAATTATTATTAAGAATAAACTGATTGGCCGTTCCACTGTTTATAGTCAGGTTCCCTCCGATTTTCAGCGCACCGTTAAGTTTAACCACACGGGTTGTAAGCACGGATGCAGGATTATTATTAACTATGACATTACCGAAAGGTGCAGCGCTTGAAATTAAAAAACCGTTTGCACTGCCAGGTTTATCGCTTGTACCATCACCCAGCCGAATAGTACTTCCGGCCATGTTGATTGTCCCGAGAGTCAATGCCGCACTGATGGCAGCGATTGTCGTACCGGGTGCTGGTGGATCCACAATCGTAATGGTACCTCCGGTTAATGAATAAGTTGGACCGTATAATATCCAACTTTCCATACTTAAGACTGCGTAGGAAGTAAGGTTGTTCCCTGCCTGGGGATAGAGATTTATATTCCCGTCGGTCATGGTAAATGTGACACCATAAGCCAATTGCATTGAGCCATAAAGATTCAAAGTTGCCGATGGGCCGTCAAGTGTAAGGAAAGATGAAAATGAATGTATATCACTACCCGATCCATAGCTGAATGTACCTGCTGTGATATGCAGTCTTCCTGCGGTAACCATCAATCTTCCTGCTCCGGTAATAGTTCCGGCACCAACATTAGAAACGGAAGCGCCGGTGTTGTTAAGCCACAACCTGCTGTTCGTGGTGGTGATGTATTGTAATCCGTAATATGGCGTTAGTGATGAGGCACTTGATAGTTTGAATGTTCCGTTCGTAAGCGTCAGACGCATTCCGGTGGTAACCGGAGGAGCTATAGTGATGACGGAAGTGACATCGAGGATATTTGTATATGCCGTGCCTTTGTTGACGACGATAGAATAAAAATTGATTGTCGTCCCGGTCCCGGTGATCACATTATTAGTTGCCCCGGTAAAGGTGGTGACCACCCCGGCCGTGCTGAATACATTCATGTTAAAGATACCGTTAACGGTAAGGTCTCCGGAAACACCAAGGGCATGTGTTACAACTGTACCAGAAGATGGAGAGGTAAAGCTTCCTGCAACACCTACCGTCACATTACCGCTCACTGTCAGAGCGCTCACGGTTGTCGCATCATAGGTGAGAGAACCGTTAACAGTAAGATTCCCTGAGGTCAGTCCTGTGGCATTGATTACCATGGAATGTGTTGCCTGTATCTCGACAGCGCTGGTTGCTGTGGGCACCTGTCCGGCTATTGCCGGCACCCAGACAGTACCATCAAACCTTTCCCAGGCATTAAAGTCATTCCAGTTTCCCGGACCTGCTGCTATTGAACGAAAATCACCAGCTACCTGTCCCTGAACATTCAGGAAAAGGGCTGAAGCCAATACGAACAGCACATACAGTTTTTTCATAATGTATAATTTTAAAAAATGTGTATTTCATCATCAACCATTCGGGCAAAATCATTCCTTCTGAACCCGGGTATTCCAATACCCGTCCAATAAAAAATCTCAAAATCGGATCTTATTTAGAAATTATTCCCTGAAGGAGTAACAGGACTCAAGTCAAACAGAAAAGAACGCATCAGTTCTTTATTCTTCTTCTTCTTCTTCAGCAAGCTCTTTCTCTGCTTTTCTGGCCTTGTACAGTTTGTATCCACTGTACCCGGCGCTGCCTGCAAGGATAACAAGCATTCCTAATCCGCCATCAATGGGTGCGCCCACAGGAGTGCCGCCACCTCCTGCCCCTCCGCTTCCCGGAGGAGGAGGAGGACCAGGATTATCTGCAAGAATTAATAATGGAAGACATGTGACAGCGACAAGGATCAGAAGTAATTTTATCTTTTTCATAAAAACTATTGTTAATTTTTGTTGGAAATAAATGGGAATATACTTTTATAGGTGTTATTGAACAGGTTTGTAAATTTTAATGTAAATAAACTTTACCGGTTGCGGTTTGCCTGTCACCTGCAACCTGCACAAGATAATATCCGCTGTTAACATCAGGAGTCAGTTTGATAAAGGACTTCCCCGTAAACGGTTTACGCATCATTTCAGATCCTAAAAGATTATAAACTATTATATTTCCCTGAGTTGATGTGGGAATATTGACATATATGTCTTTTTCACTGGAATAAATCCTGATGTTGTCAGATTCCTTTTCGTTAATTCCCACCGGGGCAAAATGAATATTGAACCGGTGTTCCGGCTGACCAGGCTCGGCATTGAAAGTATAAACCGGATTTGTGTTCAATGATTGATCCTTTTCGGTGAGGATATCCTCGATGTATAAGGATGTTCCCGGTTTAAATGATTCAATGTCGGAAGCACTTATAGTATACAATCCGCTTTCGCCGACTTTTAATCCGAGTTTGATTACCGGATGAACATCGGGATCAGGCAGGGAATTAATGGCGAGAATATCTTCCTGAATTATTGAATAAATCTGAGGACATGCTTCAATTCCAAACAGCTTATATGCATCATATTCACCATCGAAATTTTCTGTTGCCTGCTCGTTGAAACGTATCGATGTTTTGTCTTCATAGCTATTGCCGGCCACCTTTAGAGTAAGCTGGTCGGTGACAGTACTTTTCACGAAACTACCGGTGGAATGCACCCGGTTGGTATTTGGGATCGCTACGGATCCGGCGCCTGTAGTATGAACGAAAAATCCCTGATCGGCCGGTATCTGATAAGGTGTTCCATCCGTTGTCATGTAAGCAACGTAGGTAGAGCCATTCCAAAAGTAAGCCCCACCGTCAACGTTTGTCCTTGTTATAGATCCGTCCCATGTAAAGGAACTTGGATAAGGATTGCCAATCAGGTGCCATCCGGAGTAAGTTGAACCACCACCTCCGGAGTTGGTCAATCCGCTTATGGTTATATCTCCTGTATTCAATGTCCCTGTGTAAGTGACAGTTCCGTTAGCTGTCGTAGCAACGGCGTATCCCTGACCCACATTCATCAAAGTGGTTACAGGTGTCGTTAAAGGAATCCATGTCAGAGCGCTTTCACTCCAAGAATTCATCAGGAAACCTAAAAAGGTATTGATGGTGGCATCCGATATCGGCGCTGAAACATAATGCCAGATAGTTGCACCGGTTGGATTCCCGCCTGACCAGTTACCTGTTATATACCTTTCAATTTTAGATGTTGCCACACCTGTTCCGGTGATTGTGCCTTTGGTTATCAGTGATCCGGTAGCGGTAGCATCCGATTTGACAGTCAGCGGACCGCCGGTAGTAGTACCGAGAGATAAATTTCCATTCACTGTCAGGTCTCCGTTTGATGCAATTGTAATTTTACCGCCATCTGCAATGATCATGTGATTGCATGCCGGAGTGGTTCTGGTTGAAACGTTGGGGTAATTCGTAAGTCCTGTACCCGGAATTGAAACATATTCCGAAGACGTAGGAGGAAGTAAAAGTGTTGAAGGTTCTGCAATCCAGTTGGTTCCTGTATTCCAGTCAGTATCTGTTGTTCCTTCCCAGTTCGCTGCATTCAATGTATGGTTATCCATTGGCAACGTATAAGGATAAGTAGCAGCAATGGCACGGGGCCGGTGACTTGACATATTTGTGGCAACTTTTATCGGGCCTGTTCCCGCTGACCAGGTATAGATAACCGTTTTACCCAGGACATCATTATCGAAGATCATATTAAGTCTTACATTCGGGAATGGGGCTGGTGCACCACCTGAATGATATACAATCTGAAATGTTCCAATCCTGTAACCAGGAACTGGTATTGCTACACCGGCCGACTGGGGTGCAGGACCGGGAATGACCATGTCGAAATGAGGACCTCCGTGGTTATCGGCCCTGAAAATTAAAGGCGACGATGTTGGGGTAAAACCTGCTGGAAGTTGAGATGTTCCTGCAATATATGATCCGGTTAATGTTCCTGATGCAGTTCCGACATTCCACACCTCGAAGGCAAGCTGATAGTTATTTAAATAAAACTGCGGCTGACCTGAAACACTGTAAATATTTACATCAAACTGATAAGTATTGGCATCGATAAGAATATCATTTTCGGCATCACATGCGTACATATCACTACCTGTTGCATATGTTGTAAAATCAACAACAGAACTGTAGGCTGTTCCTGAAGTGTTTACTGCATAGGCACGGACGTGATATAACGTACCAGCAGTAAGTGGGCTCATCAGAAGATCATATGTGCCGCTACCACCAGCGACATCAGTAGCCTTGGAATCAAGTATAGTCGGTGGATTGCTGGTTGAACTCCAGCAAATACCTCTTTCGGTTACTGCAGATCCACCAATGTCTGTCACATTGGATGAACAATAAGCATAAACATCTGCAATGGTATAGACGCTGTCAATACTGACCGTAGCCAACTGACTGTATCCGGTCATCCCGAACAGTGACAGAGATAAAAAGATAAGCGTTCTTTTAAAATAATATAAATTTTTCATTTTAATTAGAGTTTGTGATAATTGATTAACTTTGAATTTATTATTTAAGGTCAATTGATTAATTTAAGAACTAAAAAAAAATATTTCTCGCAAAAGTAGAATGGTCCCAAACCAAATAAAAGAGAGGAATTACCCGATTTTTCGGGGTGATTTTACCAATTTTCCTGTGATGTTTTTACGTTCAGCATATAAGTAGAAATACCTATATTTGTTTCTGGAAACTATCTTTGTCTGTTAAATGCTTATTTCCAATTGTAGTAGTGTCAATAGAAGTTGATAAAAAAATCAAGCTTGTCATAGTGGATGACCACCCTATTTTCAGGGAAGGTCTTAAGCAGGTTCTCGCGGGAATTCAAAACGTGGAAGTCATAGGAGAGGCAGAAAATGGACAGGTCTTTCTTGACCTGATGAAGAAAATCACCCCCGATGTTGTTCTGATGGATATCAAAATGCCGGTTATGGATGGAATGGAATCCAGTGAAAAAGCGCTCAGACTTTATCCGAACCTGAAAATCATTGTTCTTTCCAGCATTGGGGACGAAGAGTACTTATATAATATGGTAATGAAGGGAGTGAACGGCTTTTTATTAAAAAGTGTCTCGATGCAGAATATGGAAAAGGCAATCACAATGGTTTATTGCGGCCAGCAGTATTTTTCACCAGAACTTAACGGATTGCTTGCAAAAAAGATTCGTCAGATCTCATCGAATGAGATGCCGGTTTTCACAAAAAAAGAGAATGAAGTCCTGCGGCTGATCTGCAGAGGTTACTCAACCGAAGAAATGGCCGATGAGTTGAATATCAGCAAACGAACAATTGAGGGATACAGATTAAAACTTTTACAAAAAACCTCCCTGAAAAATACCATAAACCTGGTCATCTTTGCCATACGGAACAAGCTTGTAACCATCGAAGACATGGAGCCCAAAAGTTAAGTTTATTTTACCCGACAATTTTATACTTCTCCTCATTACCTCCAAGTCTGAGTAATTCGTTTATCTCCCTCTTCAATTCAATCATTACCAGTTCCCGACCAACAGTCAACTCGTTAAAATGCTCAAGTTCATCCATCTTTTCTTTCAACAGCAAATCTGCCTGTTTACGTGCAGTGATATCGCGAATCATTCCCATTGTCCCCTGGGAATGATCAGGCTTTGCAAATGTCCCGCTCAGCTCACCCGTAAATATTGATCCGTCTTTCCGTTTCATCAATAATTCAAGGTCACCTGAAGATATACCTGATGCTAAAGCCTGTGTAAATGCATCCATCGCTTTTGGGATATCGCTTTCTGCAAGAAAGTTAGTGAAATTCCTGCCCTGCATCTCACCGGGAAGGAATCCGAAGATCTTAAAACAGGCAGGGGAGACATAAGTTATAGTCCCTTGATTATCGGTGATATATACCATTTCCTTAATCTGTTCAGTAATGGAACGGAATTTCTCTTCGCTTTCACGGAGCCGGTCTTCAGAAAGTTTCCGGTTTGTTATATCTGAAAACACAACCTGTACTGCTTTTCTATTCTGATAACTGAAGGGTATAGCAGTAACTTCAGCATAGATCACACTACCGTCAAACCGGATCAATCTTTCCTGAATGGGAGGAACTGACTCATTCACCCGGGTAATTCTGTTTACACGTTCTTTGACAATTTTTTGGAAATCCGGATGAACAAAATCCATAACAAATCTTCCAACCAGGTCTTTCGGTTCCACCGCTCCAAGTATTTTAGCGCTTGCAGTATTTGCATACACAATGATTCCATCAACATGAACTAAAATACCTTCCGGTGAAAGTTCAGTAAGCTGACGGTATTTATCTTCGCTTTCCCTGAATTTCTCCTGAGCTTTTTTAAGTTCTGTGATATCCCGTGCAACAAGCACGACTTTATTTCCTTTTAAGGGAGAGAGCGTACCCAGGAAATAAACATCCCTGTTACCAATTTCAAGAATATATTCAATGTTGATCGCTTTGTTTTCCTTCAGGGTTTCCCTGATCTTGGAAAGGAAGAATTCAGCCTGGTCAACGGGAAATATCTCATGCACAGTTTTTCCAAGGATCTCGTGTGAAGGTCTGTAAAGAAGAGAAGGATCAGTCGGTGCTATTTCGAGGTAACGTCCGTATTCATCCACAATTAAAATAACATCTTTAATTGCTGCAAAAAGATCCTTTAGCTGAATTTCCGTCATATTCAGACTTTGATTTTCCTTCACTTTATATTGTCTCTCTTGTTTCATCCCATATCCTCTTTATATGCACTGTATCTTATATGCTTACTCAACATCCCGACCAATTCATCCTGGCGGATAGGCTTTGCAATATAATCGAGACATCCTGCCTGGATCGCCTTCTCCCTGTCTCCCGACATCGCATAGGCTGTTGTAGCTATCACAGGAACTGATGGTCGTTGCCGTATAAAGTCCTTTGTTATCTCCTGCCCGGGCATGTCGGGTAATTTGAAATCCATCAGAACCAGGTCGATCTCAGGATTTGCCTCAAAAATTTTTATCGCCTCTTTACCATTCCAGGCATGTAAAAGCTTGAACTTTTGCCGGCCAAGGATTATTTCAAGGAATTCAAAATTGTCGGGTTCATCTTCCACAACCAGAATTGTCTTTCCTTTGAAATCAGGTAGATCATGTCTGACTTCAGATTGGCGTGAACCTAATTTTCCTGAGTGTGAATATGGTAGTGTGAAACTGAAACATGATCCTTTTCCGAGAGTCGATTCCAACATGATCTCTCCGCCCATTTTGTTAACATAAGCGTTCGAGATGGAAAGACCTAATCCCGTACCTCCGTATTGCCTGGCCAATCCTGTCTCCACCTGCCAGAAACGGTTAAAGATTGCTTCCTTGTGTTCAGGAGCAATCCCGATCCCGGTATCCTCTACAAAAAAACGGATTCTCTCTCCTTCAAGCTTATATCCAAAATTAATTTCTCCTTTTTCTGTAAACTTAATTGAGTTTATCAGCAGATTCTCCACCACCTGCCTTAATTTCCCCTGATCCGCCATGATACTACAGGCATTACAAACGAGATCCTTAAATAAGTTCAGTCGCAAACCCTTTGATAATGTCTTTAATTGGTAACTCTCATACAGAGAGTCCATCAGATCATTAAGACAGAATTCTACAGGTTCAGGTTCAATCAGTCCGGCCTCAATCTTCGAAATATCAATAAGGTCGCTGATAATATGAAGAAGCTGCTGGCAATTGTCGTTTATTATGCGGATAAAACGATCACGATCTTCGGTATCCAGTTCAGGATCATTCAATAATCCGGAAAAACCAATAATTCCGTACATTGGAGTCCTGATTTCATGAGACATATTAGCCAGGAATGCCGATTTGAGCCGGTCACTCTCTTCAGCCCTCTCTTTTGCCTTGATAAGAGCAGCATCACTTTCTTCCCTTGCGGTCATCTCTATTTTCAGATCTTCCAACAGATTCAGAGTAGCGATCTGCGTTTGTCTGAGTTTCTGGTTGGCCTTTCGTAACTCCTCTTCGGTCTTTTTACGTTCTAAAAGTTCGTTTTCAATTTCCTTTGTCCGTTCAGAGATAAGTCTTTCGAGATATTCCTTATCCGGGCGTACATGATTGGTAACAGCTTTTCTTTTTAAGAAAGACATAATCCGGGTGGTTAACTCGTCTTTATCAGGAGGTTTTGAAAGGAATACTTCGGCACCTGCTTCCATTGCCCTGGTCCTGGTTTGATCGGAAGTTTCCGGTGAGGTTAATGAAATCACAGGTATCTGGTCAGGGTACTTACCATGCTTTAATTGCCTTATAACATTTAATACCTCCTCGCAGGGCATGTCAAGATCAAGCAGGACAAGATCGGGTTCATCCGTCCGGGCAATCCTTAATCCGGTATTACAATCAAGGGCTGTATTGATTATCGAATTCGGAATTATCTCCGAGATAATTTCTTTCAATAAACTATGGTTCTCCTGGGATTTGTCAATGTAAAGAATTCTGATATCACTATCATTCATAAAGTTCACTTCTTCTTACCTCTGATTCATTTCCGGATCGATCAAGGATACATATATAATTTTATCAATTAGTCTCTCAAAGATAGTAGTAACCAGTATTTTTTTCCAAAATTAAAATTTTT
>Ga0172374_1001862_pt1 | contig 13792 bp, 14 predicted proteins | sample LakKiv3m_FD_114536 | JGI IMG/M metagenome (GOLD analysis project Ga0172374, IMG submission 114536) | Freshwater microbial communities from Kabuno Bay, South-Kivu, Congo - kab_092012_10.3m | ecosystem: Environmental > Aquatic > Freshwater > Lake | place: Democratic Republic of the Congo... | reverse complement strand
GGATCAGTACGACCTCGCGGGCGTGCTCCCGCCGCTGTTCCTGAGCGGCGCCCTCATCGGACTCGGCACGGGGCTGGGCAAGGTGCTGCCCGGAAGACCGCTGCAGGGTGCCGGCGATCCCGTCCGCGTGACCGCCGTCGCGACGCCGACCCCGAGCCACGGACCGAAGAGCCTCTCCGGGGCACTGGGGCGGATGCCGTCCGGCAGGGCGCAGGTCGCGGTGGAGAAGTACACGATGCCGGGCGGCGCGAGCCGGTACGTGGCCTATGTCAAGGGGACGCAGGAGTCCGCGCCATGGCGGGCTGGCGGCGCGGAACCGTGGGACATGAAGTCGAACACCGAGCTCTACCAGGGGCGCCGGTCGGCGTCGTACCGGGCGACGCTGGACGCGCTCGCCGCGGCCGGCGTGCGGGCCGGCGACCGGGTGGACGTGGTCGCGCATTCGCAGGGCGGGATGATCGCCGCACGGCTCGCCATGGAGGGAGACGTCGCCGTGGCGATGCAGATCACGGCGGGGAGTCCGCAGGAGCCGACCCTCACCGACGAGCAGACCCTCATCCAGCTCCGGCACAGCGACGACGTGGTCTCGGCGCTCGCGGCCGGGGGCTCCGCCGAGGGCACGGGATCACCATTCAGCTTCACGGCCAGCCGCGTCGGGGACCCGCACGACGGCTTCCAGGATCTGACGCTCGGGACGCACGGGCTGGAGAGCTATCGCGAGACCGCGGCGCTGGTCGATGCGTCCGACGACCCGCGCGCCGGGGCGCTCGATGGGTACTGGGCCGAGCTCGCCGACGCCGTCCGGGTCGAGCGCACCGAGTTCCGCGCGGAGCGGACGCCGTGAGCCCGCCGACAGGTGTAGCAGAGGTGTACCGTTGGTGTATGGCCCGCACCAACATCGACATCGACGACGATCTCGTGCGTGAGGTCATGCGGCGCTACGACCTCTCCACGAAGAAGGAGGCCGTCGACCTCGCCCTGCGCCGCCTGGTCGGCGTCCCACTCACCCAGGACTTCCTGCGGGGGCTCCGCGGCTCGGGATGGAGCGGCGACCTCGACGCGATGCGTGACGACCCGCCGGCGCCATGGGGGCGCGAGTGATCCTCATCGACTCATCCGCATGGATCGCCTATCTCCGGGGCGACGACTCGCCCGTCGTGGAACGGCTGGACGCCCTGATCGTCGCCGAAGCGGAACTGGCGATCACGGAGCCCGTGATCATGGAGCTGTTGGCCGGCGCACGCACTCCCGGAGAGCGGTCGAGGGTCGAGGCGCTCGCGAACGGCCTGCGTCTGGTGCCACTGGACCCGATGAACGACTTCCGGGATGCCGCCGACCTCTACCGTGCCTCGGCTGTCAACGGTCACCCGATCCGCAGCATGGTCGACTGCCTGATCGCGGCCGTCGCGATCAGGCGCGATGTGGTGCTGCTGCACCAGGATCGCGACTTCGGCTACCTCTCGGAGATCAGCCCGCTGCGCGTCGACACAGGGCGTTGATCAGTCGCGGCGGGAGCGCTTGTTCTGCGGGCGGAGGATGAACCCGAAGATGCCGTTGATGATCGAGATGATGAGCGCCGCCAGCACGCCCCACCAGAACGAGCCGACCGAGAGCCCCCAGCCGAAGCCGCTCGTGATCCAGGCCGTCAGCCACAGCAGGAAGCCGTTGATCAGGAAGCCGATCAGTCCGAACGTGATGATGTAGAGCGGGAACGCGACGATCTTCACCACGGTGCCGATGATCGTGTTGACGAGCGCGAAGATCGCCGCCACCGCGAGCAGGGTCAGGACCAGCTGCAGCGTCTCGCCCGGGGGGAACGCCCGGATGGTGACCTGCAGGGCGGGGATCAGCGTGACGACCCAGATGGCGAACGCGTTGACGATGACGCGGATGATGAAGCGCATAGTCCGACCAGTGTCCCACGGACGCCCGGAGGTGTCAGCCCTGGGGCGCTTCGCGGATATGCGCGGCGAGGACGCGCGCGATCTCCTTCAGGTCCAGCCGGCTCTGAGCGACGTCGAGGACGAAGTCGAACGCCTCGTCGTTCGTGAACATGACGTCGTACCCGTTGAGCCGGATGAAGACGAACGTCAGGTACAGGGAGATGCGCTTGTTGCCGTCGAACAGCGCGTGATTCTGCGCGACCGAGCTGATCAGCGCCGCGGCCTTTTCTTCGAAGGTCGGATAGGCGTCGACGCCGAACATTCCGGCCGCAGGGCGAGCGAGCGCAGAGAAGAGCAGCCCTTCATCGCGGACGTGCAGTCCGAGCTTGGCGATCAGGGCGAGTGCCTGCTCGGGCTCGATGTACTCAGTCGCCATCTGTCAGGCGTCTTCGAGCCGCTGGAGAGTGTCGGCGTAGCGTTCGGTGATCTCGTCGGCGAGGGAGAGCACTCGATCCGTCTTGGACTCGCTGTTCGCGAACCGCGCGGCGGCCTCGATGATCACCGCGTGCTTGGAGATGTGTCGGGCGCGCGCGATCGCCTCGAGCTGCGCGTCGAGTTCTTCCGGGAGCCGCACCGTCATAGCCATACCAGAATGGTACCACCGCCGATCGTGCCTCGACAGGGGAGATCACGGACTCGTGCCGCGAACGGTCCTCGTAGACTCGTCCCGTGACCGAGCCGACCCTGCCCCGCATCCGTCCCGCCATCGCGGCCCTCGCGCCGTATCGACAGGGCAAGCAGGCGGGGCCGGACGCATTCAAGCTCTCCAGCAACGAGAACCCCTTCGATCCGCTGCCCTCGGTGCTCGAGGCGCTGCAGAGCACCACGCCGATCAACCGCTATCCGGACGCCACGGCCGCACGCCTGCGCACCCGTCTCGGAGCCCGTTACGGCGTTGACCCCGAGCAGGTGCACGTGGCGTCCGGAAGCGTCTCGATCCTGCACCAGCTGATCCTCGCCACGGCCTCCGTCGGCGACGAGGTCGTGTACGCGTGGCGTTCCTTCGAGGCGTACCCGAGCCTGCCGCTCGTCGCGGGGGCGACCGGGGTGCAGGTGCCGCTGACGACCGACTCCCGCCACGACCTCGACGCCATGGCCGACGCGGTGACCGACCGCACCAGGGCCGTCATCCTGTGCACGCCGAACAACCCGACCGGCCCGATCATCACGAGCGCCGAGTTCGCGACCTTCGTCGAGCGTGTGCCCGCCGACGTCCTGATCATCCTCGACGAGGCGTACGCCGAGTTCGTGACCGCACCCGATGCGGTCGACGGTCTCGCCGAGCGCGTGTTCGAACGTCATCCGAACGTCGTGGTGCTGCGCACCTTCTCGAAGGCCTACGGCCTCGCCGGCCTGCGCATCGGCTACGCGATCGGTCACGAGAAGGTGCTGGATGCAGCGCGCACCACCGGCATCCCGCTCTCGGTGACCTCCGCCGCGGAGAACGCCGCGATCGTGAGCCTCGACGCGGAGTCCGAGCTCCTGGAGCGCGTGGCCGTCATCGTCGAACGCCGCGCGCGCCTGCTCGAGGGGCTCCGGGCGCAGGGCTGGGAAGTGCCGGACTCGCAGGCGAACTTCGTCTGGCTGCCGACGGGCGTGAGGACCGATGACGCGGCGGCCGCGTTCCTGGAGAACGACCTCGTGGTCCGGCCGTTCTCGGGCGACGGCATCCGCATCTCCGTGGGCGAGGAGGAGTCCATCGCCCGGGTGCTCGAGGTCGCCGGCGCCCTGCGCTGACCGGAGGACCTGCGGCGGGAGGCCCCGTTTTCTCCGGTTTCCCGCCAGTTACCAGGGCGTCCTAGTTATGCGTGACCGGGCATGCGGGCGCGGGTAGCGTGAGAGCGTGACCACCCCAGAGACACCTCTCGTGCGCGTTCTGGATGAGACCGGAAAGTTCGCGCCCAGCCCCGCTGCCGAGCAGTATCTGCCCCTGATCGAGGCGATCGGCGACGCCGAGCTCGAGCAGTTCTACCGCGACATGGTCGTCATCCGGGCGATCGACTCCCAGGCGACCAACCTGCAGCGTCAGGGGCAGCTCGCCCTGTGGCCGCCGAGTCGCGGACAGGAGGCGGCGCAGGTCGGCTCCGGTCGCGCGGCCCGCGCGCAGGACACGATCTTCCCGTCGTACCGCGAGCACGCGGTCACGCGCATCCGCGGTGTCGACCCGGTCGACATCATCAAGCTGATGCGCGGCGTCTCGCACGGCGGCTGGGACCCGACCGACCCCAAGAACGGCAACACACGGCTCTACACGCTCGTGCTGGGGTCGCAGGTCCTGCACGCGGCGGGCTACGGCATGGGCCTCGCCTTCGACGGACGCAGCGGCACCGGCGACCCTGACCGTGACGAGGCGGTCATCGTCTACTACGGCGACGGCGCCTCGAGTCAGGGCGACGTGCACGAGGCGATGGTCTTCGCCGCCAGCTACCAGGCGCCGACGGTCTTCTTCCTGCAGAACAACCACTGGGCCATCTCGGTGCCCGTGACCACGCAGTCGCGCGTGCCCCTGGTGCAGCGCAGCGCCGGTTACGGGATCCCCAGCGTCCGCGTCGACGGAAACGACGTGCTCGCCAGCTACGCGGTGTCCCGCATCGCGCTGGACGAGGCGCGTGCCGGTCAGGGCCCGCGCGCGATCGAGGCTGTGACATACCGGCTCGGCGCGCACACCACGAGCGACGACCCGACCAAGTACCGCGGCAACGACGAGGAGCTGATGTGGGCCGGTCGTGACCCGATCGTCCGCATGCGCGCCTTCCTCGAGGGGCGCGGGGCCTCGGCGCAGCTCTTCGCCGATGTGGAGGCCGAGGCCGCGGATGCTGCCGAGGACCTGCGCGCCCGCACCGTCGAGCTCGGACCGCCCAGCCCCGACAAGATGTTCGACCACGTCTACAGCGAACCGCATCCGCTGATCGACGAGCAGAAGGCCTGGCGCGCCCGCTATGAGGCGTCGTTCGAAGGAGGAGCGCAGTGACCCTCGAGACGATGCCGCTCAGCAAGGCCCTGAACGCGGGCATGCGCAAGGCGATGGAGAGCGACCCGAAGGTCCTGCTCATGGGCGAGGACATCGGCAAGCTCGGCGGCGTCTTCCGTGTGACCGAGCACCTGCAGCGCGACTTCGGCGACCGGCGGGTGCTCGACACCCCGCTGGCCGAGTCCGGGATCGTCGGCACCGCGATCGGCATGGCGATGGTGGGGTACCGCCCGGTGATCGAGATCCAGTTCGACGGATTCGTGTTCCCCGCGTTCGACCAGATCACCACGCAGCTCGCCAAGCTCACCAACCGGCATGAGGGCGCGATCAGCATGCCGATCGTGATCCGCATCCCCTACGGCGGACACATCGGCGCGGTCGAGCACCACCAGGAGAGCCCGGAGGCGTACTTCGCGCACACCCCCGGCCTGCGTGTGGTGTCGCCGTCGACGCCCAACGATGCGTACTGGATGATCCAGGAGGCCATCGCCTCGAACGACCCGGTGATCTTCATGGAGCCGAAGAGCCGCTACTGGCAGAAGGGCGAGGTCGAGCTCGACGCGCCCGCGGTTCCGCTGCACTCCTCCCGTGTCGTCCGCGCCGGCAGCGACGTGACGCTCGTCGGGCACGGCGCGATCGTGACGACACTGCTGCAGGCCGCAGCGCTCGCCGAGGCCGAGGGCACCAGCTGCGAGGTCGTCGACGTGCGCTCGCTGTCGCCGGTCGACTACGAGCCCATCCTCGACTCCCTCCGCAAGACCGGGCGCATGGTCTACGCGCAGGAGGCGCAGGGCTTCGGCAGCATCGGCAGCGAGATCGCGGCGACCGTCATGGAGCGCGCGTTCTACGCCCTCGAGGCTCCCGTGCTGCGCGTCTCCGGCTACGACACCCCGTTCCCGCCCGCCAAGCTGGAAGGCGCGTACCTCCCGGATGCCGACCGCATCCTCGAGGCCGTCGACCGCTCGCTGGCATACTGACACCCCGCTCGGCCGAAAGGACTCGTCATGAGCACGCAGAACTTCACCCTCCCCGACGTCGGAGAAGGACTGACCGAGGCCGAGATCGTGGCCTGGAAGGTCGCGCCAGGCGACACGGTCGCGATCAACGACGTCCTCTGCGAGATCGAGACGGCCAAGTCCCTCGTCGAGCTGCCGTCGCCGCATGCGGGCGTCGTGGGAGAGCTGCTCGCGGAGGAGGGGACGACGGTCGAGGTCGGGACGCCCATCATCACCTTCGTGACCGATGTGCGCGATGACGCGGGCCCCGGCGTCGTGGCGACGGCGGAGGCGCCGGCGCCCGAGGAGGGCGGCGGCTCGGTGCTCGTCGGGTACGGCAACGGCGGCGGTGCGACCTCGCGGCGCAAGCGTCCGGCCGAGCGTCCGGTGCGCTCCTCCGTCGGCGTGATCGCCAAGCCGCCGATCCGCAAGCTCGCGCGGGACCTCGGCGTCGACCTGACGACCGTGACGCCCACGGGCGCCGACGGCGAGGTCACCAGGGACGACGTGGTCAAGCACGCCTCGCAGGCGAGCGTCTTCCGCAACATCGAGACGCCGGAATGGGGGACCGTCCGCGAGGAGACCGTGCCCGCGCCGCACACCGCGCCGACCGGCCTCGCCCGCGGGATCGTCGCGCCCCGCCCCTCCGCCGCCGACGACGACCGCACCGAGTCGATCCCGGTGAAGGGCGTGCGCAAGGCCACGTCTTCCGCCATGGTGCAGAGCGCGTACTCCGCCCCGCACGTGACCGTGTGGAAGGAGATCGACGCCACCCGCACGATGGAACTCGTCAAGCGCCTCAAGGCCTCGCCCGACTACGCCGACATCAAGGTCTCGCCGCTGCTCATCATGGCGAGGGCCGTGATCTGGGCCGTGCGCCGCACCCCGATGGTGAACGCGGCCTGGATCGACACCGAGGCGGGCGCCGAGATCGCCGTGCGCCACTACGTGAACCTCGGCATCGCCGCCGCCACGCCGCGCGGCCTTCTCGTGCCGAACATCAAGGACGCGCAGGACCTCAGCATGAAGGACCTCGCCCGCGCCCTGAACCGTCTGACGCTGACCGCTCGGGAGGGGAAGACCCCGCCGGCCGACCAGCAGGGTGGGACGATCACCATCACGAACATCGGCGTGTTCGGGATGGATGCCGGCACCCCGATCATCAACCCCGGAGAGGCCGGCATCGTGGCGATGGGCACCATCAGTCAGAAGCCGTGGGTCGTCGACGGCGAGGTGCGCCCCCGCTGGGTGACCACGGTCGCCGGATCCTTCGACCACCGCGTGATCGACGGCGACGGCATGAGCCGCTTCATCGCCGACGTCGCCTCCATCCTCGAGGAGCCCGCACTGCTCGTCGACTGATCCGAGCCGGCGCTGAGTCCACTGCGCGCGAGTTCAGGCGATCAAGCGAGTTCAGGCTGATTCTGCGCGCAGCGGCCTGATTCTGCGGGATTGCCTGAGCTCGCGAGGGGGTCAGGCGAGGGGGTCAGGCGAGGAGGGCGAGGCGCTGCTCCGCGAGAAGGGGGACCGTGCGCTCGCGGGCGGCACGGCGCGCGGTGGCCACTGCTCCGACCGACACGACCTCGGCGCCCAGGGCGGAGGCGAGGATCTCCGGCGCCGGGAGGTGCAGCTCCTCGGGCAGGATGCGGCGGGCCGCGGCCAGCACGGGCTCGATGCTCTCGGCCACCGCCCCGCACACCACGACGCGGGCGGGGTCGTACATGCTGCCCAGCACGCCGACGATGCGAGCCAGCACGGCTCCGACCCGCTCGGCCACGAGCAGTGCGTCGGCATCACCCGATGCGGCGAGCGTGAGCACCAGTCGAGGGTCGATGCGCTCGGTGGCGACCAGGCGGCCGAGCGCGCCGTCGCTCGAAGCCGCACCTTCCGCGACCACGGCGCGCGCGGCGTCCTGCACCGAGTGCGGCAGCCCGATCGCGGAGCCCACGCCGACGATGTGGTCGAACACCACGCCCTCGCCGACGCCGCCGTGCGCGCCGTGCAGCACGTGGCCGTCGACCACCACACCGCCGCCGTAGCGCTCGCTGGAGAGCAGTGCGACGTAGTCGCGGCATCCGCTCGCCGCTCCTTCGGCTCCCTCGGCGATGGCGGCCAGCTGGGCGTCGTTCTTGATCTCGACGACCGGCGCCCTGTCGCGCAGCGCCTCGGCGAGGCCGGGGTTCGTGCGTTCCCAGAAGCCGTCGGGGTGGGGCGGGGAGACGCCGTCCCTGTCCACCGGAGCCGCGACGCCGACGCAGAGCGCGAGCACACGGTCGTGCGCGATGCCCGACTCGAGCAGCGCGGCGTCGAGGTTCTCGATGATCGAGGCGCGACGGGAGGCCGCTGACTGCCTCTGGTCGACCTCCACGCGATGGTGGACGAGCGTGCGGTCGAGGGGGTCGGCGACCGTGACGGCGATGTGCGTGTCGCCGGCGTCGATCCCGACCACGACGCCGAGCTCGGGGGAGAGGGCGAAGCGCCGGGCGGGACGTCCGGACCGATAGCTCCCCGCGACCCTGGCGTTGGGGAGCTCGCGCAGCACCTCCGCGCCGAGCAGGGTCTCGATCGCGTCGATGGCGGTCGAACGGGTGAGAGAGGTCGCGGCCATGACGTCGGTCGCGGTGAACTCGCCCGCGGTCCACGCGAAGTCGAGCACGGCGCCGACGCTCGCGCGCCCGGTGCCGAGGCCCGTCGAGACATCTGCCACGCCGCTTGCCTTCCTGTCGTCCGAATGAGAGAGTACATGTCGAACGAGTAAATTCGCTCATTAGATTTAGTGATCCGATCTAAACCGGAGGACAACGGTGTCTGGAAGACGAACACGTGCGGCGCGGCTGATCGCCGGTGGTCTCGGGCTCGCGCTGGTCGGCGCGGCGCTCACGAGCTGCGCTGCGGGCGGGGGAGCGGAGACCATCCGCTTCACGTTCAGCAAGCGCGAGGCGATCCCGTTCATGACCGATCTCGTGGCGGAGTACAACGCCTCGCAGAGCGACGTGAAGGTCGAGATCGACACGTCCGGCGTCGACGTCGTGTCGGCGAGCTTCGTCCGAGGCAATCCGCCGGACATCATGCTCGCCAACTACAACTACGAGATCGCCCGGTTCGTGCAGCGCTGCGCGCTCACCGACCTCTCGGACACCGACGCCGCGGCGACCATCCGCGACGACCTGCAGCCGCTCATGGACCAGTACGGCTCCTGCGAGGGGCGCACCAGCGCACTGCCCTACTCGGTGATGGCCGCGTCCGTGATCTACAACAAGGAGATCTTCGAGGCGCAGGGCCTCGAGGTCCCGCAGACCTGGGACGAGCTCATCGCCGTCTGCGACGAGCTGAAGGCCGCCGGCATCGACCCGTTCTACGGCACCTTCAAGGACGACTGGACCGTCGGGCAGGGCTGGTACGACTACACGGCAGGCGGCTCCGTCGACGTGATCGACTTCTTCGACGCGCTGGCCGAGGAAGGGGAGACGGTCGGCCCCGACTCCCCGGTCTCGTTCCAGAAGGACTTCGCCGAGCCGATGGACCAGATGATGCAGCTCGCGAACGAGTACACGAACGCGGATGCCGCGAGCCGCGGCTACGGCGATGGGAACCTGGCCTTCGCCAAGGGCGAGGCGGCGATGTACCTGCAGGGTCCGTGGGCGTTCAGCGAGATCGCGAAGACCTCGCCCGACCTGCAGCTGGGCACGTTCCCGTTGCCCATGACCGACGATCCTGCCGACCTCGGGGTGCGGGTCAACATGGACCTCGCCGCGATGATCCCCGAGGAGTCGCACCACCAGGAGGCCGCCCGCGACTTCCTCGAGTTCCTGTACGAGCCGCAGAACATCGAGGAGTACAACGCCTCGCAGCTCGGATTCACCCCGACGACGGACGCTCCGGCCCCGGACGACCCGCGCATCGAGGGGATGATCGAGTACTACGACGCCGGGCAGATCTATCAGGGGCCCTCCGTGCTCGTTCCTCGGACGCTCCCGATCTTCAACTACGCGCAGGCGATGGTGCTCGGCGCCTCGACCGACTCGATCCTGCGCACAATGGACGCCGACTGGGCGCGGATCGCCTTCCGGGCGCCGATCCCGTCGACGCAGGACAACGCAACCGGCGAGGAGGCCGCATCATGAGCGCCACGACCACCGCATCGTCGGCCGACAGCACGACCACGATCGTCACCGGTCGCGACCGCCAGCTCCGACGCCACCGGCGCCGGGTGGAGCCGATCTACTACCTGTTCCTGCTGCCGACGCTGGTGATCTTCACCCTCGCGATCACCGTCCCCGGCGTGATCGGCATCTTCTTCAGCTTCACCGATTCGATCGGCATCGGTGAGTGGAGCTTCAACGGACTCACGAACTACGTCGCGCTGTTCAGTGACCCGGCGATCCTGCAGAGCTATCTGTTCACGTTCGGCTTCTCGATCGCGACCGTGATCGTCGTCAACGTGATCGCCTTCCTGCTCGCGGTCGGACTCACCTCGCGGATCCGCTTCAAGACGGGGCTCCGCACGATCTTCGTCATCCCGATGGTCATCTCGGGCATCATCATCGCCTACGTCTTCAACTTCCTGTTCTCGAACTCCATCCCGGCAGCCGGTGCCGCGGCGGGCATCCCCTGGCTCGAGACGAGCCTGCTCGCGAACCCGGACCTCGCGTGGGTGGCGATCGTGATCGTCACGGCCTGGCAGGCGGTGCCCGGCACGCTGCTGATCTACATCGCCGGTCTGCTGTCGGTCCCCGGGGAGGTCTACGAGGCCGCGAGCATCGACGGCGCCGGCAAGGCGCAGCAGCTCACCCGCATCACGATCCCGCTCGTCGCGGGCTACGTCGTGATCAACGTGATCCTCGGTTTCAAGGGCTTCCTCAACGCCTACGACATCATCGTCGGACTCACGAACGGCGGGCCGGGCACGTCCACCCGCAGCGTCGCGATGACGATCATCGCGGGCTTCAACGGCGGCGACTACGCCTACCAGATGGCCAACGCGACCATCTTCTTCATCGTCGCCGTCCTCATCTCCCTCCTCCAGCTCTCGCTCACGCGCGGAAGGAACTCGTTCTGATGTCGACGCAGACCATCACCACGCAGACCGCGGGCGGACGCAAGCCGCGCCAGAAGATGGAACGGGTCAACTGGTCGGGCACGATCATCCTGATCCTGTGCGCCGTCACCGTCCTGCTCCCGCTGTACGTCACGATCTCGATGTCGCTCAAGACCACCGGCCAGGCGGTCGACGGCAACGCGTTCTCGCTGCCGGCTCCGTTCAGCTTCGACGGCTTCGTCCAGGCGTGGAACCTCACGAAGTTCCCTGTCGGGGCGGGCATCTCGCTGCTGGTCACCGCGGGCACCGTGGCGGCGACCATCATCCTCGCGGCGTTCGCCTCCTATGCGATCGTGCGCAACTGGGATCGCCGGCTCTTCCGCTACTCGTTCTTCTACCTGCTCGCGGCGATGTTCATCCCGTTCCCGGTCGTGGCCCTGCCGCAGATCCAGTTGACCGGACGCGTCGGACTGGACAACCCCTTCGGCGTCATCATCCTCGCCACCATGTTCCAGCTGAGCTTCAGCGTGCTGCTGTTCACCGCCTTCCTGCGCTCGATCCCGATCGAGCTGGAGGAGAGCGCCCGCATCGACGGCGCGACGACCTGGCAGACGTTCTGGCGGCTCATCTTCCCGCTGCTCGCCCCGATGAGCGCGACGGTCGGCATCTTCGCGTTCCTCTACGCCTGGAACGACTTCATGATGCCGTCGCTGATCATCTCGGATCCGGCGCTGCAGACCCTCCCGGTGCGGCAGAACCTGTTCCAGAACCAGTTCAGCAACAACTACAACGTCGCCTTCGCCTCGTACCTGATGGCGATGGCGCCCGCGATCGTGGCGTACCTCTTCACCCAGCGGTGGGTCATGGAGGGCGTCACGCAGGGTGCCGTCAAGGGCTGACCCACACCACCGCAACAACGAAGGAGCAACACCCCTCATGACCGATTCGCTTCTCACCGAGACCCGCGAAGACGACAAGACCGCCGCGTGGTGGCGTCAGGCCGCCGTGTACCAGATCTATCCCCGCAGCTTCGCGGACGCGAACGGCGACGGACTCGGCGACATCCCCGGGATCGTGTCCCGCGTCGACTACCTCGCGGAGCTGGGCATCGACGCGGTCTGGCTGAGCCCGTTCTACCCGTCCGAACTCGCCGACGGCGGCTACGACGTGGCCGATTACCGCGATGTCGACCCCCGGCTGGGCACGCTCGCCGACTTCGCCGAGATGGTCGATGCCCTGCATGCCCGCGGCATCCGCGTCGTCGTGGACATCGTGCCGAACCACTCGTCGGACCAGCACGTCTGGTTCCAGGAGGCGCTCGCCGCGGGTCGCGGATCGGCGGCACGGGAACGCTACATCTTCCGTGAGGGCACGGGGCCCGACGGCTCCGAGCCGCCGACGGACTGGGTCTCGGTGTTCGGCGGCAGCGCCTGGGAGCGCGTCGAGGACGGCCAGTGGTACCTGCACAACTTCGCGAAGGAGCAGCCGGACTTCAACTGGGACCACCCCGAGGTGCGCGCGGACTTCCTGCAGACCCTGCGCTTCTGGTCGGACCGCGGGGTCGACGGTTTCCGCATCGACGTCGCTCACATGCTGACCAAGGACCTGACGGAGCCGCTGCCGTCGCGCGCGGAGCTCGACGCCATGGACCGCACCTCCGGCGACCACCCGCTGATCGACCGGGACGACGTGCACGAGATCTACGCCGAATGGCGGCAGGTCTTCAACTCGTACGACCCCCCGCGCACCGCGGTCGCCGAGGCCTGGGTCGACACCCCGGAGCGTCGCGCCCGCTACGCCTCGGCAGAAGGACTCGGGCAGGCGTTCAACTTCGACCTGCTGGTCGCCGACTTCGACGCGGCGCAGTTCCACGAGATCATCGTCGACAACCTCGAGCAGGCGCAGCGCACCGGATCCTCCACCACCTGGGTGCTCTCGAACCACGACGTCACCCGCCACGCCACGCGCTACGGTCTCGCTCCCCTGCACGGTCGCGCGGTCAAGCAGGGCACCGAGTGGGTCGCCGCCGGCGGTCCGGACGAGATGCTCGACCGCGAGCGCGGGCTGCGTCGGGCGAAGGCCGCATCCCTGCTGCTGCTCGGGCTGCCCGGCAGCGCCTACCTGTATCAGGGCGAGGAGCTCGGCCTGCACGAGGTCGCGGAGATCCCCGCCGAGCAGCGCCAGGATCCCGCGTTCTTCCGCGGCGCCGAGTTCGACGGACTCGGCAGGGACGGATGCCGGGTGCCGCTGCCGTGGAGCGCCGAGGGCGTCTCGTTCGGCTTCGGGGACGCCGCGGCCCATCTGCCGCAGCCGACCTGGTTCGCCGAGTACGCCGTGGATGTCGAGGCGTCCGACCCCGCCTCGACCCTCTCGCTCTACCGGGAGGCGCTGCGCCTGCGGCATCCGCTGCAGAGCGACGAGACGCTGGAGTGGATCGAGACCGGGCGCGCAGATGTGCTGCGCTTCACGCGCCCGAACGGCTGGCAGATCGTCACGAACTTCGGCACCGACCCCTTCGACCTGGGGGCGGACGCCGACGAGGTGGTCCTCGCCAGCACCCCGCTCGAAGGCTCGGCGCTGCCTGCGGAGGCCACGGCCTGGATCGCGCCGTCGGGAGCGACCGCGATTTGATAATGGTTCTCATTAGCGTTTAGAGTGAACGCATGAAGAAGCCCGTCGTCGCCCTCGCCCTCGCATCCGTCGCAGCCCTCGCGCTCGCCGGATGCTCCACCTCCGCATCGGGAGAGGGCGACGACGGCACCATCACCGTCGTCGCGAGCACCAACGTCTACGGTGACATCGCGGCGCAGATCGGGGGCGACCGCGTCGAGGTCGAGTCGATCAT
>Ga0172374_1001861_pt1 | contig 13792 bp, 13 predicted proteins | sample LakKiv3m_FD_114536 | JGI IMG/M metagenome (GOLD analysis project Ga0172374, IMG submission 114536) | Freshwater microbial communities from Kabuno Bay, South-Kivu, Congo - kab_092012_10.3m | ecosystem: Environmental > Aquatic > Freshwater > Lake | place: Democratic Republic of the Congo... | reverse complement strand
GCGAAGCTCGCCGAGCTGCACGACGCCGGCAAGCTCACCGACGACGAGTTCGCCGCGATGAAGGCGAAGCTCCTGGCCTGATCACCTCGGGTCCGGTGCAGCACACCGTGCTGCACCGGACCGCGGTGTCGTTGTCCCGAGCACCACCGATGCCCGACGACGCGCTCTCGTCGACCGAACGCACGGTCCGACGCGTCGGCATCACGGCATGGACCCTCATCGGCGTGGTCCTGGTGCTCGCCATCGTCGTCGGCGCGATGGCCGCCATCTCCGAACTGGTGCTCCCGCTGGTGTTCGCGGTGATGCTCGGTGCGGCGCTGCACCCGCTGGCCGTCCGGCTGCAGCAATGGATGAGGCCCGCAGCGGCCGCCGCCGTGGTGGTGCTGGGCTCGCTCGCCGGTGTCGGCCTGGTGGTCGTGCTCGTCGTGCGCAACGTGGTGCGTGAGGCCGACTCGCTCGCCCGGCAGATCGACCTCGCCATCGGAGAGCTCGGCGACAGTGGCGACCCGGTCGGGCTCGATGAGGCGGCGCTCGAACAGCTCGCCGATGCAGTCAAGGCAGCGGCGGCGTTCATCGGTCGCGGCATCGTGACGCTCTTCGTCGGCGGCGTCAGCGCCGTCACCGGCTTCGTCGCGGGCATCGTGCTCGCCGTGCTCATCGGCTACTACGTGCTGAAGGACGGGCCGCTCATCAAGCGGTGGGTCGTCGACCAGTTCCCGGTGCCGGCCCGGCCACAGGTGGCCGACTTCCTCGGCAATGGGATGCGCACCGTCCGCAGCTACTGGTCGGGGCGCACGGTGCTCTCGCTGGCCGTGACAGCCGTGATCACCGTCGTCAGCCTCCTCATGGGGCTCCCGCTCGTGGGCACCATTGCCGTCGTCAACTTCCTCGGTGGCTACGTGCCGTATCTCGGCGCGTTCATCGGCGGTGGTCTGGCCACCGTGCTCGCGCTCGCGGAGGGGGGCCTCGGGTCTGCCGTCGTGATGCTGGTCATCGTGCTGACCTGCAACCTGTTGCTCGAGAACGTGCTCGAGCCCCGAGTGATGAGCTCGCGGTTGAGCATCCATCCGCTCGTGGTGCTGCTCGCCACCACCGCGGGTGGCATCATCGGAGGGATGGTCGGTCTCATCCTCGCGGTCCCGGTGGCCGTGCTGGTGATCGACCTGGTGCGCCGGCTCCGAGCGAGCGGCATCACCGACCACATTCCGTTGAAGGTGCCCACGCTGCCGCGAACCCCGCATGTCGATCACTGACTTCTGCATCATCCTCGTCGCGGGGATGGCTGCCGGCACCATCAACACGGTCGTCGGCTCCGGCTCGCTGATCACCTTCCCGACGCTCGTCGCGCTCGGGTACCCGCCGTTGCTGGCCAACGTCTCGAACAACATCGGTCTGGTGCCGGGCTCCGTGTCGGGCGTGTACGGCTACCGGCGTGAGCTCGGCGGCCAGCAGGCCCGCCTGCGTCGCCTCGTACCGGCGTCGTTGCTGGGAGGTCTCACCGGCTCGACGCTGTTGCTGGTGCTCCCGAGTGCGGTGTTCCAGGACGTCGTGGTGGTGCTCATCGCCGTCGCGTTGGTGCTCGTGGTGGTGCAGCCGGCGCTGTCCCGCCGGCTGGCGGCGCGCCGTGCGGCGCGGGCTGCCGCCCACGCGGTTCGCGAACACGACATCACGTTCGCGCTGCTCGCACTCGTGTTCGCGGCGGGTGTGTACGGCGGCTACTTCGGTGCAGCGCAGGGCATCATCCTCATCGCGGTGCTCGGCATCTTCCTCGACGACGAACTGCAACGCCTCAACGCGACGAAGAACGTGCTCGCGATGACCGTGAACGCCGTGGCGTCGATCATCTTCATCGCGCGCACCGATGTCGACTGGAAGGTGGTTGCGGCCATCGCGGTCGGCTCCACCATCGGCGGCCAGATCGGCGCACGGGTCGGCCGGCGGCTGAACCCGAAAGTGCTGCGCGCCGTCATCGTGATGGTCGGCCTCACGGCGCTCGTCCGCTTGCTGTGAGGCAGGTCGCGGCTACCGTCGCGACGTGGAACTCAGCGTGCGCAAGGTGGTCTCCGTCGTCGAGACCGTGTCGATCGAAATGGGGCGGGCCGTCGACGGGCTGCACCGCAAGGTGGCCACCGCCGTGGTGTTCACGAATCCCCTCGCCGGACAGTGGGTCGACGACCTGAGCGAGCTCGAGGCGCTCGGGGCCGCGCTCGGATCCCGATTGGTCGACGAGGCGCTCGCGGCGCTCGGCGCACCGGCGTCCGCCGTGCAGGCCTACGGCAAGGCGGCCGTGGTGGGCACCGCCGGCGAGATCGAGCACGCCGCGGCACTCATCCATCCGAAGTTCGGCGCCCCGGTGCGCGCGGCACTGGGCAAGGGGCCGGCCATCATCCCGAGCACGAAGCTGCTCGGCGGGCCCGGGACACGCATCACGGTGCCACTCACCAACTGCGACGACATCTGGTCGTTCGACGACATGGATGCGGTCGCCATCTCGGTCGACGACGCCCCTCGGCCCGACGAGATCGTCGCCGTGCTCGGCCTCGCAGTCGGCGGCCGCCCGATCGCTCGCATCGGTCGGCAGCGATGAGCACGTTCAAGGCCGTCATCCTGCTCCGCCGGCGTGGCGACATGGCGCCGGAGGAGTTCCGCCAGTGGTGGCTCCACGAGCATGCACCGCTCGCCGCGCAGTTGCCGGGTGTGCGCCGCATCGTGTTCAACGCCGCAGCCGACAACGACGACGTCGACGGGGTGTCGGAGCTGTGGTTCGACAGTGAGGACGCGTTCGCTGCGGCCTACGCAACCGAGCTCGGGCAGCGCGTCGCCGCCGATTCGATGGCGCACGTGCGCAGCCGTACCCGGCTGTTCGTCACCGAGCACATCGTGGTGGGCCAGCCGTGACAGGCCGTCGTGTGATCATCACCGCTGCCGCATCCGGCATCGGCCGCGTCGTCGCCGCTGCCTTCGTCGCTGCGGGCGACACCGTGCACCTCTGCGACATCGACACCGCCTCCCTCGCGGCCGTCCGCGACGAGTTGCCCGGTGTGGTGGCCACCAGGGTCGACCTCGCCGACGGCGACGCGGTCGACGCATGGGTGCGCGCCACGCTCGAGGCGCTCGACGGTGTCGACGTGCTGGTGAACAACGCCGGCATCAAGGGGCCCACCGCGTTCGTGGAGGACGTCACACCCGCCGAATGGCGCGAGAGCCTTGCCGTCGGGCTCGACACGCAGTACCTCACTGCACGCAGGGTGGCGCCGCTGATGAAGGCGCAGGGGAGTGGTTCGATCATCAACATGTCGTCCATGGCCGGTGTGTTCGGCTACGGCCGTCGCACGCCCTACGCCGCAGCGAAGTGGGCGGTCATCGGCCTCACCAAGTCGCTCGCCGTCGAGCTCGGCCCGCACGGGGTGCGCTGCAACGCCATCTGCCCCGGGTCGGTCGCAGGTGCCCGGATGGACGCCGTCATCGCTGCCGAAGCGGCGGGACGTGGGGTCGACCCTGCGGTGGTGGAGGACGAGTACCTGTCGGGGCAGTCGATCAAGCGGTTCGTCCAGCCGCAGGAGATCGCCGACCTGTGTCTCTTCCTGGCGTCGCCCGCGTCGTCGATGATCAGCGGCCAGGCCATCGGCATCGATGGCCACACCGAGACGTACCACCTCTGACGCCCCGGATCGTTGGCGGGGTGCGAGTGCGGGCTACGTTCCACTCAGCGATCGCTGACCAGGAGGTACCCAGATGACCGGTGGTGCGTTGAAGAGCGCCAGCATGGACGATTTCGACCTGCGTATGTCGGAGGGGGTGCGGCCGCTGTACGAGGCCGTGAAGGCCTTCATCCGCGACGAGGTCGACCCCATCACCGAGGAGTTCCATCGTCTCGGCGCCAACCGTGCCGACCGGTGGAGCTGGGCACCCGGTCAGCTCGAGCTGCTCGACACGGTGAAGGCCAAGGCGAAGGCCCAGGGCCTGTGGAACTTCTTCCTCCCCAACGCCGAGACCGGCGAGGGCCTCAGCAACCTCGACTATGCCTACATCGCGGCCGAGCTGGGCAAGAACCGCCTCGCCAGCGAGTGCCTCAACTGCTCGGCGCCCGACACGGGCAACATGGAAGTCCTCGAGCGGGTCGGCACCCCCGAGCAGAAGAAGCAGTGGCTCGAGCCGCTGTTGAACGGCGAGATCCGTTCGGCGTACGTGATGACCGAGCCCGGTGTGATGAGCTCCGACGCCAAGCAGATCCAGACCACGGCGGTGCTCGACGGCGACGAGTGGGTGATCAACGGGTCGAAGTTCTACGCCTCGGGCGCCGGCGATCCGCGCTGCAAGATCATGATCGTCATGGTGCGCACCAACCCCGATGCCGACACCTACAAGCAGCAGTCGCAGATCCTCGTTCCCACCGGCACGCCCGGTGTGGAGATCGTCGAGGGCATGCAGGTGTTCGGCAGCGACGACGCGCCCCACGGCCACATGCACATCCGCTTCAACGACGTCCGCGTGCCGAAGAGCAACGTGCTGTGGGGGGAGGGCAAGGGCTTCGAGATCTCGCAGCTGCGCCTCGGGCCGGGTCGCATCCACCACTGCATGCGTTCCATCGGTGTCGCCGAGCGGGCCATCGAGATGGCCGTCGACCGTGGCGTCAGCCGCGAGGGCTTCGGCAAGAAACTCATCAACCTCGGCAAGAACATGGAGGTGCTGTCGCGTGCCCGCATCGAGGTGGAGGCCATGCGCCTCATGGTGCTCCGCGGCGCGAAGGCGATGGACACCCTCGGCAACGCCGAGGCCCGCGTGTGGGTGAGCGCGGTCAAGGCGATGGTGCCCGAGAAGTGCTGCGACATCATCGACGAGGTCATCCAGATGCACGGTGCCGCCGGCATCTCGCAGTGGTTCCCGCTGGCCGAGATGTACCACAGCCAGCGCACGCTGCGTCTCGCCGACGGTCCCGACGAGGTGCACCACCAGGTGGTGGCCCGCGCCGAGGTGAAGAACCGTGAGGCCGACCGTGCCCGCGGTGAGGACAGCCAGCACGTCGCCAAGGGCCGTCTCTTCACCGGGCCGTGAGCGTCGACCCGAACGACCTCGATCCGCGGCTCGGCCCTCTCGCGTTGCTCTCGGGCACGTGGGTGGGGTCGGGCCGCGGTGTGTATCCCACCATCGAGTCGTTCGAGTACCGCGAGGAGATCACCCTCGCCGACGGCGGCGTGAAGCCGTTCCTCGCATATTCGCAGCGCACGATGTCGTCCGACGGTCGGCCGTTGCACGCCGAGTCGGGTTACCTTCGCTGGGCGGGTGGCGCGCCGGAGTGGGTCGTCGCGTCGCCGACGGGCGTCATCGAGGTGCTCACCGGTTCGGCCGAGCTCACCGACGATCGACTCGAGCTGGTGCTGCGCACCATCTCGGTGTCGGCCACGCCGTCGGCGAAGCGAGTCGATGCGGTCGAACGCCGGCTCCGGGTACGTGGCGACGTGCTCACCTACGAGTTGCACATGGCGGCGGTGGGGGAGCCGCTGCAGTTGCATCTGGTGGCGGAACTCCACCGTCGCTGATACCCTCGGGGGTATGTGCCGACGGACGACGTGCAAGCAGTGTGGGAAGCCGAGCTGGGCCGGGTGCGGAGCCCACGTCGAGCAGGTGTTGGGTGACGTGCCGAAGAGCGCACGCTGCCGTTGCCGCGAGCAGGGACCGCCGAAGGCGACGGCGAAGAAGGTCGCGCCGGCCCCTGCGCCCGACACGGCCATCGGGCGCTTCAAGGCGTGGCTCAAGCAGTGAGCACTCGGTTGCGCTGAGATCAGTTGCGCGACGAGCTGGTGATGCCCGGCACCGGTGCCTGCATCACCGGAAACGTGCCGGGCCGCTCGAGTGCCGCCACGGTGGTGCGCACGGCCTCGGCCGGCACCGGCCGGCTGATGAGGAAGCCCTGCGCCTTCTGGCAGTCGAGCTGTTGCAGCGTGTGCATCTGCGCGATGGTCTCCACGCCTTCGGCGACCACGTCGAGGCCGAGGGTCTGGGCCATGACGATGATGGTCTTCACCAGGCTGCGGTCGGCCGGGTTCTCGGCCACGCCGCGCACGAACGCCTTGTCGATCTTCACTCGCTGCAGGGGGAACTGTTGCAGAAGCGAGAGCGACGAGTACCCCGTGCCGAAGTCGTCGAGTGCCAGGCACACGCCGAGCGAGCGCAGGTTGCGCAACGTCGCGAGCGACGTCTCGGGCTCCTTCATCATCACGCTCTCGGTCACTTCGAGCCACAGCGAGCTCGCCGGCACACCCGAGCGTGACAGCGCCTCGGCCACCGCGGCCGGGAACCCTGGGTCGGCGAGCTGCGGCGTCGACACGTTGACCGACATCGTGGTGTTCGGCCCGCACACGCCGCTGCGGATCCATTCGCGGAGCTGGTTGAGTGCTTCGAGCAGTGCCCACTTGCCGAGCGGCATGATCATGCCCGTCTCCTCGGCGATCGGGATGAACTCGACGGGGGAGACCAGGCTGCCGTCGTCGCGCTGCCATCGCATCAATGCCTCGAAGCCCGACACCCGGCCCGTGGCCAGGTCGACGATGGGCTGGTGATGCAGGCACAGTTCGTTGCGGTCGATCGCTCGGTGGAGTGCGGTCTCCATCTCGAGGCGAGCACTGGCCCGCTCGCGCATCGACTCGTCGTACGGCTCGATGCGGTTCCGGCCCTTCTCCTTGGCGCTGTACATCGCCGTGTCGGCGTGACGCACCAGTTCCTCTGGCTTCGTGCTGGTGCCGCTGATGGCGGCGACGCCGATGCTGGCGGTGACGAACACGTCGCCGTGGCTGAGGGCGAGCGGCTCGCGAAGGAGGTTGAGCAGATCGGCCGCGAACGCGAGCGCCGCCTCGTGCGACGTGGGGTTCGGGTCGAGGATGACGTACTCGTCACTCGAGAACCGGGCGACGGTGGAACCCTGGGGCACGCTCTGGCGCAGGCGCTGGGCCACGGTCTGGAGCACCTCGTCGCCCGCCGCGTGACCGAGTGAGTCGTTGATGTTCTTGAACCGGTCGAGGTCGACGTAGAAGATGGTCGGCTGCTGCTGGTGGCCCCACGAGCGCCCGAGCAGGGTGTTGATCTCCTGCAGCATCACGGCACGGTTGGGCAGCCCCGTCAGCGGGTCGGTCTGCACACCGTGCAGCAGCGCCGACCGAGCCGCGGCGTGCGCGCGCAGGGTCTGCAGCACGCGCACCGTCACGGCGACCCCCAACCCGATGGCCGACACGCTGCGCACCACCTTGTCGACCGTGTCGACCGGCGAGCTGGCGGCGAGCACGATGACGGGGAACAGCAGCGAACCGATGACCACGACGAGGCGGGCCGAGTTGCTGCTGTCGCCGACCGGCTGGGTGCGGCCGAGGTTGGCGAGCGTGGGGTGCAGGAAACAGGCGCCGGCGGTGGCCACCGCCGCCAGGCCGAGTGGCGTGACGAGGCGGTCGTACCCGCCGGTGAGCTGACCTGCGTCGAGCAGGTCGTCGACGAGATCCGACAGCACCTGCAGTGTGACGGCACCGGTGAGCAGCCAGGTGGCGGGAAAGCGGTTGCGGTGGTCGAACTGGAGCACGAGCGCCAGGAACAGGACCGCCGACGCGAGGGGCTGGTGCAACGAGTGGAGCAACGTGGCCCCCGACACGCCCTGCTCGTCGAGGATCGGGCGCATCAGCGCGGTCCAACTGATCACCCATGCACCGAGTCCGACGATGAGCGCGTCGCCCAGCAGGCCGTCGCCGGGAGCCACGCCGCGACGGCGGAGCAGCACGAACACCGCCGTGCCGACCAGGGCGTAACCAGCGACACCGGCGGTGACCGCTGCCGCGTTGGCCGAGGAACTGCCGTCGCCCGGCAACAGGTGCGACGCGGCAAAGCACAGCGCGGCGACGGCGGCGAGCAGCGCGATGGGCGGGGTGAGCACGCCGCGTCGCCAGCACACGCCGACCGCCGCCAACGCACTCACCACGGCCAGGCTGTAGAGCACGACGTGCACCTGCTGCGGGCCCGCGGCGAGGCATGCGGCCGTCATCGCGCCGCCGACCGCGAGGTGCCACCAGCTCAGGAGTGTCGATGCCCGCTTCATTCGCCTCCTTCCCCAGGGGGTGGTCGATCGGACCCGCCCGCAGGGAAACGTCCCCCAATGATACGACACAACATGGGGTTTCGCGCAAGGGGTGATTTCTTGCGCGCTCCTTGTCGATATCGCGACGGCCTGTTGCCACCCGCGAGACCCGTCGAGCGGGACGAGTGGTGCCCGATGGTCGCCGGGTTCGCTACCGTGGTGGGGGATGAGCGTCGTCACCGGCCCCACCACATGACCCAACTCGCGCAGCCGTACTCCGTCGTCGTGCCCGGCGCGCACCTCATGTCGGCCCTGGTCGGTCCGCGCGACGCGCACCTCCGGCTCATCGAGCAGGCCTTCCCGGCCTGCACGGTCGTGGTCCGCGGCAACGAGATCCATGTCGCGGGCGCCCAGGCCGAGGTGGTCGGGCGGTTGTGCGAGGAGCTCGTCGTGCTCATCCAGCAGGGTCAACATCTCGACGAGGCCAACGTCCGCCGCAGCATCGACATGGTGCGCGAGAACGAGCGCCCCAGCCGGGTGCTCGCCGACGACATCATGCGTGGCGCGAAGGGCAAACCCGTGCGTCCGAAGACGGCCGGGCAGAAGCGCTACGTCGACGCGATCCGCGAGCACGTCATCACGTTCGGGCTCGGGCCGGCCGGCACGGGCAAGAGCTGGCTCGCCGTCGCGATGGCCGTGCACGCGCTGCAGAGCAAGCAGGTGCAACGCATCATCCTCACCCGGCCGGCGGTCGAGGCCGGCGAGCGCCTCGGGTTCCTCCCCGGTGACCTGATGGCGAAGATCGACCCGTACCTGCGCCCGTTGTACGACGCGCTCTACGACATGATCGAACCCGAGGGTGCACAGAAGTTGCTCGAACGGCAGATGGTCGAGGTCGCACCGCTCGCGTTCATGCGTGGCCGCACGCTCAACAACAGCTTCATCATCCTCGACGAGGCACAGAACGCCACCCCCGAGCAGATGAAGATGTTCCTCACCCGCATCGGCTTCGGCTCGAAGGTGGTGGTCACGGGCGACAGCACGCAGATCGACGTCCCCGACGGACGCAGTGGCCTCATCGGCCTCGAACGCACACTGCAGGGCATCGAGGGCCTCACGTTCGTGCACCTCACCGCCGGTGATGTGGTCCGCCACAAGATCGTGGCCGACATCGTCGCTGCGTACGAGAAGGCGCCGCCCCGTGCCTGACCTGTCCCGACCACGTGTCGACGCGCCCAAGCGCGTCGGCGGCGACGGTGAACCCGAGGTGTTCGTGGCCGACGAGCAGGCCGAGCACGCCGTCGACATCGATCGGTGGCAGGTGCTCGCCGCCGCCGTGCTGCGCGCCGAGGGCGTTCGCGGTCTGGCGGAACTGTCGCTGCTGTTCATCAGCGAAGCCGAGATCGCCGAACTGAACCTCGACTACATGGGCAAGGAAGGCCCCACCGACGTGTTGGCCTTCCCCATCGACGCCCACGACGCCGAAGTCGTCGCCCACAACCAACCGCTCAACCGCGGCCCCGACCGTTCGCCGCCCGACCCGGGCGACATGCCACTGCTGCTCGGCGACGTGGTCATCTGCCCGGCGGTCGCCGTGCGCCAGGCGCCCGAACACGCCGGCACGATCGACGACGAACTCGCCCTGCTGGTGGTGCACGGCGTGTTGCACGTGTTGGGATACGACCACGATGAGCCCGACCAGACGGCCGTGATGCGCGGCCGTGAGCTGGCGTTGCTCGAGGCACACCATTGGGGTGGCCCGGCGCCGGCAGGGTTCCGACAGGAGCAGACCTGATGATCGCCACCTCGGTGACCAACCTCGACATCCTGATGTTGGTCGTCATCCTGGTGCTGCTCGTCGTCCTCGTCTTCCTCGCGGTCGCCGAGATGGGCCTGTCGCGGATGAGCAAGCCGCGTGCGGCGTCGCTGGCCGACCAGGGTTCCAAGGCCGGCAAGGCGCTGAAGAAGTTGGTCGACGAGCCCGAGCGCTGGGTGAACTCGGTGCTGCTCACCGTCAACATCTGCCAGACCGTGCAGACCAGCCTCACGGCCATCGTGGCCGGCCGGTTGTTCGGCGGCTGGGGTGTTGCCGTCGGTGTCGTGCTCAACGTGCTGGTGTTCTTCGTGCTCGCCGAAGCCGTACCGAAGACGTACGCCGTGCTGTATCCGCAGCGGTCCGCACTGATGGCGGCGCGCCCGGTGTCGGCGCTGGTGGCGTTCCCGCCGCTGAAGTGGACCTCGCGGGCGCTCATCGGCCTCACCAATGTCATCGTCAAGGGCAAGGGGCTCGAGCAGGGCCCGTTCGTCTCGGAGAGCGAGCTCCTCGGCATCGTCGAGACCGCTGCCGAGGACGACGTCATCGAGGAAGAAGAGCGCGAGCTCATCGAGAGCATCATCGAGTTCGGCGACACGGTGGCCCGCGAGATCATGGTGCCGCGGCCCGACATCATCACCATCGCCCACACGTCCACCATCACCCAGGGGCTCGACATCGCGCTCGAGCACGGCTACAGCCGCATCCCGGTCGTCAACGACGACGAGGACGACGACGTTGTGGGCCTCGCGTTCGTGAAGGATCTGATGCAGGCCGAGCGCGAAGGCGGCGGCGCTCGACCGGTGAGCGAACTCATCCGCCCGGTGCGGTTCGTGCCGGAGAACAAGCCGGTCAACCGGCTGATGCGCGAGATGCAGGCCGAGAAGTTCCACCTCGCGCTCGTCGCCGACGAGTACGGCGCGCTGGCCGGGCTCATCACGCTCGAGGACTGTCTCGAGGAACTGGTCGGCGAGATCATCGACGAGCACGACGAGGAGGACGACGACGTCCAGCACCTCGGCGACGGCGCCTACCTGGTCGACGGCGGCATGGCCATCGAGGACATCAACGACCTGCTCGGCGTGGAGATCCCCGACGACGACTGGGAGACCGTGGCCGGGTTCCTGTTCGGCACCCTCGAACACGTTCCCGCGATCGACGAGTACGTGGTGCACGAAGGTTGGCGGTTCAGCGCCGCCGAGGTCGACGGCCGCCGCATCCGCCGGGTGAAGATCACGCTCGAACCCGACGGCGTCGACGAGCACACCGAGTCGGGCGACTAGAGCAGCGGGTCGAGCAGGTCGTCGAGCGGATCGCGGCCGAGATACGGCGGTGTGTCGTCGCCCGAGGTGTCGGGGTGGCGTGGGCGAGTATTGGCCCGGATGCCGGCCTGGATGGCCGACTCGCGTACGTGCACCACGATGAGCACGTACGCGCAGAGCATGGTGCCGGCCGCCACGTAGTAGGGCGCGCGGAGGCCCCACCGATGGGCGACGAGGCCACCGAGGAACGCACCGATGGGCATCGCGCCCCAACTGAACCAGCGGTAGACGCTGTTGACCCTGCCGAACAGGTGGTCGGGCACCATCTGTTGACGGATGGTGACGGCGATGATGCTCCACACCGTGATCATCACGGCCTGCACCGTGAGCATCGCCACCACCCACCAGGTCACGGCCACGAGCCCGATGGCCAGCATCGTCAGCACGGGAACGAAGGCGGCGACGAGGATGGCGAACCGGCGACCGACGTGGTCGACCAGCCAGCCGCCGGCCACGCCTGCGGCCACCGACCCGGCACCGACCACGGCGATCAGCACACCGAACATCGTGTCGCTCACTCCGAGCTCCTCGGTGGCGAACAGCACGAACGTGCTCTCGCACATCGCGAACGCGAGGTTGGTGAGGCCCAACGCGACGGCGAGATTGCGGAGCAGCGCGTTGCGCCACAGCCACCGGAAGCCCTTGCTCACATCGCTGCGCCACCCGCGCGACGGCGGCACATCGGTGGCGCGGAACGTGCCTCGTAGGGTGGCCACCAAGACCGCCGCCACCACGAACGTCGCAGCATCGACACCGAACGGCAACCACACGGCTGCGGCGAACAGCACGCTGCCGAGCGGTGCCCCGAGGAACGTGTTGCCGGTGATCTCGGCCGAATACCGCAGGCCGTTGGCGCGCCCGAGCTGATCGCCGTCGACGATGGCAGGGAGGATGGTCTGCGAGGTCGAGTCGAAGAACACCTCACCCACGCCGAGGCCGAACGCCAGCACCCACAGCATCCAGATCTGCACGTCGCCGAACGCCGCAGCGAGCGCAAGGCCGCCGACCAGCACCGCACGGAACGTGTCGGAGAGCACGAGCACGTGGCGGCGATCCATCCGATCGATGAGCGCACCGGCAGGAAGCGCGAACAGCAGCCAGGGGATGGCGAAGAACGTGGAGATCAGGCCGATCGACAGGCGGTCGTCGGTGACCCGCGTGGCGAGGATGGGCAACGCTGCCGTGAGCACGCCGTCGCCGACGTTCGAGATCGCGCTGGCGGTCCACAGACGCCAGTACGCACCAGGGAGGCGGGTCGCGCTCTTGGCCTTCACTCGGCGGGAGGGGTCAGCCTGGCGAAGGCGGCGGGCAGGTCGGGGTACTTCTTCGTCCCGGCGCCGCCATCGACCGGGAACAGGCTGCCGCTGACGAACGTGCTCTCGTCGCCCGCCAGGAACGAGGCCATGTTCGCGATGTCGGCGGGTTGGGCGAACCGACCCACGGTGGTGTTGTCGACGAACTCCTCGACCACGCCGGGGACCATGAAGAACGCACTGGTGGCGTTGGTCTCCACCAGCCCGGGTGCGATGGTGTTGACGCGGATGCGACGCGCGCCGAGTTCCATCGCGGCGACACGGGTGAGCATCACCACCCCGGCCTTCGCTGCGCAGTACGCCGACATGCCGGCGGAGGGCTGCGTGGCGTTGAGCGACGCGATGGTGATGATGCTGCCGCCGTCGTGCATCGCGCCCGCGGCGTGCTTCACGGTGACGAACACACCCGTGAGACAGAGGTCGATGATGGACTTCCACTCGTCGAGCGGATGGTCGACGATGGGGGAGAACGTGCCGCGCCCTGCGTTGGCGACCGCCACGTGCAGGCCGCCGAGATCGGTGGCCATCGCCATCGTGTCGGCCACCGAGACCTCGTCGGTGACATCGCAGTGGGCCGTCATCACCCGGTCGCCAAGGTCGCCGGCGAGGCGCTGCAGGCCGGCGGTGTCGATGTCGGCGGCGAGCACGCGCATGCCGTCGGCCACGAACCGATCGGTGATGGCGCGCCCGATGCCCGAGGCCGCGCCGGTGACCAACGCCAGGCGTTCCATGCCGCCGACCCTAGTGGTGGTCGGTGGCCTCGGCCCGGGATGCCTGGAGCACGTGGCGCTGCACCTTCCCCAGTGCGGTGCGTGGCAGTGCGGTCACCAGGTGCAGTTCCTTGGGGGCGGCGAAGGCGGCGAGCCGATCGCTCACCCATGTCCGCAACTCGGCGAGGGTGGGGGCGGTCTCCGCGATCGGCACCACCCACGCGGTCACACGTGCGCCCCACTCCGGGTCGGGCAGGCCGGCCACCGCCACCTCGGCGACGGACGGGTGCTGCTGCAGCACCGCCTCCACCGTGTCGGGCCACACGTTCTCCCCGCCGGTGACGATCATGTCGCCGCGGCGGCCGTCGACGTGCAGGCGGCCGTCGTCGAGCCACCGGCCGAGGTCGCCGGTGTGCAGCCATCCGTCGCCATCGAGCGGTGTGCTGCCGTCCCGATAGCAGCGCAGCAGCATCGGGCCGCGGAGCAGCACCTCGCTGTCGTTGGCGATGCGCACGTCGACCCCGGCGAGCGGACGACCGTCGTACACCACGCCGCTGCCGGTCTCGGTGAGGCCGTAG
>Ga0172374_1001860_pt1 | contig 13793 bp, 14 predicted proteins | sample LakKiv3m_FD_114536 | JGI IMG/M metagenome (GOLD analysis project Ga0172374, IMG submission 114536) | Freshwater microbial communities from Kabuno Bay, South-Kivu, Congo - kab_092012_10.3m | ecosystem: Environmental > Aquatic > Freshwater > Lake | place: Democratic Republic of the Congo... | reverse complement strand
TAGCGGAGTCAGATTTAAAAGAATTGTAAATGTAAAATAATTAGTATATTAGTAAGAAATTAGTAATTAGTACAGAAATACCATGGAGAAAGGCACAATCATCAAACACGATCTGAAAAAGGCGCCCAAGACCGGCGACTGGGCTTATATGTTGCCGGTGGTCGACAAGGAAAAATGTATCGGTTGCGGAACCTGCACGGATTTCTGCCCGGAAGCGGCAATAGTAGTATCAAGTATAAGTATCAAGTATAGTGTATCAAGTATAAAGAATAAAAAAATTGCTAAAGTTGATTATCATTTTTGCAAGGGCTGTGGCGTTTGCACGACTGTTTGTCCGGTCAAAGCCATTATAATGAAAAAGAAATGATAAATAATAATAAAAAAAGAATTGCATTGACAGGCGGGGCGGCGGCGGCTGAAGCCTTGCGGCAAATTGAGCCGGACGTGATGGCAGTTTATCCGATCACGCCCCAGACGCCGATTATTGAGACTTATTCCAAATTTGTGGCTGACGGCCTGGCCAGCACCGAAGTCATTCAGGTTGAGTCGGAACATAGCGCAATGTCGGCTTGCATTGGTGCCAGCGCCGCGGGAGCCCGGACGGCGACAGCCACCAGTTCGCAGGGCTTGGCGCTAATGAACGAGATGCTGTATATCGCCAGCGGCCTTAGGCGACCAATTTTAATGGTGGTGGCCGCCAGAGCCTTAGCGGCGCCAATCAATATTCACGGCGACCACAGCGATGTAATGGGCGCGCGCGATAGTGGCTGGATCCAGTTATTTGCCGAAAATGTCCAAGAAGCTTACGATAAAACGATTATCGGTATGAAACTGGCGGAAAAATCAGAACTGCCGGTGATGGTAATTATGGACGGTTTCAATACTTCCCATACGGTGGAAAATTTGGAAATTCTGCCGGACCGCAAAGTTAAAAATTTTGTCGGGCAGTATCGGCCGAAAAATTATTTATTGGACACGGATAATCTAGTGACTTTTGGGCCGCTAGCGCTCCAAAATTCATATTTTGAATTCCGGATTGACCAGGAAAAAGCCATGGCGGAAGTTTTAAAAATTTACAAAAAAATAGAAAGTGATTTTTCCAAAATATCCGGGCGGTCATATTCAATCTGCGAGTCCTATAAATTAAGCGACGCGGAAAACGTGATTGTTCTGGCGGGTTCGGCAGCCGGTACGGCTAAAGAAGTAGTGGATAAATTACGCGATAAAGGAAAAAAAGTCGGGCTTTTGAAAATTAATTTATTCCGGCCGTTTCCGTGTGCAGAAATAGCCGAGGCGCTGAAAAACGCCAAAAATATCGCAGTTTTAGATCGCTCACAATCAATTGGTACTCATCCGCCCTTTTATATGGAAATTTTAAATTCTCTATACCAAATACTAGATACTAAATACCAAATACAAAGCTATGTATATGGCCTTGGTGGCCGGGACATTTTCGCCAAAGATATCCAAAAAGTTTTCGAAGATTTAGATAAAAAGAATAATACGAAAGAGATTAAATATATCGGAGCTAATTAGTTTATTTTATAATTATGTTTAAAAATTTTGAAGATTCTGATGCTTATAAGGAGGAATTAAAAAAATCGCCGGAGCAAAATAAATCCAAAGAAACTGTCGCAGAAAAACCTGAAAATGCTTCGCTGGATGACAATAAAAAACGGGAAAAAGAAAAAAAGGAATTAATTGAAGCTAGCGCGAAAGAGAGGCAAAACTCGGCTGACGCAATTAAAAAAGTGGGAGAACATTATGGCTTAAATGTGGAGAAAAGCGTTGAAGAGGTGTCTAATCAAGCAGAGGTTATCCGAGAGTCAAAACCACCGGAAAATTCAGCAGATACAAACACGAAAAAAAATGATCAGGAAGTTGCACCAGAAGGTACTGAATCAGAAGCCCAAGAAAAGCCAACGCCCCTGAAAAGTCAGTATGATATAGCCATAGAAAAATTAGCGGAAATGGATAAAAAAGAAAAAGCAGCCAAAGAAGCAGAGGATGCTAAAAAGAAAGAACTTAAGGAGCAGGAAAAGGCAGCTAGAGAAGAATCGGACAAAAAAAATAAAGAATCAGCCCCTCTGAAAAGCACCAGTGACGTAGTAAAGGAAAAATTATCGGAAATGGATAAAAAAGAAAAAGCAGCCAAAGAAGCAGAGGATGCTAAAAAGAAGGGATCAGAAAACCAGGAAAAACCGGCACCTCTTAGAAGCACGATTGATATTGCCATGGAAAAGGCGGATAAGATAGTGGAAAAATATAATGAAAAATTAAGCAATAAAGTGAAAGAAGCCGGAAGTTTTGAAGAACTGCAATCTGTTATAGGAGAAGCGGGAGAAATAAAAAGCGCCTATGACAATAAAACTGTTTTCAACGCCGAAGACATAAAGGAAAGAATGGATGATTTGAGAAAAAATCTGAAAACCATGGAAAATAAGCTGAACAATCCAAAATTTTTGATGTATGCCAAGGAATATGGAATCAGAGAAAAAATGATTGACCTGTTGAAAAAAGAATTAGATGAATCTAAGAGAAAGGAAGATATGGATAAAAAACCTGAAAATTTAAAGAAATGGAAAGAGGAACACCCGGAAAATTACGAAAAAATGAAAAAAGGCTACGAATACTTGTCAGAAAAAGATCTCGATAAAAAAGGAAAGACAGAAGATAGTAAAGATAAGGATTTAAGCAAGGAAAAACCTGGTGAAGCAGAAAAGAAAGCAGCCGAAAAAATCCTTGAGTTTGAAACTAGCATAACGAAATCAAATAGTGTCGCTGAATTGTCAGAGGTTGTCAAAAATTTCAAAGAACCGATCCAGGGATCAGAAGTAACCTTTACTCCAGAAGAGGTTTCAAGTGATATTATAAAAGTCGGGAACGGAGAATTGGGCTTGAATTATATAACCAGGAGTTTTGGTCTGCGGAAAAAGGTTGAAGAAATTATCAGGGCCAACGGTTTTAGTGAATAAAAAATATGAACGAAAAACTAGCTAAAAATTTTGCTCCGGGACACAGCGCTTGTGCAGGCTGTGGATTTCCGACCATTGTCCGGACGATTTTAAATGAGTCTCCGGATCCGGTCGTGGTTACCAATTCCACGGGATGTCTTGAGGTAACTTCCACTTTGTATCCTTACACTGCCTGGAAAGTGCCTTACATTCATAGTGCTTTTGAAAATGCCGGTGCTACCATATCTGGTATAGAACGGGCCTACAAAGCGCTCAAAAAAAGCGGCGTGATAAAAAAGAAAATCAAGTTCGTCGCTTTTTCCGGTGACGGCGGGACTTATGACATCGGCCTGCAAGCCTTGTCTGGCGCTTTGGAAAGAAAGCACGACTTTCTTTATGTCGTTTACGACAACGGCGGTTATATGAACACTGGCAACCAGCGTTCCAGTGCGTCACCCTATGGTGCCAATACCGAAACCACACCGGCGGGAAAAATCTCTTTCGGCAAAACCGAACTGCGCAAAAATCTGATGGAAATCGTGAATGCCCACCGCGTCAAATACGCGGCGCAGGCCAATGTGGCCTACCTGGCTGATTTAAAAATCAAAGCCCGGAAAGCTTTTGCTACACCCGGTTCGTCATTTTTGGTGGTTTTCCAGCCGTGTACCAATAATTGGAAATTTCCGACTTCGGAATATGTAAACATCGCCAAATTGGCGACCGAAACTAATTTCTGGCCGCTCTATGAAATTGAAGAGGGGAAATATAAAATAAATAAAACTATCGAAAATCCCAAGCCGATTGAAGAATTCCTCAAGACCCAAGGCCGCTTCAAGCATCTTTTTGCTAAAGAAAATAAAAAAGTTTTGGCCGAAATCCAAGAGATAGTCGATGAAGAATGGAAGAGGTTAATAAAAGTATCAAGTATGAAGTAGCATGTATTATGTATATAAATTTATACTTAATACATAATATTTGATACATTATGCAAATTTGAGCCATCTGCCGGGATTGAACCGGCGGCCTGCGCGTTACGAATGCGCCGCTCTACCAACTGAGCTAAGATGGCCTATGAACTATAATAAATCAATCCTGGTATTTTTTCAAATAAAATCTATGCCTATAATAACATTCATCATTGCAACAATTTTACTAGCTACCTATTTACTGGGTAAAAGAAAAAAATGGATGATAGTTACTTCTATTATTTTCTATGTTTTAACTGCTATTATGATAATAGGGTTTATTTTACTTTTTTCTGGCTCAGACACATTTGATAATTAATAAAATATTATGAAAACTTATATCTGTCAGATTTGCGGGGATGCCTATATCGGCACCGAAAAACCGGCTGATTGTCCATTTTGCGGAGCGCCCAGGAATTTTATCAAGGAGGGCAAAGAAATAAATCCAATTGTGGCTCAAAAGTTTGAAATAGGGGAAATATCCAAAAAAAATCTGATGGCAACTTATGATCTGGAAATAAGGGCCTCGACGATTTATACCTGCATGGCCGGGAAAGGAAAAACTTATGAAATCCAGAAAATGTTCAAGCGCTTGGCTAAAATAGAGTTAGAACACGCAGTGATAGTCACGAAACTTTTAAATATGCCGGCGCCGGAAATTAAAACCGAAACCTGCAGCGAAGAAGATATTGAAAATTTCCAAAAAACAACAGAATTGGAAACTCACGCCACCGATTTGTATAAGCAATTTGCCAAAGAAGCTGGGGAAACAAATATTCGGATACTTTTTACCGCTTTGTCCCAAGCTGAACAGGGTCATATAGAGCTTATGAAAAATTATTTGCAATAATTTTTCATAAAATTATCAATTACCAATTTTCAATTTCCATTTAATTTTAATAAATAAATTTTCAATGAGAATTGTTAAATGATAAATGTTAATTGAATTTATGGTCTGGTTTTACACACTTGCTAGCGTCATCATTGTCAGCCTAATTTCCTTAGTCGGCGTTTTGTATTTTTTCGTGGAAAAAAATAAATTATACAAAAGCCTTATCTATCTGGTCAGTTTTTCGGCTGGTACGCTTTTGGGCGATGCCTTCATCCATCTGATTCCCGAAGCCTATGAAATCAATGAAAATAAAATCTGGGTATCCATTTATCTGTTGGCCGGAATCCTCTTGTTTTTTATTCTGGAAAAAATCATCCACTGGCGGCATTGCCACGAAGAACCGTGTGAGACCCACCCCATCCATTCTCATATGTCATTTTATTCGGCGATTCAGTCCATAATTTTATTGACGGCCTGATCATCGGAGCCAGTTTTTTGGTCAGTATTCCGATCGGAATCGCCACGACTGTGGCGGTCATATTCCACGAGATACCGCAAGAGATCGACGATTTCGGTTCGCTGGTTTATGGCGGTTTTTCCAGGGGTAAAGCATTATTTTTTAACTTTCTCACGGCGCTCACGGCTATTTTTGGGGCTTTACTGGTTTTGCTTATAAGCGTGGATATGGTTAAAATAAGCCAATTTTTAATTCCCTTTGCGGCTGGCGGCTTTATTTATGTCGCCGGAACTGATTTGATTCCGGAACTGCATAAACACACCGAACCCAAAAAATCTTTTTGGCAGTTTGTCATATTCGTGCTAGGTATCGGATTAATGCTATTGTTGCTTCTGTTTGATTAAAATAGACACCGAAACATTATTCTGGTATTCTTGAGAATACCAGAATAATAACAACTTGGAAACCGAGTTTCTAAGTAAGGCAACAGATGATTAAAGAAAACAGGGGAAAATTGAATAACTTAAAATCCAGACTCGCTCTTTTGAGCGACCGTCTTTGACTTGGCTGAAAAGAAAAAAAGAATTAAGGAACTGGAAAAAACAGCTAACAATCCTGAGTTTTGGAAAGACAATATGCAAGCCTCGGCTGTTATGCGCGAGTTGGAAGAACTACGCCAGGAAATAATGCTGCTTAGCCGGATGGAAACCGAAATAAATGAACTTGTGGAACTGATGGGAATTATTTCTGAAACCGATTCCCAGAGCGATGAAGAAAGGAAAGAAATCGGGGAAAAAATAAAAAAACTGGAAGAAGAAATTGATAAATTAGAATTTAAAACTCTCTTTTCAGGCAAATATGATAAAAATGACGCTATTGTTACGATTTACAGCGGTGCGGGAGGGATAGACGCCCAGGACTGGGCGGAAATGCTACTTCGCATGTACCTCAAATGGTCAGAAAAAAATAATTTCCAAGCCAAACTGGTGGATGAAACCCGAGGGCAGGAAGCCGGCATAAAGAATGCCACCCTGGAAATCAGCGGGCCATACTCCTATGGCAATCTTCAAAGCGAAAACGGAGTTCATCGGTTGGTTCGATTGTCTCCGTATAATGCCGACCATCTGCGCCAGACATCGTTCGCTTTGGTGGATGTGATGCCGGTGATTGAAAATATTCCCGAAGTGGAAATTAATTCCAAGGATTTGCGGGTTGACGTTTACCGTTCCGGCGGACCAGGCGGGCAGGGAGTTAATACCACTGATAGCGCTGTGCGCATTACACATCTGCCGACCGGAATTATTGCTGCCTGCCAGAATGAAAGGAGCCAGTTGCAGAACCGCGAGGAAGCCATGAAGATTTTAAAAGCCAAACTGCATAAAAAATACCTGGCAGAACAGGAAAAAGAAAAAAATACCATTCGGGGTGAAGCCAAATCAGCCGAATGGGGCAGTCAGATCCGTTCTTATGTGATCCACCCATATAAATTGGTCAAAGATCATCGTACCAAGACTGAAACCGGCGATCCGGATGCCGTTTTTGGCGGCGATTTGCGGATTTTTATGGAAGCCTACTTGAGGCAAATGAATAAATAGTTTATAATAAACACATAAGCCAAACTGGAAGCAGATCCACCTATGATAAAATTTGAATCGGTCACGAAAATTTACGGCGCCAATCCGCCGGCTTTGGATAACATCAACCTGGAAATCAAGCCGGGTGATTTCGTTTCCATTGTCGGTCCGAGCGGCGCCGGAAAATCTACCTTGCTGAAACTTATTTATGCCGAAGAAGCGCCAACGGAGGGCACGGTTTATTTTGAAGGCGTGCCACTAGACAGTCTAAGCAGTAAAAAACTACCAAAGCACCGGCGTAACATCGGCACGGTTTTCCAGGATTTTAAACTTTTGCCTAAGAAGAATGTTTTTGAAAATATTGCCTATGCCTTGGAAGCTATCGGCGCTTCCAACGCGGAGATTCAGGAAAACGTGCCGCAGATAATTGACATCGTCGGGCTCAAGGAGAAAAGCCATCTTTTCCCGCAACAGCTTTCGGGCGGCGAACAGCAGAAAGTTTCCATGGCCCGCGCGCTTATCCATCGGCCAATAGTGATCATCGCCGATGAACCGACCGGCAACTTGGATCCGATATCCTCGCTGGAAATTCTGGAACTTTTGCTGAAAATCAACGAACTGGGAACGACGGTAATTCTGGCCAGCCACGATCAGGATGTCGTTAATCAGGCTGCCAAAAGAGTGATTACTATAGAGAACGGCCGGATCGTCTGCGACGATAATTGCGGCCGCTATAAGATATAAATCCCCACAATAATTAATATTTTGTTAAATTTTTTATAAAAAGCCGACAACCCATATCATCAATTGGTGTGGGGATAAAATTATGATACTCACTATCCAAAGGACAATTAAAGAAGCGCTTTCCAATTTTTGGCGCAATAGCTGGCTCACGGTGGCTTCGGTGAGCATTTTGACCCTCTCGCTTTATGTTGCCGGCATAATTTACGTGGAAATCATATCAGCCAATGATGAAATAAGATATATTGAAAAGCGGGTCAATATCAGCGCTTATTTTGCGGAAGATACTCCTGAAAATGAAATTATAAGCGCTAAAGAAAATCTTTTGCAGCTGACTGAAATTCAAAAAATTGATTACATCTCCCGCGATCAGGCTTTGGAAAATTTTAAGCGCGATTTCGCCGATGTGCCGGCTGTTATGCAGTCGCTGGAAGAAATCGGCAACAATCCCTTGCAGGCATCATTGGTAATAAAAGCCAATGAGCCGACGCAGTACCAGCAAATTGCCGATTACATAAATAATTCGGCGTTTAAGGAAATCGTAAGCCGCATTAATTATAACGAAAAAAATAAAGAAGTGATTGAGAATCTTAACAAAAATATTGCCAACCTGCGCCGGGCGGGAGCAAGTATGGGCATAATTTTCGCTCTGATTACGATTCTGATAGTTTTCAATACCATCCGGATTACCATTTACACGCATAAGCAGGAAATTGAAGTGATGCGCTTGGTGGGGGCGTCCAACGGTTTCATCCAGCTGCCGTTTATTTTTGAGGGCATAATGTACGGACTGGCGGCGGCGGCCATTTCAATGCTGATGCTAGCTTTGACTTTCAAATTCGGAGTTAATTATATCACCCCAATCATTTCCAGCGGCGCGCCTTCCAGCAGCTTTTTTGGCGTATTTATTTCCAAATTCAGCCAGCTTTTCGGCATAGAGTTACTGCTCGGCATTGCGCTTGGAGTCATCAGCAGCATGATTGCCATCCGCAAATACCTGAAGATCTAAAAAATATTATAAATTTACAAAATAAAAACATTCTTTGAGGAATGTTTTTTGTTGGAGAGGATGGATTACCGCCGAAAGCAGACAAGCGAACCTTCCACTCAATTTTTTTGTATGTTCCGAGGTAGGGACTCGAACCCCAATTCGCAGGACCAGAACCTGCTGTCCTACCATTAGACGACCTCGGAATTTATGAGCTTGCTTGCCCGCCTCTGGCAGGGCTACTCTCCAAAATAAACTGTTTTATATTTTAGCCCATATTTTTTAAAAAATCAAGCTTAAGTTTAGCTTGATGCTGGTAAATATTTTAATACGCATTTAAATACTTACACGTGTATATACACGAGTATATACTTGAAACAAATTCTTGCCGAAAATCACAAAAAATTGTATGATTAGGATTACTTTTTATCCCTATGATAACCGATGAAGTAAAAATCAAAGTTGCGGCCGGGCGCGGTGGCGACGGCGCAGTGGCTTTCAATAAGGTCAAAATGTCCCTGGGGCCGACCGGTGGCCAGGGCGGCAAAGGCGGCAGCGTCTGGTTTCAGGGCGTCCAGGATATTACGGCGCTCAACAAATATAAGCGCAAAAAGGAATATTGGGCTCCCAATGGACAGAATGGCAAAGGTAATAAATCAACCGGTCATGACGGCCAGGATTTAATCCTGACTGTTCCGGCCGGCTCGGTCATCAGGAATCTGGAAACTGGCAGAGAAGTGGAAATCATCCGCAGTGGGGAAAATTATCTGGCGGCCTTGGGCGGCATCGGCGGGCGCGGCAATTTTTATTTCCGTTCGCCGAAAAATACCAGCCCGCAGCACGCCGAAAAAGGCAGGGCCGGTGAAGTTTTTGAATTTTTCATTGAATTGCGGCTCATCGCCGACATCGGCCTGGTGGGGTTGCCCAATGCCGGCAAATCCAGCCTGCTGAATAAAATAACGAACGCCAATGTTAAAGTAGCCAATTATGAATTTACTACTTTGGAACCGAATCTGGGGGTTATGGAAAATTTGATTATTGCCGATATTCCCGGCTTGATTGAGGGCGCTTCCCGAGGCAAAGGCTTGGGCATAAAATTTTTAAAGCATATCCAAAGGACAAAAGTCCTGATCCATTGTATTTCGGCGGAAACGGAAAACTGGCGCAAAGATTATCAAATTATCCGCCAGGAGCTGGCGAATTTCAACCCCGAACTTACGGAAAAAAGGGAGACAATCATTTTGACAAAAACCGATTTGCTTAGCCAGGTCGAAATTGATAAAATTATAAAAGAAATAAAAAAAGACAGCAGGGAGATTCACGCGATCTCTATTTATGATCCGAATAGCCTGGATAATGTCAGAAAAATTTTCAATAACTTAATTAATAATTAAAATTCACCCCGTCAAATAAATTATGCGATTAATTATATGGGGTTCACCCTGTTAAGTAAATTTTGTTCCGCAAAATTATTTTTCCCGAGGAAAAATTACTTAACAGGGTAAAAAAATATGGAAACACAAACTTTGCCATTTTGGGCGCTGGCGCTGATAATCTCTCTGGCTGTCTGGACTATTCCCTGGAAGGGTGTGGCGTTGTGGAAAGCCGCCCGAAAGAGCGACAACATCTGGTTTGTAGTATTATTAATCGTCAATACGGCGGCCATTTTGGAAATTCTTTATATTTTCGTGTTTTCCAAGATGGAAGAGAAGGCTGAAGAAAAAAAGGAGGAACCGAAACCGGAAAAACCTGAACAAACCGTCCAAAAATAGGATGTATTGGATTTATTTCCTGATTTTTATCCTGGCTATTCTGGTGCCGGATATTGTAAATCGCAATTTTTACTTTTTAACAGAAAACCGAGCCGAGGAACTGATGATTTTTTTTCTGGGCGCTGTCGGTTTTCTGATTTTTTTATTCAAAGAACGCCAGATATCAATACAGGAAAAGGAAAAAAACCGGAAAGACAAGGAGTTGGTCATAGCGGCGCGCAACCTGATTGAATCCTATACCTACATCGGCGAAGTCAACCGCAAAATGGACATTTTGATGAGTGTGGCGCTCGGGCTCACAGATCGTTCGGCTATTGACGTCAAAAAAGAAAAAGAAATTTATAATCTGATTATCCAGGCGGCCAAAACCCTGATGAAGGCAGACAATGCCGGATTGATATTTTTTGACTGCCGTAATGGCAAAACGGAAAAAGAAATCAGCCTGAACGGCCAGAGCTTGCGCGGACAATTAGTTGAAAAAGACCTGTCTGACTTCAGGGAAAACATTTTTATCAGGAAAAAAGAAAATTGCCTGATGACCTGCTCGCACGGGCAAACGGAAAGTTTGCGCGGTTGTCTGGTAGTTTGCGGTTGTGATCCAGCCCAGGAAGACAGCGCCAGCAACCAGGAAATTTTGAAATTTCTGGCTTCCCAGGCCTTCTCCCTTTACTGCTATATGAAAAAGTGATAGGATGGTTAAGTTAAAAATTAATTCACCCTGTTAAGTAAATTTTGCTCCGCAAAATTATTTTTCCCGAGGAAAAATTACTTAACAGGGTAAAAAAATATGATAAAAGAAAATATCCAGCCGCTGGGCGAAAATGTGCTGGTTAAAGTCCTGAAAAAGGACAAAATGACCAAGTCGGGCATTGTGCTGCCGGATACGGCCGATAACGAAAAGCCGCAGGAAGGCGAAGTGGTGGCAGTTGGCGCCGACAAAAAAATCAAAGTCAAAAAAAATCAAACGGTGATTTTTGCCAAATACAGCGGCACGGAAATCAAAATCAGCGGCGAAGAGCACCTGATACTCAAAAATGATGACATCCTGGCGGTAGTCAAATAGCAAAAAAATTTAAAATATCCAAAAAGTTATCCCCAGCGGATAGCTTTTTTCTGGGGGGGGGGTAAATGTGCTATAATATCTTAAGGACTGATAGAGATAATTTAATGATTATCCAAAATTCCAATCGAGCCAATTTCAGCCTGAAATACTTTTTAGTATTTGCCACCTTCTTGTTTTCAGGCTGCTTTTTGGTTTCCAGTAGTGCCAGCGCGGCGACTTATTATGTGGCCACAACAGGAAATGATTCAGTGGCTGAAGAAGATAATTCACGCTTAAATCCTTGGCTGACACTCAATAAGGCAGAAACCGCGGCCTCAAATAACGACACGGTCCATGTAGCTGCTGGCACTTATGCCGAAGTTAAAACAACGCAAATCGGTCTTGACTCTGACAAAGCTATTACTTGGATTGCTGATGGTGCAGTAACAGTTACTGGACCGACAATTGCCAGCTCGAGGGTGCTGGATCTTGGCGGAACCACGGCAACTAGTTTTTCCGGTTTTACCTTCGACGGGCAAGGCAGTACTGACTGGATAGTTTATGCGGCTAATATCAATAACAAGACCTTTACCAATTGCACTTTTCAAAATTCTGATTCTTACGCAATTATTTTTGCCACAGGATCAGGTGTTTCGAACAACACCATTAGTAATTCAACTATAACCGTCAGCACTGGTGGTATTTTTAGTATTAATCTGGTTGGCTTAACAGTTGAAAATACAACAATAAGTGTTGGTACGGGTACATTTCTTCTTTATCCCAGCACCAATAGCTATAGCACCATGCCGGTTAATATCACCGATAGCACCATTACCATGGGCGGCGCTGCAAGCAACATTAGCTTTCAGGGAAGTGGAGCATTAAATTTTGATAATAATAATATTACGATTAGTTCCGGAACTCCGGGTAGATTTTTGTTTTCTGCAACAGATGGCAAAACCGGAACTATAACCTTTCAAAATAATCATGTAACCTCGACTGTTCCATATTCTGGCAATATGTTTGACGTTTTAACTACCAGCGCTTACAGTATTACCTTTGATAATAATAATATAACCCTGGATAGTGCCTCACAAAGCGGTGATGACATCATTTATTTAAGGGATCAGGTTTCTCCAGTTATTGAGGGTAATACTATTGAAACAACAACCAGCAATTCAGCACCTCATATTGTTTTAACTTCTACCGGAACTGATTGCGGAACCCCCAGTATCAGAAATAATACTTTAAAAACTCGAAGCCAAACAGGTTATGGCATTTCAGTGGGCAGTGAAGCCCATGACGACAATTCAAACAACAAATTCGATGGCACAATTATTACTGGAAATACAGTATATGGACCTTATTATTACAACAACGCATTAAGCGACTTGACGATCCATGGAATTCATTGGGGATTCAGCATTAATGCAGTTATGGCTTACAATACTATTATCGGTATGCCCTATGGCTTTGCGATTGAAGGTAACCCTTCAACTGGGCATGAAACCCCTATGACTTTTACTTCGGGAGGAGTCTATAACAACTTAATAATTGATAGCATTGATGACGACGGCGCAATATTGGCAGGTGGATTCAATTCTTTGCCTATTTACAACAACACTATTTATACTATTTCAAATTCTGCCAATCTTTTTAAGGGAATTTCTTATGGAGACGGTGGTTATACAGGAACCGCAACAGCTAAAAATAATATAATTTATCAGACTGATGGAAAAAAACTTATTCAAGTTGGCCAAAGTTCAGATGATATTTTGACTTCAGATTATAATTTATTTTGGAATACTACCGGCTCCGGTATGGATTTTAAAATTTATAATAATTCCCATGCTGGAGATCTTTCTACCAACTATTCAAGCTTGGATGAATGGAAAAACGCAACAGCAGCAGAAGATGGAACTAGATATAATTTTGATGTCAACAGTATCAGCGCCGATCCATTATTTGCAAATCCGAACTCCGATCCAGATAATAATGATTTTTTTCTTCTGTATACTTCCGCGGCAATTGATGCCGGTACAGACGTAGGTTTAATCACAGACAAAGCTGGCAACCCCATCTACGGCACTCCCGATATCGGCGCCTACGAATACCAGCCTCCCTATACCATGGGCACCAATGAAATTACCACTTCAGCCGCCGTCCGGATGTATGGCGATGAAAAATTCAGGAATAAAAGCGCTCCAACGGGCGGTGATACTGCCGATCTGGAAGTAGCTATCTCCGGTTCCGACAAAACCGACTGGCTAGATATAACCATTACCGACTGGCAAACTTCCGGCACCTATGCCAAAGCCTGGACCGAATCTTCCGATATCAATGTAGGGGACACCGAACATACCATCGGCAACCTCAAGGCCAATACTTACTATAATGTCAGCTTAGACACAGTCCTGGGAGATAACATCACCGGCTGTACTGCCGGCGTCTGCCTCTCCAACAGTTCC
>Ga0172374_1001850_pt1 | contig 13837 bp, 15 predicted proteins | sample LakKiv3m_FD_114536 | JGI IMG/M metagenome (GOLD analysis project Ga0172374, IMG submission 114536) | Freshwater microbial communities from Kabuno Bay, South-Kivu, Congo - kab_092012_10.3m | ecosystem: Environmental > Aquatic > Freshwater > Lake | place: Democratic Republic of the Congo... | reverse complement strand
AAGCTTTTTGCCGAATGGCTGATTTATTCAGTGCCTTTAGTTTTACTCTGGTTGTGGTTTTACTCCGAAAAAACCAAAAAAGTGGCTATGCGGGCTTTTCTCTCGGTTATGGTCGCATGGCCGTTTTTGGCACTAATAATCGGCAAAACAATCAATCGGCCTAGGCCTTTTGAATTAGACAAAATTCAGGAATTACTGTTTCATCGTCCCAGCTATTCTTTCCCGTCCGATCACGCGGCCGCTTTGTTCGCTATTGTCGCATCTTTATGGTTTTCCGGCTATAAGAGATTGAGCTTATTTTTTTTAGGCCTAGCTGTTGTTATTTGCCTCTCAAGAGTGGCCAGCGGCTTACACTTTCCTAGCGATATTTTGGCTGGAGCCGTCCTGGGGTTACTTTCTGGATGGTTAGTAGATTTGTTTGAAAAACCCTTAAATATTGTTTATGAGTTTATTATTAAATTAGCAAAAATTGTAAGATTAGCTTGATCGCTACCAAAATCGCAATAAAGGAGTAACATGAGCCCCAGCTGGCACAAATTTTTTAACTATATTGCTTTCGGCATCTCGGCGGTTTTGAGTCCATACGTCGCCGCCGCAATTTTTATAACCGTGGTTGTCTATAGCTACGCCCAAGATCTCAACCAATTTTTGCCCTGGATGATCACCTTCTTTCTCTTCGCCATTATTGTGCCTGGTTTTTATATCCTCTGGCAGTTAGAAACCAAAAATATCCAGGATATCCATATGGCTAAATTATCGGAAAGAAAAATCCCATTTCTCATTGCCGCCGTTTCATCAGTTGTTGGCGCAATCGTACTCTATTATCTTGGGGCCGCCAAGCCGGTTTTTGTGATTAGCGTTGTCTATGCTATTAACACAGTTTTTATTGCCATCATAACGCAATTTTGGAAAATTAGCGTACATACAGGTATGTACGCCTCGATTGCCACCATTTCGCTCATTGTTTTTGGCACAAATTTCTGGTGGCTATACTTGCTATTAGTGCCACTTTCTTGGGCAAGAGTATTTCGACGCCGTCATACCATTTGGCAGACCGTGGCCGGTGCCACCATGGTCACGATTTTGACCTTGGGTACTTTCTGGTACTTTGGCTATCTCTGAGAACAATTAATAGTTTGAAATTAAAATCTCAAAATGATAATTATAAATTAAAAGTTATCATTTTTAACTTTGAGATATTAACTATTTATTATCTTTAGATCTCCATATCTCTGGGTTCATCATTATTTTCACCAGAATACTGGGCTGGTCCCGGTCTATCGTCCGGCGAAGTGCTCGGAGCGATTGGGGCGGTATCATTATCAGACGAGGAAATTATATCAATCATATTATTTGACCCGCCGCTGGGGGAATTTGATTGAATTGGAATGGGCGTAGCACTCGGCGCAGGGGCATTCCCGGACGCTATAGGTGGCATGGTTAGAGTTGACGGTTCCGCCGGTGGTGGCGTGAAGCTTGTCAAAGGCGTTGGCGGCGGGCTAGCTGGAATGGCTGCGGGTGTTGCCGGGCTTGGCGGTGTTCCTAGAGGAGTCGGGGATACTGGCTTGGGTTCAGCAGGCTGAAAATTTATTTTAATGGGAGCGTCTTTTGGCGGCTCTATTGGAGCGGCTGGACTGGACGGCAGATCATGTTTGATCATTTGGGTGCGGCCAACCCTAGCCGGGTCTTTCTGAATTTCCATCTCGATTTGATCGGTTTTGACGCTCCCGCCAGAGATAGCTTCCAGATATTTTACATCGATAATGGCTACGGCTGGCTTGCCACCCTTGGTTAAAACGTAGAGTTTATCCTGCTGAACTTCAGTTACAATTTGGGAAAAATGATCCCTGGCTTCAGTTAAAGGAATAATGTTTTCCAAGGAAACTTTAAGTGTTGAGTTCATGCCCCTCCTAAACTAAAATATAAGTCTTTTCTTGACCAGTTTAATCATATAATAAACTCTGACCATTGACAATAGGTCATTTTTTTGATATAATGGTTTAATATCTGAATTAAACCATGCGGAAATTCAGTATGACGAATTATAATATCATAATGATCAAAAAACGGAGGGGAAATTTCTCGACTTAGTTTTCTTCGAAAGAAGTGAGAAGCTCGAGATAAAGGAGAGGATATGAGTATCGAAAATCAAGAAATTCCAGTTGCCCAAATGGAATGCGGGCCAACACCTGAAACCAAATACGCAATTGCACCTGACGGTACTGTTGTCGAAACCGAAGCCGTTCAGGAAAATCCGGAATCGTTTCAGGAGCAGATGCAATAAAAAAGGGTGGACCAAAAAATCAGCTAACATCTCATCGAGCTGATTTTTTGTTACCAAAAAGTCGATTCGTTACCCCTTGAGAAATATCATAAAGATGTTACAATAAACTCATGCTTAACTACCAACTTACTAATTTTGATAATGGCCTGAAAGTTCTGACCGCGCCGGTTAAAGGCACGCGGGCCACTACGATCATGTTTATGTTCGGCGTCGGGAGTCGTTTTGAATCACCCGAGTTGAATGGCATCTCGCATTTTTTGGAACATATGTATTTTAAAGGAACCGAGAAACGGCCGACCACACTGGACATTTCTAAAGAACTTGATAGTGTCGGCGCTGGCTTCAACGCTTATACCGGCGAGGAAGCGACCGGTTATTTTGTCCGCGTTAGTTCCGAACATTTTGATTTAGGGCTCGATATTTTAACCGATATGCTTTTTAATTCCAAATTTGACGAAAAAGAAATTGAGCGGGAAAAAGGCGTGATTATCGAGGAAATTAATATGTATAACGATGATCCTAGGGCCAAGGTTGAGGATGTAGCTAAAGAACTAGTTTATCCAGCCCACCCCTTAGGACGCAATATCGCCGGCTCAAAAGAAACGGTTTCTAGTTTTAAGCGCGATGATTTTATTAAATATCGCGAGACACATTACCAGCCCTCAAATTGTGTCATTGTCGTTGCCGGCGGCGGCGAACCAGAAAAATGGTTGGCTGAAATTAAAAAAAGATTTGAAAATTTACCTGATCAAAAAACGCCAGTTTTTGAAAAAGTTGTGGAAACGCAAGATAAGCCAATGCTTGCGCTCGAATACAAAAAAACCGATCAAGCCCATTTTATTTTGGCCTTCCGCGCCATTAACCGAAAGGACCCGCGTCGGCCGATTAATAATGTTCTAACAAATCTAATGGGGCAAATGATGTCTTCGCGGCTCTTTATCGAGATACGTGAACGCCGCGGTCTTTGCTACTATATAAACGCCAATGTGGCTGAATACCATGATGTCGGAGCCTGGTACGTTTCCGCCGGTGTTGACCTCAATCGCATCGAAGAGGCTATCACCGTCATTTTGGAAGAAATTAAAAAGCTTAAAGACGCAGAAGTAACTGACGAGGAATTGCTTCGTGCAAAGGAAAATCTCAAAGGCCACATGTTTCTGTCTTTAGAAGAGTCAATGAATGTTGCCTCGCTTCTAGCGGAACAACAACTATTTTTGGGAGAGATTAAAGATCCAGATATTTTGGCTCAAGAAATTGATGCGGTGACCAAGGAAGATATCCAAAAGTTTGCTCAAGAGTTTTTTATCAAAGAAACACTTAATTTAGCTGTTATCGGGCCGTTTAAGGACAAACAAAAATTTAATAAAATAATAGAGGAGTTTTGATGCACAACAAACACACAGAACGTACAGTTATCTTTATTAAACCAGAGTCGATCCAACGACACTTAATTGGCGAGTTTATTTCAAAATTCGAGCGTCGTGGCCTAAAAATGATTGCCTGCAAGCTCGTTTCGCCAACTATCGAACAAGTTAGTAAGCACTACCCCGATGACCCGGAATGGCTGGCGGCTACTGGCTCAAAAACAATTGAAAATTACAAGTCTAAAGGTATCAAGGTTGATCAGACGCCGGAAGAAGTCGCGCAGAATATTCGTCGAAAATTAATGGATCATTTTACGGACAGACCGGTTTTGATGATGATTTGGGAAGGGACCCACGCCATTGCCCTAGGGAGAAAAACTGTCGGCTCAACAAACTGTTTAACGGCTGATATTGGCTCGATCAGAGGCGATTATTCCATGGAAAGCTATGAGCTTGCCGATGATATTGACCGCGCCGCTCATACCTTGGTGCATGCTTCAGATTCGGTTGAAAGCGCCGAAAAGGAAATTAAACTTTGGTTTCGGCCAGAAGAAATCTATGACTACGATTTAGTCACAGAAACAGTTTTCTACGAAAAGAACTGGGGCAAAATCAAGAAATAAATGATTAAATTCTATTTACCGCCTTTAATTGTGGCTGCCTTGGCGGCTGGGGGCTTAACTTATTCAGTTAAAAAAATTGCTGAAAAGTTCAAAATTTTAGATTTTCCCTCAAAAAGAAAAATTCATACGAGTGCGACCCCACGGCTTGGTGGCGTCGCCATTGTCGCCGCGTTTCTGTTTACAGTTATCGGCTATTGCCTAGCCTCGCACCGTTTGGAATTTAGCGGATTTAATATTTTGTTTTTTGACAAGCGTCTTGTGGGCGTCATTTTGGGCGCGTTGATACTGCTGGGCGCGGGAATCTATGATGACATCAAAGACCTCAATCCTTGGCAAAAATTATTTTTCCAAGTTTTGGCGGCCGGAATTGTAGTTGCCTTTGGTCTAAGCATTGATTATATTAGACTGCCGGCAGGCTACCATATCCAACTGGATAACTGGCAAATCCCGCTTTCAATCTTTGGCTATGGCTTTAAATTTGTAGTTTGGGGCGATCTTTTAACCATGTTTTGGATCGTCCTTCTGATCAACACCTTGAACTTTCTTGATGGCCTCGATGGCCTTGCTTCGGGTATTGCTTTTATCGCCGCCATCGCAATTTTCTTTTTAAGTTTTTCACTTAACCAGTTTGCGGCCGCGCTTTTAGCGGTAATCTTTGCTGGCTCGGTTTTGGGCTTTATTCCTTGGAATTTTAATCCGGCTAAGATATTTATGGGCGATTCGGGTAGTATGTTTTTGGGCTATATGCTGGCAATTTTATCCATTATCTCTGGAGGGAAGTTGGCCACCGCTTGTTTAATTTTGGGGTTACCACTTCTAGACGTTATTTGGGTGATTGTAAGACGTATCTCAACCGGCAAGTCGCCTTTTCGGGCCGACAAACTGCATCTCCACCATCGACTTTTGGCCGCCGGCCTAACCCAGCGGCAAACCGCACTCATGCTTTATTTGGTCGCTGCTTTTTTTGGTGCGGTGAGTGTCCTCTCTAGCACTGAAAGTAAAATTCAAGCTCTTTATTGGCTTTTAATTTTAATGGGATCTTTGAGCATAGTTCTAATTGTATTAGAATGGAAGAAGAGGAGATCAAAGGCAAATGAATAAAAATTTTCAACGAATAATATTTATCATCATTATAGTAATGCTCGCCATCGGCATGGTTCTGCCGTTTTTTACCATGCTTTGGAGGTAGTTTGCCAGAAGATTTAGAATTCGATAATCAACGTAAAAACGAAGAAATCATTATGATGGATCGCCGCCATCCTTGGGTTTTGGCTAAGAGCGGTCTGGTAATGGTTTTAGCGATTTTAGTGATTTTATTGGCCTATCTATTTGTGGGCGCTAGTCTAATTAGCTCAATCGTGCTGGTGGCTGGTTTAATTTTTATGACAATCTATGGTTTTATCCGGTGGTTTGTTTATTCAAATGATATTTATATAGTAACCAATGAACGTGTCATCAATATTGATCAAAATAGTTTTTTTTCGAGACGTGTAACAGAGGCAGAACTTAATAATATTTTAAATGTCAGCTACGAAATCAAAGGGCCGGTAAAGAGTCTATTAAATTTTGGTGATATTAGTATTGATACTTCGGGCTCAGATAAAAATTACCTGGTTTTAGAAAATATTGAAAACCCGCATTTTGTGCAGGAAAAGATTGTTGCTCTTCAAAAAAAGACCCAAACGTCTTCAGGGTCTTCTTTTGCGAATAAAAATATAGTATTAAATTAAAATTTAATCCGTGGAATTTCAGTTTTCCGAAATATTATTCATTAAGATTAAATTTTTATTTTTTTTGCTCTAAAACCTGCTCAATAGCAGTTTTGTTGAAGCCAACAATGACGGTTGGTTCTTTATCGCTATCATCCCGCTCAATTACAACTACGGGCACGCCGGTTTGGCCAGAAATATCAACCATTTCTTCGGCTTTAGCTTGGTCTTCGGCCACATTAATATCCTCAAACTCAATTTTTTTTTCAGAAAAATATCTTTTAGCCAATAGGCACCAAGGGCAGGTTGGAGTAGAATAAATTTTTATATTCATGGGTTATGCTATTTAGCGTATTTTTCGGCCATGTCGCCGATTAAAGGAAGCTTGAATCGCTCGCCCTGGTAGGCTTTAATCATCAAGAGGACCCAAAGCGCAAAAAAGGCTAACCAGACCAGCCAGCTAAGGGTAATCCAGATAAAAGGCATGATAAACCCTAGAATCATGAAGCCAAAATAAATGACAACCGTTGCGACCCAAAGCAAGATTGATTGCATTGAATGAAACCGGACATAGGAATCTTTACTAATGGCGTAAAAGACAATGCCGCCAACGATTCCTAAAAGGTACGCGAGCATGCTCGAAACCTTTGGGTCCAACCCAGTTCCACCAGAAGACGCCGGCGGTATGTTTTCGTCAGGCATTTAACCCTCCCTGCCCCGAGAAAAAAACGATTTTTTCGAAGGGCTTATTAATATTTATTAAGTCTTAATCTAAGCTTATCAAATTCGCGTAATTTGTCAATCTTCAATTACACTTAGATTGATACTGAATATTATTGAAGTATCAAACGAGCTCAACCTTAGCTGAGGGGACGATTTCTTTAATTTCCCGTTTTAAAGAAGGTTTAAAACCAACCTTGGTTTTAGTTTGAATTTCTTCGAAGTCCCCGTTTTGAGGTAACCTGAGAAACACCACTAAGCTAGAATCATCTTCGATCGATGGATATTTTTTGAATATTTCTTTGATTTCTAATAAAACTTCCTTCCCGATCAAACGAGGCAAGGTGATGACTAATTTTTCAGGGGCCTTAGCCTCGCTTTGGGCAGCTACCATCTCATCCTCTCCCTGGGTAGCCTGTTCCAAAAACATGGCCGACTGAGCGATCACTTTGGGCGTGTTGTCGCGCCTATCTAAGCGACCATCTATCACGATTGGTTCGTCTGATTGCCAGATTGGCGCCTCTTGGGCCAAGACGCGAGGGAAGACTACGACCTCAACCTTACCAGTCAAGTCCTCAAGCGTTGCAAACATCATTGGCTCTTTATTTTTTGTCACAATTTTTCGGCGGGCAGTAATCACTCCGCCAACTTTAACCTTTTGGTTAGTTGCCAAATCGTCCAAGTCCATAATCGGGTTTGTCAGGTTTTTAAGTTTGCCAGCCAAATCTTTCAAGGGATGTTCGGAGAGGTAAAAACCCAACAACTCTCGTTCCCAGGCTAGCCGTTGTTTTTGCGTTGCCGGTTCAACATTTTCTAACTTTAGATCAGCAAGAGGAACGGCCTTGGGGTCTAAGCCAAAAAGGCTTGTTTGGTTGGCGGGGCTAGCTTTCTCAAGGCCGGCGATGTATTTAGTGATCGTTTCGATTTGCATGACGATCTGATTGCGTTCCGCTAAATGGTCAAGCGCTCCAGCCTTGGCCAAGGCTTCCAGGACCTTTTTATTTAAGATCTTGCCGCCGAGACGAGAGACAAAATCGCCCAAAGAAAGGTATGGGCCGTTTTTACGCTCCAGCGCAATTTTTTCCGAAACTCCTTCCCCTACATTCTTGATAGCCGCTAAGCCGAAACGGATGTCTCCGCTTGCCTTCATCACGCCAAACTCGACAAACGACTCGTTCACATCTGGCGGCAGAACCTTGATATCCATACGTTGGCATTCATCAATCGCAAAGGCAATCTTATCAATGTTTTGTTGTTCGGCCGTGAGCCAGGCTGCCATAAAAGCCGAAGGATAATGTGCTTTAAGATAAGCTGTCTGATAAGCAATCATAGCGTAACAAGCGGCATGGGCCCGGTTAAAACCGTAGCGGGCAAATGGTTCGATAAAATCCCAAACCGCAGTAGCGGTTTTTTGGTCAGAGCCTTCTTTAATGGCGCCTTCAATAAACTTGATTTTTTGTTCGTCAATTAGTTTTTTAATTTTTTTACCCACAGCTTTGCGTAAAATATCGGCTTGGCCGTAAGAAAAACCAGCAAAAGCCCGCGCGATTTCTAAAACTTGGTCTTGGGTAACGATGACACCATAGGTACTAGAAAGAATCGGCTCCAGCTTGGGATCAAGATAAGTAATGGTCTTGCGTCCATGCTTGGCCTCAATAAAATCTGGAATCGAATCCATTGGCCCCGGCCGGTATAAAGCCACCATAGAAATAATATCTTCAAATCGTGTTGGCTTCAACTCTTTTAAGTATCTTTTCATGCCGTCTGACTCTAACTGAAAAACACCGGAAGAATCCCCCCGCGCCAAGAGCTCGTAGCTAGCCTTGTCATCCATAGGGATTTTCGTCAAATCAATTTCAACATCGGCAATTTTCCGAATAATTCTTAAAGTGTTTTTAATGATTGTAAGGTTGGCAAGACCCAAGATGTCCACTTTCAACAGCCCGACTTCATCAATGTATTTCATGGAGTATTGGGTCACGATTGATTCCTCGCCGCGAGGCGGAAATTGTAAGGGCACATGTTCTACTAATTTTTTCTGACTAATCACAACCCCGGCCGCATGAGTTCCGGCGTTTCGCGCCACATTTTCCAAGCGTTTTGCCATGTCTATCAACTTTGTGAAAGCAAGTTCATTATCATAAATATTTTTGAGCTCGCTGACAGTCGAAATCGCTTCATCAAGCGTCATGCCCATAGGAATTAATTTAGCGATTCGGTCGCCGTCGTCGTAACTCATTCCTAGGGCGCGGGCCACATCGCGGATCGCCATGCGCGCCTTCATCAAGCCGAAAGTGATAATTTGGGCGACATGGTCCGAACCGTATTTTTGACTGATATATTGGATTACTTCGCCCCGGCGGTCGTCAGCAAAATCCAAATCAATATCGGGGGGAGAAATTCTCTCCGGATTTAAAAAACGTTCAAAAATTATTTGGTAATAAATCGGGTCGAGATCAGTAATGCCTAGTACATAGGCGACTAAACTACCAGCGGCCGAGCCGCGGCCCGGGCCGACAATAATACCATTGTCTTTGGCAAACTTAACGTAGTCTTCAACGATCAGAAAATAATCAGTGAAACCGCAGGTTTCAATGACAGAAAGTTCGTATTCTAAACGCTTTTTGACCTCGGCAGTTTTTGTCTTGTATCTCTTTTTTACGCCTTCTTCGCAGAGTTTTTCTAAATAATCTTTACTGGATAAGCCCTTTGGCGTTTCGAATTTGGGTAAAATTATTTGGCCAAGTTGTAATTCAACATTACACGCTTCAGCGATCATAACGGTGTTAGAAAGCGCCTCCGGTGTGTCCTTGAAGTATTCGGCCATATCTTCCGGGCTTGTCATGGAAAGATTGAATTCTTTCAAGCTCAAGCGGTTTTCATCATCAAAGTCTTTGCCGGTTTGCACTGCCAGCAATACTTCATGCGCGTCCCGATCCTCGGCGCGGACATAATGGATGTCGTTAGTGGCCACCAAGCCGATATTCAACTCTTTGGCAATCTTGATCATGGCCGTATTAGCCTTCTTCTGCTCGGCTAGTTCTGGGTGGTATTGTAGCTCTAGGTAAAAGTTCTCTTGTCCAAAGATATCTTGATATTCTTTGATCGCCTCATAAGCCCGCTCTGTTTGCCCCGAAACCAACATTCTTGGAACCTCCCCCGCCAGACAGGCTGTTAAGGCAATCAGCCCTTCGCCATGCTTTTTTAAAAATTCTTTGTCTACTCTGGGTTTATAATAATACCCCTCGAGATGTGCGGCGGTTACTATTTTTAATAGATTTTGATAACCAGTATTATTTTTAGCCAACAAAACCAAATGGTAAGGTGAGCTATCGATTTTAGGTTCCTTGTCTTGCATGGTGCGCGGCGCAATATAGGTTTCTACGCCAATGATCGGCTTTATCCCCTCGTCATGGCATTTTTTGTAGAATTCTATTGCCCCATACATCACGCCGTGGTCGGTCAGTGCAAGTGAATCCATACCTAATTCTTTGGCATAACTAATTAGGTCTGGAAGCTTTCCCAAGCCATCTAAAAGGGAATAATGAGAATGAGTGTGTAAGTGAACGAATTTACCCATTTATCTTGACAATCCTTTAATTATATGGTACATTCAATATATCAGAATAAATCAAAAAGCAAAAATCCCATTCTCAAATTTGATTAATATTTGAGCAAATGTTAGTTTCTTAAGAAAGTTGAGGATTAAATGGCTCATACAAAAGCCAAAGGAACAAGTAAATTAGGTAGAGATAGTCGCGCCAAGCGTTTAGGCGTGAAAGTTTTTGGCGGTCAAACGACCCGCGCCGGTCAAGTGATTATCCGCCAACGAGGTAGCAAGTTTTTTGCGGGGGAGGGCACGGCGATGGGTGCTGACGACACATTGTATGCTAAAAAAGCGGGAACTGTTAATTTTCAAAAGACCAAAATTCAGAAATTCACTGGAACAAAAACCCATAAAACGATCGTTTCCGTCCAATAAAATCCGACTAATTTCGGTTTGTCGGACCTATTGAGCGAAAACCTTAACAATCTGCCTGGAAGATGAGTTGCAGAAAGGAGGCATCAGGCTCTTTCTTAGGAGCGACTCCTCTCGAAGAGAGGGGACAATTTCATATCCATAATCTTCGAGGTGGAGCCCTCGATGCAAGGAGATCCCCCATGTTTCTCGGACCGTAGTAGTGCAGACTCTTTCTCGACCAAACTACAATATTTGCCACTACTGTGGAAACACTGCAGAAGAGAAGGAGACTGCCATGCCTCTACCATCATTGGCGCCGAGCGCCAATAAGGACACCAAGAAGAAAGCACGGATGACCAGCCCCAGGGGAATGTGCGAACGGTTCGGCCTGAAGCCCGGTGAACTACAGCAGTTATCCGGGGAGGCCAAGCGTTCTGGCGCAGTATTTGCGGCCCGCTGGGGCCTCATGGAGCGCTATCCGCGCAAATTCCCCACGGAGGACTCTGTGGTGGAGTTCATCACTGGCGCAGATCCGGCCAGCCGGATCGTACGAGAATATCGGAACTTGCTCACCCGGCATGGTTGGTGAAGATTCGTCTTCGCCTTCGCCGATGTGGATTGGGTGGTGGCCTCGCGGCCGCCACCCAAATTTTTTTGAAAGGGGAAGGTAAATGGTCTATCAGCTAAGGCGATTCGTTTTTAATATCATTAATATGAGCCGAATTGTCAAAAAGCCTGTTTCGCTTTTGAAATACAACCCACTCCCTTATTATTCTGTATGCCGCCTCGAGGTTAATACGCCGCCAAGTCGCCAACTTAGTATTTTCTATCCGAATTTAATCAAACGCCTATGTGATGATTGGGGTGCGGGCCTTTCTGGTTTAGCGTGTAGTAGTGGCGATTTTCGTGCAGCACTTATTAAAGGAGACGAAATTTCACTCGGCCATATCTGGGCAGAAATATATTGCCTTTGCTTGGACAGAGTCTTTATTCCTTTTGGGGGCAGGCACATCCACTTTAGCGACGATACAAAAGCTGTATTTTCCGGGATGGGGCTAGATCGCTTGGAATATCGTATCGTTTTATCCTTTTCTGAACCGTATCCATTAGAGTTTAAAGGAATCGAATATATGGTGAATGGCTATCTCAACGATATCATGATCGATCGTCCTTTCCCGATTCAGCAACGTCTCAAGGATTTTATCGATTATCGCCGCGATGGTTCTTCGTCATCATTATAACGGTAGGCCCTAAAATTAGCGGCCTACCGTTCTTCATATCTCTTTACAAAATTATTGATCTCTGGTAAAATGGTTGTATGGATATTCAAGATCTAACTAAAAAATTTACCAAGAAAAATATTCCCGATATTCGTCCGGGCGACACGGTGCGGGTTTCTTTTAAGATTACCGAAGGCTCAAAAACCCGTATCCAGCCTTTTGAAGGTTTGGTCATTGCGGCCAAACACGGTAAAGGGCTCGACGGTTCAATTAAGGTTCGCCGCGTTTCCGGCGGAATTGGGGTGGAACGCACTTTCCCCTTGCATTCGCCCTTAATTGTGAAATTTGAAAAAATTAAATCATACAACCCGAAACGCGCTAAACTTTATTTTGTGCGAGATCTAATCGGCAAAAAGCGCAAGAAAGTCGTAGAAACCAAAGAAACCGGTATGTGGGAAGAAGCTTTGGGCGAGGAAGAGCTAGCCAAGATTGAAGCCGAAAAAGCCGCTGCGGCCGAAAAGAAAGCTCAAGAAAAAGCGGAAAAAGAAAAAGAACTCGAAGAAAAATTCAAAGCGGCCACGGCAGCGCATCAAGAGGCAGAAAAACAAAGTGATTAATGATGATTAGTAGTGGTTAAGTGGTTAATTGTAATACGACAAATCACAACCAATCACATGACCTATATTAGTAAACAACTTGGTTCTACTGGTGAAGATCTCGCGCTTAAGTACCTTGAAAAGAAGGGGTTTTTACTTATCGGTCGTAATATTAGACTAAAATTTGGCGAAATCGATCTTCTCATGAAGGACAAGGACACCTTGGTTGTGGTAGAAGTTAAAACCAAGTCAGCCTTAGATTTTGGTTTGCCACAAGAAGAGGTAGACTTTCATAAAAAAAAGAAACTCATACTTTTAGCGCGGGCCGTATCGCAAAAATTTCCTGAATCAAAAATTCGAATTGATGTGGTGGCGGTTGACGAAAGCTCTAAAAAATTAGATCATATATCTAACGCAGTAGAAGATTATTAAATTCAAAAAAAACTATGGCAGACGAAATTAGAACCCGAAATGCTCCTAGCCCAACGGGCTGGTTCCATATCGGCTCGGCTCGAGTCGCTTTATTTAATTGGCTTTTTGCCAGGCAAAAAGGCGGCAAGTTTATTTTGCGAATCGAAGATACTGACCAGGAACGCTCAACAGAAGCATATGAGCTCGACGCCATGGAGTGCCACTCATGGCTGGGGCTTGATTGGGACGAAGGCCCGGAAACACCGGACTTATTTGGTCCATATCGTCAGAGTCAACGGTTAGAAATCTACGCCAAATACGCCGATCAGTTACTCAAAGATGGTCTGGCTTACAAGTGCTTTTGTTCTCCAGAAGATCTCGAGGCAGAAAAAAAAGCGCAAGAAGAAAAGCATCTTCCGCCTAAATATTCCGGCAAATGCCGGAACTTAACGACCGAGCAAATTGCTGCGCTAGAAGAACAAGGCAAAAAATCAACCATAAGATTTAAGATCGACCAAGAAGAGCCAGTCGAATTCAGAGACCTGATCAAGGGGGAAATGAGTTTTGACCCCAAGCTTTTCGGCGACTTTATTATTGTCAAATCCGATGGTATCCCGACTTTTATGTTTGCAGGTATTATTGATGACACCGAGATGAGGATTAGTCATGTTATTCGGGGCGAGGATCATCTCTCAAATACCCCTCGCCAGATCCTTTTAGCCCAAGCGATGAATTTGCCGATACCAGAATATGGCCATCTTTCAATGATCCTTAATTCTGACAGGACTAAAATGAGCAAACGGAAAAACCCGGTCTCGATTTCGCATGACTATCGTGATCAGGGCTATCTTCCAGAAGCCATGATTAATTTCCTAGTTTTACTCGGCTGGTCTCCTAAAATACCCAAAAATGATGAAATTTACTCATTAAAAGATTTGTTAACCGAGTT